>Ga0194055_10001301_pt1 | contig 20360 bp, 23 predicted proteins | sample SepL449m_MetaG_FD_155482 | JGI IMG/M metagenome (GOLD analysis project Ga0194055, IMG submission 155482) | Anoxic zone freshwater microbial communities from boreal shield lake in IISD Experimental Lakes Area, Ontario, Canada - Sep2016-L442-9m | ecosystem: Environmental > Aquatic > Freshwater >...
CTTGTTTAAAAAGCTGTGGATTATTTTTTTGATCTATAAAGGCAATACCGGCAGAGTCATAGCCTCTATATTCCAGCTCTTTTAGGCCATCCAAAACGACTTCATTAGAATTATTTTTCCCAATACTGCCAACGATTCCGCACATATATCTTAATCCTCCAGTGATTTAATGAAATTTGAAATACTATCCTTGAAGTTTTTTGATCCGTAATTTTGCGCTGAAGCCCGAACTTTGTCGTTGTCGAATTGCATGTTGCTAAATTTATTTAAAGTCTCAGATAATGACTTAACGGTTTGTTCATTAAATAAGATACCGTTTTCATTTTCTTCAATATAATCCAGTGCTCCACCTGCCTTATATGCAATTACTGGTGTTCCGGCTGAGAGTGCTTCGACGGCGACTATTCCAAAGTCATCGAGGCCTGGGAAAATAAAACCCTTACTGTTACTAAAATACTTGATTATTTCTTTGTCGTTAAGCTGGTTAACAAATGTTATATTTTTACCGGCCATAGCTTTTATTTTCTTATTATCTGGACCATCGCCAATTACAGTTAGTGGAATATTTAGTTTAGTACAAACCTTTACTGCTAGATCAATTTTCTTATAAGGTGTTTGTCTGCCTGCAATAACTAGCCCCTCTCTTTTTTGAGTATTATCATTCTTAAATCTTTCTATATCTACAGGCGGGAATATCACTTTAGATTCGCGTCCATAATATTTTTTGATCATATTCTTTGTGTGAGTTGAATTAGCTATTAAATAGTTTGGACGCTGGGCTGCTTTTTTATCCCAGGCTCGCATTGGACCAACTAGTAGTTTTAATCCGATTCTGGCGAGCCAATCAAAGGACCCGAACCCAGGATGTTTCATGTATTCATCATAACGACTCCAATAGTAATGAGTAGGGGAGTGGATGTAGCTTATATGGGTCGTAGCGTTTCCTGTCCTAACTCCTTTAGCTTCGGCGCCCGATGCGCTAATCACTAAGTCGTAATTACTTAAGTCAAGATTACTAAAGTAAATTGCACGTAGAACCGGCAAGAACTTCTTTAAACTGCTTGGGAGTCCCTGTAACCAGCCCGTCTTAACGTCTGCGTCATGGAACCAATCAATTCCCTTAGAGTCGTATTGGGAGGTATATATGGGCGCCTCGGGGAATAGTTTGTGTAGTTCAAGGACTACACGCTCAGCTCCACCGATTCCCGTAAGCCAATCACAGACTAGGGCTACTTTTAGTTTTTTATCATCTTTCAAGATGTTAATCTCCACTACCGTATATGACTGTTCTAATAGTTTTAAATAGAATCACAATGTCATACCAGAATGACCAGTTTTGAACATAATATATATCTAGTTTTCGTCTTTCTTCAAAATCTATTCCACGCCTTCCAGAAACTTGAGCAAGTCCAGTGAGGCCTGACTTAACGCTAAGAATTGTATGCCGTTTCTTATATAGTGATAATTCTTCCGGAACTAGAGCCCTTGGTCCAACCAGGCTTAGATCACCCTTAATAACATTAATAAGTTGAGGTAGCTCATCCAAGCTAGTTCGACGAAGCAATCTCCCAAATGCAGTTATTCTGGGATCGTTCTCAATCCTATCTCCGTTGCCACGGTAAATCTTTATGTATTCAGGATGACCCATTTTCTCAAATGCTTGTTCAGGGCTAAGGCCAGAGTACTTTTGGTTAATTGTTCTAAATTTATATACCTGAAACTTTTGATCAAATCTTGTTAGTCTAGTTTGTCTAAAGAAAACAGGACCCCTAGAACTTAGCTTCGTAATTAGTGCAATAATAATCATAAAAGGTAGTGCAATAGTTAGTAGGATTAGTCCTGTGATTATATCGAATATCCTTTTAACGACCCGGCCCCATCCAAAAAGAGCAGTCTGATGAACTGCAATTACTGGGATTGATGACCTAAATAGTTCAACGCTGATATTTCCAACAAAAAGTTCGTCATTTCCAGGAACAAATCTATAGCCTATATGATGTGATTGAGCAAACTCTAATATCTCACGATTGTTCTCTTCATTGCCATAGAGTTCTGTCTGAACGATACTTTGTAGTTTTTTGGGGTTTATTTCTTCAATTGCCTGGGAAAAATTTGAGAAATGTTTTATGCCCTTAAACTGTTCAGCAATTGATTCTCCTCCAATAACTCCAATTATTCTGTAGCCACTTTTTTGGGAATGCTTAAGTGAGTCTATAATTTCACCAGTTATTTTTGTGGTTCCAATAATAAGTATGTTTGTAAGTCCAACGCTGTATCTAAATAGTAATTCTCTGACTATGCGAGACATGGTCCTGAGTAAAATCAAAAATAAAAATGAAAGTATTAGTCCGTATATCGGTATTAGTTTTGCAGGAAGTATAGGTTTTACAGATAAGTAGTTCCAGAAAATAACAAATAACATACCTATAAACGAACCTATAAATAATCTAGCTATCTCGCTAAATCTTTTTTCATATATATTACTGTCATAAAGACCAAGTAGTGCAAATATAAGTATCCAGAAAGGCAATAGGACTAAGAATATCCCGACGTAAGTGCTTGAGTGCACTTGGTTTACTATAACTTCATGGCTTAAACTGACTCTTAATATATAGGCGCCAGTAAAAGCAGCTAATAAGGCTAGGAAGTCTCCTATTATTAAGAAGAAGTTATAAATTAGTGAGGCGCTATTTTTCATAAAAAAATTAATTTCGCTATACTTGTAATTGTAACATTTATGAAGCAATCACATATAAATAAAACATTTATTAAATTTAGCCAATATATTGTGGCGGTTATTTTAATACTATTACCTTTTCATGCCCTGTTAAGTGTTTGGGCAGGATCAAATTTTGGGCACTATACATTTATTCGGCTTTGGAAAGAGATTCTTATAATCTCAATACTTTTACCAGTTTTATTCTATTTATTTACTAAGTATTCATTTAATAAGATGAGTAAAACTAACTTACTTTTATATATCTCTCTAGGCTATATATTGATTAGCTTAATAGTCAGTCTTATAGCCTATAAATCCAGACACATTAATCCCAAGGCTTTCGGATACGGAATGGACATTAATCTTAGGTATATATTTTTCTTTTGGTTATGCCTATTTGTGTCTAAGCACTCAAAATGGCTTAGAACTAACTGGATGAATATATTATTAATCCCAGGTATTTTGGTGGTTGGTTTCGGCTTGGCGCAGCATTTTATTTTACCAGCAGATTTTTTAAAACATTTTGGGTACTCAACACTTACTATAATTCCATTTCAAACAGTAGACTCAAACAATGCATACATTAGGCTACAGTCGACACTTAGAGGCGCTAACCCGCTCGGCGTTTACTTAGTGTTAATAATGCCTGGATTTTTATATAAATTAATAAAGTCAGGAAATAAAGCAAGATTATTGTGGGGAGCTATGACTCTATCTTCACTAATTGTGCTTTTCTATTCATATTCTAGAAGCGCCTATATTGGAGCAGTAATTTCTTGTTCGTTAGTAATCTGGGTTTTGGCTAGCAAAAAGCTTAAAAAAATATTCCTAATTGCATCAGCCGCATTAATAGCTATGGTTATTGGTTTATTTATAATGCTTAAAAATAATACAACCTTCCAAGACACTGTTTTGCATACCAGCAACACTACTAAGTCACAGGTGAGCTCTAACCAAAAACATCAGAGTTCAATCATATCTGGACTGAAAGACGTTGCCAGCCATCCACTTGGCAGCGGAGTAGGTAGTGCCGGTCCAGCTTCTGTATATAATAACCATCCATCTAAAATTGCTGAGAACTACTATGTTCAAATAGCTCAGGAAACTGGAATTATAGGGTTTGGATTATTAATATCAATATTAATATTAATTGGAGTCAACTTAGTCAAATCGATCCACAACCCAATGTCACTAATATTATTTGCTAGCTTGATTGGTATATCTTTTGTGAACCTTCTATCTCATGCATGGGCTGATGACACAATAAGCTTGCTTTGGTTTGGCCTTGCCGGTATAGCACTAGCCCCAGAGGTTTACGGGAATAGTTTTAAGCTTAAGAATCAGCATAAATAAAAATTAAAAAAACTTTACTGATATAATTTTAAGCGTAAGCCTTAAATAACACATGAAACAAAAGCCACACAATCAGAATAAATCACTACTTAAAGAAATTATTCAGTATCTTATTAGTGGCGGAGTTTACTTTTGGACTGGATATTTAGTTTTCTTTATTGCAGATAAAGGGCTTCACCTAAATTTATGGTGGGCTAAGTTAGCAGCTAATTTAATAGGTTGGACCGTTAACTATATACTACAAAGATACTGGGTATTTAATCATCGTGAGCTGTCATCTAAGAAAATAAACGTGACTGCTAAATACGCCTTAATTACTCTTTTAGACTTTGGCCTAGACTATTTGATTGTTAGAGAACTAAAGATTTATGGTCTGACGCCATACGTAGGACAATTCGTGTCAGCAGGGTTCTTTACGGCTTGGAATTATTTCTGGTATAAAAACTGGGTCTTTTCAAAAACTAATAAAAAGAGTAAAAAGTAAGTATGGAAGAAAAAACTCGCCCAACCAAGAAACAAAAAGAACTTTTAGAATATATTGAAGGTTTTATTAATGAGCATGGATATAGCCCCAGCTACCGGGAAATTATGAATGGACTTAAATATAATTCTGTTGCTACAGTTTCGCTACATATAAATAACCTTATAAAAAGAGGCCATTTATTAAAAAGAGATCACTCGGCAAGATCATTAGAGATTGCTAGTCCATCAGAGAATCCTAAGATTACCACCAACATTGTTAAGCCGGCTGAAGAAAAATGGCTGGTAGAGAAGATAAATCATTTTTTTAAGCAAATTGAGCAGGCTTCAGTTAAGGAGCAAACTAAGATTGATGAACTATATGTACTGGTTGGGGCGCTTCGAGTCTTAAATATGGATGGAGCCGCTAGTGGTTTCCTGGAACGACTAAACAAGATAACAGCCAAGAACTAGGCGCTTGAATAAGCTTGACTTTTATAAGCATTAGTGCTATTATATGAGTATGGAAACATTAACAAAAACAAGTGAACAAGAAAAAATAACTCCTTATGACTCTGCTTCAAGTTTCATAAATAATGGTTTTATGACCAATGAACAATCTTCATTGATGCTTGATTTGTCATTAGATGATAGACAGGATTTATTGGAAACATTAAGTTCTGAAAAAGAGAGTGAACCCATAGATGAGGGTGTGAGACAAAGACTTGATTGGCTAACTAGGCAATTAGGAAAAACAATGATTGATAAAACCGTTTTTAAAGAATACGCTACTTCTAGGCCAGAGACTACGGATAGAAAAGCCGGAATGGCAAAATCTGTTTATTCTGGTGGTAGAAACACTAGAGGATTATCATCAAATGGTCCTTCGCCTGATGCTAGATAATTCTTTAATACAAATGTGTTAATATTAAATTAGTTAACAATTAAATAGCTGGAAATCGGTGTGAATCCGATACTGTGCCGCAACTGTAAATTCTAAACCTAGTTTAGGAGAAAGTCAGATACAGCTTTTTTATATAAGTAATCTTATTCCCGAGCAGGATAAATAGGTTATATGGGTACACCTACATAGTCTTACTTCGGGGAACGAGTACAGATGGTAGGTGTTTTTTTATGGAAAATTTAACTCTTGAGCGGGTAGCAAATGTTGATTCTGATACTAGGCTTTTGAGTGAAGTTGACCACCTAAATAGACTAAGACAATATGACGGCAGCTATAGTGCTAGAGATATAAGCGAAATACATGAAAATCTTGTTACGGCGGTGAAGGAAGCGGCAGTTCCTTTTGCTGTATCGACTACTCATCAAGAATATCGAGATGGATCTTTTTACTGGCTTGATCAGAGGCCTGAAGATGTTGCTTTCTCTGGATATCGTTTCCATCAACATGAATCTGCCATAGCCAGAGTAGATGTTGAGGTTGAAGAAGCGATTGACGTTAGTCTTAATTTAAGACCAGGTATATTTAAGATTTTTATTTCTCCGAGGATGAGCAGCCTTGACGCTCCTTATGAGCAGGCAAAAAAAGAACATCTTGGTGACGATGATCAAATAAGGATACATAGCCTTAATATAGACGAAGAGGGAGTAGTTGTCGGTAAGTTTATGCAGTCAATGTTGGTTAGAGATATTCCGCTGTCTGCCTGGTTTGATATGCTAAATGATCCAAACAATATCTTTGGAAAATCATTAAAATTGGAAAATGATGGTTCAGCTCTGACTGTGATGAAAACCCATGCAGAGCTTGAGATAGATGAGGCAGATCTACCCGAAGGAGTTATAGGTATTGCAAGAGCCGTGTTGCCATATATGGATAAAAAAGATAGGCAAAAAGTTCAGCAGCAGATAAATTTATTTGATTCTGATCAAGATGAAATACACAAAAAAGCTGAAATGATTGCAACTAGGTGGTTAGATTTTGAAATTGAATTATCCGAAAGCTTAATCTCTGGTGTTGCGTCGAACGAGATAACTAATTTTATAGGTAGTTTGGCGGCATCATGGAATGATGATTTTAAAAGAATAATTAACCGTAATAGGCTTTCGGATGGCCGGCTGGGAATGACTAGAGATTTAGCGGTCGAGCTAGAAAAAGCTAAACGTAATACGCTATGGATTAGCGCTGCAGTATCAGCAGGCAATCAAGAAATAATTGATAAGATTGGTCCTGATGCATCAAATAGAATTTTAGAAAATGAGAAATCTATAAAAAGGATGGTAGGTGTCTCATCCGCCGACTATGATCAAATAAATAGACTCTCAAACCAGAACAACAACCTAATTGCTAGCCATAATATTAGTATAGGCGGTGGTTGCGGTGGATCAATTATGGGCTCTTTTAATACTGTTGAGGCTATTGAGCTTTTCAGAAACCGCAAAGAATCATGGACCTGGACTAATGGAAAATGTATTATTGGCAGTTGTGCTAATAAGGGTGAGACAGTTTTAGTTGGACCCTGCAGCGTTTGTAGGTCTTGCCAAGATAGATTCGACGCAGAATATGAATAAACATAAGCTTGACATTAAGTATTTAGTTTATTAATATATCTTTACTTCCATATACAGCTATTTAGTTGTAAAGAGACAAAAAGGGAATTAAAAAAAAGTTATGAATCGATACTTATATTGAATTCAAACAAAAACGGAGAAATATGTTAATTAAAATAAAAAAAACAAGATCAAGAGCAACAAGCGTTTCTGTGAGAGTGAATAAGCCAACCTGGCAAAAATTCTTAGTATATTAGTAATTTATTGAATTCTTGTTCTAACCTGAGCAGTTTTGGTCATGCGTTTAAAACAAGTATTGACTATTACTCATAAGTAGTGTATAATATATTTCATGAAACATGAAAATAGAGGTCGTGAGATAGACATGAAGTCTTTCCAGGACAATAACTTAGAAGCCTTTTTATATGATATGGGGCAAATGCCTGCTAAATTAGGTGCTTTTGTTTTGCATCTTAACGGGCTTAGAAACACTATCAATAATCTAGATGAAAACCTAGAAGCTGATATGAGTCATGAATCCTTAATAGACAACGAATTAGATGATGCATACACTATTTTTCAGGACAAACAAGCTAAATTGATTGCTGAAACTATTGAGTCAATGTCTAGATTTAACAGAAGTATCGTACCAAAGAAAGACACAATCTTTACTCTTAAGTATAAAGAAGATTCAGATAAAAAATTCCTAGCGGAAGTATATACCTATTCTAACAGGGAATACGAAGAAGAGAACGAATATAATGAGGCATATTTATTATCTGTAGAGACAGAACTTGTTGGCTATACTCCAGTGCCAGTTTTTCTTAATAAGATTAGCATCAATTATGATTCAGCTGAACCTAAAAATGGTACAGTTGAGCTAATGCTCAATCATGATTCAGATTATGAAGGAGTTACTCACGGCTATAGGCTAGTTTTATCTAATGAGGATTTTCTTAATAACTTTACTGTTGGCGTAGAGGATCATCAATATAACCCACACGAAGACTTTCCTCCAGCCCAGATTATAAGCAAAGATATGCCTGTTCTTAAGGGCTACACTTTGGGCAGCTTCTCTAAATCGGTTATTTCTTAGTAGGCTGTACTGATTGATTGCCACCAGAGCTGCTAGCGGGAGCAGTTGAATTTTTGCCTTGTTTTTTATCAATCTCTGCTTTAATAAAAGCATCTATACTTTCGGCTGAAGCTTTAGGTTGAATTTGTTTACCGTCTAGGAAAAAGGTTGGAGTAGCTTCTTGGGCGCCTGTTTTATTGAACTGATTTATATCACCGTTGATCAGATCGTTTGCCTGTGATCCTGAGAAGTTGCTGTCAAATTTAGCAACATCAAGACCTAGGCTCTTAGCATAGGCATCGAAATATGTTTGAGGATTCGAAGCAGTTACCCAGCTAGGAGTCTTTTTGTTGTTTATTTGAGCTATATTCTGTTCATATAACAAATCGTGCATTTCCCAGAATTTACCCATAAGACCAGCTGCTTCTGCTGCACGAGCGGCTGCGAATGCGTTCTGGTGGACCTGAGCTAATGGATAATTCTTAAACTGAAAAGATATCTTATCGTTATACTTAGCAACAACTTCTTTAACGAACGGGTAATATTCAGCACAATAAGGGCACTGATAATCTCCATACTCGATTAACGTCACCCCTGATGAGCCAAGTCCTTGTATATGTTTGGTTCCGCTTGTCGATGAACTTGAATTGTTGGTGCTGTTACCTGATTGAACTTTATATACAATGCCTAGACCTAGTGCCAATAGGGCGATAATTATCCATAGCCTTTTACTCATAAATCTCCCTAATAGTTATTTATAATATTATACTTAATTTTCGCCATACTTCCAAAAAAGATAGTCTCGTCGTAGTATATAAGTATGAGCAGTATTATTCTTGCGTTAGCAGTACTTGGTATAGCTACCTTTTTTTTGGTGATACTGAGCGCCTATAGCTATTTGTCGGTTAATGAATATAAAAGAAGGGCTAGAACAGGTGATTTATCAGCTCGTAAAATCTACCAGGTTTTACTATACGGAAAACAGCTTAACCTAGTAATCTGGTTTATTATTGGCCTGCTTAGCGCGATTTCACTTGTTATTTTATATAACCATTTACCCGTATATCTGACTGTTACCGCCTTCGCAATTTATACATCCTATGTTTATGGGTTTATTTATCAAAGGAAAACTAAAATTGGACTTAGTTCTGCAAAAATAATTGCGCCTTATGTTAGTAAATTTTTAGAGATTGCTCAACCTATTCTAAGAAATATAATACCAATATCTGAGCAAAGTATTGCGCAGCAAAAAATATATGAGGTTGATGATCTTTTAAATTTTTTAAAAGAACAACAGAAATCTCTTCACAATCGTATAGATAAGCATGTAATAAATAATGCTATAGACTCTATATTATTTAAAGAAAAGGTTGTTCATACAACTATGACCGGAATTTCTAAGGTGTTTTCGGTTGACCAGGTAGATGCAATTGGACCGGTCCTCATGGAAGAACTACATGCTAGTGGGCACTCATTTTTTCCAGTATACAAGGGTAAGAAAACTAATATAGTCGGTAGTCTTTACCTAAAAGATATACTAGAAGTCAAAAAAGGCGGATTAGTCAGCGACTATATGCATAGCAGTGTCTATTATGTTCATGAAGATAGTAGTTTGGAGACAGTAATCTCAGCTATTTTAAAAACTAATCAAAATAATTTCATTGTCGCCGATAAAACTAAAACTATAGTTGGACTAATAACTGCGACTGATGTTTTTAGACAGATAATGGGGGCAATTAACCCTTCAGAGCTTGAACGATATGATAATTTAGATAATGTAATTGAACAATTTAACAAGAATAACTAATAAAAAAGCCCCAGAGGTGATAGAATAAAAAACATGCAAAGAGTTTTATCTAGAAATACTAAGGACAATATTGGCAAACAGGTAACTATTGAAGGCTGGATTCACAAGAAAAGATTGCTTGGCGGCCTAACCTTCGTCAACGTTAGAGATAGGAGCGGCCTAACTCAGATTGTAATCAATGACAAATCTGAAGTTGAAAAGCTTCGTGGTCTTCAAATTGGTACAATCGTAGCGATTAGCGGAACTGTTGTTGAAGAAACTCGAGCACCAGGCGGCGCTGAATTACATGATGCGACTATCATAGTAAAAGTTCCTGTTACTGACGAGCCACCTATTGAAATAGATAAGCCCTTGTCACACAAGCCAGACAACCTGGATACTCTTTTCGATAACCGAGTTATTGGTCTAAGAAACTTGAGTGAGCAGGGTATTTTTAGAATTAGAAGTCAGGTTCTTAGAAATATTCGTAACTTCTTGTATGAAAAAGATTTTGTGGAAATTCAGTCTCCAAAAATAGTTGCTGGTAACGCTGAAGGTGGAGCTGAGGTTTTCAAATTAGATTATTTTGGAAAAGAAGCTAGTCTTGCTCAAAGTCCTCAGCTTTATAAGCAAATGATGGTTGGTGTGTTTGAGCGGGTTTTTGAAATTGGCCCAGCCTTCAGAGCTGAATTAAGCGCAACTACAAGACATGTATCAGAAGTTACTATGCTCGATATTGAAATGGGCTTTATTGAGAATCATGAAGAGCTTCTGGACTTCCTTCAAGATTTAGTCTACGATACGGCTACAAAAGCATATGATGAGTATCAAGACATACTTAAAAAATTTAATGCCCCAGAGCTCAAGCTGAAGAAAAAATTTCCTAGATATACCGTTGCTCAAATACATGAGATGTATTCAAAAGCAACCGGTGAAAGCACTCATGACGATAAAGACTTGTCGCCAAGTGAAGAAAGGTGGATTTGTGAATACGCCAAAAAGAATGATGGCTGTGAAGCGGTATTTGCAACAAATCTACCAATCGAAGCTCACAAATTTTACCAGAAGATAAACCCAGATGATCCTAAGACAGTGCTTTCAGCTGATCTTTTATTTAGAGGCATCGAGATTGCGACTTGTCCTATGCGTGAACATAATTTTGGCAAACTAACTGAACAGATGCGCCAGAAAGGCATAGACCCAGATGCACCAGCATTTGAATCATATCTCAAGGCTTTCAAATATGGACTTCCAGCTCACGGTGGTTGCGGTTTTGGAATAGATCGTTTTGTTGAAAAAATTATCGGTCTGGATAATATAAAAGAAGCAATTCTGTTTCCTAGAGATATAAATCGACTTGTGCCATAATAGTATAAATGGCTAAAAATACTAGCAAACCCTGGTTCCGCAAAGTTAGATGGTCCCATATCGGCAATAGCTGGCAGGGTGCTCTATGCTATGTTCCATATGTATTAGTGCTTATAACTTCTTTGTTCTATGTTATTGATAGAACTGATTCTGTTCGTGAAGCTCTCCTTAGGATATTCCCGGTATGGGTATCGGCTACTGTTGTGATGGAATGGTTTGCATCCAACAAAATAAAATCCTAAAATTAGATTTATAAATTTCTTATGCTAAAATGTTTAAAGACAAACAAAGCATTAATTAGGATAAAAAAATGAGCCCAAATAACACAGATGAGCAAAAGGCAGTTCCTGCAGATTTAAACAATAATATTCCTGGCTTGAAGCCTTCTCTCGATCCAGACCTTACTGCGTCATCAAGCATGAGTGAACCGTCGATGCCTGAAGCTCCAGTCATGCCCTCATCAGACGAATCTGACATGAAGATTGTACCTAATCCAAACTCTCCAATGGGTTCAGAATCTACAAATACTACAAGTCCAGACCTTACTGCGTCATCAAGCATGAGTGAACCGTCGATGCCTGAAGCTCCAGTCATGCCCTCATCAGACGAATCTGACATGAAGATTGTACCTAATCCAAACTCTCCAATGGGTTCAGAATCTACAAATACTACAAGTCCAGACCTTACTGCGTCATCAAGCATGAGTGAACCGTCGATGCCTGAAGCTCCAGTCATGCCCTCATCAGACGAATCTGACATGAAGATTGTACCTAATCCAAACTCTCCAATGGGTTCAGAATCTACAAATACTACAAGTCCAGTAGCTTCTATGGCTCCAGATCCAATCAATAGCGATAATTCAGCTTCCATAGAGCCACAGCAGCCTTCAGCTTTTGTTCCTGCTCAGCCACAGATGCAAGTTCACAAACCAATCAAGAATCACTCTAAGACTATTATTCTGATAACATCTCTTATTCTTCTGATCTTGCTGGGTGTTTTGGCATACGTTTTTTTAAAAACTAAAAAATAAATATAAACTTAAAAATTATCTCTCAACCATTCATCTAGAGAGTTGCCACCACCACCAGAAAGACAAACAACTAAATCATTATTCTTCAAGCTGTTTTTTATAATAGCCTTAAGCTCATCATTAATTTCTTTTGGTTGTGCAATTGATGGATCAGAAAGATGACTGATAATTTCAGTTGGAGCTAGAATTGGTTGATTCGGATCTTCTCGAGCTAAATAGCTAGGAACCCAATATAACTCATCTACTCCATCGAAACAGTCTTTATAATCATCTATCATAAAATGCTGTCTTCTGTTTGTTAGGGGCTCATACACGACTACTAGTTTTTGGTTTTTCTCTTTTGCCATCTCTTTAGCTATGCTCATTGCACCTCTAATCTTTTCAGGCGTATGTGCATAGTCAGAGTATAAGTTTGAGGCTAACTCCTCCATGCGACGACTTGATCCGGGAAAGTTATTAATTATTTCTATAGCGGATGAACGGTTTGTATTGGCAACTTGTGAAAAGCATTCTATAGCTAAATAGGCATCAAGCCGATTATATAAGCCCTTTAGTTTGATGTTTGAAATTTCCTGATTGTCGCTTTGTAGAATTGTTAAGTCTTGATTGTTAGTAACCTCGAGGTATTCATAATCTTCTCTCCAGGCAATCGTATGGCCACTCTGAGCGATAAATTCCTTAAATGCGTCCTTGTAGTCATCTCTCGTTGGGAATACCTCGTGATGGTCCCAGCTTACACCTGTAATTAATGTCATATATGGTTCAAAGGCTAAAAAGTTTCGATCAAATTCGTCAGCTTCATATATGAAATATTCGGAACCGTCTACGAATTGTCCCATTTCACCGAAATTTATCTTTGCACCAACTGAGTAGCTAATTGGACTACCAAGTGATTTAAAAAGCCATATCAGCATAGCAGTTGTAGTAGTTTTACCGTGCGTGCCAGCAACAGCAATCATTTTGAGATTCTTGTCCTTAACTATTAGATTAATAAGCTCGTCTCTCTTGGAGCTTTTGATGCTCATATCTCTAGTAAATTTAAATTCTTCCGCATCCGGGTTTTCCATAGCTACGGCTGACGAATAGACATACCAGTCAATTGGGGTACGGTCATGAGATTTTTCAATATTTTGGTAGGTCTGACCAATACTAATATCTTCAATCCCTTTTTTTCTTAGATATTCTATATATTTAGAGTTTTGTTTGTCAGAACCAGATACTGTATAACCAGCTTGCTTTGCAATTAAGGCAAGTGGACCGATAGCTGTTCCGCCAATTCCAGAGAAGAAAATATGCATATTTACAGTCTATCACGAAGTTTAAATATGCTAGACTGATGATATAGCTTATGAATAAAATATGGAAAATAATACTATCAATAAAGCCATACTACATTTTCATTTTTCTATTAGTTTTTTCTACAATTAGCATATTTTCTCTTAGATCTAATAATCAAAATATGGGTAAACTGCGCGAGAAAGTATATGCGGCTGATCAAAGCGGTGTGGGTGTTGAACCGGCTCTTAATAATTTGAGATTTTATGTAAATTCACATATGAACACCGCCCTATCTTCAGGGTCAACATCTGTATATCCTCCAATACAGCTTCAGTATACCTACCAGAGATTGGTTAGCGCTCAGTCTGAATCTAATAACTCAACTGTTTACAATGATGCTCAGATATATTGTCAGCAACAAAATCCGACAGGTTTTTCTGGACGAACCCGAGTTGATTGTGTTCAGCAGTATGTCCAGTCTCATGGAGTAACAAACACACCAATTCCTACAGGCCTTTATGAATTTGATTTTCAATCTCCTACGTGGTCACCAGATTTAGCAGGATGGATGCTTGTAGTTAGTGCTTTCACACTCTGTATTTTTGTAATTGATATATTTTACTGGATTTCAAAAAAACGAAAAACTAAAAACATTAACCATTAGAAGTGAAAGTTTTTTTATAACTAAAAATTAACAGATTAAAAATACAATTTAACTTCTTAAAAAATTGTTAAAATAAATAATTTGTTTGACAAAAATTAACTTAACAGAGTATGTTAGGGGTACTAACAATAATTATAAGAGAGGGGAAATTGTAATGGCTTATAAGCACACAAACTCTAAAAACGTAACATATTACTTAAACTCAAAGTTGGTTGTACTTCGTGGTGGCAAAGAACAAAGAATTTACTATTTCAGTAAGGATGAACGACCAGAAGCTTCTGACCTACCAGATGGTTTCGTAGTTAACGAAAATCCTCGAAACGGTTTTTTGACTGTAAAGCGCGCATAGCTTACACATCTTAACCTAAATGAAACACCCCAGATTTATTCAGGGGTGTTTTTTTTGTTATACTTAAGATATAGATGGCTAACATAATAGAAGTAGATAATTTAACTAAAATTTACGATGGCAAGACAGTTGTCGATCATATTAGCTTTAGCGTTAAAAAGGGTGAAATCTTTGGCATACTTGGACCAAATGGTGCCGGCAAAACAACCACTCTTGAGATGATGGAAACCTTAAGAGAGATAGATGAAGGAACGGCCTTAATTAATGGTCTGGATGTGTCAAAGGAGCCGCAGAAAATTAAATATATTATTGGGGTTCAGCCTCAGTCTCCAGCCTTCCAAGACAAAACAAAAGCTTCTGAAATTATTGAATTATTTGCGGCTGCGTATGGTCAGAAAGTTAAGCCAATGGAATTTCTAAATGATGTAAATCTCGGCGAAAAGGCCAATAGCTATGTTGAAAGTCTATCTGGTGGTCAAAAACAAAGATTATCAATTGCGGCTGCGCTAGTCCACAAACCAAAAGTTTTTTTTCTAGATGAGCCGACTACTGGCCTTGACCCACAAGCTAGAATTAACCTTTGGGATCTAGTTCGAAAAGTTAGAGATAATGGTGTGACTGTGATTATGACTACTCATTATATGGAAGAAGCAGAGGTCCTTTGTGATCGGGTCGCAATTATGGATAAAGGAAAGATAATAAATATCGATACTCCAGCTAATCTAATAAAGCAATTATTAGATAGAGGCTTTAAGAAAAAGCATGTGGTTGAGCAAGCCACTCTAGAAGATGTATTTATAGATCTAACCGGAAGGGCTTTAAGAGACTAATATGAAGAAAAAGTTTTATACGGTATTGGCTTTTGCCCGACTTAATACAAAAAGATTTTTCAGAGATAAATTAGCCATATTCTTTGCGATTATTTTTCCCTTAGTATTTCTGTTTGTGTTTGGTGGAATATTTTCAAAAAACAATGGTACCTCATTCAAGGTAGCTATAATAAATCAGTCAACTACAGAAATCGCTGATAATTTTACCAACCAAATTAGGTCTAATAAGCTTTTTAAAGTCGATAAAACCATTACAAATATTTCAGGCGCAAATTCTAAAATGTCCAAGAATCAACTCGACGCCACCATAATCCTTCCAAGTAGCTTCGGACAGGATAATAAGGGAATTCCTGGTGGCAAAATAAATGTCATATATACGACAAATTCTGAACAAGCAGGATCAGCAATCGTTGCAGTGTTAAACGGACAGCTCCAGGCTGTAAACGCAAAAATTCTGAAGGGATCACCTCCATATAGCGTAGAGGGAACATTATCTACAAACAAGTCTCTAACAGCCTTCGACTATACGTTCTCTGGACTTCTGGGCTTTTCTATTATTGGACTTGGTATTTTCGGCCCAATAAATGTTTTTCCAGAACTCAAGAAACAGGGTATTTTAAGACGGTTCCACACTACACCTCTTAGGGTATGGCAGTATTTTGTCGCTACTATGATTTCTCAGGCTATCGTAGGTCTTGTTGCGATTGCTGTTTTGTTTACTGCTGCGATTACCATCTTCCACCTCAAAGTGACTGGAAACTACATAGAAATAGTATTGTACATAATCCTTAGTATCATAACTATTCTAGGAATTGGTTTAGCGCTAGGTGGTTGGGCTAAAAATGAACGACAAGCAGCACCTTTATCTAATATTATAGTTTTCCCAATGATATTTCTTTCAGGAACTTTTTTCCCAACGTTTCTAATGCCAATTTGGCTTCAAAAAGTTTCAGAATTCTTGCCCTTAACTCCAGTGATAAATGGTATTAGGCTCTTAACTACAGAAGGCTACCATCTAATCAATTTAGGCCCTCAGTTATTGGCTCTAGGCGCATGGATAATAGTAATCTACTTTATTGCCTTTAAAGTTTTTCGTTGGGAGTAGACTTTTTAGCATTAACGTGATATAATAGTGATATGTCAGATACTAAATACGATACTATAAGATTTGATAATATTCGTGATCACCAAATAGGTGGCGAAACTGATGGCATGAGCAGTGAAACTGCTCGTGACATAGGTTTTAAAGCGCTATCAGAATATAGTCAAAAAAATAGAGATGCTATAAGAGAAATTTTGGATCGCAATAGACCAACTTCTGTACCAGCTCAAGAGCCAATTATTGATGGCCCTTCTGTGAATATTAAAGAAAGAGCTGAGAGTCTAATTAGGGCCAATGAGCTTATAGGAGATGCTAATCAGGATTCTGGTAGGGCAAAGATTCTAACTGTCAGACCCGATTTAATGCATAAATATGGTGATATAAACGATGTAAGAAAGCAAGAGGCAGGACATATTGCTGAAGCTCGTGAAGCTTTGTCTAGTGCTTTTGGTGGTCAAGTGATGGCCGAATACGTATCTACTGATCAGGAAAAAGCAGATATAAAATATGAAGACAAAAAAAATCAGGACAAATATCTACAGGCTTTTCTTGGTCCGGACAACACTCGAAAAAGGAACGCTTTCACCAAAAAGTTAAAGAAGGTGTAACTATTTTGAGTCCCGAGCTTTCAAATAATAAGCCTAATTTAGAATCCTTAAATTCAATATCTAGGGCTCTAAAGCCTGAATACTGGAATTTGGATTCTTCAGATTATGATGTTTCTCCGGAAGTACTACAATATGCCGATCCCGAAAGATTTGCTGCTAATCTTTATGATTTGCCAAAGCCTAATAGTAGACTCAGCTTGCCCTACTACTCTGATAGTATTGACCCCAGAGAGCAAAAAATAATTTATGTTGCCGTAACCCCCAATGAATACAATAAAATGTTAAGGGCCATAAGCCCTGCTCATCTTGCAAATACTGCTCTTAGTAAAACTGTAGCATCAAAGCCTATGGATAATGTTGATAGCAGAACCAAAGCAGGCTTAAGAGCTGGTATTCACGCACTAGATGCTAAGCTAGAGGCCATGGAGAAGTACAGAGACAGTACTATAACTAATGATATAAGGATATTAGATAGATTACTTGAAGCTACTGAGCATCCAGGTCTTGCTAGGGGAAAAGAGATGAGAATGAGATCCGATATGGGTTGGGTCATGTCACATATGCTTGAGGATATGTTTATTGCTCTAAAGAACCAAAAAGACTGGGATGGATCACAGCTTGAATTAGCCAGAAAGGTAACTTATAGTAGAATATTTTTTGAAGGATCAAATAGCGAGCGCAATAATTACTTTAAAGACTTAATGATGGTTAACAGATCTTGGATGCTCAGAAAAAGAGCACTGATTGATCAAAGAACAAATAGCATCCACAGATTTAAAAATGACTAAAAAACCAATATACATTTTAGCTCCAATGGATGACGTAACCGACACGGTTTTTCGTAGGATGATAATTTCAACTTCGCCTCCAGATGAATTCTTCACAGAGTTTGTTAATGTAGACGGTTTGCAAAGCCCTGGACGCGACCAAGTTATTAAAAAACTTAAATTCACCAAGATTGAATTACCTTTAATCGCCCAAGTTTGGGGAAGAATACCTGAAAATTACGAGAAGACAGCCAAAGAGATTGTTGATATGGGTTTTAGCGGAATAGATATTAATATGGGATGCCCAGTAAAAACTGTAACGAAAAATGGTTGCTGCAGCGCCCTTATTAGCAATAGGCAATTGGCTGCTGAAATAATTGATGCTACTAAAAAAGGCGCTAATGGAAAATTGCCTGTCAGCGTAAAAACAAGATTGGGTCAGAATTCAATAGATTACTCTTGGATAGAGTTTTTACTTGAGCAGGGAATTGATCGATTAACTATACACGCCAGAACTGTCAAGGAAATGAGCAAAGTTCCAGCTCACTGGGAGGTAATGGGCGATATAGTCAAGCTAAGAGATAAGATCTCACCTTCAACTCAGATAATCCTTAATGGCGATATAAAAAACAGAACTCAAGGGGATGAACTGGCAAAGAAGTATAAGCTCGACGGAATTATGATCGGTAGAGGAATATTCGAAGATCCCTTTTTGTTTGGCGGCAAAGATACTTGGCAAAAATATTCCAAAGAGGAAAAGATTAGGTTGTTTATGGAGCATATCAAGCTATTCGACATTACTTGGGGTAAATCTAGGAGAGTGCATGTGCTAAATAAGTTTTGTAAAATATACATTGAAGGATTTAATGGAGCCAAGGAATTTCGAGAAAAACTTATGGCTGCCAATACAGTCGATGAATTGTTGAATATATTGAACGACTCTTTGATACAATAAGCTTATGGATAGACCGAGAAAATCTCTTCACAACAAGAATAACTATATTTACCCGGATAATACCGGTCGTGAGTACAAAAAAGCCTTTATCATTATTTTTATATTTTTGGTAATAAGCCTTATTTCTACTTTTGGTCGCGGTTGGGGCATTAAATATTTCTGGCAAGATTTTATCGCTATATTTTTAATAATGTCTTCAGGATATAAGATGTTCAGGTATGAACTTTTTATTAAAATATTCGGAAGCTATGATCTTATTGCTAAAAAATGGAAACCCTGGCCATACTTATATCCATTTATAGAATTAGTATTAGGCGCAAATCTGCTACTAACAAATGGTTCAAAATTTATTTATTTTCTCGTAGCAACTTTTTGTGCGGTAACAGCTTATAGCGTAGTAAAACAGCGTTCTAGACACATACAAGCTATGTTCGCTTGTTTAGATACGAGCATAAGACTACCTATTTCACTGATTAGCTTATTCGAATCTGTGATACTCATAATCACGTCAATATATCTTTTAATAGTTTACTAGGGAGCTGTAATATTTGCTGGATTAGCTAATAATGTTTGCAATATAGTTGCTTGAGAGCTTTGTAGAGTTTTTACTGTAGTTATCGTTGAGCAAGTAGTGCTTGGTTTGCTGGTTAGTATATAGAAATTAGGGAATTGCTTTACAAATGTCTGGCCAGATTTTAGCGTCATAGATTTAGAGTCATATGTTCCATTTGCCTTAATAATTGATCCAATACCAATTAGCTTAGTTGATGCACAGTTTGGATCTGCGGAAGTTAGCGTGCCCGTAGAAAGTACAGCCGTTAATGTGGTTGCACTATAGGAATCGTTTAGGGCATCTAATGTAGAAGGAACGTTATTTATAGATATTCCCAAGTCAGGAAGTTTTAGTGTAGTCAATGCGCCATTAGCTTGAGCAGGTTGTATAATTACATTTTTGCTATTCAACTTTTTGTTATCTGCGGTTAGAGTGCTAACACTTTTTTTCAGACTAGTTATTTCAGTGTTCTGAGTCGCTATAGTATCGTTAGCTGTACTTAATAGGCCATGTTGCCAATAGTAGACTCCACCTACTGCAGCAGCTAGAAGAACAAGCCCTACATAGCCAAATATAAACTTATGAGCATGCTTAACATTTGACGTTTGAATGGGTGTTACCTGAGGCGCAGCAGTTTGCGGACTCGGTGGTCTGACAAAGTTGCCGGGACTCTGCATATTAATATTTTGATTTTGTTGGTTGGGGTTCGGTTTTATATCCATATAAATAGAATAATTTATATGGATAATATATGCAAATTGGTTATGCTAATTATCTAATTAAGCCACCCCATTCGACAACTGTAAAACCTTTTCTAGGAATTGATGATAGCTTTTCTGTCGGCAATTTAATTGGCTGATTGAGACCTTCTGAATCTAGGAAAATTCTTATTAGTGTATCTGGATTAGGGGATATCTTTAATGGTGCGATTTTATTTACTTGGTTGGTGCCAAACC
>Ga0194055_10001302_pt1 | contig 20358 bp, 20 predicted proteins | sample SepL449m_MetaG_FD_155482 | JGI IMG/M metagenome (GOLD analysis project Ga0194055, IMG submission 155482) | Anoxic zone freshwater microbial communities from boreal shield lake in IISD Experimental Lakes Area, Ontario, Canada - Sep2016-L442-9m | ecosystem: Environmental > Aquatic > Freshwater >...
GGACGGGGGCCGATCGGAATTGGTATCGCCCGTCTAACCCGTCACCGGCCCGAGGGATTCATGGCGGCCAAGTACATCCGGCTGCGAAAGGCCATGAACTCCTCAGCGGTCGCCGGCACCTCGAATGGACTCATCGCCTCGATCTCCTGCCAGTCGCGACGGATCGCCTCGAGACTCACGTCCTGTGGTCGCAACTGAACTCCTTCAGCAATTGCCATGAACGCGACGCTCATCCTCCCCCCGCCGGCATGGAAGATCTGGCCCGTGGCTGGGCAGTCCGGGTGGACGAGCCAGCATGCGCCGGGTGCGACCAACCCGGGGTCCTCGTGCGCATCGGTGCCGACGTCCGGGCGGATCGCAGCCTTCATCTGCGTTCGAGCACTCGGCAGGAGCATGTTCGCTCGGATCCCAACGGGTGCGCCCTCCACGGCCAGCACCCGGGTGAGCGCAGCGAGACCGGCCTTCCCGATCTCATACGGAACCTTCCCGACCTGCCCGAAGAGGACTCCCGCGGCGGAGCCCACGTTGAGGATGCGCCCCCCGCCGTTTCCGCGCATGTGAGGCCAGGCGCTCTGCGACAAGAAGAAGGGGCCCCGCACGTGGACGTCCAGACCATCATCCAGATCGGCGGACGTCGTCGCGTCGAACGGGTGGAAATAGACGGTCCCTGCGTTGTTGATCAAGATGTCGAGGCGACCGAACGAATCCAGAGTCTCGCTGATCATCAGCCGAGCATTCTGCTCACTGCCGACCCGCGTCGTGCTCGGGACGGCCTCGCCGCCCTCGGAGCGAATCTCCTGGACCACAGCCTCCGCGACCGCGGGATCCGCGTTCTCTGGGTCCGGAGGCAGTCCGGCCGTCAGACCAACGTCGTTCACCACGACCCGAGCGCCTCGTCGCGCCAGCAACAACGCGAACTCGCGGCCCAGCCCCCGACCTGCGCCGGTCACCAGCGCGACCTGCCCGTCGAAACGAACTTCGGTGCTCACATCAGTACCCCCAAACAGGCCCACGGTCACTGCGACGACGAGCCACCCGCCGAGTTCGAGCAGGCGTTCTACGCTGCCCAACGAGCCAACCCCACCGGGGTCGGAATCCAATGCCCGAGCCTCCATGAGACCCAGGGCGGTTCAGACGACAGACACCGTGCCGATACTCGGACTCCGGGTTGGCGACCGCGGACGATCGGGCTCACCGCCTCCGCGGCCATTTCATCGCCGTGACACTACCGTCGACCCCCGAAACCAGTCGAACGCACACCAACCCCACCCACCGATACGAAGCAGCGAATACGGCCTTTCTCAGTCGGACACCCCTGAGGCATTCGCCATCCGACGTTGCATGCCGACGATCATTGGGGAGTGACCTCCGTCGACGACCACGGTCTTCTCTTTCCACTGGTGGGAGCATGTACCGTGCAAGCGAGAGTTGGGAGTCTGTTTCCGAGCGGACGCGTGCGAGGACAGGGCTGGATTCCGTATTCGATGCAGAAACTCAAGGTCGAAGACCTTCGCGGACTCGAACTCCTCTTGAGCACCATTGAGCTAGGAAGTATCTCCGCTGCCGCACGGCGCCACTTCCTGAGCCAACCCGCAGCGACGGCGCAGCTGCAGAATCTCGAAACACGTCTCGGCGTCCCGCTGCTCGAGCGCGGTGCGCTCGGGTCGTCCCCGACCGCCGCCGGGACCGCGCTGGCCGCGTGGGCGCGGGAGATCACCGTCGCCACGGAACGCTTTGCAGCTGGGGTGGAAGCACTTCGTGAGGGGGCCGAACCGCACCTACGGGTCGCGGCAAGCCTAACGATCGCAGAGTATCTACTCCCAGTTTGGCTCATCGAGTGTCGCCAGCCGCGGAAAGACTGGGCGGTCGACCTCGAAGTCGCGAACTCCGTAGTCGTTGCAGATCGGGTCGCCTCAAAAGCCGTTGACATCGGCTTCGTCGAGTCTCCCCGGCATTTCGAGGACCTGACGAGTGAGGTCATCGGGCACGACGAGCTGATCGTCGTCGTGGGCCGTTCCCACCCATGGACGCGAAGAAGCACGGCCCTCACTGCCGAGCGGCTCGCGTCCGCGCCCTTGTTGCTTCGAGAGCTCGGCTCCGGGACCCGGGAGTTCTTCGACGACGCCTTGGTACGCAAAGGCCTACCGCCGGTACAACCTCACGGCGTCCTCGGTTCCACAAGCGCACTGAAAGCGGCTGTAGCAGGAGGAACTGCCTGCACCGTCCTGAGTGAGCTTGCCGTAGCGGGAGAGATTGCGACCGGCCGCCTCGTACGTATTGCCGTCGACGGCATCGACCTCAAGAGGACTCTGCGGGCAGTCTGGTACGGACCAACACCGCCTAAGGCAGCGCTCTCACTTCTGGCTGTCGCCCGAGCGTACGCCGAGGCCGCCACAACCTCGTAAGCCCGGGATCGCAATCGAAGTCGACGATGACTCCACAGAGAATCCGATGCTCTCGAGCGCCAGAAGCGGTCTATCCTTGAGCGAGTGGAGAGCTCCGAACGCGTTACGCGTGTAGGCAGACGCGACGTCAAAAAGCCGAAGCACGTCGTCGTCATCGGCGGCGGAGCCTCGGGCGTGTTGGTCGCGGCTCGCGTCCTGGACGCTACCGGAGCCCATCCAGCACGTGTGACCTTGCTCGAGCGCGGGCGCATCGTAGGCGCGGGCGTCGCGTACGGTACCGATGACAGCGAGCACCTCTTGAATGTGCGGGCATCGGGAATGAGTGCGGACCCTTCACGTCCTCACGAATTCGCGGACTGGGCCTCGGGCGTAGGGATGCGCGACCCGACACAGTTCGCTCCTCGGCTCCGGTATCGCGCCTACCTCGCCAATCACCTCGAGGCGGCCGCGTGTGGAGCACCCGACGGCGGCCTCGACATCCTGCACGACGAAGCGGTCCGCCTCGAGCCGTCCGAGTCTCGCTGCTCGATCGAACTGCGCACGGGCCGCAGGCTCGACGCCGACGCTGCGGTTGTTGCCACGGGCAACCCTCCGCCCGGCGTTCCAGCCGCGCTACAGCCTGTCGCCCACGATGAGTCGTGGATCGGGGATCCGTGGGCACCGGGTGCGATCGAACGACTCGCTCGTGCCCGATCTATTCTGCTGATCGGAACCGGACTTACCGCGATCGACGTGCTATTGAGCGCGTCGCGCACGAGCCAGGCCGAGATCGTTGCGGTCTCGAGGCATGGCCTGCTTCCCGCCGCGCACCTCGCCGACGCTCGCCCGGGCAAGGTCGACGTCACCGAACTCGTCGCCGATGCCAACAGTCTGCGCGACCTGACTCGACGAGTCTGCGCGTTTGCCCGCGATCCGGAGAACGACGTCGATTGGCGAGACGTCGTCGATGGCTTCCGGCCTCTGCTGAACGCGCACTGGACACGACTCAGCGCGATCGAACGCAAGAACTTCGTCACACGCCTGGCGCGCTTCTGGGACGTCCATCGCCACCGGATGCCTCCTGCTTCCGCGTCGAAGGTGGCACAGCTCGAGGCGACGGGCAGGCTGTCGACGCTCGCCGCGACAGTCGTGAGCGTCGAGGCGCGTGCAGCGACCATCTCAGTAGAGCTCCGCGTCGCCGGCCGTACCGTCCGCGTCGAGTCCGACGCGGTCGTGAACTGCACCGGGCCGGGCCGCGGCTGGCAGCAATCCTCACGCACACTGATCGGTGACCTCGTCCAACGAGGGCACGCGATTCCCGACCCGCTCGGGCTCGGCCTCGCATCGACACCCAATGGGCAGCTGGTGGACGCATCTGGTGGCACGATCCCCAACGTGTTCGTACTCGGGCCGCCGCGGCGAGGCACTCTGTGGGAGACCACCGCGGTGCCCGAGATCAGGAGTCAGGCTCTCCACATCGCAGATCACGTCGTGATCGGCGCCCCGAGCGAATCGACGAGCCGTACCGAGTCCGATTCCAGCATCCCGTCGTGAACCAGCTCCAAGATCGAGCCGCGCGCTGATGCCTCTCCGCGATGAAACGCGACGCAGAATTCTTCCATGAACGTGGCGCTCTGACGCGATGACCGTGAGCATCGCCTCCATCACCTTCGACAGCGCGGGCCCCGAACCACCGGTGTGGTCGAACGTGAGAACTCGGGGTGCTCGGTCGAAAGCGAGGCCCCGGCGCGGATCGCCTCGTCGCCGCGCTCGCCCCGTCGCGACCGCCCTACGCCGCCGTTGCGGCGCTCAGATATGCGTCTCGCCGGCGGCGAAGAGGGTGGCGCGGGCGCGGCGGGCCATGGGCTCGTCGACCATCTCGCCTTCGAAGTCGAGGGTGGCCTCGCCGCGTGCGGTGGCGGTGTCGAGTGCGGCGAGGAGGCGTCGCGCCCGGTCGACGTCGGCGGCCGACGGGGTGAACACCTGGTGCGCGAGCGCGACCTGCGCCGGGTGGATGCACAGCTTGCCCCGGTAGCCGAGCGCGCGCGCCTCGGACGCGTCACGGACGTAGCGGTCGTCGTTACGGAAGTCGGCGACGATCTGGTCGATCGCGTGGACGTCGCCGACACGCGCCGCGAGCGCGACCCGCGACCGCGCGTAGAGCACCTCGACGTTCGACTCGGTGCGCACGCCGCCCATGTCGGCGACGAAGTCCTCCGCGCCGAAGTAGCACCACCGAACCGGGGCCCGCAGCACCTCATCGGCGCGCGCCACCCCGGCCGCGGACTCGATGCCGGCGAGGATGCCAAGATCGGGAGCACCGGCCGCGGCGAGGGCGGCGACGACGACCCCCACCTCGGCGGCAGACTCGAGCTTGGGCACCACGATCCCTGTCAGCTCGGGGATCAACGCCTCGGCGACGTCGCCCGCAAACCACGGCGTCCCGATGCCGTTGACCCGGACGAACACCTGGATCGCCGGGTGGTCGCGAGTCAGCGCCCGCGCCGCCTCGACCGCCAGGGCCCGCGCCGACTCCTTCGCCGCGACCGGAGTGCCGTCCTCGAGGTCGAGGAACACGGCGTCGGGCCCCGACCGCGGCGCCTTCGCCGCGAGGTCAGCCCGGTTCGCGGGCACGGTGAAGAGGCTGCGCATCCGAGTGCTCACGTCTGCAGCTCCTCGAGGTCGGCGAAGTACGCGAGGGCTTCGGGGTTGGCTAGCGCGTCGGTGTTGGGAACGGGGCGGCCGTGGACGACGTCGCGGACCGCGAGCTCGCTGAGCTTGTTGCTCCAAGTGCGGGGGAGATCGGCAACGGCGACGATCTTCGCGGGCACGTGCCGCGGCGACGCGCCGGTCCGAATCCTCCGGCGGATCTCGGCCTCGAGCGCGGGGGTCAGCGCGAGGCCGGCGTCCATGACGACGAACAGGACCACGCGGATGTCGCCCTCCCACTCCTGGCCGATGACGAGGCTGTCGGCCACGCCCGCCACCGTCTCGACCTGGCGGGAGATCTCGGCGGTTCCGATGCGCACCCCGCCGGGGTTGAGGGTCGCGTCGGACCGCCCGTGGATCACTACCCCGCCGTGCTCGGTCCACTCGGCGTAGTCGCCCTGGTGCCAGCAGCCGGGGAAGTGGGTGAAGTAGGTGGCTCGGAACCGGGTGTCGTCGGGGTCGTCCCAGAGGCCGAGCGGGATCGACGGGAACGCCGAACGGCACACGAGCTCGCCCCGCTCACCCGGCGCCAGCGGGGCGCCGTCGGGACCCAGCACATCAATCGCGAGGCCGAGCGACGGCCGTTGGATCTCCCCGGCCCAGACCGGGCCGGTGGGGTCGCCACCCACGAGGCAGCCGCACAGGTCGGTGCCGCCGGAGATGGACGCGAGGTGCACGTCGGCCTTCACCGCGTCGTACACGTACGCGAACCCCTCCGGGAGCAGCGGCGACCCGGTGGACGCGATGGTTCGAACGCTCGTGAGCCGGTGGCTGTCGACGGGACGGACGCCGGCCTTGCGCAGCTCGTCGAGGAACCGGGCCGAGGTGCCGAGCAACGTGATCCCGAGCTCGTCGGCGAGGTCGAACAACGCGGTTCGCTGCGGGTACGCGGGCGAGCCGTCGTACGCGACGACCGTGGCGCCGCTCGCCAGGACCGAGGCGAGCCAGTTCCACATCATCCAGCCCGCGGTCGTGAAATAGCAGACCCGGTCACCGGGCCGGACGTCGCACTGGAGCTGCTGCTCGGACAGGTGCTTGAGCAGCACCCCGCCGGTGCGGTGCACGATGCACTTCGGTGCGCCCGTCGTGCCCGACGAGAACAGCACGCACCACGGGTGGTCGAACGGCAACGGCGTGTACTCCACCGCCGCCGACGCGTGCGGCGCGAGCCACGACTGCCAGGTCGTCGCGTCGCGCACGCCGTCGACCGGCGGGTCGTCGTCGACGTACTCCAGCACCACCACCGTGGTGACCGAGGCGAGCCGGTCGCGGATCTCGGCCAGCCGCTCGAGGCAGTCGAACCGCTTCCCGCCGTAGCAGTAGGCGTCGGCAGCGACCAGGACCGTCGGCGCGACCTGGCCGAACCGGTCGACGACACCGTCGACCCCGAAGTCCGGCGACGTCGACGTGAACACCGCGCCCAGGCTGGCGGCGGCGAGCATGAGCGCGTAGGTCTCCGGAGCGTTCGGCATCCATGCTGCGACCCGATCCCCCGGGCCGACACCCGCGGCCCGCAGCGCCTGTTGCACCCGCGACACCAGTCCGTGGAGCTCGTGGCGGGTCAGGGTTCGCCGGAGCCCGTCCTCGCGCGCGAACTCCAGCGCGAGGACGTCGTCGGGTGCGCGCAGCAACGCCTCGGCCACGTTGAGCCGCGCGTCGGGGAAGAAGCGGGTCTTCCAGAACGGGTCGGCGGCTTCCACCACCCGGGCGCTCCCGCGCGTCCCGGGCACGGCCGCGAAGTCCCACACCGCGTCCCAGAACGCGGCGGGCTCACGGATCGACCACTCGTGCACGGCGGCGTAGGAGTCGAGCCCGCGCGCGCCTCGCCTCGCGACGAACGCCGCGAACTCGGTCAGCCGTGCCTCCGCCGCGCGGCGGGGGCTCGGAGCCCACAGCGGCCGATCGTCGACCACCGCCTATCGGACCGGACGGCGCAGCATCAGCGCGTTGCGGCGGGCCCGACACACCAGCACGTCGTCCTGGTTGAAGGCCCGGTGCTCGAACGTCACGATTCCCGCATCGGGCCGCGAGCCCGAGCCCCGAGCCGCGACGACCTCCGACTCCGCGTACAGCGTGTCGCCGCAGAACACCGGCGCCGGGAACGACACCGCCTCGAACCCGAGGTTGGCGATCGTGGTCCCGTGGGTCGACTCGAGTACCGACATGCCAACCAGCAACGCCAGGGTGAACATGCTGTTGACCAGCGGGCGCCCGAACTCGGTCTCTTCGGACGCGTACGCATGGTCGAGATGCAGCCGTGCCGGATTGAGCGTCAAGGTGGTCATCAGGACGTTGTCGGTCTCGGTCACCGTGCGGGTCAACGCGTGCGGGATCAACGCGCCGACTGCCAGGTCCTCGAACCAACGACCGTGATGCGGAACAGAACGGGCCATGTCAAGTCCCTGATTCAGACCGGCGGGTTGCCGTGTCGACGGTCACTGAAGAACCGGTCCTTCGTCCTTGCGAATGCAAACCGTGCCACGAGCTCGTCTCGGAGCTCCTGACACGGAACCACCGCGTCCACGACCAGATCCGAGGCGAGTCGCATCAAGTCAACGTCTTCTTCGTACTCGGCGATGCGCTCGGCGATGAACGCCTCTCGCTCCGACGGATCGGCAATCGCCGCGATCTTGTTCGCGTACACCGCGTTCACCGCGGGCTCAGGGCCCATCACCGCGATCTTCGCGCTCGGCAGCGCGAGACACGCGTCGGGTCCGAATGCGGGACCGCACATCGCGTAGAGGCCCGCGCCGTAGGCCTTCCGGAGGATCACCGAGATCTTCGGAACGGTTGCCTCGGAGATCGCCGCGATCATCTTCGCGCCATGGCGGATGATGCCTTCCCGTTCCACCGCCGCACCGATCATGAAGCCGGGAACGTCGGCGAGGAACAACAGCGGAACGTTGAACGCGTCGCACTGGTTGACGAAACGGGCCGCCTTGTCCGCGGAGTCGATGAACAGCACGCCTCCGCGATTCTGGGGGTTGTTGGCAACCACACCAATCGAATGGCCATCGAGTCGGGCAAAGCCGACCGTCAGCTCCGAGGCGAACAGGGGCTTGACCTCGAGGAAGGATCCGGCGTCGACGATGCCGTCGATCACGGCATGCACGTCGTAGCCCTGCGTGTCGACCGTGGGGATCATTGACGGGTCCAACATCCGGCTCGGAGCAGCCGATGCGTCCCGAGGCGGGTCGAAACGCCAGCTCTGCGGAAGATACGAGAAGTACCAGCGCGCCCAATCGATGGCTTCGGCGTCATCGGCGACCAGATTGTCGCCGCAGCCCGACACCTCCGCATGCATGCGCGCTCCACCGGTCTCCTCCAGCGAGAGGTGCTCACCGATCACCACCTCCGCCATCCGCGGCGATCCGAGATACATCGAGGCGTTCCCCTCGACCATGAACACCACGTCGGTGAATGCCGGGATGTACGCACCGCCCGCGGCCGACGGCCCGAACAAGCAGCAGATCTGCGGGACGCAACCAGAGAGCCGGATCTGGTTGTAGAAGATCCGACCGGCTCCGCGTCGCCCCGGGAAGAGCTCGACCTGGTCGGTGATCCGAGCCCCGGCTGAATCCACGAGCCAGAAGATGGGCAGCTCGGCCTCGAGCGCCAGCTCGGTGAGACGCACGATCTTCTCGACCGTGCGCGCTCCCCACGAGCCCGCCTTGACCGTTGCGTCGTTCGCCATCACGCACACCGGACGACCATCCACGGTGCCGCGACCCACGATGACCCCGTCGGCCGGGAGATTGCCCGCGTTCGCATTGGCGAGCACGCCGTCCTCGATGAGACTCCCCTCGTCGAGCAGGAGCGCAAGCCGATCGCGCGCGTGCAGCTTCCCCTGGGTCGCCAGTTTCTCGCGTGCGGTCTCGCGGTTCCCGAGCCTCGCTCGATGCAGGTGCGCGAGCGGGTCCAGGGGCGCGGGACCAGGAGTACGGGGATCGGACATGTTGCCTTTCTATCGGTCGTTCGATAGGCTACCCCAATGAACTTCGATTTCAGTCCCGAACAGGACGCGTTCCGTTCCGTCGTGCGGAACTTCTCGCAACAGGTCCTCGCCCCGAACGCTGCCGAATGGGACCAGCAAGGCGTGTTCCCCACCGACGTCGTGCGCCAGATGGGCGAGCTCGGTCTGTTCGGCCTCCTCGTCCCAGAGGATCTGGGCGGTTCGGGCGCCGACTTCACGACGTTCTGCATCGCGGTGGAGGAGCTCGCCGCCGTCGACTCGTCGATTGCCATCACGCTTTCGGCCGGGGTCGGTCTCGGAATCGGACCGATTCTGTCGTTCGGCAGCGAAGCCCAGCGCAACCACTGGCTCCCCGACATGGCCGCCGGCCGGGCGCTCGGAGCCTTCGGGCTCACCGAGGCGGACTCAGGGTCTGACGCAGGATCCCTGCGCACGCGAGCCGTGCTGGACGGCGACGAGTGGGTCATCGACGGGGCGAAAGAGTTCATCACCAACTCGGGCACGCCCTTGACCAGGGTGATCACGGTGGCCGCCCGCACCGAGGACGGGATCAGTGCGTTCCTCGTGCCGGCAGACACACCCGGACTGACGGTGGAGCGCGCGTACAAGAAGATGGGATGGCGCGCGTCGGATACGCATCCGCTCCGATTCGACGGATGTCGGATTCCGCATGCCAACCTCCTCGGCACGCCCGGCCAAGGCTTCAAGCAGTTCCTGCAGATCCTCGACGGAGGCCGCATCGCGATCGCGGCCCTCGCGCTCGGACTCGCACGAGCATGCCTCGACGTCTGCGTCACCTACGCGAACGAACGCAGCGCGTTCGGCGGTCCGATCGCACGCTTCCAGGGAGTCAGCTTCCCCATCGCCGACCTCGCCGTGGCGGTCGAGAGCGCCCGCTTGCTCACCTACCAGGCGGCGTGGCTGAAGGATCAGGGCCGCCCCTCCGGGCACGTCGCGGCGATCGCGAAGCTCCAGGCCACCGAGGCCGCCGTCGATGCAGGACGCACCGCGACCCAGATCTTCGGCGGGTCAGGCTTTCTCGAGGAGACCCCGGCCAACCGGTACTACCGCGACGCGAAGATCCTCGAGATCGGCGAAGGCACCAGCGAGATCCAACGCCTGGTGATCGCTCGGGGCCTCGGGCTCCAGTCCGCATCTTGACGGCGAACCCGCAGGGTGCCGCGAGCGCCACCGCGACACGCATCATCGAAGCTGCAACCAACCAGTTCTTCGCGTTCGGATATCACGGCGCCTCGATGAAGCAGCTGGCGCAGGAAGCCGGCATCCGGTCGGCAACCCTCTACTACCACTTCCCGAACAAGCAGCAGCTTCTCGTCGACATCATGCGAACCACGCTCGAGAGCCTCACCGCGTCCGTACAGGTTTCGATCGAAGCCGAGACGGATCCGGTGCGCGCACTGAGCAAAGCGTTGACCTCGCACATCCTGTTCCATGTGGACCACCATCGTGAGGTCTTTCTCTGCGACGCAGAGCTTCGGGCCCTCGTCCCCGACGCACGGCCCGAGATCGTGGCGCTCCGCGACCGATACGAAGAGATCTTTCGCTCCACACTGCGTGCGGGACGGGACACGGGGGTCTTGGCGGTGCCGAGCGTCGAGCTCGTGTCACGCTCGCTGCTCGCGAGCTGCTCGGGGATCGCCGTCTGGTTCCGCCCCGACGGCGACATGACGATCGACGAGGTCGCGGCTACCTACGTCAACCTGTTCCTCGGAGCGCTACGACCATGACTCGACGGCGCAGTCCGGTAAGGCGGCATCCAGCATCCGTACGAGTCCTGCTGCCCGCCGAAGTACGTGACGCACGAGTACCTCGTGCTCATGATGTCTCGGGTTTGGCATGAGCCCCGCGGTGGCCCGCGATCGAGTATGGGAGCGTTGATGGACTTCTCCTTGCCGTCCGACTTCGACGACATTCGTCGGGAGGTCGCCCGGATCTGTGCGAAGTTCCCGGGCGAGTACTGGCGCGACTTGGAACCCGACCTCTACCCCGAGGAGTTCGTCCGCACGCTCACTGCACTCGGGTGGCTCTCGGTCCTCATCCCCGAGGAGTACGGCGGTGGTGGGCTCGGGCTGACTGCCGCGGCGATCATCCTCGAGGAGATCTCTGCCTCGGGTGCGAACCCATCGGCCTGTCACGCGCAGATGTACATCATGGGAACCCTGCTACGCCATGGCTCGGAGGAGCAGAAGCGGCGTTGGCTGCCCGAGATCGCAGCAGGCGACGTGCGCCTCCAGGCCTTCGGGGTGACGGAACCCGGCGCAGGTTCCGACACGTTGAGCCTGGCCACCTCCGCTGAGCGGACCGGCACGGGATACCGGATCAATGGCCAGAAGATCTGGACATCGCGCGCGCTGTACTCCGACCTCATGATCGTCCTTGCTCGGACCACTCCTATCGAGCAAGTGGCGAAGCGGGGCGAAGGGCTCTCGGTGTTCCTCGTCGACCTCCGTGCGGCGAAAGGCGTGACCATCCGGCCGATCCGTACGATGATGAACCACAACACCACGGAGGTCTTCTTCGACAATGTCGAGGTCGGCCCGGAGGCGCTCATCGGCGAGGAGGGCAAAGGGTTCCGATACATCCTCGACGGCATGAACGCCGAGCGGGTCCTGATCGCATCGGAATGCCTGGGTGACGGCCGGTGGTTCGTCGAGAAGGCCGCGGCGTACGCGTCAGAGCGCCGTGTCTTCGGACGTCCGATCGGGTCGAACCAAGGTGTCCAGTTCCCAATAGCCCGGGCCTACGCGGCGCTCCAGGCCGCCGACTTGGTCCGCCACAAGGCGGCTTGGCTCTTTGAGCAGCAGCAACCTTGCGGCGCCGAGGCGAACATGGCGAAGATGCTCGCGTCGGAGGCCTCGTGGGCCGCGGCGAACGCGTGCCTCGATACACACGGCGGTTTCGGGTTCGCGGTCGAGTACGACATCGAGCGCAAGTTCCGTGAGACCCGGCTCTACCAGGTCGCCCCGGTGGCGAACAACCTCGTCCTCGCATTCCTTGGCCAGAATGTCCTCGGCATGCCCCGGTCGTACTGATGACACGCGTTTCTGAAACACACCCGCAGTAATGTCCCGCTCTGAACACATCCATTGGAGGAAATCATGACGGTGATTCAGCACGGCAAGCTTGATGACATCATCTACGCACAGCTTGATGCTGGCGCTGACTTGATGAACTCATTGCACGAGGTATGCAAGCAGGAAGACATCAAGACCGGTGTCATCATGTCCATCACTGGCGCGTTGGCAAATGCCCATCTCCAGCACTTTCCATCCCTCATTCCGGTGCAGCCGCGCTACGACGTGCTCAACATGGCTGACATGGAGCCATTCTTCCTCAAGATGGAGGGTCCTCTCGAGGTCTCCGGCCATGGGCTCATCGGCCAGGGCTGGGCGCCGGGAGTTGAGCCCCCCGATCCGCGTGGGTTCTTCCATCTGAGCTTCAAGGGACACGGTGACCCGTACATTCATGTCCACCTCGTGGCCACAAACGCAGAGACCACGATCTGCGGCCATCTCATGGAGGGTTCCGCGATCAAGGGTCGTCCGGGCGATCTGTCGCACTTCACCGTCGTGATCGCGAAGGTGTCCGGGGTCCGGCTGCAAGCCTTCATCGCCCAAAACGACGGGCAGACAGAGTGGCATCACACTCTTACTGCGGAGTAGATGAAGATGAATCCTGAACAGTCCGACGAGTGGGCTCCGGTGGATGGCTGCGACATCTGCGAGCGCGTCCATGACAGCAATCGCGTGAGCGTGATCGATACCGAGCACTTCGCGACCGCCATCTCGCCCCGGTACCCCTGGGGAGTGACGATCAACGCCAAGCAGCACAAGGAGGGCCTTTGGGCGCTCTCCGACGATGAGGCGAGCGAGTTGGGCCGCCTGCTGGCGCGTCTCTCGGGGGCCATCCACGCCACCGGTTCTGAACGGGTCTACATGGCCTCCTTTGGCGAGGAGCATTCAGTGCACTTCCACATGATCCTCCTTTCCCGGTGGGAGCCCTATTCGGTGGCCGCTCACCAGGCCTTGTACGACCGGGCCGAGAAGACGCCGCCTCAGCCCGCTGAGACGGACCGCTTCGTGTCGGCCGTACGGGAGTACCTCCACACCTAGGGAGGGCAGCGGCGCCGGCCGATGGGCACTCGGTATGAGCGACGACAGCCTCGTGAGCGGTCTGCTCGAGGCTGGTGACGCGAACGATCAGCTGAGCGAAGACCTGTCGCTCGCTTCGTACCTCGTCGAAGAGGCTCTACGGTTCGATGGCACCGCGTAAGCGGAGTACTAGCAGGCTCTCAGATTCATCGCTTCGGCTCCGTCGGCGCGGATCGCGGTGACGTTCGCCGTGCCATCGGATTCGACACGCCCGGTCAGCCAGCACCGACGGTTGGCGAAGTGCGGGGCTCGGGCCCGAAACGAGATGTCGGTGTAGTCGCGACCGGCTCGGCGGCGGCCGAACTCGGCAAGGAGGATCGCCGTGAGCGGACCATGGACCACCAGATCGGGATAGCCCTCCACGCCGGTTGCGTACGGCTGGTCGTAATGGATTCGGTGTGCGTTGCTTGTAGCCGCCGAGAACCGGAAGAGCAAGACCGGGTCGGCGACGAACTCTTCGACCCATGTCGCGTGGGGAGGTTCGAGGCGATCCGGGCCGGGTCGCGTCAGGGTCCCTGCGGATCGGAAGACGAGGTCCTGCTCTTCGGAGATGCGACACTCGCCTCGCTGGGCGATCTCGTGGGCCACGGTGACGAGCCAGAAGTGACCGGAGCCGCCCTCCTTCATGGCGACAGACGCGATCCGGCTGGTCCGAATCGCTTCCTCGTCGAGGTCCAAGGGACGATTGACCTGGACGCGTCCGCCGACCCACATCCGTTGTGGGAATGCGTTCATCTCCGGGCTGCGGAGCGGGTGGCCGTCGGGACCGAGATCGGCGGTCGGGATGGTTGGGGCGAAGAACACCCAATGCCAGAGCAGTGGCAGAGTGTCGCCGGTGAGACGGTTCGGCGCGGCATCGAGACACGCTCCGAGGAGCTGAGCGCGCGTTCGTGAGATTCGATCCGCCGCCTCGGGCGCGAAGCCGGCGTCTCGAAGCGTCGGTACGGTCGGACTCACCTTCCCGTTCCGTCCGGCGATGCGACGAGCCCGGCATCATGGAGTCGTCCGACCTCGGGTGGCGTCAGGCCGAGCACCTCCTCGAGTACCTGGTCGGTGTGGGCTCCGAGCCGAGGCGCGCTCCCTGGGGCCTCGTCGACGAGATCGCCGAAACGGAGCGGCGATGTCGGGGTCAGCAACGAGCCGATGCCGGGGTGATCCACATGGGCGAAGACCGGATTGTCGGCGGACGCGCGCCCGTCGTCTTCGAGCAGCTGGGTGAACGTCTGATACGGGCCCCAGCACACGCCGTGGTCGTCGAGGCTCTTGCGCACTTCGTCGAGTGTCCTGCACTCGAACCACGGCTTCATCAGGGCCGCGATGGCGTCGCGCGCTCGATATCGGTCCTCCTCCTTGCGGAAATCGGCTTGAAAGGCCCGTTCGATCTGCGGAAGGTGCTCCTCGATGGCAGTGGCCTGTACGAGGGTGCGCCACTGGTTGAGGCTGATCGCCACCACCATGACCCGGCGTCCGTCACGCGTCGCGAAGTCGCGCCCAAAAGCGCCGTACATGTCGTTGCCGAGCGGAGGACGGTTCTCGTGCGTGAGCTGGGCCTGGGCGAGAAACCCCAGGTTGGCGACCGTCGTGAAGGCCACGTCGGCGAGCGACAGGGAGATGAACTGACCGTCGCCGGTGGAGCGACGGTGCCGATCGGCGGCGAGGATGCCGATCGCAGCGTGGAGTCCGGTCGCGATGTCCCAAGCCGGGAGCGCGTGGTTGACCGGTAGCAGGGACCCGGCAGGGCCCGTCGCGCTGGCAATGCCGGACGACGCGTTCACCGTGTAGTCGACGGCCGTCGAGCCGTCGGGATTGCCGATGATGTTCAGGTACACGAGATCTGGACGACGCTCGCGCAGGGACGCATCGGCCAACCAGCCATGCGCGGGGAAGTTGGACAGGAAGATGCCGGCGTCCTTGCCCGGGGCCGTGATGAGCGCGGTTGCCAACTCCCGACCCTCGGCCTGGGAAAGGTCAATCGCGATCGACCGCTTTCCCTTGTTGAGCCCGGCCCAGTACAGGCTCACGCCATCGTCGGTGACGGGCCAGCGTAGATAGTCGAGCCCACCGCCAATCGTGTCGAATCGGATCACGTCCGCGCCGAGCTGCGCGAGCGTCAGGCCCCCGAGCGGCGCGGCCACGAACGCAGATCCCTCGACGACCCTCATACCGCTCAGCAGCCCCATCGAAGATCAGACCCCGTTCGAGACGGCGAGTTACAACGGCCGTTGGCCCGCCCGGCTGCATCCCAAGAATTGATGCGCCCGAACGGTGTCTGGCCTTCCAGCACGAGGGTCTATCGCGCATCAGGTCTGATGGCGTCGTCATCTCGGACGGAGGCAGCGTGAGCATGAGATGACGAGGGGTCAACCGACCGAGTCACTCTGGGGTATGGGCACGGAGAAAGTCCCGCACGCTGGCGAGCGTCTCGCGATGGTGCTCGGGTCCAGCCCACTCGAGTATGAGGTCGGCGACAGGCGCAAGAGCGGCGATCTCGCAGGCGACCGCTGCGGGGTGGTATCTGTCATCGTCGTCACCAGCCAGGACGAGCAATGGCGTCGGACACCTCCGCACAAAGTCCCGGTCGACACTGAAGACGAACTCGCCTCCGAACATGTGCTGACGAAAGCCGGCCAGTGCTTGCTCACTGATGTCGGTCCTGTCGATGCACAACCGAGATGCCCAGGCATCGAACATGTCGAGATAGGCGTCCCGGTTGTTGCTCACCCCGATGGGATTCTGGAGCACCGCCGCGCTCACGCGTTCGGGGGCGCTCTCGCAGAGGGCGAGGCAATACGACGCTCCGATGCAACCGCCCATGACGTGCACGCGGTCGAGGTCAAGGTGGTCGAGCAGCGCAAGATGATCGGCGGTGTAGGTCTCCCAACCGTCACCGTGGTCGATCGGCGCCGTCGAGAGTCCCGCATTGCGCTGGTCCATGGCGATGACCTGGAAGTCGCCGGCCAGCGTAACGGTCGGATCCATCCACGGTGGCGGCTGGCCCGGGGCACCGGGGCGTTCGGCCCAGAGCCGAACGCTCGAGTTCATGCCGCCAGGAGCGAAGAGCACGAGCGGATATCCATGCCCGAACACCTCGTAGTGGAGCTTGGCTCCGTCTCGCTCCAGTATCGGCATCGCAATCGCCTCGGAGGTGTGGCGCCAACTCGGTGGTGTGGCGCCAGATTGACACACCCGCCCGCGCCGTTGGCACTCGCCCGCACCCCGGGCGGCCACGAACGTTCGCCTGACTTTCGAAGTTTGTCTTGTGGATACACGACTCCTCAACCGGGATCCGCATACGACGCGTGTGTTGCAGACCTCCGACCTCCTTCGGGCACCGTGTGCCGAAGGATCAGAAGGCGCTCCGGTGGTATCCCCCGTCGACGTTGATGAACTCGCCGGTGATGTACGCCGCGCCCTGCGAGCAGAGGAACGCCAACACCGCTGCCATCTCCTCGGGCTTGCCCAAGCGCCTGGCCGGGAACGTGGCGGTGAGTTCGGCGAGCACCTCGTCCAAGGTGACCCCCCGCTGCTCTGCCCTTGCGGCGTACCCGGCGAGCATCCGGTCGGTGCTGAACCACCCGGTCCCGATGCTGTTCACCGTGATCCCGTCGCACGCCAACTCGTCAGAGAGGCTCTTGTTGAGCGCGACCACCGCGGCCCGCGCGGGGCTCACCATCACCCGCCCGCCCTCGGGTTCCTTCGCGCCCATGCTGTTCATGGCGATGATGCGCCCCCAGCCCTGCTCCCGCATGTGGGGCACGACGGCCCGGGCCAGGTACACGACGCTCATCGTCATGTTGCTCAATGCCTTCACGAAGCTCTCGTCGGACACCTCGTCGAACGACCCCGCTCCCGGACCGTCGACGTTCGCGATCGCGATATCCGGCGAACCCAGCTCCTTCGTCACCTTGGCCACCGCACGTTCGACCTGCCCGCCGTCCGTGAAGTCGGCGGCGACGCCGATCGCCTCGCCTCCAGCCTCGGTGATCCCCGCCACCGCCTCGTCGATCGAGTCCTGGTCGCGCTCGAGCGCAGCGACCGCGACACGGCACCCCTCGCGAGCCAGGAGCTCTGCTGCCGCCCGGCCCATGCCCTTGCTGGCGCCCGCCACCAGCGCGACCTTGCCCTGAATCCCGAGATCCACGAATCCCTCTCTCGTCATCCCCCTTGCACCACGTCATGAGACATGACGATGCAACCCTATCGTCAGGTCCGCGTGGCCGTCAAGTCAGGAGCACACTGCGCGTGCCGCGCCGCGAGCTTGATCGACTTCTCGGTAGGGTGAACGCGCAGCAATAGCGCGTCCCCGATCGGCACGTCTGGGATGTTCGCCACGGGCGCAACCAGAGCATGTGACGAGAAGTGGCGAACGTCGCAAAGTCTTCGCCGACACATCAGGACCGACAGGAGTGAGATAAGCGCTGTGTTCCAGTCGTTCCGCATTCGGAACTACCGGCTGTACTTTGCCGGCCAGACGGTGTCGAGCATCGGGACCTTCATGCAGGCGGTCGCGCAGGCGTGGCTCGTCCTCCAGCTCACGGAGAGCGGTGCGGCTCTCGGGCTCCTCACCACGCTCCAGTTCGGGCCGCTGCTCCTGCTGGGCGGTCCCGCGGGCGTTCTGGCTGATCGGTTCGATCGCCGCAGGCTCTACCTGCTGACCCAATGCGTGCTCGCGGTCGAGGCGCTCGTGCTCGGCCTGATCGTGACCGCCGGTGTCGCGGAGCTGTGGATGGTGTACGCCCTCGCGGTCGTCCTCGGCGTCATGAGCGCAGTCGACCAGCCGCTTCGCCAGACGATCGTGATCGACATCGTCGGACCCGCCGACCTCCCCAACGCGGTGAGCCTGAACATGGCGTTGGGAAATACGAGTCGAGCTGTCGGTCCAGCCCTTGCCGGGATCACCATCGCGGTCGTCGGGATCGGTCCATGCTTCTTGGTCAACGCCGCCTCGTATCTGGTGATGATCGCCGCGCTGCTTGTGATGCGACCCTCCGAGTTCCACCCAGCCGAACGAGAGCCGCACGCGAAGGGACAGTTCCGGGCCGGCCTCGCCTACGTCGGTGCGACACCGGAGCTCCGGTCGACGCTCATCCTGATCGCCATCGTCTTCGGATTGGCCTGGGAGTTCGAGGTGTCGCTACCGCTGATGGCGCAGTTCACGTTCGATGGTGGGGTCGCACTCTTCGGACTCTTGGCCTCTGCGGTCGGCGTCGGCGCCGTGGTGGGAGGCCTGGAGTCGGCGCGGCGCGCCAATCCGTCACGAAGGATGCTCGGACTCGCCGGGATCGGTATGACGGTCGCGGTGTGGGCTGCGACTCTCGCGCCAAGCGTGGCCAGCGAAGTTGTGGCGTTGTTCTTCGCGGGCGCGGGAGGTGCGATCCTCGTCGCGGTCGCGAGCACCCGGCTTCTGCTCGAGGCGGCCCCGCGCATGCGCGGGCGTGTGATGGCCCTGTACGCCATCTGCGTCCTGGGCACACGCGTCATCGGAGGGCCGATCGTCGGCTGGTTCGGACAGGCCTTCGGGGCGCGCGCGTCGCTCGCGGTCGGAGCCGTCGCCCTCAGCGTGGCGATCCCCGGATGGCTCCTGCTCAGCCGTCACGAACGGTCATCCAAGGAGCTCCTCGGTCCGACCGCGGCCGAACGTGCAGAGTGACTCGTCAGAACGTAGAGCTGAGGTGATCGGGCCTCAGGATCAGCCTGCGACTTGCGGCGACGGCAGGTCGGCATGCGCTGAGCGCTCCGCGATGCACCCCCTATCGCCGGCAAGGGGTCACTCCGACGGACTGGTCATGTCGCCGCCGGACTGGTCAGCGAGGAGCGCTGCGAACGTCTCAGCAGCCTCGGCTTGCATGCCGGTCAGGACGTGTTGGTACACGCTCATCGTGAACGCGACGTTGGCATGACCGAGGCGCTCACTGACGACCTTCACCGGGACGCCGGCTTGTAACAGCAGGGTCGCATGCGTATGGCGCAGGTCGTGCAATGGGATCGTCGGGATCGCAAGCTTGGCGACCTTGCGGTCGAGGATCTGGCTGAAGCCCTGCGGGTGGATCCAGGTCCCATCAGGCTGCCGCGGCACCGTCGCCGGCGAGCCGCGCCCCGTTGAATGAGTGAGCGGCATCTCCCGTCGCGTGGCGTCGCGGACCGGTCCGTCCCAGCGCGTCCCACACCGCGGTGTAGAAATCGGTGTAGAAGATCGCCCGGTAACACAACCGGTAGACGAACCCCGTGAACCGGACGAACGCTCCGAGAACGGAGAAAGCCCAGGTCAGCGACCTGGGCTTTCGATCCTGCGATGGTGGCGGGGGTTGGATTTGAACCAACGACCTTCGGGTTATGAGCCCGACGAGCTACCAGACTGCTCCACCCCGCGACCGAGAACGTTACCAGCCGGGCCCCGGCCGCTCCCAGGCCGGTTCAGGCCCAGCGCCGAACCGCACTCCTCAGACGAGCCAGCGCGACAACGACTCGATCACGCACGCCGGCTTGGCGCCGCCGTCGATCTCGATCGTCACCACCATCCGGGTCTGGACGCCCCCCGGCACGTCGGTCACCTCGACCAGCTCCGCCCCGGCCCGGATGCGCTCGCCCACCTTCACCGGCGCCGGGAATCGCACCTTGTCGACCCCATAGTTGATCCCGGCGGAGAAGCCCCGGACCTCCACGATCTGCGGCAGGAAGGAGTTCGACAGCGACATCGTGAGGTACCCGTGGGCGATCGGCGCACCGAACGGCCCGGTGGCGGCGCGCTCGGGGTCGACGTGGATCCACTGGTGGTCGCCGGTGGCGTCGGCGAACTGGTTCACCCGGTCCTGCTCGATGGACAGCCAGTCGCTGAACCCGAGATGGGTGCCGACGGCGGCACGGACGGCGTCGGGGCCGTCGAGGAGAGTGGCCATGGGAAACCTCCGAGGGGGGAACGTCCGCGCGAGTGCGGCCCGTGCGATGCGAGACGACGCTAGTCCGCCGACCGCAGGGCGGTTGAGTGTCACACCCTTGGGTCACGATGACGACGTGATCGACCACCGGACCACCAGCGAACCCGACCCCACCACCCCAGGCATCGTCGACTACCCCCTCCTCGTCGACGAATACCGCAGCCACACCACCGACTGGATCCGCC
>Ga0194055_10001303_pt1 | contig 20349 bp, 18 predicted proteins | sample SepL449m_MetaG_FD_155482 | JGI IMG/M metagenome (GOLD analysis project Ga0194055, IMG submission 155482) | Anoxic zone freshwater microbial communities from boreal shield lake in IISD Experimental Lakes Area, Ontario, Canada - Sep2016-L442-9m | ecosystem: Environmental > Aquatic > Freshwater >...
ACATGTTTCGGGCAATGGCTGAGTGCTTTGCTCAGATCGAACATCATCGCCAAATGATCCCGCAATAAAACTTGGAAAAATGCCCTGAGGATGGACATTTGAGATTCCAACTATTATTGAGGGATACCAATGATACTCAATAGCTTAGCTACATGGAAGGACGTTTTTTTCAAGCGAGGATGGATCGACTCTGATGGTCAAGTTCAACAACCTGTGAACGCTCGCCAAGCCACAATTCAGCTAGGAACTATGGAATATAAGCTATCTGATATCTCTGGGCATGACGAGGACACCATCGAATTTACAAAAGGAAGTCTAATTGACACCTATTTGTGGAGCCAAATCACCCGCGTCACCGTCTTTAAATCGTAGCGATTGAGTTGTCATGACTCAATCCTTCGAGTTGGACAACTGTGGAACGATACGATGTAGTACTGCCTTCTGGCGGCAGAATAGATGATCACTTTGCGCGAGTCGCCCTGACCCCATATAAAGCGCTCATAAAAGTCAAAGACTATATGTTGGGTTTCAGAGTGCTTGAAGCCGTCAACGATTCAGGACGCCTCGGCCGCATCATTTTGGTGGCACCCAAAGAAGTTCAGGATGCCTTTGGCATTCGAGTTCCAAACAAGCTCAACGATACCGGCGACCTTACCAAAAACCTCGCAATGGCAATCCGTGAGCTCAAAAGCATGGGAGATTGCACATCTAGGGTCGTTATTCTTACCACCGACTTGCCATACATCCAAGGCAAGCATATTCAAGCATTTCTAGATGCTTGCCCGGAAGACGCCGATATCTGTGTTCCTCTGATTTCAAAGGATCAATACTTAGATCGCTTCCCAAGTGCATCGGGAACATTCTTTAAACTAAAGGATGACCAGTGGACTTTGGGCTGTATCTATTTGATCAAGCCCGACGTGTTCCTCCGAGTCCTTCCCGAAGTTGAAAAAGCCGTAGCAAACCGTAAAAACAAGCTAGCGATGGCCAAACTTTTTGGCGGTGGGTTTGTCTGGAAATACTTAACCAAGTCAATCACATCGGCTGAAGTAGCTCGAAAGGCGGAGACCATTCTTAGTTGCAGAATCGCTTTGGTTAAGAATGGGCCTGCTGAATTTGCCTATGACGTTGACGATATCAACGATTACGAATACGCACTTCACGATAAATAGGGCAAACTAGCTTTTGGCTAGCGTCAAATATGGAATCCAATAAGCCTAGGTTAGAACAGGACGAACTTGCGTCCCCGTACGGTAATCGCCCACTGACTTTGTGGGAGCATATCGTTATTTCAGGGTTCTGGTTTGCATCAAACTTTCATTGGGGAGCTTTGCTCCTTATTCTCCTTCCAGGAGACATGAGGGTCCTTGCAGGACACAATAAGGCTCAAATGCTTGGTTGGGTAACCATGTTTGGAGCTTTTCCCGCGCTGATCGTTCCTCTCATTTCCGGCGCGATGTCGGATCGATGTTTAAGGCCCGAAGGTAGGCGCAAACCCTTCATGGCAGTTGGTGTTTTCATCAATATGCTTGGCTTGGCTGCCATGGCATTTTCAGTCATCAGCCTAAAGTCGCTTCCAGCTTACTTTTGTAGCTACGCGTTGGTGCAAATCGGCAATAACATCGCCTCTGGAGCCTATATGGGCGTAATTCCTGATGTAGTTCCAAAGATAGAACATGGGAAAGCGTCCGGATTCATGGCTCTGATGTCTCAGCTCGGTACTCTCTTTGGTGCCATTGGCATTGGAATGGCAATTCCGTCCAGCGCGGTTGCTTTGCGTTACGGTGTAATTGGATTGGTTCTAATGATCGTTGGAATTCTTTCCTATCGAGGAATAAAGGAAAATCAACTCACTCATGCGGAACCTTTTGACCTCCGTTCGTACCTCCGATCACTATGGATAAGTCCTAAGGAGTATCCGAACTTTGCATGGGTTTGGTTTACTCGTTTCTTAGTCATGTTGGGCTTCTACGCAATCATGCCTTACGTGAATTTCTACTTAGTGGACGTTGTTGGGATTGCCCAAGATAAGGTAGATAGTACGGCTCCCTTGCTCCTAGGACTCATTCTAATTGTTTCAAGTCTGACCGGTGTGTATGGCGGAATTCTTTCCGACAAAATTGGCCGAAAGAAAGTTGTCTATTTAGCCAATTCTCTGATCGCAATTGTCGCTCCGGCATTCATTCTGTGTAGCAATTTCGGTCAGGCTTTGCTTGTTGGCGCCTTGTTCGGTCTTGGATATGGGGCCTATATCAGTGTTGACTATGCATTGGGTACCGATGTGCTTCCCCATTCGCACGAGGCCGGCAAAGACATGGCAATTTGGCATATTGCGATGACCCTTCCACAATCTATTGCTGCTCCTTTTGCTGGCTTTCTTATCGAAAGGCCAGGATTCACAGAAATCCCAAACCCAATTCCTGGGGAACCACCCATAGTTCACTATCTTAAACCTGGATATGGATACATTTTTGTCCTGTGTTCAATATGTTTCGCCCTTGGCGCATATTTGCTGCGGAATGTTAAGGGCATTAAATAGTGAAGTCCTTTTTTGCCTACTTTGGAGTTGCTACTGCTTTAGTGGCCATCGTTTGTGCTCTTTCACAGTATGTCTATGACGGCGATAACTTCTATCACCTTGGTCATGCGATGTTGTACGCAGAAAAGGGACCGTTCTTCCGTTCGTTTCCATGGCCAGCCTATAGTGTCATCTCGAAACACAATTCCGACTTGTGGTGGGGATTCCATCTGCTACTTACTCCTTTGGCTTTGCTGAAGGACAAGGTTCTCATTCTTGCTGTGGCACCGGGTGTATTGATGGTCTTGAACCTCCTCATCTCTCGGTTGGCAGTGATTCGCCTTGGAATGAATCAATGGTACGGACTGGCCCTGCTCCCTGCATCATTGGGATTCTTATCGAGGATGGATACCGTCCGACCACAAGCATTGTCTGCTGCCCTTCTGATTCTATTGTTTGCCGCAATCGTATCAGAAGCGCCCTGGTTAGCCATATTAACTTCGGCTCTGATTGGCTTCCTTCATCCAACCTTGTCCTACCTCATCGCCATGGTTGGATTCTGCACATTTCTTCAAAGAAGAATATCTAAGAAGGGCTGGAATCCTTGGCTCGAACTATCTTGCTTAATGGTAGCGCTCACAGTGTCCTGCATACGACCCGGAATGATTGACGGACTTCAGCTAATGAAAATACAGCTAGTCGATCTCACGTTCGTCCGTAGGGCTGGCGAAGTTAAGAACTTTGGCGTGGAACTAGATCGAGTGAACTTCGGATATTTTAATCGAGCTTACTTAGGACCACTAATCACGGTTGGTGTGGCACTATTGTGCTTCTTGCGGTTTCGAGATCCAGAAAAGAAGGCCTGGGCAGTATGGGGTGCACTTGGAGTAGTTGCCTTGTCATTTGCAATTTCCTTGTTATTAACGAGGCGAGGAGCAGATCAGTTCGCTCCGTTTGCGATTCTGGCATCTCTCTGTATTTTCCATCAGTGCAAGGGCATTTCGAAGTTTACGGCAGTGGCGTTTAGCCTGTACAGTCTGACGATAACTGGAATGTTTCTCAATTCAAGTTTTCAGCGCAAAGTGCGCTATAACGCTGCGGACTTCCAACGAGGAACCGAATGGCTCAAAGCCCACACTGAAGAAGGCGAAATAGTCGGTCACGGAGTTTGGTCAGATTTCGGTCCCCTTTTCTTTTGGAACCCACATAATCGATATTTGGGCGGCATGGATCCTGTTTTTCAGTACCGATTTAATCCCGAAACATATTGGCTGATGACGGTTAACTGTGCTGCTCGTGACCTAGGTAAAACCAGCAAATTCAATCCCGCGATCGTCGGAGACAAGGAAGAAGATCTTTCGGTCGCATGGCCCCGAGACTTGAAAACGAAGTGGTTATTCTGTGCTAGTGATTGGAATGTTGAATTACAAAGCGAATTGAAGAAGGACAAGAACACCCGGATAGCCTATCAAGACTCCCATGTAATCATCTTCGAGTTCTTGCCGACTAATCCAATTGGTGGATCGGGAACTGCTTTGTCAGGTCAATGACTTGCTGCCGAATTTGGTGAAGTTTGTCTGCGTCTGCATGGTTTCGTAGAACATCTGAGATAAAACCGGCAATCATTTTCATATCCGGTTCCTTCATTCCTCTCGTCGTTACTGCTGGAGTTCCCAATCGAATGCCGCTCGTAACAAACATCTTTTCTGGGTCAAAAGGAATCGAATTTTTATTGGTCGTAATGGCAGCCTCATCGAGCGCAATTTGGGCTACCTTTCCGGTTACGCCGTAAGGTCTTAGATCAACCAACATTAAGTGGGAATCAGTTCCGCCACTGACAATCCTGAAGCCATTCTCAGTCAAAGATTCGGCTAGAGCAGCGGCATTGAGCCTAATCTGTCGTTGGTAGGTCTTGAATTCCGGACGAAGCGCCTCTCCAAACGCGACTGCCTTAGCCGCAATTACATGCATCAAAGGGCCGCCTTGGATGCCAGGAAAGACCGACTTATCGATGTCTTTGGCATATTGTTCTTTACACAAGATCAGTCCGCCTCGCGGTCCTCGGATCGACTTATGCGTAGTCGATGTAACAAAATCAGCATGTGGAACCGGATTAGGATATTCTCCCGCAGCAATGAGCCCAGAATAGTGAGCCATGTCACACATATGCAGAGCTCCAACCTCGTCGGCGATAGCACGAATTCGGGCAAAGTCAAATGCTCTGGAGTAGGCCGAGGCTCCACTCACAATCATCTTTGGCTTGTGTTCCAGGGCAGTGGCTCTAAATTGATCATAGTCAATCAGTTCGTCCACCGGGGAAACACTGTATGGCACGATGTTGTAATATTGTCCGCTAAACGTCACCGGTGATCCATGAGTCAAATGTCCACCATGAGCCAGGTTCATACCCATCAAGGTGTCTCCAGGCTTTAGCATTGCCATGTATACGGCCATGTTGGCACCTGCACCACTATGAGGCTGAACATTGGCATGTTCAGCTCCATATAGTTCTTTGACTCGATCAATAGCTAACTGCTCGACTTGATCAACAATTTCACATCCACCGTAGTATCTCTTTCCTGGCAATCCTTCTGCGTACTTATCAGTAAGGACACTCGACATTGCTTGACGGACCGCAAGTGAAGCGATATTTTCGGAAGCAATAAGCTCTAAATTGTGTTCTTGGCGGGCTTCTTCTTGCTTGATGAGTCCAAAAACCGTTGGATCGCTATCGGCAAGGGGTACTCGGTGCATTCGAGTTGAGTTCAAGTCAGCCATACCTAATTATGACTGGTTGGAGTTCGTTGGTGTTACAACTGGGTTTGGATCTATCTGTACTTGCTGGGGTAGCTGATACATCATGTCCTTCGCACTTTTAAATTCGTAACCTTTTTCCCGAACCATATCAATCATTTTGGGCAAGGCGGCTGCCGTAACCGGGTTATCGTGTAGGAGGATTATTGCGCCTGGACGCAACTGCTTGATAACTGATTCAACCACATAGTCTGAGGTAACCGCTGGCAGTTTTTGTTGTTCGGCAGTTAACTCTCCTTTCGTGACACTTCCAACGAAATCTTTTGCCCCTAATACATATTCCATTAGGATCAATTTCTTTTGATTAACCACTGAAATGACATCGTCAGAATATTTCATTCCCGGTGGGCGGAATAGAACCATTTTTCGACCAGCTGCCTTCTCTACCGCGGATTCGCATTTCGAAATTTGATCATAAACCTGCTCCCTAGTAAGGTTGTTGAGTCGGATATGGTCGTATGTGTGATTTCCAATTTCATGACCTTCTTCAGCAATCATTCTTACAAGGTCAGGATTACCTTCAACTTGTTTACCGACTAAAAAAAATACTGCAGGAACGTGTTTTTCCTGAAGGGTTGCCAGAAGCGACCGACATGACAACGGATGAGGACCATCATCAAAGGTGATGCAAACTTCTTTTCGTTCCCGAACACCTTTGTACCAAATCCTCTTTTCTGGATTAAATAAATCCTTTCCTGTGGCACGGTCAACCCAGTATGTAGGTGTTAGTGATCTTGATAAACCACCAGCTTCGCCTCGAACTCTCACGGCCTCAATGCCATAAAAAGCCGATACAATTCCAACGATAACGATGGAAACTGATACTGGCTTCGATAGGCGCATGGAAAGCTCCTACTTGGTTGTTTGGCCGTAACGTCGCATGAACTTCTCAACACGACCTGCAGTATCAACTAGTTTCTTTTGACCAGTATAGAAAGGATGGCTGTAGGCGCTGATTTCTAAATTGATCACAAAATAGTCAAGACCATTAATGTTTCGAACGTTGTTCGACTTCATCGTGGAGACACCTGTCCATTCGTGTTCTCCGTCCACGTACAAAATTGGATTAAGGGTTGGGTGCATTCCGTCTTTCATGTTATCTCCAGGGACTCAATATTATACCTAAGAATTTTTCCCTTCAGATTCCTGGCAAAAATCCCGAAAACAGTAATGGGCACCTTAGTGGAGTCCTAAGGTTATGACTTCAGCTCACGTTGCACCGTTACCGCCAACTGCCGCAACACTGCTTGTTCAAAGTAGTCAGCAGGATACGCGTTCTACGCTGACCGTCTTAGCGTCAGACCTTCTTGTTTCAAAAACTGTAATGATGGTTTGTGAAATGATTGGGTTTGAAGGTCCACTCATTCATATTGTTCAACAAAGCGGTTCGAGAGCTCTAACTCAGCTTGCGATTGCTAGCGACCTTTGGATTTCTGGATCTCGGGTTAAGTGCAAAGGTATATCAAGTAGCCACATGTCTCACGGGAGTATGGTTATCGCAATTCTAACTCCTTCCGCCCTCGAACAAGATATTACTGCAGTCGATTCAGCGTTGCAAATACGAGCGGCAGCCTTTGGATTATTCTCAACTTTGTCTTACAGTCTTGTGGCTCGACAATTTCCTGAGGCCTTTGAAAGCGCTGCCGCAATCGCTCAATTTAGACAAATTCCAATTAGTGATGCCTACTTAAACGTCGTCGGTCGATCAATTCAAGAGGACGCCGGAAAGTTGGCAAAAGCATGGGATCTATCGAGAGAACTGACAATTGCTCTGCAAGGTCCTAAGGACTTTGACTTAACGAAGGAAGAAAAAATGATCATTGGCGCAACCGAAGTTGCAACGATGGCAGCCCAAAGTTCAGCAGTCAGCATTGAGCCTTGGCCCTACATTGTAAAGACGGACAGAATTGAGCAAATTGCCCTTATACAAGCGATGGGAATGCGGGCAAAGAGGATTTCTTTACAACTGGATACTAAGGTTCCAAACCTCAAAAATATCGCCTAAACGGTCGCGTCCTTAAGGGAACGAACGTATTCGCCGATCAAATGTCTTTCATCCAAATTATTCCAATGTTTGTGAAGCATGGTAACAATTCCGGAACCAACTACTGCCCCGTCTGCTTCTTTACAAACAAGCCTTACATGCTCCGGTGTCGAAATCCCAAACCCAACACAAACGGGCTTGTGAGTCAAATCTTTAACCTTCTTCACCAAGCTACTGATTTCAATGGGAACGGCAGATTCCGCGCCTGTAACACCTGTGCGGGAAACAACGTAAACAAATCCAGTTGATTGGTTGGTAACTTGCTGAATTCGTTCGCTGGTCGAAGTCGGAGCAACGAGATAGATCGTTTCCAAATCTTCCTGTTCGCAGACTTCATCCCAAACATTTGCCTCGTCAGGTACTAAATCGGAGACAATAGTTCCCGTAACTCCTACTTCTTTCGATTTCGCAGCGAATTTATCCAATCCGAATCTAAGGATCGGATTGAAGTATCCCATAGTCACCAGCGGAATTGCGATTCTGCATTCTGCAATCGCATCGAGAACTTTAGTCAATGTCGTGCCATTTTCAAGTGATCGCTGGCTAGAATCCTGAATAGTTGGACCCTCACCAAATGGATCGCTAAACGGTAGTCCAATCTCAATCACATCCGCACCGTTTTCAGTCAGATACGAAACAATCTTAGGTAAATCCTCAAGCGATTGGTCACCAGCGGTAAAAAAGCAAACCAGTGCTTTTTCACCGTTGGCTTTTAGAGCCGAGAACTTATCTTGAATCGTCATTTGCCTGGCTTCTTTGCAGGGGCAGCTGGTTTAGGTGGACTAAATCGCTTACCCATCAGCGCGGCTAGAGCGTCTAAGTACTTTTTCGTAATGATGGTCCCAGTTTTTGCTTCAGATGCTTGAAGGACTGCTTTCATTTCTCCTTCTTTCTTCTTCATTTCTGTGGCAAGATCAGTGTTAAATCGAGCCCGTAAGGCATCAGCTTCCTTCTGATTGGTCGGCTTCTTCTGAGAGGAGTATTTCTTCTCAAGTTTGTCAGCTACTGACTTTTTGATCGACGCAATCTTTCCATCTCCCTCTGAAATGGCCGTTCTGAACTTATTGTATTCGGCGGTTGGGATTCCAACCTTGTCAGCCACGGCTTTATCAAGAAGCGCTCGTGGCCCGGCGGCTTGTAGTGTGAGTTCCCGAAGCCTTTTTACTTGGTTAGGCGATAGCGTTTTCAGAACGTCAGTGCGCAAAGCAATGTACTGCTTCATCCCAAAATCTGAAAAAGCCTGATCAGGTTGCTTCTTTGCTTTTTGATATTCTGCGACTTTTTCCTTGTTTGCTTTAGTGAATCTATCCGCATAGACATTCATGGTTTTTCGTTGACCCTCAGTTATTCCCAATTCCGCCTGAACATTCTTGTCCCGAAGCACGTCTATGTTTGAGACTTTAAGGTCGAAATCGTCTGCGGCGTGGGCAAATACTGCCGCGCAAACTAAAGTTAAAATTGTAAAAGCTCGCATCTTCCTACTCATAAGATACTCGAAACGCTAAAAGGTGTTGCCAAATTCCTGATTCTCAATGATTTGAAAGGAATTTGATCCAAAAAGCCTAGTGATTTCTTTTTCAAGAATTGGACCTGGTCGACACATGAGTTGAACCGGCAGGAGCGGATGCTCAGACTTAGGTTCAATTTGAATATAAACCTCATGGTCACCAGGATGGTCTCGTAAGAGAGCCAACAGTTTGATTAAATCGGTCTGCGTTGAACGACCCACCTTAACCACAATCGATCCGCTCATCGGAGTTTCATCAAGAACAAGATCCAAGCTACCATCCAATTCTTTAACTTCAAACAAACGAATCTCAGAAGATTTCTCTCCTCCCCGTTCATTAATCGTAATTTCTCCATGAATGACTACTAATTTATCCTTGTGAAGAATTTCCCGATATTTGTCATAAGATGATGCAAATACGATACAACGGGCAATCCCACTGAAATCTTCGAGCGTGAGAGACATCATCTTTTTGCCCGTCTTGGTAAGGATCGCCCGGGTTGAGGCAATAACCCCCGAAAGCTTTACCGATTGCCCTTCGTCTAATTCAGCAATTTCTCCACAGGAATGGGTTGCTTGCTTGCTGAGAATTCGCTCCAAACCTCGCAACGGGTGATCTGAAACGTATATGCCAAGGACTTCCCTTTCCAGCGCAAGCTTTTCCGATCGACTGAGCGGAGTAGCCGGCGGCAACGTCGGATAAGTGATTGCCGTTGAATCGTCGTCATCAGAGATGAACAGTGAGTCCTGACCCATCGCCCGATCCCTCGTCAAATCAGTTGCAAACATCAGGGCTGCTTCAAGAAACTCAATGTTCGTGGCCCGGTTTTCATCGATCGAATCAAGAGCTCCGGACTTGATCAAAGCATCAAGGGCAGTCTTATTGAGGCCATGAGGGCGAATTCGTTCACAGAACTGATACAGATTCGTTGAATTCCCATTCTCTGCTCGCTCGGCGAGTATTGCTTGAACGATTCCATCTCCAACTCCCTTTATCGCTCCCAAACCGAATCTGATACCAACTTGCCCCTTCGATCCACGTTCTATGCTAAAGTCGCTTTCCGACTTATTGACATCGGGGGGAAGAACCGGAATCTTCATTCGTCGGCATTCCTCTATGAATGCAATAACCCGTTCTTCTTTCGTTCGATAAACCGCAAGAAGAGCCGCCATATACTCAACGGGGTAATTCGCCTTCAACCACGCTGTCTGATGACTCAGCAACGCATAACAGATGGCGTGAGCCTTGTTAAAGGCGTAGCCCGCAAATGGAAGCAACAGTTCCCAAATCTTTTCCGCAGAAGCCGCCGGAATGTCGTTTGCTCCAGTTCCCGACATGAACTCGACTTTCATGTCAGCCATTGCTTTGGCGTCCTTTTTACCCATGGCTCGACGCAAGACATCCGCTTTACCAAGCGTAAATCCTGCCAGTGCCTGAACTAACTTAAGAACTTGATCTTGATAAACAATAACCCCGTAGGTCTCTTCAAGGATTGGGGTCATTCTTTCATCAAGGAGTTCAGGTTTCTTACGGCCGAACTTGTAGTCAATAAAGTTCGGTATTTCACCCATGGGACCAGGTCGAAATAGGGCAATAATAGCCGCAAGTTCCCGGGTGCTTTGGGGTTTAAGTTGCATGATCCAGCGAGTCATTCCCCCGCCCTCAACTTGAAACACCCCAGTTGTCTCTCCGCGAGCCAACATATCCCAAGTCTTTTGATCGCTCTCGTCTGCGAGGCGTGGATCAATTGTTTGCCCCGTCGACTTCTTGATGTTCTCGACCGCATATGCAAGTACGGTCAAGTTTGAAAGCCCCAAGAAATCCATCTTTAGAAGACCCATCTTTTCCAGGATTCCCATTTCAAAAGCTGTGACAGTCTGACCATCATTGCCCCGATAAAGTGGCAGATAGTCCATGAGCGGTTCTCTGGAAATAACAATTCCTGCTGCGTGAACACCAGAATTGCGCGACATGCCTTCAACTGATTTGGCGGTATCGAAAAGCTCTTTAAAGCGTGGCTCAGACTCAATCATTTGACGAAACTCGCCAACTTCCTTATAGGCTTTACTAAGAGTCATCCCCGGAACTCCAGGAATCATTTTCGTAATCTTGTCTGTCTCTTGCGGAAGATAGCCTAGCACTCTACCGCAATCCTTGATGGCAGCCTTTGCGCCCATGGTACCAAAGGTGATGATCTGAGCGACGTGGTCTTCTCCGAACCTATCAGTAACCCATTGAATGATCTCGTCCCGACGAGCATCTTCAAAATCCATATCTATATCTGGCATCGATATTCGTTCTGGATTTAAAAACCGCTCAAAAGTGATGTCGTAATCAACCGGATCAACATCGGTAATACCTACGGAGTACGAAACCAATGACCCTGCCGCCGAACCACGAACACCGAAGTAGATGTTTCTGTTTCTCGTTTCTTCTGCAAACTCTCTTACCAAAAGAAAGTAGTCCGCAAATCCCGTTTGCTCAATAACTCCAAGCTCGTACTCAAGGCGGGCATGCTTTTCGTCTGGATGCTTTGCCCGTCCGTGTAATCCCGAATAGGCCAAATCCCGCAGATGCTCGAAACTGGACATCCCTTCTGGAACAGTAGGACGAGGCATTGGTGCCGACGTCTTATCCAGCTCAACATTACACATGTCCGCCACTTTGAGAGTGTTCTCGAGGGCATCCAAATTGTCTGGGAAAAGTGAAGCCATTTCATCGGCAGTCTTAATGTAAAACTCCTCAGTTTCGAACTTCATTCGCTTGGTGTTAGCAACAAGTTCACCAGTTTGGATGCATAGGAGCACGTCATGTGGTCTTGAGTCACCCTTACACAAGTAATGGGCATCATTGGTCGCAATCGTGTCAACACCGATGTCCTTGGCAATTCGAAGCAATGGCTCATAGATGTCCCTTTGCTCCTTCAATCCATGGTCTTGCAACTCTATGAAATAATTATCTTTACCAAATATTTCGGCGTACATGCCGGCTATTCGCTGAGCCTCATCATAGTTGCCTTTCATCAATTCCTGGCAAACTTCTGAGCCCAAACAAGCCGATGTTCCGATGACGCCTTTACTGTACTTCCTCAGCAGATCGTGGTCGATTCTTGGCTTACCATAGAATCCCTTCAGTGCGGCAACCGATGACAATTTGCAAAGATTTTGGTACCCTTCAAGATCTTTTGCAAGAAGCAGTAAGTGAAAATTCTCCCGATCTGCCCTCCCATCTTTTTTGTCAATTCCACGAGGCGCAACATACGCTTCAACCCCAAGCAGCGGCTTGATACCCGCCTTCTTGGCTTCAAGGTAGAACTCCATCACTCCAAACATAACGCCATGATCGGTGATCGCCATCGAAGGCATTTCGAGATCTTGAGCCCTTTTGATGAGATCAGGGATGCGGTTCGCCCCATCGAGTAACGAGTACTCGGTGTGATTGTGCAAGTGGACGAAATTCTTAGGCATTTTAGGAGGCAAGATTGAGACGGTTCATATTCTCACTATGCACCTTAGATTTTGACAGGCTACATAGCCAGTTCATTCTTCATAACGCTGAGAATTTCTGCAACTGACCAGGCCTGCCACGGACATCCACCTGGAGAATGAGGTGAATCGCCATCGTAACACTCGGCAATTCCGCCAATCCCACATTCCATCAACATTTTTGACACACGTGCGAGCTTGGCTTTTGCAGACGGAACACTTCCCCCGTATTTGACATATGATCGAATATAGGGACCAAATAGCCAGGGCCATACCGTACCTTGGTGATAGGACTCATCTAATTTACCCACCGGACCCTTAAATGTCGGATGATAACTCGGATCTTCCGGCGAAAGCGTTCTTAGTCCAACAGGCGTAAGGAGTTCACGCTCTACGGCTTTAAGCGCAAGCTTTGCATGGGCAGGATCACAAGGCGAAAATGGAAGGCTCATGGCAATGACCTGATTTGGCCGCAGGGATGCATCATTTGGATCCACCGTATCCATGTAATGTTTCACTCCCTTGTGCCAGAACCTCGCTTCAAAGCTTTGAGTTGCGAGTTTCGTTATGGATGCATACTGCGCAGAATCCTCGCCAAGCTTTTCAGCGAGCCAAGCAGCAACATTGAGCATGTTGATCCAAAGGCCGTTAATTTCCACCGGCTTACCGTGTCTCGGTGTAATGACCCACTCACCAATCTTTGCATCCATCCATGTCAGCTGGGAACCCGCCTCTCCTTGGGTTAACAGTCCATCAGTTGGATCCACCATGATCCCGAACAGAGTTCCATGGCGGTGATATCGAATTGACTCAGAAATTTTCTCGTACATGCCAACGGCAAAGTCTTCATTCCATTCCTTTTGAAGAGTTAGATAAACGCAGTTTGCAAACCAGAGGGTTGCGTCAACCGTATTGTAATCAGCCCTTTCTCCCTTCTCAACGAACCGGTTGGGGATGAGACCGTGTTCCATTTGAGATGCGTAATCTCGGAGAATCTGTCTCGCCATTTCAACTTTGTTTCGATCAAGGCAAATACCTTGAAGCGAAATCATCGTATCTCTTCCCCAATCACTGAACCATGGGTATCCAGCAATAATGGAACTTCGCTGAGAAGTCTCAACGATGAACTTCTCAGCAGTCTGATCTAACTGCTCAACGATGGTTAGTCTTTTTGGCGATATCAACTTCGTTTCAACTTCATGAGCGATTTCCATTGAAGCTACGATAAAGCACTTTTCGCCAGACTTTACGGTGAACTCTAGTTCGCTTGGGCAGTACAAGTCATCTCGGGGATCAAGGCCACGCTCAATTTCTCGCAGATGTTCAAACCGGTAATACCAACCATGTACAGGCTTTCTTAATGCCAAAGGATGAAGAAAGGTCAATGCAAAGTCCCCTTCCCGAATCACTGTATGATCGGAACCATATTCAATTTGCGAGGGAAAACTGTCCCGTTCAGAAAAATTTGCGTGGAAGTCCCTGAAGCAAATCAAGGGTTGTGCCTGGATCGTAATAGACTTACGGCCAAAGTTCTCAAATTCAATCTTAACTGTGTTTTTCCCCTGTTCTAAGGTTATGGACTTTTGAACATCAATATCCTCACCTTTATAGTGCCACGTTACTCTTGAACCTACTTCCGCACTGTCAGTAAATTGGTAGCCGTTGGGATAAATCGCACCTGGATATTGATTGGAACTTAAGGGAATTCGCTTCTTTCCTAAAATTGCATAGACATCACATGCTGCAAAAACAAGCGTCCTTTCAGTGGGGGGAGAAAGCGCAGCAATCAAGAGTCCGTGATATCGCCTGGTATTGACACCTGCAATGGTCCCCATCGCAAATCCGCCGATTCCATTGGTCAATAGCCACTCTTTGGTAGAAGAAAGACTGAAATCCTGACATTCGTTTTCAGAAAAGTGATAACTCATTTCTTGATTACGTTCGGAACCTCACTGTCTCTTTGCAATTTTCTCCGCAGAAGCATTTTTGAAATATCCTGGACTCTGAACTTAATTCCAAAAACATATTGGCGGGGCACGGCACGGTAGACAAGCACTGGTTCGACAGATCCCATAACCTGAGATAATCGATATTCACGGTCAAACCAACCTTTTGTTGGATCATACCGAAACATCAATGATATGCCCGTGGAAGCACCAAACCAGTCACCACGAATTACGTAACCTTGATTGCTGAGAAAGTTGTCACCAGCAAAATAAGGAGTACCCAATGACTTGTATCCATATGCACCAGCACTAAATGCAAGTTGATACATCGCCTCATAGCTAAAGCCGGCTTCGAGGCCAAAGTAGCCGGATGAATTCGGGTCCAAACGAGCCAGCGTGTCAAATCTTGCTCCTGAAGAAAGTCTTCCATTTTTTGCAATCGGTGAAAAGGCACTTGCACTAATGGCGAGCCGAGAAGCAGACTTAGCTCCAGACTCAACAATTCTTGCTCCCTTTGCTTGAACTAAATATGCCCAATTGCCCGCTGGTCCACCGTTCTCATACCCAATTTCAAGTGGCTGAGAATAATTCGTAGTCCGGTCCGTAATTCTACCAATCGTTTCGTAATTAAAAGTGCTGGTCACTGAGAACAGGTTCTTGCGGACTTTCATACGTTCAAAAGCACTCTCCATGGACTTTGAATAGATCGTTTCAAAGAAAGAAAATTGAGACCGCTCACCAAATTGATCGGAAACAAAGTATTGGTTCCTCCCTATCTGATCATCAGGAACATTTGACTTTGAATAAGAGACAGTATAGGTCGGTTGAACACTGGGAAAAGCCGTCAGAGCTGCAAAAAGGTTGGATGACTTATTGATCGGTATGTTTCCAACCCAAGATATCCCTGCTCCTGCGTCTTGACGATATCCAATCGTCGGTACCTTAAGACCTTCAGATCTCGGATCAAGTGAAAAAGTATATGTGGGAATTGGAGGAAGCTGAACTCCAAAAAGCGAGAGTCTCATTTGTCGAGCAACTCCCTTCTCACCAGGCGTAATAAGGACAGAATCGGCCTCAAATTTGAACAATGGAGTACGCCAATTGCCCGTCCAAAATGAAACGTTAAGGAAGTTGAGTCCTCCACCTGATACCGACACTGCGCTGGCTTTTATATGGGAGGTAGCAAGAGTGGCGTCAACGGATTCTGCCCTGCCAATAACCTCGGAAGCTTTGGATCGAACAATGGTATTCCAAGTGAACCAAAGGTTCGATGCATTCAACGTACCGTCTGGATCAATAACCGTAACCTTTCCCAAAGCCATGGCCTCGAGTGGCTTGAGGGACACTGTTTGGTTTCCTTCAGTTATTTCGATCGCTGGGTCTGCCGAACGATCTTTGTTACCAGGATCCCCCTTTCTAACAATGAGGACATCTGCCGTTAAAACCGTGACTCCATAAATGGCTTTAACTCCGCCCCGATAAATGACAGTGCCATTCAACCAATCTGCTTCCGAATCAAAGCTGAGAATCTTCAGCTCAGATACCTCGGAACCTTGATGGAAGAGGCTCGTCTTATCTTGGTGAAATACCGGCGGAAACAAGAACGGCATGTGTTCCTAGTGTACCGACCCCTTTACATGTTCCGGGAAGAGCTTCATGATTCTCAGATAAAGTTTGCTTGATGTTTGAATGATCCACCCTAACTATCGATTTGGGCAAGTGTATGGCAAGGCAACAAGTTTCAAAACTTTCGGCACCATGAAACCATTTCAACGATTTACTGGTCAAAAGTGTTCCACCTGCATTTAGTTCGAGGTCAGAAATATTTTCATCCCAAGATTCTCTTCCCCGAAAAGTAGAGTTCAAGGTTCCAATTGGATTACAATATTTTTATCCGGATGTTCTGGATTCTTTCCGAGTTTTTCGTGTATTTGATCGATGAAGATTAAAAAATCCAGATTTATGAAAGTTACTTTAAGGCGAGGCAATAAATAGTGCTCAGGCTTCGTTGCTATGTTTTTGCAAATCTCGTAAGAGATATGGCCTCGCGAGAGCTAACCCGAGAAGAACTCCAATACTTAGCAACGCACCGTACTGAATGCGTAAAGTGTCAACTACGAGAGGACTTTGATCAATGCAGTCTAGATTCGGTTCGATCGTTTGATGACGAATGTGAGTCTGATTCAACTAGCTCAAACACTGGCTCTATCTTGGATGGAACTGGCTCAAAGTCAGGCTCTATCCTAGATAACCTTGGCTTTAACATTCTTCAACATTAAGATAGAATAGGGATATGCGACCGTATGAAGAAGTATTTGCCCTCTACCAAGATATCAAGGCGATACAAGCTTCAGTCAGCTTACTTAGCTGGGATCAGCAACTCCTCATGCCGAAAGGAGGATCGACTGCCCGGTCTGAACACCTCCTTCGGCTCACCAAGTTAAAGCATGCTAAGCTAACTGGCGATGACCTCTCCAATAAAATTGAAGAAGCAATGTTGGATGCTTCAGAATTTGAACAGGCTCAATTACGCCCACTTATAACCGAAATATCAAAAGCTCAGAAACTTCCAACTTGGTTGGTTCAACGTAAAGCATCCTCAAGTTCAGATGCATACAATCAGTGGCGAACAAGTCGAATCACCAATGATTTTGCATCGATGATTCCACATTATTCGGACCTCTTCGATATTGCTCGCGAAACGGCCGAACTCTATGGATATAAGGACACTCCATATGATGCTTTGATTGACATCTATGAAGAAGGTTCCACTTTTTCAGAGGCAAAGAACCTTTTCGAGGACATTAAGCAACCAACCGTAGATTTGGTCAAAAGAATCAAAGAAGAAGGGCGGCCCGTTGACGATGACTTCTTGACAAGAGATTGGGATCAACCGAGGTTAAAGGTAGCAATGGAAAGAATCATCAGTCAAATTGGGTTTAATCTCGATTCTGGAAGGCTAGATATTGCTGCCAACGCATTTTGCACCAATTTGTCCATTGATGATATACGAATGACGACCCGTCCTAGCGATCACTTTCGGGGAATTGTCTCTTCGACATTACACGAAATGGGTCATGGGCTTTATGAACAAAATCAGAGGAAAGACTGGGAAACCTCTCCAATATGCGGTGGCGTTAGCCTAGCTGTTCATGAGTCCCAGAGCCGAACATGGGAAAATGTTATTGGCAGAAGTCGACCCTTTTGGGACTATTTCTGGATTTGGTTCCGCGAACAATTCCCTTTTCTTAAAAACGTCGAAACCGATCAATTTTGGAGGGCCTACAACAAAGTCGAGCCCGGTTTGATCAGAGTTGGATCAGACGAACTCCACTATAATCTGCATATTCTGGTTAGGTTTGAAATTGAGTCTGACGTGATCGCAAATCGGCTCGCTATCAAGGATATCCCTGACTGTTGGAATTCGAAATATCAGGAGTATTTTGGAGTAACTCCTCCAGACAATGTTCAAGGTTGCCTACAGGACGTCCATTGGAGCCGAGGTTCCATTGGATACTTTCCTACCTATACCTATGGAAACCTAATTGGCGTTCAAATTTGGAACAAACTCGTTGCCGAAGTTGATGACGTCAATCACTTAATGGAAACTGGCAACTATCGTCCTATCTTGGATTGGCTCATAGAACGAGTCTACGGATATGGGAAGCTCATCCGACCTAAGGAATTGGTAGAGCATATTGCCGGTGTACCATTGAGTGCTAAACCTTGGATGGAATACGCAACTCAAAAGTTTTCAGACATTTACGACTTAAAATGAAATCGAATCCAAAATTGGATCCTCCGACACTTGAAGGCTCATACGTCTTGCTCCAGCCCATTTCAATGGGAGATGTAGCAGAACTTTCAAAAGTCACCGTATTGGAGACATTCCAATACTTCGTAAGTCCAACTCCTACGGAGCAGTCAGAGGCAGGTTTTCAAACACTTGTTCAATACATGCTTGAGACGCCTTCAATTCAGGGATTCATTATCCGTGATCCAAAGTCTCATGCCGTAATTGGATCTACAAGCTTTCTTGATATCCGTCCCGAAGACGATCATATTGAGATTGGAATGACTTGGTACGCCCGAGAATGGAGAGGTACGCAAGTTAACCCTGAGTGCAAATTACTAATGCTAACCTACGCTTTCGATGTGTTGAAGTGTGAGAGAGTTACCCTCAAATGCGATGCAAGAAACGAACATTCCAAACATGCGATTTTGAAAATAGGGGCAAAACTCGAAGGAACACTAAGGAAGCATCGCCGTACTTCAGTTGGCTACATGAGGGATACGACTTACTTCAGTATCCTCCAAGAGGAATGGTCCGAAGTTAAATCCCAACTTAATGAGAGGCTCGCCGGAATTGCCTAGGTTTGAACTTCGACCGCCTACAATAGAGGAAACTCATTTAGTTCTTGGGTTCATAAAAGAACTAGCTGAATACGAGCACCTAAGTCACGAATGCCTAATCACCGAAGAGTCCTTGCGAGCTTCTTTATTCAATGAAAGACCGCATGCAGAATCTCTCCTTGCGTTCGTCGATGAAAAGCCTATTGGTTTTTGTTTATACTTCTTCAATTACTCGACTTTCCTTGGTAAGCCAGGCCTTTATCTTGAAGATTTGTATATTCAGCCTGAATTCAGGAACAAGGGATTTGGAAAGCAGATTCTCTCACACTTAGCTTCAATAGCGTTAGAAAGAGGTTGTGGCCGCTTTGAATGGGCAGTTCTCGATTGGAACGAACCATCTATTGCATTCTATCGAAAGATTGGTGCAGAGCCAATGAACGATTGGACGGTTCAACGCCTCACCGGACACGCCCTGGAAGACCTATCCCGTTTCCCCAAGATCAACAATGACGCATAGATTGAATGGTGATGGAAGAAAATAACAAAGACCTTTTGAAAGCAATAGAAACGCTCAATGAGCGAATCGATAGCCAAAATACGCTACTTGCCGCTGTGATCAAAAGTCAAACTTCGATCAAAACCAGGCTGATTGCTGGACTTTGGACAGGACTCGGAACGGTGCTCGGAGCAACAGTGGTAGTTTCGGGCTTAGTTCTAGTTCTAAAACCTTTGGCCAAGGTAGATTGGATAAGCCCGATTGTCGACAAAGTCATCAATGCCCTCGAAAACCGAGGTAGCAATCCCAGTAGTCAACGAGCAGTGTCAATCTACGACCAAGACAACAGCTAAGAAGCGAGAAATTCCCGAAGAACATTTCCCTGTTCTTCACCGTCCAGTAGAAAGGCATCGTGACCATACGGTAAATCGATTTCTTGATAATTAGCCTTCTTTCCTTCTCTGGTCGCCATTTCTAAAAGTTCTTGGGATTGCGCCGACGTGTATAGCCAGTCTGAAGTGAACGAAACGAACAAGAATTCTGCCTTAGCCTTTTCGACACCTTCCCAATCAAAGTAATCGATTGCCCTCGTAAGGTGCAAGAGCGAATTGGGATCAAATCTGGTTGTGAACTTATCACCCTGATAACTCAAGTAGCTTTCAACTTCAAACTCAACGCCGAAATCCATCGAAAATGAACTCTTGTTTTGAAGCCTTCGTGAAAATTTCGCTTCAAATGCACTTCCGCTAAGAAACGAAATATGACCGATCATTCGAGCGATGCTGAGTCCATTAGACGGGTGAGCGCCTCCGTAATAGTCACCACCATTGTAGTTTGGGTCTCTCAATATGGCCTGCCTACCAACTTCATTGATGGCTATTTGCATGGGTGAGTGACGGGCGCAAGATGCGGTAACAAACGCTTTCTTAACCTTATCAGGAAATCTTACTGTCCACTCCAAAGCCTGCATGCCGCCCATCGAGCCTCCAGCGACACAAAACAACTGTGAAATTCCAAGATACTCAATAAGTCTCGATTGGACTTCGATCATGTCTCCAACCGTAATCATCGGAAAACCAGAGCCATATGGCACCCCAGATGGAGATAACGATGATGGACCGGTAGAACCTTGGCATCCACCAAGAGAGTTGCTGCCAATCACAAAGTATTGATCAGTATCAAAAG
>Ga0194055_10001304_pt1 | contig 20338 bp, 16 predicted proteins | sample SepL449m_MetaG_FD_155482 | JGI IMG/M metagenome (GOLD analysis project Ga0194055, IMG submission 155482) | Anoxic zone freshwater microbial communities from boreal shield lake in IISD Experimental Lakes Area, Ontario, Canada - Sep2016-L442-9m | ecosystem: Environmental > Aquatic > Freshwater >...
CGGCGCTGGCCTGCTGCTGGTCACCATCACCCTTGCCCAGTCATTTCCGATCCTCCCCGGAAATCTGGTGGTGTTTCAGGCTGCGGCCGTTGTACCCCTTACCGCGTCATACGGGGTCAGTGCCGCGGATGCACTGGCGTTCTCCATCGTCCTTCAGGCCACCGAGATGGCCGTGGGCGTGGCCGTGGGCTTTATCTTCCTGCTTATCGAGGGCGTGGGCTTCAAGCAACTGCGCGCCGAAGCCGAGCGGGAGGAGCATGACCTCGAGGACCCGGTGGCGCCCCAGGGGGAGACTCCCGGCGGCGCGTAGCCCGGCTGCGGGGCCCCGGCGCGCCCGGCGGGGGCGCAATTCGCCAGCGCACCGGGGCCATGCCACATGGTTCCATCACACCCCGCGCCTGTGGTTACGCCGGTGATGCACTGGGCCACCGGCACCCACGCCAGGCGCCCAATGGAACAGCTCACTCCTAGCCGAAGCGGCCGGTGACGTACGCCTCGGTACGGGAGTGCTTGGGATTACCGAACACGTCGCGTGTCAGCCCCGTCTCGATAAGGCGACCGGGCTCGCCCTCATTCTCGATGGTGATGAACCCTGTGTAGTCCGACACACGGGCGGCCTGCTGCATGTTGTGGGTCACGATGATGACCGTCACGCGGTCCTTGAGCTCGCGGATGAGATCCTCGATACGCAGTGTTGACTGCGGGTCGAGCGCGGAGCACGGCTCGTCCATAAGCAGCACGTCGGGCTCCACGGCGAGGGCCCGCGCAATGCACAGACGCTGCTGCTGGCCGCCCGACAGGCCACCGGCAGGGGCGGTGAGGCGGTTCTTGACCTCGTCCCACAGGCCGGCGCCACGGAGCGTGCGCTCCACAACATCGTCCCGCTCGGCCTTGCCACCCTTCACCCGGTTGAACTTCGGGCCCGCCCAGATGTTGTCGGCGATCGACTTGGTGGGAAATGGGTTGGGGCGCTGGAACACCATGCCCACCGCGCGGCGCACGGCCACCGGGTCGGCGTCCTTGCCGTACACGTCCTGGTCGTGCAGCAGCACGGTGCCCTCGGCCCGGGCACCGGGCACCAGTTCGTGCATGCGGTTGAGCGAGCGCAAGAGGGTCGACTTTCCGCAGCCGGATGGCCCGATGAGGGCCGTTACCGTGTTCGCCGGAAATGCGAGCGAGATGTCCTCAACGGCCTTATGCGACCCGAAGTAGCACGACAGGTCGAGGGTGCGCATGGGGTGCACCAGCGATGAATCATTGGGGTCGGCGAGGGCGCTGGTGGCCGGAGCCTCCGACGCCAGGGTCGCATTGCCCACAGGCGCGGACGACTGCGCGTGAGCCGCCGGTGCCTCAAGCTGCGGATCGGCCACTGCCTCGTCGCCGCCGCTGCTGTGTGCGTCCGTCATCGTACCTCCAGCGTTCGTGAGCGGCGGGATATCAACGCTCCGCCAATGTTCAGGATGAAGATAATTGCGACAAGAACCAAGGCTGCACCCCATGCAAGTTGCAGCGATGCCGGCGTGGCCACCTGAATGGTTCGCTGATAGATGAGTTGGGGGATCGCGGCGATAGGTGCGTTGAGATCGGTCGAGAAGAACTGGTTACCGAGCGAGGTGAAGAGGAGCGGGGCGGTCTCACCGGATGCGCGCGCCACGCCGAGAAGCACACCGGTGATGATCCCGGGAAGGGCTGCTGGGATCACAATGGAGAGGGTCGTACGCCACTTCGGCGCGCCCAGTGCCATGGCAGCCTCTTTCTGGGCCTGCGGCACCAGTTGCAGCACCTCGTCCGATGCCCGCACCACCACCGGGAACATGATGATGGCGAGCGCGATGCCGCCCGCCCAGGCCGAGAAGTGCCCCACCACGATCACCACGCCCAGATACACAATGAGGCCCACCACGATCGACGGCACCCCCAACAGGATGTCCACCACAAAGCCCACGGCGGAGCCGATCTTTCCGCTGATTTTGCCCGGGCGGGCGACATCGCGGATGAAGAGCGCGGTGAGAATCCCCAAGGGCGCGGCAAGGAGCGTGGCAATACCCATAAGGATGAGCGTGCCCACGAGCGCGTTCGAGATTCCGCCCGCGTAACTCGACGGGTCGGTGGGCGGCAGTTCGGTGAAGAACGATCCGGAGATAGCAGGCAGCCCCACGCGGATCATCTCCCAGATCACCAGGATGAGCGGCACCATGCCAAAGGCCAGGCTGGCCCACACGACCCCCTCACCAAGCCTCGACCGCACGCGTCGCGATCTCGACAGCGAGGCAGATCCAGTGATGGCGGCTGGCTCTCGGGGTGCCGGGGGCGGCGGCGGGCCATCTGGCAACGCGGACGGCGATACCTGCACGGCCTTGGGCGCGCGGCGGGGAAACAGGCCGGCGATACCAGTGACCGCTCGCGACACCAGGCCGTCCTTGCGGGCGGCTCCGCCCTGGGAGCGGCGCACCACCATGCGCGCCACAGCATTGATTCCAAAGGCGAGCACAAACAGCACCACAGCGAGGGCGGTGAGTGCCGACATCTGAAGCCCCGACGCCTCGCCGGTCTGCAGGGCGATGATCGACGCAAGGGTCGATCCAGGCCCCACGAGGGACGTGAATATTCCGGGGCTATTCCCCAGCAGCAGTGCAATGGCGATGGTCTCGCCCACCGCCCGGCCAAGCCCGAGTGCCGACGCGCCCACGATGCCCGACCGTGCCCACGGCAGCATGGAGTGGCGCACCATCTCCCAGCGGGTGGCGCCCAGCGCATAGGCGGCTTCCTGCTGGTCGCGGGGCACCGTAATAAGCACCTCGCGGATGATGGCCGTGATGATTGGCAGCACCATGATTGCCAGCACAAGCGCAGAGATGAGGTACGAGCCCGACGTGATGGGACCCTCAAACGGGTACCACCCAAAGATACTGAGCCCGCCGAAGGTGGTCGAGAGCCATTCAAGGCCAGGCTTGAGGAATGGCACCAGCACGGTGAGGCCCCAGAGACCAAAGATGACCGACGGCACCGCCGCAAGCAGGTTGATCATGCCCCCGATCGGGCCGCGCAGCTTCTTGGGCAGCAGCACAACCGTGGCGAGCGCGATGCCAATTGCCGCAGGCACCGCGATGATGAGTGCCAGGATCGACGTCATCAGGGTGCCGTAGATGAACGGCAGCGCCCCGAAGATGGGAGCCCCGCTCACCGGCGTGGGCACCCACTGATCGCCCGTCAGGAACCCCCACACCCCGAAGGTGGACCACACATCGCCGGTCTGGGCGACGGTGTTCCATATGAGGTAGCCCACGAAGGCCACCGCAATAGCGGCAGCCCCGACCGCAAGCCCCGTATAGGTACGGTCGGCCGCGACGCTGGACCCGGTACGCCGAAGCGGTGATGGGAACTGTCGGGCGAGTGCCTCGTCGGGAGGCGGCGGCGGAGGCGGTGGCGTCATGTCCCCGGGTTCGATGGTGTGTGGTGGACCGCCAGCAATGGTGCCCGACGTGGTGTGAACTTGGTGTGAAACGCATGGGGGCACCGGCAGCGTGTGCAACCGGTGCCCCCGTGGACAGCAGGGATCAACTCAGAGAGTCGATTAGCCCAGGTTCGCCAGCGCCTTGTTGGCACCGGTGCGCAGCTGACCCGAGAGCGGCACGAAGCCGAGGCTCTCCAGCTTGCCCTGGGCGGTCTTGCCGAGGAAGTACGACAGGGCCCCAGAGACGGCACCGTTGTTCGGCATGCCGGCACGCACCAAGACGAACGTGGTGGTGGTGATGGGGTACGCGCCCGAGTTCGGCGACGCGGTGAGATCGACCTTGAGGTCGCCAGCCTTGATCTTGGCGTTCTGCCCAACCGTGGGCGTACCGCCGAGCATGATCGTCTTGGTCGACGGCAGCACGTACTGCATCACGCGGCCCTTGCCCTTGACGATGCGGTTCTGACCCACAGCGACGACGTTGGTCTGCAGGCCGGCACGAATGGCGTCGCCCAGGTCGACGTAGCCGATGGCGTTGTCGTTGCTGTTGACGCAGTTCGCGACACCGGCGTTACCGGATGCCGACTGCAGGGCGGGAGCCGTCCAGGCCGGGGTCTGGTTCTGGCCACCCGAGCTCACCTTCGTCTTGAAGGAGGCGCTCACCTTGGACAGGTAGTTGCTGAAGTTGCCCGAGGTGCCCGAGGCGTCACTGCGTACGCACACCGTGATGGGCGACGCAGGGAACTTGATGCCCTTGTTGGTCTTGGTGATCTTGGCGTCGTTCCAGGTGGTGATTGCACCCGAGAAGATGTCGCCCAGGGTCGAGCCGTCAAGCTTCACCTTGTTGCCCGTGACACCCGCGACGTGCACGGGAAGGGAGATGGCGCCGTAGAGCGTGGGGATGTAGGTGACCTTGTCACCATTGAACGTGGCCACCTGTGCGTCGGACATCTGCACGTCTGAGCCGGCGAAGTCGACGGTCTTGGCGGCGAGAGCCTTGATGCCTGAGCCGGACCCGACGCCCGTGTACGAGCAGGCGCCCGAGTCGGAGCACCAGGTCTGGTAGGCGATGGCCGGGAAGGTTGCGCCGGAGCCGGTTGCGGCACCGAAGGCGCTTGCCGAGCCGGCGAGCGACAGGCCCGCGGCGGACAGCAGCGCGACGTTACGGAGAGTGCGGTTCACGTTTAAAATATCTCCTGAGATGAGTGCTGGGGAAATTCCCTCCCGGGTGCGCCCCGCGAGTCGTTCGCAGTGTCTCCCCACTCCTGTGAACGACTTGTGACCTGTTACAGCCATGCTGTGAACATGTTGTGAAACCGCTTCGCGCCTTGGTTTTCACGTATTCACGGCCTGTTCACGAGTCGGTCACGATTCAGCGCTGACACAGACGTAACGTCGTCGTCATATGAGCACTGTTCCCGATCCAACCCGTCGCACCGTCCTTGTGGTGGAGGATGACGAGTCAACCGCGCAGGCCGTGGCGTGGCACTTGGCCAAGGCCGGATACGCCACCAGCGTGGCCCGCGACGGACTCGCCGCCCTCACCACGCTCAAGGCCTGGCAGCCCGATGCTGTGGTGCTCGATCTCATGTTGCCGCACGTGGACGGGTGGTCAATCATCCGCGACGTGCGACGCTGGGCTCCCAACCTGCCCATCATCGTGATGACCGCGCGCCCCGACGAGGGGGAGCGCCTTGAGGCACTGACGCTTGGGGCCGACGATCTGCTGCGAAAGCCGTTTTCGGCCCGCGAGTTGGTCACGCGGCTCGATACCGCCCTGCGGCGTGCCGAGGTGCTGGGCGAAGGCGATCCATCTGAGGTATCGATGGGCGACCTCGAGATCGACCGCGACCGCCTGCAGGTGCGGGTGGCCGACGAGGTGGCACCGCTCACGCCGCTCGAGACCAAACTGCTGTGGATCCTCGCCGAGGAGAAGGGCCGCTCGCTGTCACGCGACGAGATCTTTGAGCGTGTGTGGGGCGGCGAACGCCCACATGGCGACCGATCGGTGGACGTTCTGGTGCGCCGGCTGCGCCGCAAGGTTGACGAAACCGGCGGGCGCTACACCTACGTGCAGACCGAGCACCGGGTCGGGTACCGCCTTGAAGCCATCGCCAAGGCATTCCCCGTGGGGCGCCGGCGGGTCTAGGCGTCGAGCCGCGGTACCCGCTGCACCGCCAGCACCGACACGTCATCGCGCAGATTGCCCTCGTCGTAGCGTCGCGCGCGCTCGGTGAGGTATGCGATGCGCTCCTCAAGCGGCAGGTGCGCCGAGGCAGCCAATGTCTGGATGACTCGCGCCGACCCGAACATGACGTCGCCCTGCCGCGCCTCCACCAGCCCATCGGTGTAGATGATCAGGGTGCCGCCCTCGGGAATGGTGACCTCGGTCACCGGCCATGACGGCGGGTCGAGCAGGCCCAGAATGGGGCCCCGCTCCTCCACCTCGATGAGCGCGCCGGTGTCGCCGGACATCACGATGGGTCTGGGGTGTCCGGCAAGTGCGATCTCGGCGCGGCCGTCGGGGTGCACGTGGCAGTGGCACATCGTGGAGAAGATTCCCTGTTCGCGTTCGCCCGGGCCAACCACAAGGCCATTCAGCACACCCAGCACGCGCTGTGGGTCGGGATCCACCTCAACCAGCGCACGCCACCCGAATCGCATGCGTGCTGCCCGTGCGGCGGGCTCGGCACCGTGCCCGGCGACATCGCCCACCACCACCACGAGACTTCCGTCAGGCAGCACGCGGGCGTCGTAGAAGTCGCCCCCGATGGCAAGCCCCGGGCTCATGGGCAGGTAGCGGGCCGCCAGACGCAGGCCGGGAACGGCGGGCAGGTTCTCGGGAAGCAGACCCTTCTCCACCGTGCGCCACAGACGCCGCTCGGCGCGCGCCGCCTCCGTACGGCGGGCGCTGGACTCAGCGGCGTCACGCTGCACCACCACCTGCCCCTGCATCTCGTTGAACGACTCCACCAGTTGGTCAACCTCACGCGCAGCGTGCTCCGGCAGCGGCACCTTCTCGCCCGTGCGGCCCGCCCCCACGCGCCGCACTCCCTGCAGCAGCGATCCAAGCGGGGCCCCCACCCGGCGCCACAGCAGCCGCGTGGCGCCCAGAACGGTGAGCACGGCGATGACGGATCCGAGGAGGAGCGCGAGAATGGTGAGTGTGCGTCGGCGGTCGGCACGGCGAAGCGCAGTCTCGCGCTCGCGCTCCACGAGCCCCCGCAGTTCGGCCTGCTCCGCTCGCAGCGCGTCAAGGCGGGCCTTGTCGATGCCCTGATTGATGCGATCCACCGCGCCCTGGATGTTGCCCTGCTTGCGCAGATCAATGAGGGTCGCGGCCTCCGAGAACCACAGTGTGGCGGCGCGGTCGATCGAGGCCACCGACTGCTCAAGTTTGGGGCTGCCGGTCACGAGCCCCTGCAGCCGCGCGATGCTGCGCGGGTACGAGGCCTCGGCCTTTACGTACGGCACCAGATAGTTGGGTCGGCCGGTCAGTGTGTACCCGCTCACGCCGGTCTCAGCATTCAGCAGGTCGGCGAGGATGGATTCGGCTGTCGTGGCCCGCGTGACGGCCGCCTGCTGATCGTCGCGGTACGACGCCGTGGACGCATACACGCCGATGATGGCCAGGGCGCTGAGCACGCCCAGCACCAGACCCACGCCCACCACCACGCGTGTGAGCAGCCCACGCAGCGACGGGGTGCCCCGACCGCGGAGCACCGACCAGAGGTCGCGCCTGTCCGGATCCCTCATGGAGTAGCCGCCGCCCCGAAGGGACTCAGGCGGCGTCCGACGGAGGGCCGTCTGCCACGAGTCGCTGGATTTCGTCGAAGGTGTCGGGTCGGGTAAGGATGACCAGGGTGTCGTTGGCCCTGATGGGTTCGTCCGGATGCGGCATCGGAAGTGCCCCCTCCGTGCGCAGGATGGCCACGATCGTGCCGCCGGTGGTCCGGCGTATGCGACAGGTCTGCACGGTACGGCCCACGAGCGGGCTGTCGGCTGGGATATCCACCCATTCGAGTGCCAGGTCGTTGAGCGCCACGTCAAGGTGCTCGGCGAGCTCCGGGCGGTACACCACGCCCCCGAGGATGGACCCCAACTGGCGGGCCTCGTCATCGGTGAGCACGAGGACGTCCTCGGCGTCCTCGTCTGGGTCGCTGCGGTGGTACACCTCGCGCCGCCCGTCGGTGTGCACGATGGCGCACACGTCCTCGCCGCGGGTGGTGTGCATGGTGAATTTCTTGCCGACGCCGGGGAGGCGTGTCTCTCGGACCTCGATCACGAACGTCCCTCCTCGTGGACGACCACCGCTGCGCTGGGTTTCCTGGATCCGAACAACGCGCGTCCGATCGTTCGGGATTCTCTCATCAGTAGCACTCCGACGAGGGCTGTGACCAGCACGAGCACGCCGGCGAATGACGTAATGCGCTGTCGAAAGCCGGGATCGAGCGCCACGCCGAGGGCTGCGATCTGGGCAAGGATCAGCGAGAACTCACCGCGGGCGATGAGGCTCGACCCCACCGTGAACGACTGCCGGCGCGAAAATCCGCTGCTCCGGCCGGCGATCCAGCCGGCGACAAGCTTGCCGCCCACCGCCACCACGGCGCCAATGAGGATCCACTGCCAGATCTCCCCGGCCGACCCCAGGTCGATCTGCAGGCCAAATGAGAAGAAGAAGATGGATGCCGCAAAGTCGCGCAGGCCGTACAGGTGCCGCTCAATGCGGTCGCGCGCCTCGGTCTCGGACAGCAGGATTCCCGCCAGCAGTGCCCCGATGGCGGCCGACAGGCCTGCCCACTCCGCCAGCGCGGCTGCACCAACCAGCAGTGCAAGGGCAACGAGCACCAGTCGCTCGCGCTCCAGGTACGGACTGAAGCGATTGATGTACTTGGGCAGATAGCGACTGGCCACCAGGAATGCGGCGACGAACGCCACCACGATCACGGTACGCGCCGTGATCATGCCCCCACTCACCGTCTGCCCCACCGCCAGTGCGGATGCGATGGCCAGGAACACCGCGACGGCCATATCTTCAAATACGAGGATGCCCAGCACCAGATCGGTCTCGTCGTCGGCCAGCCGACGGAAGTCGAACAGGGCCTGGATGATGATGCCGCTGCTCGACACATAGATGATGCCGGCCACGATGAGGGCCTCGGCACTCACCCCGAACAGGGCCACGCCCACCGCAAACCCCAGGCCGCCATTGACCACCAGGTCGATCACCCCACCCCGCAGCACCAGATTGCGTGCCTGAACCAGGCGCTCAAGGCTGAACTCGAGCCCCAGGTAGAACAGCAGCAGGATGATCCCGAGCTCGCTGATGAGGTAGAGCGGCTCACCTTGAAGAAGGGCCGAGGGGAATGGCTCGTAGGGCCCCAGCAGGATGCCCGCGATGATGAACAGCGGGATGGCCGAGAACCTGAGGCGCTCGCCGATGATGGCGGCGGCGGCGACCGCGATCAGAATGATCGCGAGTTGCCCGAGAAGGCTCATCCGCCCCCGGCCAGCGCACTGCCCACGAGCTCGGAGATGTGGCCCACGTGCTCGCGCCGCATGCGATCGGTGAGCCCGGTGGTGATGTCACGGGCGATTGTGGGGCCGCGGTACACCATGCCGGTCCACACCTCCACCAGCGATGCGCCGCTGGCAAGGCGGTCCCACGCCTGATCGGCATCCATGATGCCGCCCACGCCGATAATCAGCAGATCCCCACTGGCACGGCGAGCAGCGATGCGGGTGGCCTCATCAGCACGGGCACGAAGCGGTGGGCCGGACATGCCGCCCTGCTGTGCCGCCGCCGGGTCGGCAGGGTTTGTAAGCCCCTCGCGCGAGATGGTGGTGTTGGTGAGCACCACGCCGGCCAGCCCCAGCTCTCCGGCGAGGTCGACGGCGTCCTCGATCTGCGCATCCGGCAGGTCGGGTGCCAGCTTGACAAGGAAGGGCATGGGGGCGCGGCCGTCACGGGCGCGCATTGAGGCGTCCTCATCGCGGAGGGCACCGAGGATCGCCGTGAGGTGATCGCGGTCCTGCAACTCACGAAGCCCCGGGGTATTGGGCGACGACACGTTGACAACCACAAGATCAGCCACGCCACGAAGCAGGCGGTACGAGGCCACATGATCGGCCGGGGCGTCGTCGAGCGGCGTCACCTTCGACTTGCCGATGTTGATGGCAATTGGGATCCCGGCGCCGGACCCCGCGCGCGCTGCAGCAATGCGCCGTGCCGTGACCGCCGCACCATCGTTGTTGAAGCCCATGCGATTGACGATGGCCTCGTCATCCACCAGGCGAAACAGCCGGGGGCGGGGGTTCCCCGGCTGCGCGCGGGCGGTCACCGTGCCGATCTCGGCGAATCCAAACCCCAGGCGCCCCCACGCGCGCACCGCCCGGCCGTACTTGTCGTAGCCGGCCGCAAGCCCCACCGGGCCGGCGAAGTCGAGGCCCATCAGCCGCTGGTGCACCGACGCGTCGCGCGTGGCCATGTACCCCTTGGCCGGTACGAGCAACGGGCTCCCCACCTGCAATGCACGCAGCGCGGCCTCATGAGCGCGTTCGGGATCCATGCGAAATGCCGTGCGCCGGATGATCGATGGCATTCCCATCAGCCAGCCGCCAGCCGGTCGCACACTCCGGCAAGCGCAAGGTCCATCTCGGTGATTCCCCCCTCGGAGTGGGTGACCAGCCTGATGGTGACTGTGGTCCACCGGATGTCGATGTCGGGGTGGTGGTCGGCGGCCTCGGCGGCATCGGCCACGGCGTCCACAAACCGGATGCCGGAGAGAAACCCCTCATCGAACGTGAAGGCCTTCACCAACATGCCCTCGGCAACGCCCCAGCCAGGGAGCGCGGCAAGCGCGGCATGCAGTTGATCGTCTCCCAGTGGCGGCATTGGCGACACCCTAGCGAGCGCCCGGGCTGCGACACTCCGCGTGTGAGCGACGCTCCCACCACGCACCCCAACCGCATGAAGCGCGTGGAGCGGGGCGCCGGCTGGCTGGCCCGCCGGATCGCGGGGCCGGGAACCGGCAGGCCCGCCCCCTTAAGCGCCGTCCGCATGGCCCTTGCCGTTGCCCTGCCCTTGCTCCTCGGGCTGGCGGGTGGTCGCCTGGACCTGGGGAGCGTGGGTGCGATCGCGGCGCTCTTCACGGCCATCGTGGAACCCGGTGGCGGGTACCGGCGCCACGCGCAGGTGTACGCCGTGGTCACCGCGCTCAACATCGTGGTGGTGGTGCTGGCAGTGCAGGTGGCCCACGCAGCACTGGCGGCGGCCGTCGTGATGCTGGCGCTCGGCGTGCTGGCCGGGCTCGCATCGGCGTGGGGGGAGGTACCCACCATGGCCGCCCCCGCGCCGCTCGGCCTGTTCATCCTCGCTCAGGGCCTGCACCCCACTCCACGGCTGGCAGATGCCGTGCTGGCAGTGCTCATCGGAAGCGGATGGGTGGTGGTGCTGTCGGTACTGCCGTGGCCCATCGCGCCATTCGCCCCGGCCGAGTTGGCAGTGAGCGATGCATGGCTGTCGGTGGCCGCGTTCGCGCGCGATCCCACCAGCACCCGACTCGAGATGCGGGCGATCAACGCGATCGAGGACGGCCGTGAGGTGGTGGCGGTCATCCGCAGCCGCCGCGCGGGCTGGTCGGACCGCTCGCACCGATTATGGGCGGCACTGGTCGCGGCTCAGCGGGTGACGGCGCTGATCTCGGCCGTGGCGGACGACCGGCGAAAGGCGCCGGCCGACCCGTCGACCCGGGCCGCGATGGACCACATGCTCACGCAGGTATCCCTGACGGCGGCCGACATCGCCACGTGCACGATGATTCCCCGTGGCCGGCCCGACCTCACCGCGCTCCACGATGCAGCCGCCACCGTGCACGCGACCGTGCCATCGCCCGATGGCCTCACCGGTCCGCCACTCCACGCAGCTCTGGTCGCCGCTGGACGGGCCCGGGCTGCAAAACGGCTCTTGCTGCGAGTGCGAGAAGCGGTCGATGCGCTTGACCTTCCGGAGGTGCCATCGATCGACATCCCTGCGCCTGCACCCCTGCACCTGATGGATCAACTCCGGGCGGCGCTCACGTGGAAGTCAACCGCTCTGCGGCACGGCCTGCGACTGGGCGCGGCCACGGGCATCTCGATGGGAGTCTTCACCGCCCTCGGACCCGGGGGAATTCTGGGGGTGACGCATGGCGCGTGGGTCACCCTGACCCTCATGGCAGTGTTGCGTCCCACGCTGGGCGACTCGGTTGAGATGGCGATGCAGCGAACCATCGGCACCGCGATCGGCGGCGTGGTTGCGGTGGGCATGCTGGTGGTGCTCCCCGCGCAAGCGGCGCTGGTGGGCGGGATCATCGTGGTATCCACACTCGCCGCGCTGCTGAGTCCGGTCAACGCAATGTGGTTTGTGATCCTGTTCACGCCCATCCCCCTGGTGTTCGCCGCCAGCGGAGGCGCATCGGGCACCGACCTCATGTGGGAGCGGCTCACGGCCACGGGGCTGGCCTGCACCGCCGGAATGATCATCGCCACCCTTCTCTGGCCCACCCGCAGTGCCCATGAGCTGCCGCAGATACTCGCCCGTGCGCTTCGTACCGACGCCCGCGATGCGGACGCCATGATCGCCACGGTCATCGGCGAACTGCGCCCCGGGGCCGCGTCGGAGGCACAGCGAGGGGCCATGCTCGCGGCCGACGAGGCCACGCGCGTCGCCCAGGCGCAGATCGTGGAGTCACTCACGGTGTTCCTTCACCCGACGCCAATCATCGCGCTTGAGGCGGCGGTACTGAAACTGCCGCGGGAGATCGCCGTGCTCGGGGTGCGTGCGTGGAAGGACGGCACGGATATCCCCGGCATCGACGCCGTACGCGCCGAGATCGCGCGGTCGCTCGAGGACATCGCGACCGCGATCGGCGATCGCCTGCCACCGGCGCCCGAGACCGGCCTGGTCGACGTGCTCGACCCGGCATGGGAGGCGCTCCGCCGCTCCGAAGCAGCCGGCACCCCCGACGTGCGCCTGGCCGCGGCGGTGGACGCGCTCGACGCCGTGCTGCATGGAATCGAGCGCATCGCCGACGACGCTGCCGTGTGGGCGGCATCCGGTACCGGGCGCGACGGCCCGTGGTTCCGCCGCCTTGCGCCGGCTCCGCGCATGGCCCAGCGCACCAGCGGGGCCGCCTGACCCTCACGGGGCGTTACCCTTCCGGGGCGCCGTTAGCTCAGTTGGTTAGAGCAGGGGACTTTTAATCCCAAGGTCCTGGGTTCGAATCCCAGACGGCGCATTCGCAAGGCGCGATCGCACCGGGTAGCGGGTATCGCCGGTTACTGAACGCGGGGACAGGGCGGAACCGGAACTCATGATGCTCCCCGGGGGCGTTACTGGGGTCGCGGCACAGCCATTCAGTTGGTTCCATGTCTCACCATTTGGGTTGGTTGAAACTGCCTGCGGCGGTGGTTTTGGGGAGGAAATAGTCCCAGAACCATCCAGTACCGACGGGTGTCGGTGGAGCGCGGGAGAGTCGCTCCTTACGGTCGCGGCCATTCAGTTGACCATAAGGAGAAATCACCATGAAGGGATCCACAAAGGGCAGCGCACGTTGGCCACGTGCCGCCGCTGGGGTTGCAGTGCTTGCATTGGCCGTTGGAGCGGTACCCGCAATGGCGGTGCCAGCCACGGGCAACACCACGGCCACCGTCACTGTGAACAGCATTCTGTCGCTCACGGCACCGGCATCGATCTCATTCAGCAACATCTCGGTGGGCGGCACAAGCCCGGCATCAGCCACGCCTGTCGCCGTCACGAGCAACGCCGCCAAGGGCTACCAGTTGAGCGTTGGCCGAACCGCGTTCACCAACGCCGGTGGTGGCTCGCTCGCCGACAACGTGGACATGCCGCTCACCGTGGCCAACCCGAGTGGCGTCGGAGTTGCACCGGGCAGCACAACCCCGGCATCCAGTGATGTCGCCATCCTCACCGCGGCCAGCTCGCTGATCGGCGCTGGGAACGCCGGGCATGTGACCAACAGCGCTGGCGACACGTGGAACCTGGGACTGGTTCTCGGACCCGTGCCGTTCACCCAGGATGGGCTGCGCTCATCCACGGTCACCTTCACCGCCGTCACCACCCCCTAGGCGCCATGCGGGTCCTATTCAGATCCCGAAGCTGGATAGGACCCACTTTGGCCGTCCTCGTGATGGTTTCAATCACCGGGCTCACGAACATCGCAACCGGCGTTCCGCTCGTACCGACGTTCACGCCCACAGCGCAGTCGCCAATTGCCGCCGGAACGCGGCCTGTGGCGATTGTCGCTGCGCTGTTCACGGCTGACGCGTTCCCGGATATCGCGATCGCTGATGAAGGAAACGGGACCTCTGCCAGCAGTGTCGCCACACGTGCGGGAAGTGCCACCGGCACGTTCTCAACAACCGTCGGCACCACCGGCACCGGAACCGGGCCGTCGGCCATGGTGACCGGGTACTTCAACACAGGGGTTTCCCGCGACCTGATTGTGGCCAACCGCGGCAGCAACACGATCACGAGCCTCTTCGGCGATGGCACCGGGGCATTCCCCACATCGCGTTCAACCTCGGTCGGCAACTCACCATCAGCGCTGGCATCGGGAGATCTGAACGGCGACGCGCTCACCGACCTGGTGGTGGCAAATGGGGGCGATGCCAACATCTCGGTGCTCCGGCAGCGGGGCACGTCCGGAAGCTTCACAACCTTCAACTGCTCCAGCTGCGCTGGCACGCTGGCCACGGGAACCAGCCCCTCCGCAGTGGCGCTGGCCGACATCAATCACGATGGACGGCTGGACCTTCTTGCAACTGGTGCATCAAATGCGCTCACGTATCGACTTGGCGCCGGCGATGGCTCATTCGGCACCAGCACCTCCCGGCCTGTGGGTGCCAGCCCAGTGGCAATCGGCGTCGGCGACCTGAACGGCGACACGTATGCCGATGTGATGGTGGCCAACCAGGGAGTTGGCACGGTGTCGACCTTTCTTGGATCAGCTGCTGGGACCCTCACCGCGCAGCCCACCCTCAACGGGTCAGCAGCGAGTGCGCCCGATGCCCTCGCGGTGGGCGACATCAATGGCGACAGCATTCCCGATCTCGCGGTGGCCTACAGCGGGAGCGCAAGCGTCGGCATCTTCCCGGGAAATGGCGATGGCACGTTCGCTGCAGCCACCACGCTTTCCGTGGGCACAGCCCCTTCGTCAATCGCGGAGGCCGACCTGAATGGCGATGGCCGCTCCGATCTTGCCGTCACCAACAAGACGGCGAACTCGGCCACGGTATTCCTCAACACCACTGCCACCAGCACAACCATCACCGTGCCGGCATCGCTCGACTTCGGAAGTGCCGCCGTCGGCAACACAATCGCACCGATCAGCCAGTCGGTGGTCGTTACCAGCAACGCCCCCACCGGATATCAGCTCTCGATTTCGCGGTCGGCCTTCAGCGGCGGGGACATCCCCCAGTCGCTGTCGCTCACCACCGTCCCGACCGGCGGTACGCGCACGCTCGCCGTTGGCACAACCACGCTGCTGGCGGGCAGCGCGATCGGAATTGGTCAGCGAACCGGTTCCGTCACTCCGGCCGGCGGAGATGCCTGGGGCATCGCGACAGGCCTTGGGCCCATTCCGTTTGGGATTGAGGGCATACGCACATCAACAATCACATACACCGTTGCCACGCTGCCATAGGCCTCGTGGATCCATCACAGGGAGATTCCAGATGATCCGTCCCATCCACCTTGCGCTCATGGGCATCGTCGTGGCGACCGCATCACCAGCGCTCGCCATGGCCAGCACCATCAGCCTGTCTGTCAATCCCAGCACGCTGCAAATGCACGCTGGCGAAGCCCGACAGGTCACCGTTACGAATATCGGTGGCGCGGCAGCAAACCTGAGGGCGACGGTCGGTGACTACGGCATGACCCCAGGGGGCATCGTGATCCTGAACCCACGCACGGCACCCCCAGCCTCCGCGGCGCGCTGGGTAACCATCACGCCGTCAACTCTCGCGCTCGTGCCTGGCGAGTCGGCCGTGCTCGACGTGCAGTCGACTGCCCCCACAACGGCACCGCCCGGCGACCACGAGGCGCTCATCCTTCTCAGCGGCAGCCCGGTGCGCCCAACCGGCGGCACGGTTCAGGTGGACGTGCGCCTCGGAATCGGCACGCTCATCACCGTGCCGGGTGATCTCCACCGTCATCTCGTTCTCACACGAACGCGAGAGCGGGGCCACGGGGCCACACGCAGCCTGGAGATCGGGCTCACGAATATGGGCAACGTCAATGAGGTGATCGGGCGGGGCCAGGCGAAGGTCACCTTCAGGCAGGGGCGCCAGGTGTTCACCCGGGTGCTTCCCGGGCGTCGCAGCATCCTCCCCGGGGGCCGGGCGACGGTGACAATCCGCTGCCCGGGAACACTCGTGCATTCGACACGGGCAGTCCTCACAATTCACCCATCTGCGCCATCAATGGTGAGTACCGCGAGCCTGCCACCGGTTCTGCGGCGAACGGTTGTGATCCACCCGTAGGGAGCCGCAGGCGGGGTGCCCCCGGGGCGCGGGCGCGCCCTGGGGGCACTGGGAACGATGCGGGGGCACGTATCCGGCGCGCTCCGTAGGGTCCCTCTCGCACTACGGACGTCGGTCACCCCTCGGGGTGCCAAGTGGGAAGCCGGTGAGAATCCGGCGCGGTCCCGCCACTGTGATCCGGGAGTGAGGGCATGGGCTTCGGCCAGCCACTGGGGGGTGACCTCCGGGAAGGCGTGCTCCTCGCACTTGACCGGACAGCCAGGAGACCAGCCGCCGCTCCGTCACACGACAGACACCTCCGAGGGACGAGGGATCAGTGACCTATTTTCACCGCAGTGCGTGGGCGATTGCCTGCGCAGCACTCCTGGCCATTCCCGCAACCGGCATTGCCGCCAGCGCCACCATCCGGGTTGAAGGCGCAGGGTCAACCCTGCTGAGCGAACGTGCGGCCAACATCCCGGTGGCCGGGTCGGCAACGCTCGTCGATTCGTTTAGCGGCGTCAGCAACACGGTGTCGAACCAGAGCGCCACGTCGCTACTGGTGCGCGCGGTGCTTGACGCCAGCCTTCCCGTGGGCTTCGACCTGTTTCCGCTCGGGCAGGTGCAGAGCACGTTCATCACCCGAATCGGTGCTGACGCCATGCCGCCGGACTTCTCGGTCTGGTGGAAGCTCAAGGTGAACCACGCGGCCGCGCAAGTGGGCACCGACGACGTCACGGTGCGCGCAGGCGATGAAGTGCTGTGGACCTTCGGCACCGGGCTCGAGGACGAGCTCGCCGTCGACGGCCCACCATCCCCGCAGGAGGTGGGCACGCCGTTCACCATTCAGGTGGCGAGATTCGACGACGCGGCGGTGCGCTCGGTTGCCGCCGGGGCGACTGTGACCTACGGAACCCAGCAGGCCACCACCGCCGCCGATGGCACCGCCACACTCATCACTGAGCCCGGGTGGGGCGATGTGGTGGTACGCGGCACCAATGCGGTGCGCGATGAGGCGCGTGCCTGCGGGTTTGCGGCAGGGAACCCCGAGGAGTGCGGCGGGGAGACGATGGTGCGCACCCTTCCGGATGTCGCGCCCAACACCGACATCGCCTCGATCGGACCGCTTCGCGCGTCAGCCGCCCTGGGCGACCGGGTGTTCGACATCGACCTGCCCGTGCCGGTCCGGGGCCGCAGCCCCGTCACCATCTCGCCGGGAAGCATCGGGGGCGGGTCGCTGTCAACCGCTGACCGCCGTACGGTGGCCGGCAAGCTCGCATCATCGATGGCATGGCAGCTCAACCACCGAAGCAATCAGGGCGATCAGACGGTGGCCCCACCACCGGGCACGGGCTGGCAGGCGGCCTGGCTGGGACGCTCGACCACCGTCGCACCGCTGGCGTCGGGCGAGGTACTGGTGAGCATGCGCGTCGGGTCGCGCACCGCAACGGGTGCCTCGGCACGCACGGCCACGGGGGCCACAGAGCGCTTCGCCGCGTGCGGTCTCGATATCCACGCGAAGGTCGCGCAGCGCTTTGGGTACTCCATGGTGCTCATCATGTCGCCGGCACCGGAGTGGCGTTACTGTCTGGCGCAGGAACACAGTTGATGCACCGTCGCATCACCGGAGGCGCAGCCGCGGCCCTGGCAATCATCGTCACCGCTCCGGGCGCGCTCAGCGCTGCTCCTGCCAATCACCGGGTCGCCGAGAAGGCCACCACATGGCTCTTGCATCAGCCGGTGTCCGCGATGCCCGCCGGGCAGCAGGCCGACATCATCGCCACCCGACGCATGGCCGGGGCATCGCCAAGCTCACTGAAAGGCGCCCTGGCCACCCTCGCGCAGAGGGCCCGGGCATATGCCACCACACCGGGTGCCACAGCGAAGATCGTCATCGCCCAGCGGGCAGCGGGGGCATCGGGTGCACTTGGCGGGCGCGACTACCTGGCGCAACTCGAGCGCAGTAACACGGGGGGTCGCTACGGGCTCAGTGCCTTCGACCAATGCCTGTCGATGGTGGCGCTCCGCGTCGCGGGACGCCCCGTCCCTCCTGCCGCTGTCGCCGTGCTTACCGGCTCCCGCTCTGATGTCGGTTGGTCATTCTCACTCACGCCCTCCGATCCGCCCGACGTGGACAGCACCAGCATGGCCGTGGTGGCGCTCCGTGCGGCCCGTGTGCCGGCATCTGACCCGGCAATCCGGAATGCCCTCACATGGCTCGAATCTCAGCGGGCGGGTGCTGGCTGGACCGTCTTCAGCGGCGGGGCACCGAGCACCGACAGCACCGCCCTGGTTGCACGCGCGCAAGTGGCCGCCGGTGTGAGCGCGGGCGTGGGGCTCGCATTCATCCGCGGGCTCGCCGAGCCATCGGGTGCCATCGCCAACACGCGTACTGCCCCCGAGAGCCGGCTGCTCGCCACCATCGCATCGGTTCCACCGCTCACCGGCATCTCGCTCGCCAACGGCTTCAGGGCCGGTTAGGCCGCCGGGCTACCGCCTACAAGCGTGGCATGGGGAATGACCCCACCTGCGTGAGGCACTGGGCGGCCACCTCGGCGCCCCGGGCACAGGCATCGAGGATGGCGTCGCCCGCGGCAATACCCATGAGCACCCCGGCGTTGAACGAATCTCCCGCCCCGCAGGTATCCACCAACCCGGGCACCGGTACGGAGTCGTAGCGACGCCAGCCGTGGTCGGCGTCCCATGCCCGGCCGCCGTGCGCGCCTTCGGTGAGCACGCACCAGCGCGCACCAGTGGCCTCGAGCATGTCGTCGCCCACCCCTCCTGGGTTCTCGGTGGCCGACCCGATGTAGAGATCCCACCGGTGCCCCGCAGCGGCGTCGTCGGCGATGGCGCGAGTGTCGGTAGCGCGCAACGTGGCACCGGCGGCGGCGGCCGCACGCAGGTCGGCGTCGCGCCACGATGACCATGTGATGCCGGGCTCATCACCCACAGCAGCGATGATCTCGGTGTCGGCGGGCGGATTGCTATGGCCCGTGTAGATCGTGCGCTCCCCACCCCCGGGAACCAGCACCAGCGCGCGGGCGGTGCGCTCGCAGGGCACCCAGTGCACAAAGAGTCCCACGCTATTGCAGGCCTCCAGCAGCATGAGCCCCTCGCTGTCATCGGCGCGGGGCGTGACCAGACGCACCTCGGCACCCTCGGCAGCCAGCCATGCGGCGGTGTTCATCGCGCCGCCACCCGGACTCTCGCGCACCACGTGCCCGCGCACCTTCTCGCCCTCGGCAGCCAGATGGGGCACGCGCATGAGCACGTCAAGGTATGAAGGGCCGGTCACGGTGATCATCGCTCGATCGTAGAGCGGATCTGTTGCGTCATCACGGTGAAGGGTCGTCCGTCATATCGGTGCCGCAGGCCGGCGCCGTGCGGAAGGTGCGTGCAGGCAGACGAACGGACCGTCCCTGCCTGACGACCTCGTCAGATGAGGCGGGGGGTGGTGGATGCCCTTGTACCCGGCCCCCCCAGACCTGAGCACAAGCCCGGATGAATGAACATCCGGATGCAACCACCACCCACACCCGCCTCGAGCGTTAGCGCGAACCCCCATCTGCGCTAACGCATACGGTATTCATAGAGCGAACCCGCGCCCGGCGCCGGGCGACATGGCGTATTCGGCAGCATTTGGCCCCATTGCACCGCGAATACCATCCTCAGGGCTGGTACGCAACCCACCCGATCGGGGTGCCCTGACCGCCATCGTCACGCCGCCTCGCGCCTCGCCCAGGCATCCATTGAGCAGCGGGTGAGCCACTCCATCACGGCCACCACGTGGTCACGCACATCAGGTGAGAGCGAACTGGGGGGCTCGGAGAGGGCGCAGTCCACTGCGCGCTCCACTGCGACCATTCCGGCGAGTGCCGCATCCGGTCCAACACCGGCCCTGTCGAGCGCCTGCCCGTGTGCCAATGCCCGGTCGCGAGCCACACTCAGATTGCCGGTGCGTAGTCCCTCGGCGATTACCCGCACCCAGTCCGCCGCGGCCCTGCGGCGATCATCCGCCGAGTCCCTCTGCCGAATACCCGTGCCCGCTTCGGCCAGAAACGCCTCCGTCAGTTCGGCGCTTCGGGCCGCACGGGCTGCCAGTACTTCACCCGCATCCGGCCGACCGACAAATCGGGTCGCGCGGTCCGGCGCAGGTGTCGGCATGGGTCCGGCGGCCACCCATGTGCGGAGTACCTGTCGGTTGAACCGACGGTGGCCCCCATTGGTGGTGACGTGCGGGACGCGACCATCCGACGCCCATGCCCGGAGAGTGGACACGCTCACGCCAAGGGCATCAGCGGCCTCCGAGATGGTGAGCCACGATCCCTCAGGCGGCATCGAGAGCCTCCTCCCGTGCGC
>Ga0194055_10001306_pt1 | contig 20321 bp, 18 predicted proteins | sample SepL449m_MetaG_FD_155482 | JGI IMG/M metagenome (GOLD analysis project Ga0194055, IMG submission 155482) | Anoxic zone freshwater microbial communities from boreal shield lake in IISD Experimental Lakes Area, Ontario, Canada - Sep2016-L442-9m | ecosystem: Environmental > Aquatic > Freshwater >...
GTACAGCCTCCTTGGCTTCCTCGCGAGCCTGCTCCGCTTCAGCCTTCTCAATTGCCTCTGCTTGGACGGCAGCCTTGGCAGCTGCCTCCTCTTCGACAGCGAGTCGCCTGACGGCCTCTGCAGCCTCTCGAGCCTCACGCTCTTCCCGTTCGGCGGCCAGCTTGGCAGCAGCAGCTTCCTTAGCCTGTTGTTCCTCAAGTTGGAATTGGCTGCGTGATTCAGCCACAACGGCGCTAATCGAATCAGCAACCAGCTTGCAGGAGCGCATCGCATCATCATTTCCCGGAATCACGAAATCAATACCGGTCGGATCGCAGTTCGTATCAACCAATGCGATGACAGGAATGCGCAGACGTTTTGCCTCCTTAACAGCAATCTCCTCATTGATTACGTCGAAGACGACGACCGCATCGGGCACGCGCTGCATATTGCGAACGCCACCAAGATTCGCAGTAAGTTTTGCGAGATCAGCCTCAGCTGACATTCTCTCCCGTGTTGGAAGCAGACTCAGCTGGCCATCCTTCGCGTAACCATCGAGGTCATGGAGACGCTTGATTCGACGCGAGATCGTCTGAAAGTTCGTCAAGAGCCCACCGAGCCAACGGTGGTGGACATATGGCATGTCACACGCCTCAGCGGCCTCGCGAACGGCGTCCTGCGCCTGCTTCTTTGTCCCAACGAAGAGAATCGTTCCTCCGCGCCTCGCGGTCTCGGATGCAAAATCGAGGGCGTTCTGAAGCAGAACTTCGGTCTGAAGCAGGTCGATGATGTAAACGCCCTGCATCTCGCCGTGGATAAAGCGGCTCATACGCGGATCCCAGCGACGCGTCTGATGACCGAAATGAACTCCGGCCTCGAGCAACTCGCGGATCCCTACACGGGTAGTAGTCAAATCATTCTCCCTTGGTGATAAATCATTTTGAATTGACACCCGAGTGGCAATCGTGCCCTGGGTTACCAGGGAGGGTCACTCAGCCTTGCTCAGATGGGTAGTGGGTTTGTAAGCCTGAGTCTAGGGGATTAGCGAACTCAAGGGTAGGACAGCCGCTCACTCAACCCGTGAGGCGCGAGCTAATGTGAGCGCCAACACCAAATCATCCGGCAAATCACTTGAAACGTCGATCCGCTCACCAGTAATCGGATGATCGAACGCCAACCGCTGCGCATGCAGAAATTGCCGCTTCAACCCGAAGGCAGACTCCACTCCGTAGGTCGGATCACCAGCAACAGGTAGCCCGATTGCAGCCAGATGGACTCGGATTTGATGTGTTCTTCCCGTTTCAAGTCTGACCGTTAGCAGGGCGGAGTCGGGCAATGCCTCAACGAGACGAAAGTGCGTCACAGCCTCCCGTGGCTTATCAGTAGCAATCGACATCTTTGTTCGAACACGAATGTCGCGACCAATCGGCGCATCAATCGTTCCCTCATCAGTTTCAGGGTGCCCAATAACGAGTGCCGAATACTCTCGTTCAACATCTCGCGACTGGATTGCGGAACTAAGTAGACGGTGCGACTCCTCGCTACGCGCAACGATGATCAACCCTGATGTATCTCGATCAAGACGATGCACGATCCCAGATCTACCTGGCTCTCCACCTGCAGTTGAACCGTCAAGAATTTCAGCGAGGGTCTCACCGCGGTGACCGGGTGCGGGATGAACGACGAGTCCGGCAGGCTTGTTAATCACGAACAGAGATTCATCCTCGTAGGCGACCGAAAGGTCCGATCGGGATGATTGAACAATCGGAATGTCGGCTGGCGCCTCAATCGCGATCACGTCACCCAACTGAACTCGATATCGCTTAGCCACTGGACCACCGTTCACGAGCACGCTGCCAGCCTCGATAGCCCGCTGGGCAGCCGATCGCGATCCGAGAGCTTCAGCGAGGTATATGTCGAGTCGCAGATCCACGCTCTCGGCCTCTACCTCAATCTTTGGTCTTTGATCCATCACGCTCCGAAACGATTAGCAGCAGGATTACTCCGACGGTAATCGCACAATCGGCAAAATTGAAGGCGGGCCAGTGAGGCAAAGCTATGAAGTCAGTAACCGCACCACGTTGAGCTCGATCGGCGAGATTGCCGATCGCACCTCCGACAATCAGCCCGGCAGGAATCCATGCATAGGGACGCGTCGGTTTGAGTGCGAACCACAAGAACACTCCACACAGTGCAACGAGCGTTAACACAGGCACTAGCCAACCAGCGCCCCCTAAGGCGCCGAAGGCTATTCCCGTGTTTCGAACATTGACAATCCCGACCAAAGGAAACGGGTGGAGCCTTTCACCTGGAAGGACATCAGCGCGAACTACAACCTTTGTTGACTGGTCAACGGCTAGGACAACCAGAGTGACTAGGCCAGCCTTAAACCACTGACCCGTTCGGCCGCTATCCGTCATCCCGCGATCAGCGAAGCAAGAAGACCGCCGCCGAACTGCACAACAAGCAGAGCAACCAGCGGCGAAATGTCAACGGGGCCCAGCATCGGAATGAATCGCCTGAAAATCGCTATGAACGGACCGACGACTGCATCGAGGAAGTGCAGGACTGGAGCAAATCTTCCCGGTCGAACCTCTGCGGCCGTCACCCAGCTCCCGATTACCCATGCAACGATCAACGTGCTGTAGACCAGGGCAAGAGCACTTACATACCCGCCAATCTCGACCCTCAGCGAGGCTGCTAGAAGGCTCACTTTGGCTTGCCGCCGAGAACTGCTTCAAGTGCATCGTCAAACGCTTCTCTGACTCCCGCTGCCTCGAGCGCGGCCAGTCCTCTGGCCGTTGAACCGCCCGGCGAGGCAACCGCTGCTTGAACACCAGCCGTATCGTGCTCCCGCAACTCCAAGAGAGCAGCAGTGCCGGCAAGGGTCTCAAGGGAAAGCTGGTGGGCCAGCAGTTTCGGCAGACCATGCTTAATGCCGGAATCAACCAGTGATTCAGCAATCAGGGCAATAAATGCCGGAGCGTTACTGGACAGAGCCATTGCGGGCTCGATCAGGGCTTCGTCCATCTCAATAACAGTTCCAACCTGCGCAAACAGTGACCGAACTGATGTCGCCTCTGGACCTGTTCCATTGCCTACAGGCCAGCACAAAACGCCCTTCTTCAACTCAACGGGAAGATTGGGAAGAACCCGTAATGCCACCGACTGCCTGTACGAGTTTCGTATGTCGCTAAGTGGAACTGAGCCAAGGATTGAAACCACACACTTTGCGACGCCATCAATCTCGGCTGCAACCTCCTCAAGGTGGTTCGGCTTGTGGCAGAGAATCACGACATCTGCTGCTTCAGCAACCTCACGATTGCTGCTCAAAACCGATCCGCCAGTCGCCGAAGCCAATAGCTCAGCCCGCGCCCGGTCGGGGTCGGAAACAAGCACTGGGGCTGCCCAGCCGCGAGCGAGCGCCGTTGCCATATTCCCTGCTCCTATTAGTCCGATCTTCATGGGATTAATTGGCTGGCCGGAAACAGGCCGGCTCAGCTTTGGTTGAAGAAGCCCTTTTCAATCATTCGGGCCTTCTCTTCCGCTGATAGAGCGACATTCCGCGGCGTCACCAAGAAAACCTTGTCGGCGATTTGCTGCATTCCACCATCAAGCGCATAAGTGAGACCAGAAGCAAAGTCAATCATCCGCTTCGAAAGCTCCGGATCAGCGGACTGCAGATTCAGAATTACTGGTACTCCGTCCTTAAAACGGTCGGCGACATCCTGAGCATCGTTGAAATTCTTGGGCACAACAAGGTGCACGCGTTGATCGGATCCTCTTCCACCAGAAACTGAACGTAGCTGTGGTGCGGGGCGATCCGAGCTCGAGTCATCGGCGAACATGTCGTCAACCTCGTCGCGTCGCCGCCGCTGCGGAAGCCGCCGTACTGGAGCGCTCTTAGAAGTTGGCTCCTCCTCGTACTCATCGTACGCGGCTGCAACATCATGATCTTCGGCAAGGCCGAAGTAGACAAGCATCCGATTCCACGTGTCCTTCATTGCCATCGGTTCAAGTCCGCCTCTGGTTTGGTTGACAGCGTCATTGTGCCAGCAGTCGGGGCGGCAGAACCGCAGCGACAGGATTCAGCCATAGAGAACAGACCCGATTCGGACGATCGTGGCACCTTCCTCTACGGCAACCTCATAGTCTTGGCTGGTCCCCATTGAGAGTTCTGCGAGCCCATGACGCTCGGCGAGCGACCTCAGTTGAGCAAAGTACTTGCGACTCTCTTCAGGCTCCGATGACCAGGGTGGCATCGTCATCAATCCGACCACAGGGCACGGTGCCAACTCAAGAAACTCGGGCAATTCAGACTCGCTAATTCCTGACTTAGTCTCCTCACCAGAGACATTGACTTGCAAGAGGATTCGCTGGTCCGCTGCTTCGGGACGATCAAGCTTTGCTAGCGCCGAGCGTGAGCCAACTGAATGGATCAAACGAGTCCTACCAATCAGGCTGGCGACCTTACGGCTCTGGAGGTCGCCAATGAAGTCCCACTCGAAGCTTCCTCCCCAACGTTCCTGCTTCTCGGAGAGATCCTGAGCGCGGTTTTCGCCGAGAATTCGAATTCCAGCCTCCGCCAGTAGACCGACCAGATCAACGGGCACATACTTGACGGCAGCCACGAGCTCCACGGAGCCCGACTGGCGACCTGCGCGCTCTAGAGACGCATCGATCCGTCGCTGGACATCCGCGACTCGCTCCCTCACAACATCAACATCGATCGAAGCTACCGGTTCAACCATGCAACGCTTCCCTGCCTTCCAGTGGTTCCATTCGTGGCACGGTGAGAAAAGTATCTGCGCTCAGGGTCGCAGATCGTGCATCTTTCTATCTTTGCAACCTCGACGACTCCAGCTGCCAACAGCATCAATGCAGCGGTTGCCTGCAAATCAAGTTTGTCGCCGGCAAACACGGCTTGCTCGTCGAATGCGTCACGGACCAAATCGCCAACCTGATAGCAGCAGGCGCCTGCACAAGGGCCGAGGACAGCCACGATCTCGCTCGAATCGACACTTCGAAGCGAAGCAACGCCGGCGCCAAGTATTCCGGCCGACAGTCCGCGCCAACCTGCATGCAGCATCGCCACGCTGCTGGCATTAGCGATCATCACTGGTAAGCAATCAGCGGTTTGAACAAGCGCGCAGACACCGGGGAAGTTCATCCATAGACCGTCTGCCTCAACCTGGTTATTCGCAGCTTCCGCGGCAACAACCCTTGCCCCATGGACTTGCTGAACTCCAACGGTCTCTAACTCTTGACCCGTTGCAAGGGAAACGAGCGTTGACCTATTTGCGGACACTCGCTCAGAGAGATCAGCAGTGTTGTAGCCAATGTTCAAACTCTCCCAGGGCGCCGGGGAACCTCCACCTGCTCTGCCTGCAAAGTATCCATTGGCTGTCCCGGCAGATACCCGCACTCCCTGCTTGTCCTCAACCAGTTCAATTGTCATTGAGGAGATTTCCCCTGATAGTCGCTAGCGGCATCGACAGCAAGTTTGAGCAGCTCTGCGCGCTCTAGCTGCTCGCCATTGAGCACCGACCTGCGAGCAAAATCTAGGCCAACTGCGATAGCCGGTCCAGCCTTAATTCCAGCAGCTAGAAGTTGATCGCCATCAACAGGGTTGGTCAGCCCCTGCAATTCGTCAAACCAGCGAGCCGCGTTGGCTTCAGCGCCATTGACTCCGGCAATCGCAACTGCCTCGGGAGAACTCTTAGAAACCAGCTCGGCGATTTCATATCCACCTACAGCTGCTTCAAGTTGACGAGTGATTTCAGAGATTCTCTCTCCCTGTGCAGCTAGCGCAGCCAACCGCGCACCCATGCCGAGTGATAGGGCTGAGGAGCTCGCCCCATCAGCATCGGCCCAGAATGCGATGGCAACAGTTGTCTCGGGATCGATCAGCCCGGCAAAACGCTCAAGAGCGCGCTCGGCGAGTCCGGTCGCAGGCGCAACCACTCCGAAGGTCTTAGGCAATCCAAGTTTCACGGCTTGATCAATCGCGGCGAGCGGCTCAGCCTCCTCAAGCAGCCGGAGAATTTCATTCCCGGATCGCTCAGCGGCGATTCCTGCAAGAGCACCGTTGGCAACAGCGTCTGATGCAAGTTGCGCGGTGAGGGCCTCGATCTGGAATTGGTAGCGGCCTGCGTAGCGGGCAAGCCGCCAGAGCCGCGTTGGATCATCCACGAAGCTTTGACGATGGAGAACACGCAGCAACCGTTCTGCTAGATCGTCGACCCCATTGAACGGATCAGTCAGCAGCCCACGCGATTGCTCTTCAAGGCTGATTGCCATCGAGTTAACCGTGAAATCCCGTCTCCGTAAATCCTCAGCAAGTGTCGCCGGGCGCACAACTGGAAGCGCGCCAGGAGATTCGTACTGCTCAACGCGAGCCGTGGCAAAATCAACAACAGTGTTAGCGGTGCGAACCGTCGCTGTGCCGAACTGCTGATGCACTTCAATATGCGAACCCGGCAGGAGTTCCGCGTATTGACGGGCTAGGTCGATCGCCTCACCAACGACGACTAGATCTACCTCGTTCGGTTCGCGACCGAGCAGAAGATCCCGAACCGCTCCTCCGACTAGATGAACGCCCCCGAGCCTTGAATTAAGCGCCTCAAGTATCGGTTGGAGCGGTTCAAGCCCGTCAAGCTTCTCTCTGAGCTGTTGATCTTTCACACTGTCGAGCACAGTTACAGTTTCACCGGCGCTAACCTACCCCGCTATGGCCGGGCAGGATCGACCGAATTTCAGCCGCAGACGACTGATCGCCATTATCGCTGCCCTAGTAGCGATTGCTGCTGCGGCTGGCGCCTACTTGATTCTGAAACCCCCAGGCAATGTTTCGCATCCGAACGCCGCGTTCAAACCCACCAGCGCGATCCCGCCTAAGCCGGCCGAACCTACGACCACAACCTGGCCGTTCTACGGATACGACGCCGCTAGGACGAAGTGGTACAAGACCGGAAAGGAGCTCGACCCTCCCTACCATCGCCTTTGGAGTTACCGCGGCAAGAAACTTCTCGAATTTCCACCTGCGGTAGGGAACAACGGACTCTTCCTGCTTGACGACGGTGGAGCCCTGCGAAAGCTCGACCCTGCAACAGGTAGACAGCAGTGGCGCAGGCAGTTGGGATCGCTAGCTGCCTCGTCCCCAGCTCTTCAACGCGGCGTCCTCTTCACGGTGACGCTGCTCAGCTCACCGGACTCTGGCCATGGAACCGCATTTGCTGTTCGTGCACGCGACGGCAAGATTCTCTGGCGAAAGGAACTGCCTAGCCGCGCTGAATCTTCGCCGCTGACGGTCGGATCCACAGTCATATTTGGAACCGAGGATGGAACAGTCTTCTCGCTTGATCGCGCAACGGGGAAGACCGTCTGGACTTTCAGTGCCAACGGCGCTGTAAAGGGTGGGCTTGCCCTGCTCGATGGTCGGCTCTACTTCGGGGACTACGGCGGATCCGTCCACGCGATTTCAGCTGCAACCGGCAAACCGATCTGGTCCGCCAGCCCCGGCGGTACGTTCTATTCAACAGCCGCTGCAGCGTGGGGTCGCATCTACATCGGAAATACCGATGGGCGTCTCTACTCCTACACAGCGTCTGGCGACCTCGCATGGGCTAGGCAGACTGGTGCCTACGTATATAGCTCACCAGCAATTGCTCTAGTTCCGAAACTTGGGCCGACAGTATTTGCCGGCTCCTACGATGGCAATTTCTATGCCTACGACGCTAAATCAGGCTCAACGCGCTGGTCGTTCGACGCCGGCGGCAAGATCTCTGGAGGAGCCACGGTTATCGGCGATCTGGTCTGGTTCGCCGATCTTGGTAACACGCGAAACCTCGCGCTACGGACAAGCGACGGGAAACAGGTATTTGAAATGGGAACCGGCTCGTTCAATCCAGTCGTAACCGATGGACGCAGAATGTTCATTGTTGGTTACGGGGACATGTTTGGCTACGAACCAAAGCGACCTGCGAAATCACCCACCCGATGATCTGTCGCGCGTAGCAACCGAGCCTAGAGTCGGACGTCTATGCCGAGAATCGCTAGGTCCTTCTTGATCGACCCGACCGACTGTTCCTGATCGTGGAGGATCGAAGCTAATAGCGCAGCATCAGCGCCACCGTTGAGAGCTTCAGCTAAGTGACTAGCGGTACCGGCGCCACCTGAGGCAATGATTGGTACCGAAACCGCTTGGCTGACCTTGTCCAACAGTTCGAGGTCGTAGCCGCCCTTCGTTCCATCGCGGTCCATGCTTGTCAGCAGAATCTCTCCGGCTCCGAGTTTGGCTCCACGCGAGGCCCACTCGACAGCCTCAAAACCCGTCTCCTTCCGACCGCCAGCAATAAACACTTCCCAACCAGTCCCATCATCACGCCGCTTTGCATCAATTGCGAGCACCACGCACTGGCTCCCAAACCGTTCAGCGAGCTCGCTGATCAGATCCGGACGACCAACGGCAGCGCTATTCACAGCTACCTTGTCCGCACCAGCATCAAGTACCGATTGGGCATCATCAGCGGTTCGAATACCACCGCCAATTGTGAAGGGAATGAATACTCCGCCGGCTACGCGCCTGGCTAACTCGACCGCCGTGTTTCTGGAATCGCTGGTAGCGGTGACATCAAGCAACACGAGTTCGTCAGCACCCTCGCTGTCGTAACGAGCGCCGAGTTCGACCGGATCACCTGCATCTCGCAAGCCCTTGAAATTGATCCCTTTAACAACCCGCCCGGCATCAACGTCGAGACAGGGAATCACTCTCTTCCAGGGCATCAATCAGCCTGCAGCCAGTGCCGCAACTGCGTCGGTGGCCGTAAACCGATTCTCATGCAATGCGCGCCCGACAATCACGCCGACCAACGATGGTGCATCAAGCGCCGCGAGCACTCGCAGGTCCTCAAGCGAGCCGATTCCGCCGGCGTAAAGGAACTCACCACGAATCACTTGAGCGATCGACACCACCTCTTCAACGGCAGGCCCTTCGAGTGTCCCGTCTCGCTCGATAGCCGAATATACGAAGCTTGATACACCAATTCCAGCTAGACGCTCGATTAGGTCGCTACTCGCTTCCTTACTCGCTTCAGTCCAACCATCGGTAGCCGCAAACCCGTCTCGTGCGTCAACGCTTGCGACAATCCGCTCGCCGAACTCGTCAACTGCGCGTGCAACAAGAGCCGGATCGCTGACAGCCGCAGTGCCGAGCACAAGGCGATCCGCGCCAGCTGCGGCGGCGGAGCGCAGGTCGTCAATCTCTCTTAGGCCTCCCCCGTACTGGATGGGAACATCGATCGAGGCCCTAATCGAAGCGAGAACGTCAAGCTGTTCAGGTCGCCCAGAGCGGGCGCCATCGAGGTCCACAACATGCAGCACCTCCGCGCCATCAGCAACGAAGCCTCGAGATGCTTCAGCCGGTGAAGCGTCGTACTGGATCTCATCGCCGTAATCGCCCTTCCTGAGGCGAACTGTCTGGCCACCACGAAGATCAACTGCTGGAAAAAGCTTCATTCTTCAACCTCTCGTCTGTCACAGGCAGAAACGAAATTAGCTACAAGCCGCAGGCCATCCGTCGAACTCTTTTCCGGGTGGAACTGAACACCCCAAAGACTGTCAACCGCAACAGCGGTCACGAACTTAGAGCCATGCTTGGAGTGTGCGAGTACAGCCGGGTCTGGAACTTCACTCGCACAGTATGAATGGACGTGATACATCGCTGACTCCGCCGGGAGACCGTCGCGCAGCAGGTGTTCCCGCTGCCAGAGGACTGGCGACCAGCCGATGTGGGGCATCCTCTCCCCTTGGCTGTCGAGTAACACGACTCTTCCTTCGATCAAACCGAGCCCCTCAGCGCCACCGTGTTCATCCGAACCCTCAAACAGCATCTGCATTCCGAGACACACCCCTAGCACTGGGATACCGCGATCAACGACATCGCGAATCGGCTCCTCAAAACCGCGCTTCCGAAAGGATTCGATCGCGGCAGGGAACGCCCCCACACCTGGCAGAACGACTCCATCAACATCCCGTAGACCCTCCGGCGACTCTGCACGTACGACATCTGCTCCAGCAAGTACCAAAGCGCGACTCAACGAGGTTAGGTTGCCGGTGCCATGATCGACGACCGCGATTCGGGTCTTCGCTAATTGATCGTTCAACTGGTCGTTTACCGACGGCTGATCATCGCAGCGTACCCTTCGTGCTGGGTACACCGGGGTTTTCAGGATCGATGAGGACCGCAGCCCGCAGTGCTCGCGCAAATGCCTTAAACGAGGCCTCAATTACGTGGTGCGGACCGCCTGGCCTCTGTAATTCAAGATGCAAAGTAATCCGCGCGTTGGCAGCAACGGCGCGCATGAACTCCTCAAGCAGGTCGTGTTCGAATCCTCCGGTTATTCCTGAGGGCAAATCAACGTCAACTGCGCAGAACGGTCGGCCGGAGATATCAATTGCGCATGCTGCGCGCGCTTCATCCATTGGGACGATCGCGTACCCATAGCGAACGATTGAGGATCTATCTCCAAGCGCCTCGTCTATTGCCTGCCCTAGGCAGATTCCAACATCCTCGACCGTGTGATGAGCACCGGTCTCGAGGTCGCCGGTCGCCTCAACCGAAAGACCGAGCCCACCGTGACGTGCGAGCAGATCAAGCATGTGATCGAAGAGACCAATGCCTGTAGATCGCGGCCCATCGATTGGGCTATCAAGACTCAGCTCGAGACGAATGCTCGTCTCGGAGGTTGTCCTCTCAATGGTTGCCTGCCTGTTCATATGCTCATCGTCGCAGTTCAGCGCGTTTTCAGCAGAGATGCAAAATCATCTATCTCAGCGGCCCGCAACCGATGAGCAACCGGGTTGGCAATTAGACGCGCGGTCGTCTCGACGATTTCCTCGCGGATAACTAACCCGTTCTCGCGGAGGGTTGCCCCAGTATCAACAAGGTCAACGATCCCATCGGAGAGTTCGGTCAGAGGCGCGAGCTCAACTGAGCCCTTAACTTCGATCATTTCAATCTGCCGCCCGGTTGCTGAAAAGTGGTCACCGGCAATCTTCGGGTACTTGGTTGCGATTCTCATCACACCCAAACGACGCGCCGCTGATGCAAGTGGCTCAGGCTCAATGTCTGGGCTTGCTACCACCATCCGGCAGCGCCCATAGCCGAGATCAAGCAGTTCGACAACATCTCGGTAGTGCTGCTCGAGCAGCACATCCTTGCCAGTGATCCCTAGATCGGCGGCCCCAAACTCGACATAGGTCGGAACATCCGAGGGCCTGACCGTAACAATTCCAGCCTCCGGGAAGTAGAGCTTGCGATCGTTCTCACGCACCTCTTCCGTCGGAATGCCAGCACTGTCGAGAAGGTCAAGCGTCTCGCCAAAGAGTGCGCCTCTAGGTACCGCTATCAGAAGCCGCTTGCTCACTGTTCAACTCCCCCAAGACCACGTTCGCCCCGCTGCTCGCCAGCAACTGCAGCGTGAACCAACTCGACGTCCAACCCGAAACCGACGCCTGTCATTGGCCGTCCCGCCCATTCCAGGAGCCGGTCATACCGACCACCGCTGCCAATCGGTCGGCCGAACGACGGGTCGTAGACCTCGAAAACGCATCCATCGTAATAACCGATTTGGGGAACTAGACCGAGATCGATAACTGTCCGCTTTCGCAAATCATCTGGAAAAGCATCAACAAGCGCGACGAGTCCGGCTCCCGCCTCGGCGAGCTGATCGTCGCAGGCACCTGGTCGCAATGAATCGATGCTGCTCCCATTCAAGCGAGTTCGTGCAACTGCACTTAGGTCTAATCCATCTCCCAATTCCGCGCTAATTCGGTCAAGGCGGACAAAGTCGCGGTCAACCAGAGCCTCAATCACAGCGCTCTGGATCTCCGCGTCAGCATTGATCGAGTCGAGCATGGTCGGAATAACGTGTGAGTCCCCGAGTCCAATGCTCCATTGCTGGAGCCCAGAGGCGTCGAGTACTCGCGCTAAGACGGTGAGGATCTCGACACAACCATCAGGTTGCTCTGCGCCAAGGAGCTCCGCGCCGGCCTGAAGGAACTCTCTTGGATCGCCGGAGCCCCGCTCAACTCTGCGCCACGAGCGCGACAGGTAGCAGAAGCGAAGTGGTGGCTGGACGGCGGCGTAGCGTGTTGCGGCAATCCGAGCGATCGGGACGGTCATGTCGGAGCGCAGTTCCAGAACATCGCCGTGCTCGTCGATCAGCCGATAGGGGCTCGGTGGAGCTAGGTGTTCGTCGGGGGCGGTGTGTTCATATTCAAGCGTCGGCGAGCGAACCTCTCCGTACCCCTCTCCGTCAAGAACATCAAGAACCGATCGAGTAATTAGCTGCAACTCGCGCATCTCGTCCGGCAGGACGTCACGCGTACCTTTTGGAAGATCACGGCCGCTGAAGGTCGAGCTGTTAACTGAGTTGCTCATACGCGTATCCGCTCGCTGTCATCAACGCGGTCAATCTTTCCACCGAGCGCGCGTATGCGTTCATCAATCCGCTCATAGCCGCGATCGATTTGCCTGATGTTTCCGATCTCAGTGATGCCTTCAGCACACAGTGCAGCGATGAGCATCGCCATACCTGCACGGATGTCCGGCGACTCGAGTCTCTCGCCACGCAACTTACGTGGACCGACAACCAACGCACGATGTGGATCGCAGATCGTTATCGCGGCACCCATCGCCTGAAGCTTGTCTGTAAAGAACAGCCTGTTCTCAAACATCTTCTCGTGGATGATCACGGAGCCCTTTGATTGAGTAGCCAACGCGAGCGCAATCGACGTTAAGTCAGCAGGGAATGCAGGCCACGGACCGTCCTCAACCTTTGGCTGGTATCCACCCCAGTCCTCTTCGATTTCTAGTTGCTGGTCGCCTGGCACAACAACGTCGTTCCCTTCTAGCCTGCTGGCAAGTCCAAGGCGCTCGAAGACCATCCGAATCATCCTCAGATCGTCCGGTTCAACGCCGGTAATGCGGATCTCACCACCGGTTACGCCGGCAAGCGCCATGAAAGAACCGATCTCAATGTGATCGGGAGCTACACGGTGCTCGCACCCGGCCAGTTCACTGCGACCGTGGATTGTCATCACATTCGAGCCAATTCCTTCAATCTCAGCGCCCATGGAGATCAGCATTCGAGCAAGATCCTGGACATGGGGCTCGCTAGCAGCGTTTCTGATCACGGTAGTTCCGTCAATCAGGGCAGCAGCCAACAAAGCATTTTCGGTGCCCATTACCGATGGCTCATCCATCAGGATGTCGGCGGCTTTAAGGCCGTCATCAGCAGTTATTTCGATATCCCGAGCGTGCACGACATCGGCTCCCATCGAGCGGAACGCTTCGAGATGAGGATCCAATCGTCGGCGCCCGATCACATCTCCGCCAGGCGGCGGCATCGTTACTTGACCGAATCGCGCAAGCAGTGGACCTGCGAGTAGGAACGAAGCGCGAATCCGTTCGGAGAGCGCGCGGTCAATCGAAGTGTCACTAACAGCGGAGGAGTCAACTGTCACCGTTCCCGGCGCAGGCCGATCAATCGCAGCTCCCAGGGCAGCGAGCAGTTCAATCATCGTTTCGACATCGGCAATAGCTGGAACGTTTGTAATCGTTACGGGCTGCTCAGTGAGCAGCGACGCCGCGAGAATCGGAAGCGCCCCGTTCTTATTGCCTGCTGGAACTACGACTCCCGATAGACGGCAGCCGCCCTCGATGACGAACTTCTCCAATGCGGCCCCATTCTCTTTTCGATCGACAACTGCAGGACGTCCTTATTGCCCACTCTAGGTTTCTGAGGCTACCAGCGCGCAAGGCCAGACCCCCTCTGGTTCACCGCAATGCCAGCCAAATTGCAGTCCGTCCGAGCCGATACGTACATTCGAACATATGTTCGTATCAATGATCAAATCAATTTCAAAGCAAGCTGGGCGGCAAAAAGCTACTGGGCAACGTCCGTTGCGCGATCGGGAGGATCGAGCAGCGGACGTTCACCCGCATCGAGTTGCACTCAAGAGTCGGCACACGCGCCTTCAACGCAGGCCAGGACAGGTTCCTGTCGCCGAACAGATCTGCCTTTGTCCGGTTTCAGCTCGCACAGCCATAAAGCGATAGCCCGCTGAACGCAAAAAAGAGCGGACCGCAAATTGCGATCCGCTCTGTATGAAGAAACCGGCGGCGACCTACTCTCCCAGGCCCTTGCGGGCCAAGTACCATCGGCGCTGAGGGGCTTAACTGCTCTGTTCGGAAAGGGAAGAGGTGTTTCCCCCTCGCCGTAGCCACCGGAAATTTGTCAAGTCCGCATGCACGCGGGCCTTCAGAACCACACAGAGCCAATGAACGAGTACCACTAATTACCATCAAGCCCTCGACCTATTAGTACCGGTCTCCTACAGGCGTCACCGCCCTTCCAGATCCGGCCTATCAACCTGGTGGTCTACCAGGGGTCTTACCTCCTTAAAGGAGTGGGAGAACTCATCTCGAGGCCGGCTTCCCGCTTAGATGCCTTCAGCGGTTATCCGATCCGCACGTAGCTAACCTGCGATGCCCTTGGCAGGACAACAGATACACCAGAGGTGCGTCCATCCCGGTCCTCTCGTACTAGGGACAGATCCTCTCAATTCTCCAACGCCCACAGCAGATAGGGACCGAACTGTCTCACGACGTTCTGAACCCAGCTCGCGTACCGCTTTAATGGGCGAACAGCCCAACCCTTGGGACCGACTACAGCCCCAGGATGCGACGAGCCGACATCGAGGTGCCAAACCGGGCCGTCGATGTGGACTCTTGGGCCCGATAAGCCTGTTATCCCCGGAGTACCTTTTATCCGTTGAGCGACGGCGCTTCCACTCGCTACCGCCGGATCACTAAGACCTGCTTTCGCACCTGCTCGACCCGTCGGTCTCGCAGTCAAGCTCCCTTGCTGCCTTTACACTCTACGCACGATTTCCGACCGTGCTGAGGGAACCTTTGTGCGCCTCCGTTACATTTTAGGAGGCGACCGCCCCAGTCAAACTACCCACCTGTCACTGTTCAGCGCCCGGATTACGGCGCGCTGTTAGAAGTCCAATACACCAAGGGTGGTATCTCAACAACGGCTCCACATCGACCGCAATCGATGCTTCCAAGCCTCCCACCTATCCTGAGCGAAATGGACCGAACTCCAATACCAGGCTGTAGTAAAGGTTCACGGGGTCTTTCCGTCTTGCTGCGGGTACTCGGCATCTTCACCGAGACTGCAATTTCACCGAGCCCCTCGTTGAGACAGCGCCCAAGTCGTTACGCCATTCGTGCAGGTCGGAACTTACCCGACAAGGAATTTCGCTACCTTAGGACCGTTATAGTTACGGCCGCCGTTTACCGGGGCTTAGTTTCAATGCTTCGGGCGAACCCTAACATCTCCACGTAACCTTCCGGCACCGGGCAGGCGTCAGCCCCTATACGTCGTCTTTCGACTTAGCAGAGGCCTGTGTTTTTGGTAAACAGTCGCTTGGGCCAATTCACTGCGGCCCCCTCAGGCTCCAGCCGTATGGCCTTCACCCTACCGGGGCGCCCCTTCTCCCGAAGTTACGGGGCGATTTTGCCGAGTTCCTTAACGAGGGTTATCTCGATCACCTTAGTATTCTCTACTTGTCCACCTGTGTCGGTTTTGGTACGGGCACGCGCAACCTCCCTAGAGGCTTTTCTTGGAGGCATGGCGTCAGGAACTCGCCGGCTAAAAGCCAGCTGGCATCGCATCTCAGGTTATGCGGCTCCGCATTTAACTAGAGCCACCCCTACATGCTTACCCCAGGACAACCATCGCCTGAGTTTCCCTAGCCTTCCCCGTCCCCCCATCGGTCAAATGGGTGCGGCGTGGTACAGGAATATCAACCTGTTGGCCATCGGCTACGCCTTTCGGCCTCGCCTTAGGTCCCGACTTACCCTGGGCAGACGAACTTTACCCAGGAATCCTTGGACAATCGGTGGAGGGGATTCTCACCCCTCTTTCGTTACTCATGCCGGCATTCTCACTTCCCATGCGTCCACGGCTGGCTTACGCCGCCGCTTCAATCGCATGGGAACGCTCTCCTACCGCGCACAGATCCCGTAGGAACTGTGCACCCGCAGCTTCGGTGACTAGCTTAAGCCCCGTTACATTTTCCGCGCCCGAACACTTGACCAGTGAGCTGTTACGCACTCTTTCAAGGATGGCTGCCTCTAAGCCAACCTCCTGGTTGTCACTGCATTCGAACATCGTTTCCCACTTAGCTAGTACTTAGGGACCTTAGCTGGCGGTCTGGGCTGTTTCCCTTTCGACGTGGAAGTTTATCCCCCCACAACTGACTCCCGGAGTACACGTAATGGTCTTCGGAGTTTGCCTGAAGTCGGTAACCTGGTAAGGCCCCTAGTCCAAACAGTGCTCTACGGCCACAACGCAATTTATCCGAGGCTATACCTAAATATATTTCGGAGAGAACCAGATATCACTGAGCTTGATTAGCCTTTCACTCCGACCCACAGGTCATCCGCCCAGTTTTCAACCTAGGTCGGTTCGGCCCTCCACGAGGTCTTACCCCCGCTTCAGCCTGCCCATGGGTAGCTCGCTCAGCTTCGGGTCTACCGCCTGCGACTAAATCGCCCTATTAGGACTCGCTTTCGCTACGGCTCCGCTCATCGCTTAACCTTGCCACAGACGAGTAACTCGCCGGCTCGTTATGCAAAAAGCACGCGGTCACGGAACAAGTCCGCTCCCACCGCTTGTAAGCACTCGGTTTCAGATACTATTTCACTCCCCTTCCGGGGTTCTTTTCACCTTTCCCTCACGGTACTAGTCCGCTATCGGTCACTAAGGAGTACTTAGCCTTGGAGGGTGGTCCCCCCAGTTTCAAACCGCGTTTCACGGGCGCGGTCCTACTCAGGAACGCTTTCAGGAGGCTGATCAGTTTCGTCTACGGGACGTTTGCCCTCTTTGGTGCACGGTTCCACGTGCTTCGACTACCAATCAGCTTGGTAACTCCTGCCAGGCCGACCATGGCCTGGATAAAGCGCCCTACAACCCCCTGTTGCGCAACGCATGGTCGCTTACACGCAATGGGTTTGGGCTGAGTCCGCGTTCGCTCGCCACTACTTGCGGAGTCTCTGTTGATTTCCTTTCCTCGGGGTACTGAGATGTTTCACTTCCCCCGCTTGTCTTCGCCGCCCCTATGTGTTCAGGGCGGGATAACACCGCATTACCGGTGCTGGGTTCCCCCATTCGGAAATCCGCGGGTCAAAGGCTATTCAGCGCCTAACCGCGGCTTATCGCAGCCGTTCACGTCCTTCATCGACTCTTAGTGCCAAGGCATCCACCTGAGTGCTCTTACTATCTTGATGGTGATCGAATCAACAAAATTGATTCGGTGATACCCGTTTAAATCATTGGCTACTGTGTAGTTCTCAAGGTCCGCGAGCGTCCTGACCTTCCGCAGCCGCCACAGTGGGCGACCAGCTCGAGGCGCGGTCTCTCACAGCCCAGCAGCATGCTCTCCCCGAAACCGCGGTATGCGGAGTCCGAGAGGCCAAGTCCGGTCGACGTTTCCAGGCTCGATGCGTGCGTCACATAAATGTGGCGCCGGCATACGAGATGTGCCTTCCGGCACTCCCTAGAAAGGAGGTGATCCAGCCGCAGCTTCCGCTACGGCTACCTTGTTACGACTTCACCCCAGTCACAAGCCCCACCTTCGACGGCTCCCTCCCCAAGGGGTTGGGTCACCGGCTTCGGGTGTTGCTCACTCCCGTGGTGTGACGGGCGGTGTGTACAAGGCCCGGGAACGTATTCACCGCGGCGTGCTGATCCGCGATTACTAGCAACTCCGGCTTCATGCAGGCGAGTTTCAGCCTGCAATCCGAACTAAGACGCACTTTAAGGGATTGGCTCCACCTCGCGGTATCGCGACCCTCTGTATGCGCCAATGTAGCACGTGTGTAGCCCCGGACATAAGGGGCATGATGACTTGACGTCGTCCCCACCTTCCTCCGGTTTGTCACCGGCAGTCTCGCAAGAGACCCTCAGAGAGGCAACATACGACGGGGGTTGCGCTCGTTGCGGGACTTAACCCAACATCTCACGACACGAGCTGACGACAGCCATGCACCACCTGTGATGACGTCCCGAAGGAAAGCCTTATTTCTAAGGCGGTCGTCACCATGTCAAGTCCGGGTAAGGTTCTTCGCGTTGCGTCGAATTAAACCACATGCTCCGCTGCTTGTGCGGGCCCCCGTCAATTCCTTTGAGTTTTAGCCTTGCGGCCGTACTCCCCAGGCGGGGTACTTAATGCGTTAGCGACGGCACAGGAGGAGTCGACACCTCCTACACCTAGTACCCATCGTTTACGGCGTGGACTACCAGGGTATCTAATCCTGTTTGCTCCCCACGCTTTCGCGTCTCAGCGTCAGTTCCGTCCCAGCGAGCTGCCTTCGCCGTTGGTGTTCTTCCTGATATCTGCGCATTTCACCGCTACACCAGGAGTTCCACTCGCCTCTTCCGGACTCTAGCTCGACAGTATCCACCGGCATTCCAAGGTTGAGCCTTGGACTTTCACAGCGGACTGATCGAGCCGCCTACACGCTCTTTACGCCCAATAATTCCGGACAACGCTTGCCCCCTACGTATTACCGCGGCTGCTGGCACGTAGTTAGCCGGGGCTTCTTTTGAAGGTACCGTCACTCCAGCCGGCTATTCACCGACCGAGCTTCGTCCCAACTGAAAGGGGTTTACAACCCGAAGGCCGTCTTCCCCCACGCGGCGTTGCTGCGTCACGCTTTCGCGCATTGCGCAAGATTCCCCACTGCTGCCTCCCGTAGGAGTCTGGGCCGTGTCTCAGTCCCAGTGTGGCTGATCGTCCTCTCAGACCAGCTACCCATCGTTGCCTTGGTGAGCCATTACCTCACCAACTAGCTAATGGGCCGCGGGCCCATCCTGACGCGGAGGCCGAAGCTTCCTTTCCTCAAAGGCCTTAAAGCCAAAGAGCACATTCGGTATTAGCCCGCGTTTCCACGGGTTGTCCCGATCATCAGGGCAGGTTGCCCACGTGTTACTCACCCGTTCGCGGCTCTGCCCCAGGGCAAGCCCTGGTTCGTCGCTCCACTTGCATGTGTTAGGCACGCCGCCAGCGTTCGTCCTGAGCCAGGATCAAACTCTCCGTGAAGTACTCAGGTACTGCTCACAGAGTTGTCACGATGCAACTGAAACGGCGCTCCGTACACAGTGGGCGCCGTCGGCATCGGACGGGTAAAACTTTGGCCACCGGTGTCGCTGACGAAGCACCGGTGGTCGGACTTGAGCGTGACCATTGGTCCGTGAGGACCACAGATCACGCATGCTGCTGGGTTGTCAAAGACCGCCGCACCGCATCATCAGGGGATTCCTGACATTGCGAGGCGCCCGGTGTGAACCGGAACGGACTCGAGACCATAGCGGATTCCCGACGTCGCCGGGTGCCACGGTTGAGCTAGTCGACGATTATGCGCCGGTGGCGCCGCGGTCCAAGCTGCAAAACCTTGCCATCTAACTCGCGAGCGACAAGATCCAACTCAGCAACCGGTGCACCATCGAGCTTGACTCCGCCAGCCGAAATGCTGCGGCGAGCCTCACTGCGCGATATACCGAAGAGTTCCGAAAGCACAGCCGGAAGGTGCACCGTGGCCTCGCTATCAGAGGCTATGTGTCCCTCCTCAATCTCCTCTGGCATCTCACCACGCACGATTACTCGATCGAAATGCGATTCTGCTTCAGCTGCCGCAGTCTCGCTGTGGAACCGCGTGACAAGCACTCTCGCCAGCTGTCGCTTCGCATCGCGCGGTGTCACCGCATCGGATGGTGGGTTGCCAACTAGGAGCCCGTACCACTCTTCGAGTGCCGAGTCGGGGACCCTCATCGTCTTCCCATAGATCTCGGCCGGAGCCTCGGTGATTCCAATGTAATTACCAAGGCTCTTCGACATCTTGCGTTCACCATCGGTTCCAGTCAGGATCGGCAACTCGATCGCTACCTGCTCCTGCTGACCGAAGGCACGCTGTAGATCGCGTCCCAGAAGTAAGTTGAAGTGCTGATCGGTACCGCCGAGCTCAACGTCGGCCTCAACTGCAACTGAATCGTAGGCCTGGAGAACCGGGTAGAGAAGCTCCAAGAGGCTGACGGGGGTGCCAGATCTCAGCCGATTGGCAATGTCTTCGCGCTCAGTGACCTGAGCAACAGTCGTAGTGCGCAGAATCCCAAACAGCTTCTCGAGCGGCATGTCAAGCCACTCGCCATTGCGGCGCACCTCAAGCCTGTCGCTGCGAAGCACTTTTAGCGCCTGATCAGCGAAGGTCT
>Ga0194055_10001308_pt1 | contig 20307 bp, 14 predicted proteins | sample SepL449m_MetaG_FD_155482 | JGI IMG/M metagenome (GOLD analysis project Ga0194055, IMG submission 155482) | Anoxic zone freshwater microbial communities from boreal shield lake in IISD Experimental Lakes Area, Ontario, Canada - Sep2016-L442-9m | ecosystem: Environmental > Aquatic > Freshwater >...
CTTCCTAACTTCTCATCCATCTGCCGGCAAAGTTCCTTAACTAACGCAATATTCGTCCACTCATTGTGGCCGCCAATATTATAGGTTTCGCCTACCCTTCCTTCATGAAAAATAGTATCAATGGCCCGTACATGGTCCTCTACATATAACCAGTCGCGCACATTTTCTCCCTTGCCATAAATAGGAAGCGGCTTATTGTTGATGATATTATGAATGCAAAGCGGGATCAGCTTTTCCGGAAAATGGAATGGACCGTAATTATTGCTGCAGTTCGAGATCTTCACGGGCAGCTTATAAGTATGGTAAAATGCCCGCACTACATGATCGGAGGAGGCCTTTGAGGCTGAATACGGACTCCTGGGGTCATAGGCCGTGGTTTCGGTAAAATATCCGGTTTCGCCCAAAGAACCATATACCTCATCGGTGGATACATGATAAAATATCTTTCCTTCCATATTGCCTGCCCAGGATTCCTTTGCCGCTTGCAACAACGACGCAGTTCCCAATACATTGGTGCTGATAAAGGCCAGCGGGTCGGTAATGGAGCGGTCTACATGGCTTTCGGCTGCACAGTTCAACACAGCTGTGAACCGATATTCAATGAATAACTGCCGCAACAGGGCCAGATTGGTAATATCTCCCTTTATAAACTGATAATTCGGCCGGCCCTCAATATCCTTCAGGTTCTCGAGATTGCCGGCATAGGTCAGTTTATCGAGGTTTACAATGGTATAATCGGGGTACTTCGTTACAAATAAACGGGTTAAATGCGACCCTATGAATCCTGCCCCCCCGGTAAGTAATATCGTATGCATGCTGTGAGCCTTTCAACAAAAATAGAGATAATATACGAACGGAAGCATAGTTGGCGGTTGACAGTTTGCAGTTGGCTTTGATTTCGTTGGGAATATGGGCTAAGATTGAGGTTGAGCGGAATACGTTAGCGAAGGAGACCGTCTATTTGAACGCTTTTACCTCTCCTAACTACTCCCAATTGCTATCGGCAGGGGAAGTTGATGGTTTATAGTTGGGGTATTAATGCTTAGGTATATGGATGTTGAATATGGTTGAAATGATTCCTGAAAAATGAGCGGGGAATATTTGAAATCTAAAATTTTGTTTCCATATTTAGAAACTTTTATTAGCTTTGTGAAAACAATTTGCTTGCAATACTTTCAGACAAGATTTTTGGATGAAGCAGAAAAATTTTTGGCGAGCCTTGAAATCAAGGCTGCAAGAAAAATAATTTATAACATTGATCTGGCTGAACATAGCAATGACCCAAGACTTTTCAAAAAACTACAAAATGATATTTGGGAGTTTAGAACAAATTTTGGTGGTCAACAAATAAGACTACTCGCTTTTTGGGACAAAAGTAAAGAGGTTGAGACCTTAGTCTTTGCAACACATGGCTTTATTAAAAAAGTGGATAAAGTACCTAAAAACGAAATTGAAAGAGCTGTTAATATCAGAACAAAATATTTTGAAAGTCAACCTAAAAAATAATACTATGGCAAAGACAGCAATGAAATCATCTTCACTTGCCGAAATGAAAGACAAGTATGTCGGTAAAAAAGGTACAGCCGCCAGAGAAAAATATGAATATGAACTTCGAATGGACATTTTAGGCAAAATGATAAAGTCTGCCAGACAAGAACGCAATTTGACACAAGAACAATTAGGTGAGCTGGTAGGCGTACAAAAAGCTCAAATCTCAAAACTGGAAAGTAGTACTAACAGTGCAACAATTGATACAATTCTTAAAGTCTTCAAAGCTTTAAAGGCCGATATACACTTTAACGTAACACTAGAAAAAAAACAATTACAATTAGTTTAGTAATAAGCCGAACGAATTTTATTCAGCAGCTAATAAAGTATACTAGATCACTTCAACCACATTCAACAATTTTCAACCGTTTCAACATACATATGCTTAAACTCTAAACCCGCTCCCCCCAACCCTTAAACGTCTTAAACCCTTAAACGTTTTAAACGTGTCAAAGTTACGCCCCCGAAAAAGCCACATGAAAAAACTCCTTGATCTCGTTCACATCAAATTGCTCGGCACGTCCGGCTGCCCGGGAGGCAAAACGGTTACGGAGTTCAGCGTCTTCGTATATTTTCCGCATGGCAAGTGCCAATGCCGTAATATCATTTACCGGGGTTAAGATCCCGTATTCCCCTATTTCGTAGTTGTTGATGGCCCTGTGATGCAGGTCGGTTGCGGGTGCTAATAGCTCCCTCGGACCCGAATGACAATCGGTTGAAATAACCGGCTTACCACAGGCCAATGCCTCGATCAACACGTTTGGAAAGCCCTCCACGTCGGAACTCAGCACAAAACAATCACTCCTGCTCACGAACCGGAACGGATTGCTCTCAAATCCGCAAAACACAACTTTATCGGCCAGTCCCAGGTCATTTACTTTTTGTTTCAACTCCTCTTCCATGATACCCCCACCCACGATCAATAATTTACAGGGCAGGTTTTTCAAAATAAAAAAAGCCTGTAACAATAACAGGTGATTCTTCTCCCTGCGGAATCCGCCCACATTCACAAAATAAAAGATGTTCTTATCAAACACGAACCCGGGATCCTCATCTTTATGGTTTTTGATGAACCCCAGGTCAATCGGATTATAAATCACCCGCACCGGTGTTTTGATCCTGAAATTCTCGATCAGATCGGTCTGCATGGCATAGGAATTGGCCAGCACCAGGTTGGCCCGCTTATAAGAATACTTCACCATAAAGGTGGAGAACCAACGGTATAAATTATTCTGACTCTGCAGCATGGTGGTCTGGTGGGTCCTTTCGCACATGATCACTTTGCCGGTATACCCCCAGCAACTCTTCATCAGGGCATTGATATAACAGGGGCGGTACAGGAAGGCCACAGAAATATTAATGGCATTTTGTTTGCAGTAACGGTATACCTTATACGATAAGAACGGAAGTTTTAACAACCTGATCAGCCTGGCTTCTTTCAGGGGCTGCTTCAAGTCCAGTATCTTAATTTCAGCCGGTATTTTGTAATCAATGATATTGCAGTACAAGGCCAGGTGGATCTCAAAATCATCTTTCAAATGCTCGAGCAATAAGGATACCACACGCTCGGCCCCGCCCGATTGCAGGGTATTGATAAAGATTAGCAATTTTGGCCGGATCCCGTTCATGAATGCATTTTTTCAGTGGCAGTGGGCAAATATCTGTTATTTATTTTAAAAGAAAGGACTGGAGCGGTTGGCAGTTTGTCCCGAAAGCATTCGGGAGCAGTTGGCAATGCGTTCAAATTGATGGTCCATATTACTAACGAAATCTCAGCAAACTGCTAACTGCCAACTGCCAACTATTTTCATCAGAAATTAGCAAGAAAAAAGAATGCCGTCACAGCTCTCCCCCCCCAACCAACCCCTCAAACAACCGCTCCGTTTTATCAATAACCGCATCAATTGAAAATCGTTCCCGGTTATCCTGCCTGATCCAATCACGATCGAATTTCATTTGCAGGGCAGTGCTGATGGTTTCAGCAAATGCAGATTCATCATTATTTTTTACCAGCAATCCATTCTTACCATCTACTATTATTTCGGCAATGCCACCGGGCGCATCAAAAGCGATCACGGGTATTCCCCGGGCACCGGCTTCCAACAATACATTGGGAAATCCTTCATAATGCGAACCCATCAACATGATGGTGCCATCAGTAGCGCCAGCATACGGATCATCCTGCTGCTCTTTTAAAAACACCCGATCATTCATTGCCAGTTCATCAATCAATTTCTGTAATGCCGCGCGGTCCGCACCATCACCTATAATTTGATACTCGAAGGGAAAATTAAGCTTCGCCATGATCCGTATCAATCGTTCGATCCCTTTTTCATCTGATAACCTGGCCACAGTAATGAATCGTGGTAATTGGCCAACAGAGCTGATCAAGGCCATGTCTGTATTTTCAACAGGATTGTGAATGACCTGCGTATTTTTTTCGGGGATATAATAATGGGCAATTAGGTCTTGTTGCATGTACTTCGACTGGCATATAATAGCACCTACCCGCTTATAAAATAATTTCATCAGGAAATTGTATAAGCGCGGAAACTGTGTTCGTTTGGTATTGATGCTAACCACACTGGATTCGCGTACACAGAGTACCGTTTTTTTAGGAACGATCCAGGTATTCATGGCCAATAGCAGGTTCAGGTGATTGGCGGTAGTATATACCAGGTCGGGTTTTCTTTGCTTTAATAATTTCTGAATAGCAAACAACGCATGGCGTACCCTCATTTTCTTAGCGTCAATTACCTCAATTAGCGGATTGGAAATGTGATAAAAAGGCTTTCCCAGTTCGAGTACCAATAAACAAACCCTAAACCTGTCGGTATCAATATGATTGCATAATAACGAAACATATTTCTCTGTTCCTCCGCAGTTAAGCGTGGGCGTGATGATCAGGAGCGATATTTTTGATATGTTCGGTGATGCTTGCATTACCATTTTATATTAAATGCTTGTTTCCGGAAAACTTATTTACCATTATCAACGCAAATAGATATACAAAAAAGCTAACTACTAACATAGGCAAGGTAGCTAGATGTAAATAAGGTATACCAAAATAAATAGGGATAGCAATGCTTGCATTAATTAACAACACTTGAACCATGTATTTTACCAGTGCGATATAATTAATAAAACTAACAAGCAGTTTGCATATAAAGTACATCAAAATAAAATTAATCAAGCTCATCAGTACAACTGCATAAGGATATCCAATAGCACCATATATTCCGGTTAACAACCAGATCAATACAAAAAGCAGGGTATTTAAACTAAGCTGATAATAAAATGCCTGCCGGATGGCCTGTATCGCGGCAAACACTCTAGACACAAGGGCATTGATGCCAATACTGAAAATAGCCACAGCCAACCATTTTAAAAATAAGGATGCACCATCAACTTCAGCGATGCTGAAATTACCCCTCATATAAAATAACTGAACAATAGGATGGGAAAATAAAAACATGAAAAAGGAAACGGGCACCAATAAATACAATAATAATTTTCCGGTGCGCAAGAATATTTTCTGCATGGCCAACTGATCATTTTTTGCTGCCCGCTCATTCAACTCAATGGCACTAACGCTGGTGATTTGAGCAGTAATGATGGAATTGGGAATATCGGCAATATTCTTTCCATAGTTCATCAGACTAACAACACCACTACCAAATCCACTTAAAATAAATAAGGGCAAGAAACTACTGGCCACGGTTGCCATTTGTCCTAGTTCGGCGAAACCAATATTCTGCAATACTTTTTTAGAAATGGATGCAGGATAAACTGCAAATTTCCAACCCAGTTTCTTTTTCATCAGGATCAAAACCAGTATCAGATTGATGATGAATGCCGCAATACCACTGATGAATACAGACAATACATCCAATTGGTTATGCAATAACAGGATCCCTGCAATTACCACGCAACTATTGATGCCACTGATGATCATGGGTACCGTAAAATATTTTAAAGAACTGAGGATGGCATTGATATAATTGGTGAGCAGTAAAAAGAAAAAATAACAAGAGCCCAGCAGAAAATAATTTCGGTACAGCTCAATATCTGTCTCTGAGAATTTAGACATCCACCCGAATACCCTTGTTCCAAAAAAATACATCAGCAGCACAAATGCAACTCCAATGAAAATATAGATCCGAAAAAAATAATTCAGAAAGGCCATCGCTGCAGCATCTCCATCCGATTGCCTCAGGCGCATCGATTGAGGAATGAGTACGGCATGGTCAATGGCATTGATGAAGCCCGCCAGCAATACCATGCTGCCATACACAAAAAAATAAATATCGGTTTTGATATTGCTTCCAAAATAAGCAGCCAACAAGATGGTCAGCAGAAATAGGATGCCCTTGGCCAGGATATTAAAGACCACCGACAACCACATGCCCCTTGCAAAGGACTCTGTCTTTAATCGGCTTATTAGATTCATGGAAAGATAAGTTATGAGATTTTAGCCACCACGTTCCCCTGAAGCTGGTACAATGATCCATCGCCTTCACAAACTGCCCTGCCCTGTTCATCAAATACTAACCGGTACGCCTGTTCACTTACCCACCCCATCTGACGGGCAGGATTACCGATCACCAATGCATAGGGCTGCACATCTTTGGTCACCACCGCACCCGCACCCACGAGTGCATATTCACCAATGGTTAGTCCGCACACAATGGTAGCATTGGCCCCAATAGTAGCCCCTTTTTTAACCACAATATTTTTGAATTCGGTCTTGCGCTCAATAAAACTGCGTGGGTTGATCACATTGGTGAATACCGCCGATGGCCCCACAAACACATCATCTTCCAATACCACCCCATGATACACCGATACATTGTTCTGAATTTTTACACCGTTGCCGATGAGGGCATGGTTATCTACATATACATTTTGTCCGAGGATACAGCTACTGCCAATGATGGCGGTAGGCATTACATGACAGAAATGCCAGATCCTGGTTCCTGCGCCGATCTGCGCGCCCTCATCAATGATGGCAGAAGGATGAATGAATGGGTTAGACATGAGGTTAATTGTTATGATATGTAATGGTGTACCCCTGAGTGAAACAGATTGCCCACACCCCACAAAAATAGCCCATCACCATTATTAATGCTTAATTATTAATTTTTAATTATTCTCCACCCTTTACCTTTGCCGCCATGCATTACGCCTCTATAGAAAATATCAGCAAATCCTTCGGCATAAGAACCTTATTCAAAAATATTTCCTTTTATGTAGAAGAAGGTGATAAGATCGCCTTTGTGGCACGCAACGGAAGCGGAAAATCTACCTTATTGAAGATCATTGCCGGACTGGACACCGCAGATAGCGGTACGGTTTGGGTACATAAAGACATAAAAGTGGTGATGTTGCAGCAAGACACCCATTTTGATGAAATGAAGAGCATCTGGGACAATGTGCTGCGCATGGACAATCCGGTTGTGAAAGCTGTTAAAGAATATGAGATGTGCCTGGAAGAAGATACAGAGAATATTGACAAGCTCACCGATCTGATGGCCAAGGTAGATGAATTGAATGCCTGGAATTTTGAAAGCGAACTGAAACAGATCCTCGGAAAGCTTAACCTGCACCACCTGAATGAACCCGTAAAGAACCTCAGCGGTGGCCAACGGAAACGCGTAGCCTTGGCTCAATCACTTATTGAAGCACAACTACACGCCGGAAAATGTTTGCTGATACTGGATGAACCTACCAACCACCTCGATGTACAGATGATCGAATGGCTGGAAGATTATTTGTCGGCCCAGAAGATCACCCTGCTCTGCGTTACGCATGACCGTTATTTTCTTGATGCGGTGTGCAATGAGATCCTGGAGATGGATGAAGAGAAGATCTATGTGTACAATGGCGACTATGATTATTTTCTGGAACAGAAAAGTCTGCGCCAGGAAGTACAGCAAAGTGAACTGCAGAAGGATAAGAATATTTTCAGGAAAGAGCTGGAATGGATGCGCAAGCAACCCAAGGCCCGAACCACCAAATCGAAAAGCCGGCAGGATGCTTTTGTAGATATTGAAGAACGGGTAAGCCAGAAAAAAGAAGAGCTGGACGTAAACCTGCAGGTGAAAATGACCCGTCTGGGAGGCAAGGTGCTGGAGATGAAAAAAATAAACAAAAGTTATGGCGATAAAGTACTGATCAAAGGATTTGATTATACATTCAAGAAAGGTGAGCGGATCGGCATTGTAGGAAAGAATGGGATTGGAAAATCTACCTTTTTAAAGATCGCCCTGCATCAGGAAAAGCCCGATACCGGGAAGGTTAACCATGGCGACACCGTGGTCTTTGGAAACTTTAATCAGGAAGGATTACAATACAAAGAAGATAAGCGCGCCATTGAATATGTAAAGGATTTTGCAGAATTCTTTCCGCTGGCAGATGGCAGTAAGATCTCGGCCTCGCAGTTCATGGAGAAATTTGGTTTCAGTGCCGAACAACAATATACGCCGCTGAGTAAATTAAGCGGAGGAGAAAAACGCAGACTACATTTATTGAGTGTGTTGTTCCTGAATCCCAACTTCCTGATATTGGATGAGCCTACCAATGATCTTGATCTGCAAACCCTGCGAACATTGGAAGAATTCCTGCTCGATTTTCCGGGATGTATTTTAATTGTGAGTCATGACCGGTATTTTATGGACCGGCTGGTAGATCACCTGTTTGCCTTTGAAGGCGATGGGGTTATCAAAGATTTTCCGGGCAACTATACTTTGTATCGGGCATGGAAAGAAAAAGAACTGAGTGAAAACCGCCAATCTGGCGGCAGCACAAAATCAACTGTGGACACAGCTCCACCTAAAATAAGCGAGAAGATCCCCGACACGAAAGTTAAACTTTCATTCAAAGAAAAAATGGAATTCGATCAGATCGAAAAAGACATCCCCAAGTTGCAGTCAGAAAAAAAAGAACTGGAAGAAAAAATGAATATTGGAGGTATGGATTTTGAAACCTTACAAAAAGCGGCAGCCCGTATCGGACAGATCGTTCAACTCCTGGATGAAAAAGAAATGCGCTGGCTCGAACTGAGTGAAAGAATTTGATTAACTTTCATACAGCTTCTACCAAAACTTGCTGTATGAATCAACGTTTCCATTCGCTCGACATATTTCGTGGTGCTACCGTAGCCCTCATGATCATGGTAAACAATCCGGGCAGCTGGAGCAATATTTTTGGTCCGCTGGATCACGCCGAATGGCATGGATGCACCCCCACCGACCTGGTATTTCCGTTTTTCTTATTTGCTGTGGGCAATGCCATGGCCTTTGTAATGCCCCGGCTGGAAGCGGCTGGCGAAGGAAGGTTCTGGTATAAAATCATAAAAAGAACCCTGCTTATTTTTGGAATCGGAATGTTCCTGAACTGGTTTCCTTTTATCAAATACGATGATGCGGGAAACCTGGTGGGCAACCCCTTTGAAAACCTCCGCATCTTTGGCGTGCTGCAACGCATCGCCCTTAGTTATTTCTTCGCATCGGTGATCATTCATTTTTTTAAAGTTAGAGGCAGCTTTGTTTTTGGCGCATTTATATTATTGGGCTACTGGTTCCTTTGTGTAGCCATGAACCCCGGCGACCCTTACAGTTTGCAGGGTTGGTTCGGCACCAATATCGACAAGGCCCTGATCGGCGAAACCCATATGTACCATGGCGAACATGTAGCTTTTGATCCCGAAGGACTGATGAATACTTTTGCGGCCATCGTTCAGGTGATATTGGGATACCTGGCCGGAAACTATATCATCCAGAAAACATCGGGCGAAGGTCAAAATAAAATGGCCGAAATGCTCAATGGATTATTCGTTGCGGGTTGTGTGTTAGTGCTTGCAGGCCTCTGCTGGGATATGGTATTCCCCATCAATAAAAAAATATGGACCAGTTCTTATACGGTGTATACCTCCGGACTGGCGATGCTTATCATTTCGGTGATGATCTACCTGATAGAGATCAAAAAAAGAACAGGCGTATGGACCCGTTTCTTTGAAGTGTTTGGAAAAAATCCTTTGTTCATTTTTATGCTGAGTGGAATACTACCCAGGTTGATGGGATTGATCCGTATCCCCGGGGCGATGGGTCCAAATGGAAAATTAAATTACCTTACTCCTTTTGGATGGTTCTACGAATATTGTTGCAAACCCATTCTTCCCTACGATCCCCGAATCGGATCATTGATCTATGCGCTTTGTTTTATTGTCATGATGTGGTTTCTGGCCTGGGTGTTGGATAAGAGGAAGGTTTATATTAAAGTATAACAGGAAGTAAGTTGGCAGTTTGCAGTGGGCAGTTGGCAAGGGTTTCGTTAGCGATATATTTCAACAACCTGAACGTCATGCTGAGGAACGAAGCATCCCAACCGCTTAGGTAAATAATCCATTCATTAGGGTAATGATCATTAAAAAGATAACGTCATGCTGAGGAACGAAGCATCCCAACCGCTTAGGTAAATAATCCATTCATTAGGGTGATGCTCATTAAAAAAAAACGTCATGCTGAGGAACGAAGCATCCCATACGCTTAAGTAAAATATTCAATAACCAAACCGAGTGGGATCCTTCTCCCGATAGCCATCGGGATCAAGATGACGAAAAACCGCCAACTGCCAACTGCCCACTGCCAACTGCCAACTATTTCCCCCCTTCCCACACATTATTCTTCATATCCCTATCGGCAGCATAAGTGCTCCCCATCACAATTTTCTTAATTTTTTTATTTGAATTCACGGTGATGGTTACCTGCTTATTCCCTTTTTCCCAAACAGCGATGCTGCGGTGAATTTTTTCGGTACTGCCATCCTGGAAACTGATGGTAAGATCGATAGGCACCGGTTTTTCGCCGATGCTTTCAATGATGATCTGTTTTCCGGATACTCGCGAAATGGCCAGATTGGGAACACCGCCGTCGTAAAACCATTTTTTCCAGAACCAGTTCAGATTTTTACCGGTGCCGGTATTCATGCTATTGAAAAAATCGAAGGGCATGGGATGCTTTCCGTTCCAGTTGTTGAAATAATTATGTAATCCTTTATAAAACAGCTCATCTCCTAACATATCTTTTACATAGAGATAGCCCAATGCTGGTTTAGGATATGAATTGATGAACATGGATGTGCCACTGAGTTGGGTAGTGAGTGTTGTAATGGGCAGGTCAAATTCCGAACCGGCGGTGGCATTCACTGCCCCCATTCCGTATTCATCCACGATGGTAGTGTCGATCATGGGCGAGATCAGCCACTCACCGATGGTGGCCCAGCCCTCATCCATCCAGCCATACTTGGTTTCATTGATGCCCATATAAAACGGGAACATGGTATGAAAGATCTCATGATCGGTCAGTTCAATGCTTTCTGAACGGTCTTCCAGCGGATTATCATTCACCATCATGGGATATTCCATTTGGTCGAGCCCGTCAAATACGGTTTCATGAGCGTAAGGAAAGGGCCATTTGGGAAAACGAAAGCTCATAGCGGATACTGTTTTTCGCGCGTCATCCGCCACTTTGTAATAATCCTTATGGGCAGCATTAAATACTGCGTCTACCCTTGTACGTCTGCCGGTACTACTATCAACCACCAAACTGGATGATTGCCATACATAATGATTGCTGACACCCACGGCCATATCGGTCACCTTATTTGCTGTAAACTGCCAGGTATGCACTTGTGTACCGATTCCGCCGGCCTTTACATCATTGCTGTCGATGATATCGATGATGGCATCGGCTTTTTCTGCGGTTTGTAATCGGTCATAATATTTTGGTGCAAGCAAATCTTTTGCATTCACCAGATCTCCGGTTGCCCAAACCAAATAATGATCGGGCACGGTAACAAAGAGGTTGAAATTGCAAAAATCATTGTAAAACTCAGCTGTTCCCAGATAAGGATTTCGGTTCCAGCCATCGATATCATCATATACCGCAATGCGCGGGAAAAAGTAAGCGAGAAAGAAAGCGCCCGAATCTACCTGACCGGTACGGATATGCGAACCTGAATTCAGGGTATATGAAAACTGAATATTGAAACGCAGCTGATGCCCGGGCTGCAGGGGTTTGATCCGCACCGTCATATTGGTAGCATCTATCCGTAGTTTGTTAATATCCTGCGGCAGATCGTCGATGCTCATCTGCTCTAACAACATACCATCGGTGGCATCTTTATCCGAGATCTTCATCATACGGGGAGAGCCTTTTTTATAGAGATTGGGGTATAGTTTAAATAATATTTCTTTCAGGGTATCCGGACTGCTATTGTTATAAACGATCGTTTCGGTGCCGCTCACCAGCCTTGTGGCGGGATCAAAATTGATCTTGATGGTATAGTCGGCTCCATTTTGCCAATACTTCGCACCCGGCCTGCCGTCTATATTACGGGTTCCTTTTGTGTAGGTAGCTTTCAAATTTGTGGGAACCGGAAGCGATACAGGTGTTTGTGATTGAACTTGCCAAACACAAAAACATAACAAGCACAAAAGGTAACTACGGGTCATGACCAGCTTATTCATAATGATCGGTTTGAGGATGAAATCAAATGTAATGAAAATGGAGCAACAGTCTTTATAACATGGCTGTGCCATCACCCGTTGCCACCGGATACACTTCGGGTATGATACCATATTTATGCTGATAAGTTCGAGTAATTGTTTCTACAAATTTTTCCAGCCTATTTGATTGCAGCAAGTTAATGGTACACCCACCAAATCCGCCACCCATCAATCTTGCCCCGATCACTGCTTCATCAGCTGCTGCTGCTTCCACCAAAAAATCAAGTTCCGGACAACTCACCTGATATAATTCGCTTAAACCTTTATGGGTTTCAAACATGAGCTTACCGAAAGCGATCAGGTTGTTTTGTTGCAATAATGCTGCAGCCTGCTTAGTACGATGGATCTCTTCCACCACATACAGGCAGCGGTTATACACCAGTTCGTCCATAGAAGTTTTATATGCCAGCAGATCAGCAGCCTGTTCAATATCCCGAAAAGATTGCACTGAGCTGGAAGCTGAAATAATCTTCAACCCCTCTCCACATTGTTGCCTGCGCAGATTATACTCCCCTGCAGCCAGGGTATGATGCACCATGCTATTGATGAGTACGATGCTATAGTTTTGTAATTGCAAGGGGAAGTATTGATACGACAGGTCTTTGCAATCGAGTAAGATCACCTGATCTTTTTTGCCCATCATATTGGCAAACTGGTCCATGATGCCACATTGCACTCCGGGAAAATTATGTTCAGCACGCTGGCAAAGCAATGCCAGTTCAATGCGATTCAATCCACATCCAAACAGGTCATTGAGGGCCATGGCCAGTCCGCCCTCTACCGCTGCCGAAGAGCTCATCCCTGAGCCGCGGGGTATATCTCCACCAAACACACAATCAAATCCGCTGATATTTTTTTCCAGCAGCACAAATTCTTTCACCACACTGAGTACATAGTTCTTCCAGCCACTCATTTTTTTTATTTCACTGATATCCACAGAAAACCATTCGTCAAAATCGGCCGCATGAAAATGTATGGCGGTAGTTTGATTGGCGGCAATGGCATAATAGATCCCATGATGGATGGCGGCAGGCATAACATATCCATCATTATAATCGATATGCTCACCGATCAGGTTGATCCTTCCCGGCGAGAAATAAAACTGTGGAGAAGAAGTAAAACTATCTGAAAATATTTTTTTTATATGGGAAAGGATGCTGTTCATTTGACTAAGATAGATAACTGAGGATATAGTGGGTAACGAATGATACGGAATCAGCAGGTGCCAGTTCAATCAATCCAATTCCATTATTAAACGCATCCGGTGCTGCACTCAGGTTCTCAATGGCAATGCTGTTGCGGTGGGGTGGCGTATATATCTGAAGATAAGGATAGGATCTTTCGGGCCTGATCTCCAATTGTAATTTTTTAACCTCATCCCTGATCACACAAAGGGGTTGGTCGGTATCAAAATTGAGCACAAAGCAATTATCGAAAAACTGATCCTCAATTTTTTTAAGCGAATTGAATTGATCATAAGGGATCAAATTTCCGGTAGGCAAAAGCGCATCATCAAATTCAAGCATGTACTTCGACTGAAATTCAAGATGCAGGTCATCGATCTTTCCGCCAAAACTAAAATAGGGATGCCAGCCATCCGATACGGGGATCGAAGCTTTTCCTGTATTCGTGAGTTCAGTACTGATCAAAAGTTGATGGTTGCTGCGCAATTCGTATCTAACCTTACAGGTAAACTGAAATGGATAACCTTTATCGGTTCCCATATATTCAAATTGGGCAACCACAAACGCTGATTCCTGATCCGCGTGCTGTTCGGTAATGACAAAAGGAGCATCGTACAATAATCCATGAAGCGCATGTTTGCCCAGATAGAATTTTTCAATTTTATAGGTTTGGGAGGCATGATGATAAGTTCCTTCTTTCATCCGGCAAACAAAGGGAGATAATTTACATCCTTTAAATCCTTTGGCAGTACAGTGTTCATGAAAATCGGCTGCGTCATGGTAAGGATCTATCAGGTTCAATAATGCGCCCTGATGGGGAATTGCAAAACGATGCAGGATGGCGCCGCAGGAAGGAATGATCTCGGCAATGGTTCCGTTGGACTCATCTTTCAATACTACATGTGCTGCCTGATCGGGGTGAGTAATGTTGACTGAAAACATAGCTTAACAGGTTAATGGCCGCCAACGAAAATACTGTTTTTACAGGCAGTTCATCTATTACAATGTAAATTCTTTTCCCAAGGCGGAAGTAACATCCAGTACCACCTGTTCAAGATGTTGCATAAGTTGTGTAAGTTCTTCGCTGTGCTGATTTTCGAGTGCCAGTACTTCTATCCTGCGGATATCATTTTTAAGAATATGGATACCCATATAATCGATAGTGGATTTCATATGATGGGCAACTGATTTGATGCTGGCAAAATTACTGGCATCAAATGCCGCAAGCATGTCGGCCATCGAAGCCGGAAGTTGCTCCATACATAATATGGCCATTTTGTGAACAAAATCTTTATTCCCTGCACTGATCTCTTTGATCTTAGCCAGGTCGTATAGCGGATGGATTGCGGGTTGGGTGGGCAGGCTTTCTTCAGCCCTATCCATTTCTATCCATTTCACCATCATATGCACCAGTTCATCTTCCTCAAAAGGCTTGGAGATATAATCATCCATTCCGGCTTCAAGGCATTTTTCATTTTCGCCACGGATGGCATTGGCGGTTAACGCAATGATGGGGATCTTTGATTTAAGATCCTTTCTAATTACCCGGGTGGCTTCCAGTCCATCCATCACCGGCATCTGAATATCCATCAATACCAGGTCATAGTCTGATTTCTTCAAAGCGGTAACGGCCTCTAGCCCATTCCAGGCATCACTGATCTCCACTTCATATCTTGCCAGTGTGGTAACGGCCACCAGCCGATTCATTTCATTATTCTCTACCAGCAATATTTTTTTCCCTTTCAAAATGCGGCTATCAGATTGATTGTTCTTCCGGGCTGGCAGATCAACTGTGCTGCCAATGGTAAAGGGGATCTCCAGTGTAACGGTTGTGCCTACATGCTTTTTGCTTTCCACCCCGATTTGGCCACCCATGAGTTCTACCAATTGTTTGGTGATGACCATGCCCAACCCGGTACCTTCATATTTTCGGGAAGCCGTACGATCTTCCTGGGTAAAACTTTCGAACAAGCTTTTCATGAATTCCTTATCCATCCCAATCCCATGGTCAGTAATGACCAGTTTTACCATCTGGCGATTGCTTTCTGCAGTGAGCAGGGTGGCATGAATTTCAATACTGCCCTTTTCGGAAAACTTCACAGCATTGCTTAACAGGTTAAGCATTACCTGGTGCAGCCGGAAGGGGTCGCCCATTAATACATCAGCGATTTTTTCTTCCACAGAAGAAACGAGGGCAATACCTTTTTCCTCGGCCCGATTCTGGATCACTTGGATGGCCCGCTTGATGATCTCCCGCATTTGGAATCCAATATAGTTCAGGGTTAATTTACCCGCTTCGATCTTTGAATTATCGAGGATATCATTGATGACCACAAGTAAGTTCTCAGAAGCATCATTGATGGTTTTAAGATACAGGTTTTGTTGTTCATCAAGTTTGGTCTTTTGCAATTGTCGGCTCATCCCCAAAATCGCATTCATGGGCGTTCTGATCTCATGGCTCATATTGGCCAGAAAGATCTGTTTAGCATTGGTTGCCGATTCGGCCAGTACTTTGGCTTCGATCAGTTGGAGTTCCAGTTCTTTTTGTTTGGTAATATCCAGGTGAATACCAATCGATCCCTTTAATTCTCCCCCGTCATCATAGCGGGGAGCTCCACTGATGAGCCACCATTTGGGTTCTCCTTTCTTATTCAAGATGGATACTTCGTATACATCAGATACCCCTTCCTTACGAATATCTTTTTTTGATTCTACTAATTTATGATTTTCACCCCGCACCAATAATTCGGTGGCCTTGTGCCCAAGCAATTCATCAATGCTATATCCACTCATTTCACAAAAACTCTGGTTGGCGAATTGGATCGTTTCATCCATGTTCACTTCCAGCAGTCCCAGATGCATATTGGCAATGATATTCCTATACTTTTCTTCTTTGATCTTAATACTTTGTTCAGCCTCTTTTGTATAGGTGATATTTTCAATGATTGCGAAATATCGTAAAATTTTTCCGGTTTGATCAGTGATGGCCTGACCCGTCACTTTCCCCCAGAACCAGGTATTGTCTTTCCGATAATGTATCAGTTCCTTACTGAAGGATTTTCCTTCAAAAAAAGCGGTCACCATTTTTTCCAGCTCTTCACTTTTGCTCAGTGGCCCTTCGCAAAGATCAAGAGGTGTTTGCCCAATCACTTCGGCATTGGTATACCCGGTCATTTTTTTAAACCCTTCATTACACCAGGTTATTTTACCTTCTTCATTGGTGAACAATACTCCATTTTCATTGGCACTGGCCACCAAGGATAAGCGCTGTAATTCCTGTTCATTTATTTTTTGATCGGTAATATCCCTTCCATAAATATTGATATAGCGCTCTTCGTCCAGGATGATGCAAACGAAGGAATAGTCGCAATTGCCCGACCGGGCTTCAAAAACAAAACGGCCATCGCTTTCACCAATTTTATTAATGATATGCCTGAAGAGATCTTTTGCATCATAATGTTCATGGTCATATTCAAAATTGCCCAACTGCTCAGCCACCGGATTCATTTGAAGGATCTCCCCTTCTAAATTGATCCTGATGATGGGGTCCGGACTTTGCATGGGGAGTAAGGCGATATCATGAATTTCCTTATTCGCCTCACGCAATTCATTTCTTTGTATGTGAACGGTATTGAGCAATAATTTCAATTCCTCATTGGTGATCTCATGTGTTTTAAGCACGTGTAATAGGTCGATCATGGGATCGTGAAGAGCAAAATCATTGATGGATAGATCATGATCCTTAACATCTTCCATTGAACCATACCAGGGCGTTCCAATAAATAAATACATGTTCTCCGCGGGTAAATATTCAAATTGTCCACGGAGTGATACCTTTTTGCCTGCATGGGATTCAATGACGATCAATTGATCAAGTAAAATATTGAAATTTTCAGATTTGTTGATGGTGGTTTCGGGCCTTTTCACAATGAAGACATCATTGAACGAGTTTCCCAGCCGTGCATCAGATACCTTCTCCAGCGACTTCCCCAGTGATATTATTTTAACCTGTGCATCGATCAAAATATAAAAAGGGAAGAGCCGGTTGAACTGATCAGTATCAAATCGGAATTGAATATTTTGCATGATTACCAGCTAACTTTAAATATTTCATGACTACTTCCATCATTGCGACTTTGCAGCAATTCAATGGTAGTAGGGGTATGGTACATTTTTCCCAAACCAATTAATAAGCCGCGCACAAAATCCTGTAAGCCCTCACGCTTTGAAAAATAATGCAGACAAAGGTTATTGTCTTCCACATCAGTGATCTTGAATTCGGGAGGTGTTAGTTTAGGATAGATCAGCAATACGCGGTTGTGAAAAACAGGAAGGTTCAGTAAAAATTCTTTCAGTCCGTTACCGCCGGCTTCCATCAAGGCACCATATTTTTCTTTCCCGGTACGCAATACCCACCATTCCCCAAATGCTTCCAGTACACTGCTCAACGGCATATTCATTTCTTCTGAAACAGCGATGGCGAGTTGAAATGTAATGGCATCATCATATGGTTCGTTGCTCAAGAAAAAATCAATATCGACCCCACTGCGTTTTTTGATCAATGCCCATTTTTCTGCTCCAAAATTTTCGGTCACAAGCTCTTCAATGGCTTTATTTACGATTCCGTACATCTTGTATGGTTTAGAGGTTAATTTCTTTTTTTTGGATCAACTGGTAGATCGTGCTTTTCCCAATGCCGAGCTTTTCGGCCACCAGGGCAATATTATTATGATGTTTTTTCATCGCTAAGCTGATGATATCACAAGTATATTGCCGCAATGTTTTTTCCTCGGACAAGAAAGCTTCTTCTCTGTTCACGGCCGTATAACTGATATCAGCTGCTTTGATCTCTTTGCCTTCGCACATTACCACGGCCAGTTCGATCATGGATTTTAATTCGCGAATATTGCCCGGGTAATTATACCGAAGTAGTTTTTCTTTGGCATCGGCCGATAAGATAAAACTGCCCAGTTTGTTTTCCCTGGCATATTCATCCATAAAATAGCGTGACAGTACCAGCACATCATTACCGCGATCACGCAAGGGAGGTAACTCAATGGGCAATCCGATGATCCGATAATATAGATCTTCCCGAAATTTTCCTTTTCTCACTTCCTCTGCTAAATTCTTATGGGTAGCCACTATTAATCGAACGTCGAGTTTAACGTTTTCATTGCCCCCCACCCTTACTACCTCTCTTTCCTGCAGCACACGAAGCAATTTATTTTGTAAGCTGAGGTCGAGTTCCGCGATCTCATCCAAAAAAATAGTACCCAAATTGGCTTCTTCAAACTTGCCCAGCTTACGGGAAACAGCGCCGGTAAATGCGCCTTTTTCATGACCAAATAATTCGCTCTCGATCAGTTCTTTTGGAATAGCGGCCATATTCACTGCCACAAAATTTTTCTTTTTCCTGATGCTGTTATAATGTATGGCCTTGGCTACCACTTCCTTACCGGTACCGGTTTCTCCGGTGATGGATATATTAATATTGGATTGGGTGGCCTTATTCATCAAGGCAAATATTTTCTGAAGGGCAGCACTTTGTCCCTTGATGTGTTTATCAAAAGAAAATTTCTGATTAAGTTCTTCTTTAAGGTGTTCCACCTCTTTTTTCAGGTTACTGGTTTCCCGGATCTTGATGACCGTATTCCAAAGCAGGTCATTGGTATTTTCATCTTTCAGGATATATTCATATACGCCGGATTTTAAGAGACTTACGGCTACGGCTATATCTTCCTGTCCGCTGATCACAATGATGGGCACCTGATCATTAACAGCCCTGATCTTTTTATACAGTTGGTCGCCCTGAAAATCGGGTAAGGAAAGATCGATGCTGATCAGGTCGGGTTTTTTATGCAGGTTGGCAAGCAGGTCTTCCCCTTTGGAAAAATGGGTAACCTGATAATCGGGGTTAAGCGACAAGCAATAGATCAGGATTTCGGCATACCAAGGGTCATCCTCTACCAAAAAAATATTGTACGATTCCATTAGGTGGTGATTAGAACCCGTACAAGTTAAAGCATATCTATTTATTCCAGAATATATAATAATTCTATATTTGAGAATTATTATATATAAATTCCAGAATTTAGAATTGCTTAATTTCTCTAATACTTAAGAAAATGAAAGTCTATTGATTGACGATCCCGGCGGCTGTTTCCAGTACAAGCGCAAGAATAAAAATAATTGCTTCGCTCAGGTTTATTACGCAAATAAGAAGATCAATGTAAATAAGATCAGGATCGCATAATACGCAAGCTTATGGTAAATGACAGCAGTGGTTTCCATGCTATTTGGATTTAAAATCTTACAAAAAAACAATACTCATGAAAATAACGGCGGCGGCTATTTTCAGTTTTGAAACATATCACAATAGTGCAGGATAAAAACCACATCATTGTAATAAAAAAAATCCGAACGGTAAAAACCGCTCGGAGTATTGGACTAATTCACCTTGAACACTAGCTTTTGAAGGAACATGGATCAAATTCCCAGAATTATTTGATTGGATTTATACTTTGTTATAAAGAGGCCCAATATTTTTTAAAAAAAATTAAACAATCTAAATAACAGTATTATACAAGTTTCCAATACTATGCCAAACTATTCAACAGGTTAAAATCCTTTACTGGCAAGGGTTTCAAAATTTAAGTGTTTTTATTTTTTCTGTATTTCATACAATTTTTCCATTTTTTGGAAATGTAACAACCTTACATCATCTGCTGAACTGTTTTTTCCCAAACGCATATCGCAATTTGTAAGATTTTTAAATACCTTTCAACGTAAAGTTTATATTTTTTGAATGCCCGGTAATCAAAATTGACAACCGGTAAACTCATAGATGATTGCTGAATATTTTCAGGAAAAAACACAAATAGTTATTCATAGTGGAAATTTCAGTCTCATAGCCCCCTCAAGACCACTTTTATCAGCCCCCATACAAATATGTATGAACCCCTTATTTACATTGTATTTCAATGAAATCCTACTGGGGGCTACTTTTAC
>Ga0194055_10001310_pt1 | contig 20299 bp, 17 predicted proteins | sample SepL449m_MetaG_FD_155482 | JGI IMG/M metagenome (GOLD analysis project Ga0194055, IMG submission 155482) | Anoxic zone freshwater microbial communities from boreal shield lake in IISD Experimental Lakes Area, Ontario, Canada - Sep2016-L442-9m | ecosystem: Environmental > Aquatic > Freshwater >...
GATTGGTCGGATCGACTGATGGCGACGTCGCCATCGATGCGATCTGCACCTCGGCGGTGAATGGTTCGATCGACTGTTGTTGCTGGGGGGCGATGACGATGGCCGTGGTTTCGTCGACCGGCAGGGTCCCTGACGCCCATGAGTCGGTGGACGTTGATCCGTCAAACGAGGCCCCAAGCAACGAAAAGGGCCCGATGCCGGTCCCATGAATCGTCAAGAGAGTCCCCCCTCCAGTCCCGGCATAGCCCAAGGCGTCATCGGTCACCGCCACGCTTGTGATCACCGGTGCTGCGAGATAGTCGAACTCGTCGGCACCGGGAGAAGACTCGCACCCACACCCCGGGGTCGCCACGACGCTGGGCGAAGCGATCGGCTGTGGCACAGAGGCGCCACCGGGCCCCGTCACCACGACGTGAACCTGACAGATGTCCGTTGCAGGATCAGTCCCCGTGGCGGCGCAGTCCGTCGTTCCGCTGTAGCGAGGAATCGTGATCGAAATTCTGGTCCCGCTGATGACCCGGAACCCTTCGGCCTCTTGGCCTCCTACCGTGACGCTCGTCGCTCCGACGAAGCCCGAGCCGAACACCGTGACCACCTGACCACCTGACATTGCCCCTCCCGAGGTCGACAACCCGATGATCGATGGGAGAGGATCTCCACCGGCACCCGGGATAGCAACCTGGAGGACAGCGTTCGGACTGGCCTCACTCGATACGCCGGCCTGCGTGGTCACCACCACCGTGTGTGCCCCCGCCCCACTCGCCACACCCGGCGAGAGCGTTGGGAGCAAGTCCGAGCCGATCACCAACGAGAGCGTCGTCGATGACGAAACGGTGAACCCACTCGAGGTGGAACTCGATTGAGGACCGAGCTGCAGCGTTCCGACCTCAACAGCGGAGATCGACGGCGACGATGGTGTCCCGAATCCACTCCCGTGTACTTCAGCAGTGATCGAACCTGATTCATCGAACACGCCATCAGAGACACCATCGACAACCGGGATAGCAGCGGACAACGAGCCGCAGAGCAGACCGGCGAGTCCCACTCCTCCGTCGCTCGCCGTCATGATCGGCGTGCCAAGTCCAGTGGCCATGTCGTAGCCGTCAGTGGCCGGAAAGAGCCCTCGGTTCGAACCCTGATCATTGTTCCCGAGGGTCACATCATTGAAGGCCAGCGCACGAGCTTGCGGTGAAGAGGCGATGGCGTACAGCGTTGGCACGATGAACCCCAAGGATCCCCCACACGCTGGCAGCGAAGCCGCATCAGCGAGCAGTGCCGCCCACAGTGGAGCCGACGATGAGGTTCCCCCGATGGTGGTCCATCCGCCCCAGTCAGCGAAGTAGATGGTGATGGCGCCCATTGCTGGATCGCCCTGCAGGGAGACATCTGGAACTTGGCGACATGGCAGGGCTCCCGCCCCCGCCGAGCCCGACCCACAGAAGTCTCCGAGGTGGCTGGCACTGCGATCGATCGATAGGGCCTTGGCTGCCGCCAAGGTGCCTGGCGTGTCGACCCCCGTCACCGTTGACGGGCTTTGCCATGATGTCTGATTCCACAGCGAGGAGATGCCCCCTCCACCTGCGCCGAACGTACCGCCGTTCCAAGTCGTCTCCACCGGAGGGTTCGAACGCGAGGTGATCGTCGTCCCTCCAACCGCCAACACAAAGGGCTGTGATGACGGATCGTCGACGGTCACCTGACTGGGGCTATCCGCACAGTCATTGGATCCACTATCGCCACTGGCGGCGGCGACCGTCTGCCCCTGCGCAGCCGCCTGCTCGAAGATGGTGTTCTCTATCGCTGTCATTGCTCGGCCGGCTTGGTCTTCGCACAGACCCCAGCTCGTCGAGACGATCTTGGCGACGTCGTCCTGCACGATGGTGTTGTACGTGTCAATCACCCCACCAAGGGTGTTGGGACCTTCGTACACATCAATGATGGCCCCAGGAGCGACGCCCATGATGTCCTCAATATCGAGATCGGCCTCACCCGACGCTGGGGTACCCGGGAGCGCGCCACCTGAGACCTGATGGACAACGATGTTGCTCGACAGGTCTCGCCCGAAGTAGCACGTCGAGAAGGTCGAGATGTTGGATTCGACGAAGGGTTCGAGCTCAAACAGGGCGACGTGCTGACCAACCCCATTGGCACCTGCCCCATAGAGGCCGGCAGCCCCATATGCAGATGCAATCTGCTCATCGGTGAGACCTTGAAGGTCAGGGAGGTTGTTCGGTCCGCCCCCACGGGCTGCCTGCTTGGCGGCCGCACATGCCACGGGCCTCAATGCTTTGGTCGACGAGGGGGCGGAACGGTGTTGCGTCACGCGTGTTGGTTGTGCGGGCACGACGAGCGCATCCCGACTGCGCCTCAGCTGGCTGGTGGCCTTCGACACGGTGCTCAATCCGGCCACCCCAGTCACGATCGGTACCAGCGACGCAGGCAGCCTGATCGCGCTCGTAGCCGCACGGGCCTGACGGCCAGAGCCAAGCCGCACCGTCGACATCGTGGTGTGGAACGCCGCTTCGACTTGCGCCACGCTTCCGGAAAACGACACCAGGAGACCGTTCGTGCTCACAGAGGGGTGGAGCCCTTCGGCAGCGAGGTACCCAGTGGCCTGCGCCACCATGGCGTTCGTTGGGCCGAACCTACCCCGGAAGGCACCGGGACGGAGATATTTGCCGAATCGAGTATCACCAGGGGTCGACACCGACCGAGCGAATGCCCTCAAGGCCGCCGGATCTCGTGGCGACATCCCGAGCACTCCCGAAAGCTCAGTTCGGGGAGCGATCGGCGGTCCGATCGCAGAGCCGGCAGGCAGCACGTCGCGTGGTTGCACCACGCCGAGGGAATGCCCCGTCGATGGCCCAGCGGTCGCTGCGGTGCGAACCGCGATGGCCATCGACCCCGGAGCGATGGTGAGCAGTGCGCAGAGCACCTTCGTTGTCGTGCGCCACGCACGAGACCGTGATCTGGCGTGCGGTGCCGACATGTAGCCGTTTTATCATGCCCTCTATGGGCATCTCCGGCAGGGGGAAGATTCCCGGACCATGTCCGACCCTGCCGCTTCACCACGGCGGGTACCTTGGACCCATGCCGTCAACCGAAGCCCAGCCGCGCGGGCTGAAGGTCGCCTTCTTCGCCCTGGCCCTCATCGTGGGCGTGGTCGTGATTCTCCTCGCCTTCAACATCGCACGCCATGCACTCAATCACGTGAGCACAACCAAAGTGACGGTCACCGTGGACAATGTCGCTGCGATCGATGCGAATCACGTGGTCATCACGGCCACCCTTCACGTCCAATCCTCACAGCCTGCGGCAGTGTCATGCCTGGTCGGCGTAGCTCGACCTGCCATGCCACTCGCCTTTCCGATCCACCTCACCGAGAACATGGTTCCCGGAGTCGATCGACAGATCACTGTCACCCGAGCGCTACTCAAGCCGGTAGCAAGCACCGTGAGAATCTCTGACGTCGCACTCACCTGTACGTGACTTAAAGCGACGGAGTGAAGGTACCGATCTGATCTTGGAGCCATCGGACCATGGTCGTCCAGAGGCCGGTCATCTCGAGGAGCCCAATGAGGATCAGCAAGATTCCCCCGAACCGCATAATCATCGGACCATGCCGGCGGATGACCGCAGAGATTGCCGGCACCCGATCGGTGGCAAGCGCCGCCAGCAGAAAGGGAATCCCGAGGCCAGCGCAGTAGGCCACCGACAGCAGCACCCCTCGGGCGATCGACGCACTTGAGTTCGTAGCGGCGAGACCCAAAATCGCTCCAAGGGTCGGACCGATGCACGGGGTCCAGCCCAGGCCGAAGAGGAAGCCCAAGGCCAACGCCCCGAGCACGGTGGCCCGAGGCAGCCAGTGCACACGCACCTCACGGTTCAGCAGGCTGGCCCCAGGAAGGAAACCGGCGAAGAACAATCCGAGAACCACGGTGACGGCCCCGAAGATGACGCTCAGCAGATGCTGCTGGTTCCGGAGGACCTGACCGAGGCCACCGAAGAATCCTCCCAGCGCCACAAACACCAATGTGAAGCCGAGGACAAAGGCAAGGGCCCCGAGCAAGGTGCGACCCGATCGCCGATCCTGACCACTGGCGCCCGCCGCTCCCACGGTTCCGCCGAGGAAGGACAGATACCCGGGGACCAGCGGCAAGACGCAGGGCGAAGCGAACGAGACCAGGCCCGCCACAAAGGCGATCGGAATTGCGAGCAGGACCGAACCCTGAGCCACTGTCGACGAGGCGACAGCGATCACCGTTCAGTCGATGGATCGAGGCAAGTCACAATGCCCCGAGCGTAGCGACCCAGATCAGGGCCGATGAACTCCGAAGCTCAGACGTAGCCCGCAGCGATCTCCTCGATCCACCAGGCGGGAGCAGCGCTGAGCAACGTCTGCAGATCCCAATAGTCCGTCCATCGGGTGATGAGCCCGTCCTCCACAACGTGGATCGAGGTGAACGGAAACGAGATGGTCTCACCGGTGTGCCAGCGCCAGTTCTCGACGTGCTCGGTTACGACGACATCGCTCTCGGAGATCATGAGCACAGGGGTGTGTCCGTAGTGGTCGAGGCGGGCGATGCCCAGCTGCAGTCGAGCCACAATCTGATCTGGACCCACCGCCAGGTCTTCAGGCGGAGTCGCCACATCGGTATAGGTCGAGGTTGGTCCAAAGAACCCAGCTACGGCGTCGAAGTCCCGTCGGTAGAGGGCCTCCCAGAAGTGCTCCACTGTCTCTCGTGCGCTACCCATTGCAGACCCCCGTCGTCGTGCGTATATCCCACCAGACACGCCAGTTTGTGTGGTGGGCGCTGCGGGACTCGAACCCACGACCTCTGCCGTGTGAAGGCAGCGCTCTAACCAGCTGAGCTAAGCGCCCTCGTCCGTACATCACAGGGGTGCCGGAGGGACCTTTGCAGAATACTCGCTCACACGGGAGCCCCTGTCGAGGGGCTCCGGTAGCCTCATGGACGTGACGCAACCCGACGACCCCTCCGAACTCCCCGAACCTGAGAATGCATCGAAGCCTTCGCTCTCGGAGCGGTTCCTTCGACCCAAGGCACCCAAAGCCCCTAAGCGCGAGCGACCGGTGCCTGGCGTGATCCCCGAGGACCTCGAGATCATTGACGGATTCGACGAGCGCCAGAGCGCGATGCGATCAATCGGCACCTCGGAGATCCGGTTCGGCTACGCCGTTGCCATCCTCGGGGCGATCTTCACGTTGGGCCTCAATATCCCCTCGATGACCGGTGACACTCAGTTCCGCAATGTTGTCAACGCCACCAAGGGTGCCTGCCCGAAGTACTACTCGCTCGATAAAGGCCTCTGCGTCCAGATCCTTCATTACCAGCCATCGGACTTCCTGCCCTTCTTGATCGTCGGCCTTGTCGCCGCTGGTGCCACTGCTCTCACCATCAAGCTGCGCCGCCGGACACCGGCAGTCTTCGCATCGCTGATGACGGGCCTTGTGATCTCCGAGGTTCCGCCTAAGCCGAGCATCTTGCTCGGCGTCCCCTTCTTCGTCTTCTCCGGCTGGCTCATGGTTCGCGCCCGACGCATCCAGAAGTTCGGCACCACCGATACCAAGGCTGTCGCCGTCCTGGCCGCCGAGCAGCGCAATCAGCGTCGGTCGGACAAGGCCGCCGGCATCAAGCCTGAGCGCCCGGCCAGAGGTGCCGCCCCTCGGCCGAGGCCTTCGGCCAAGTCTGCCGCCTCTGCCAAATCCTCCTCGATCGAGTCTGGTCGATATACCCCCAAGAAGCCCGCGCCGAAGAAGAAGCCTGCCTTGCCACCGGCAGAGCCCAAGCCCTCCCGGTTCAAGAAGCTCATCGGCGACGAGGACTAGCCCTTCCGGGGTACCGGTCAGGATTCGACGGGCATCACATCGACGAAGCCGGTTCGACCATCAGCGCCGAGCGCAGCAGTTCGAGCACGTCGGATCGACGTCGCACCAGTGATCGGGCTGATACCTCTTCCCCGAGTGCGGCGAGCACGTCAACCTCGGTGAGCATCCCGATCACGGTCGAGTACATGGCGAGCAGCAGCAGCCGTGGGTTGCTCGTGCGCATCTTGCCTGCATCCATCTCGGCCTGGAGAAAACTGGTCGCTCGACCGAGCAGCGGCTCGAGGCACTCGGTCATCTGAGTGGCCGCCGGTGGTCCCAGCCTTGAAACCTCACGCAGCAGCCCGAGTAGAGCGGGATGGCGTGCTGCGAGGCGAAACACGGCACGCACTACGCACCTTACGCGATCGAACCCCTCACCTGCCTTCTCGAGCGAGGCTTCGACGACCTCGGTCAATTCACCAGCCCCTTGCTCGACAACAGCAGCGAGCAGGGCTTCTTTGGAGGGAAACCAGTAGAGGATCGTCTGCTTGGATACTCCAAGATCGACAGCTAGCGCATCAAGCGAGACTGCAGCGTAGCCAGTTGTCCCAAACGCCTCGAGTGCAGCATCGAGGATTCGCTCCGAGGTACTGGTGGTCACTTACCAGATGGTAGACAACCAGGCGGCCGGGTGCTAGACAAACAAAATGACCATCGCTGACACCCTGCGCTCGCAGCGGTTCTTCGTGACCGGTGGCACCGGATTCCTCGGGACCGCCTTGGTCGAGCGCATCCTGCGATCCATCCCTGATTCGACCGTGGTCCTTGCCATCCGCCCCGGCCGACGCACCACGCCGCTCGACCGCGCCATGAAGGAGATTGTCCGCAACGACTGCTTCGATCGACTCCGCGATCAGCTCGGCGACTCCTTCTCTGACGAGATGGCCCGACGCATCGTGGCGGTGGCAGGCGACGTCAGCCGTGATGGTCTTGGACTCGATGCCAACGGGCTCGCTGAATTGTCTCACTGCGACATCATCATCCACTCTGCCGCTGCCGTTTCATTCGACTCGCCTCTCGATACCGCCGTCGAAATCAACCTGCTCGGACCCGCACGCGTCGCCGATGCCATGGCTGCCGCCCGGGCCATCGCCGAAACCGACGGCCGCATCGGCCCTCGCCACCTGATCGCCATCTCCACCTGTTACGTCGCCTCGACCTTCCAGGGAGAGGCCAAGGAGCACCTCCTCGGCGACCACCGCTTCGACGTCTCGGTCAACTGGCGTGACGAGGTCACTGCGGCGCGCCGAATGCGAGCCGACCTCGAGGCCGAGTCTCGGCGCGACCCCATCCAGAGTGAATTCACCGCGCGCGCTCGCAAAGAGCTCGGGGCTGCTGGCTCCCACATGATCGCCATCAGAGCCGAGAAGATGCGCGAGGACTGGGTCAGCTCAAAACTCGTCGAGGCCGGGACCACCCGCTCCCAGGCACTCGGCTGGCCTGACGCCTATCCCTACACGAAGGCTCTCGGCGAGCGATCGCTGGTGGAACGTCATGGACCGAAGAGTGCAGCCCCACTGCCCATCTCGATCGTCCGTCCCTCGATCATCGAGTCCGCTATCTCAGAACCCTTTCCCGGCTGGATTCGAGGCTTTCGCATGGCCGAGCCGATCATCGTGTCCTACGCCAGAGGGCTGCTCAAGGAGTTCCCCGGCGTGCCCGAAGGCATCGTCGACGTCATCCCTGTCGACATGGTGGTCGCCGACGTCCTCGCTGTAGCTGCGAATGGTCCAGCCGACAATGAGGTGGCGGTCTACCAGATCGCCTCGGGTGTCCGAAACCCTCTGCGCTACGGTCGACTCGTCGAGCTCGTTCAAGCGTGGTTCACCGAGCGTCCTCTCTATGACGACCGCGGCCAGCCAATCAGTGTCCCTGCCTGGTCATTTCCTGGTCGTGGTCGAGTCCAGCGGCAGCTCAAGCGGGCCACCACCGGCATCGACACCCTCGAGAAGGTTCTGGCCGTCCTGCCATTGCGCGGTCGTCGCGCCATGCTCAGCACTCAACTCGAAGAGCGCAGCACCTTGGCCAAACGGGCGATGGGCTACGTAGAGCTCTACGGCTCGTACACCGAGACCGAAGCCCGGTACCGCATCGACCGGACCTTGGCGCTCTTCGAGCGTCTCGACGAGGAAGACCGCACCACCTTCGCGTTCGATCCACGCATCATTGTTTGGGATGACTACGTCAATGACGTGCACCTCCCATCGATCGTGAAGCACGCCAGGGTGCGCACGGCTCCGGGTACCCAGGTCATGGCGGACCGTCAGGACCGTGGCCGAGCGAACGTCTTGTCACCAGACCGCCAGCTGGCCGTCTTCGACCTCGAGAACACCCTGATGGCATCCAATGTCGTTGACACCTACGCCTGGTTCGCCAGCCGCCACCTCGCCCCCGGTGCTCGCGCCGGTTTCGTCGCCGATCTGCTCCGTACTGCTCCACAGCTCATTGCCCTCGATCGACGCGACCGAGGCGATTTCCTGCGTACCTTCTACCTTCGCTACGAGGGTGCCTCAGTCGAACAACTGAGGGCTGACTCTTGGGAGTTGTTCTCCGAACAGTTGCTGCTTCGCTCCTATCCAGCTGGCTTCGCCCGGGTCCGCGAGCACCGTCGGCTCGGTCACCGGACACTCCTGATCACCGGAGCCCTCGATGTGGTGATTGAGCCCTTTGCCCCCCTCTTCGATGACGTGATCTGCGCTCGACTCGGTGTCCGCAATGGCCGATTCACCGGTCGAATGGAGGAATTGCCACCGATCGGAGAGGCCCGGGCCAATGTGCTCGACGACTACGCAACTGAGCACGGCATAAAGCTTTCTGAGACCGTCGCCTATGCCGACTCCGCATCTGATCTAGCGCTCCTCGACGCCGTCGGGTTCCCCGTCGCGGTCAATCCTGAGGCCCGACTCGCCTCCATTGCCCGTCGTCGAGGATGGCTCATCGAGCAATGGGATCGCGCCGAGGGCGGAGCGTCTCGGTCACTGCCCCTGGGACGGTTCGATCGAAGTCCAGTTGGTCTACCTCGTGGGGCCAGCCGATGAGGGCGCTGCGCATTGACCGCAAGCTCACCCGATTCGCGGCTGCTCGGGTGGCTTCTGCCTTCGGGGCGGGGCGGGGCGCGGTCCTTGGACCACTTCGGCTCGTCGACGTGACGGCACCGTCGTTGCCCTCAGCCGACTGGTTTCCGGTGACCCCGATTCGTTCCGGCATCTGCGGCAGCGACCTCGCATCGGTTGACGGCCGCTCCAGCCTCTATTTCGAAGACATCGTGAGCTTCCCGTTCATCCTTGGCCATGAGATCGTCGGCGAGATGGTCGCCGACGGAATCGGTGCAGATGGCGAGCCACTCCTCGCCGGACAACGAGTCGTGGTGCAACCCGTGCTGGGCTGTGCTGCCCGAGGCCTCGAGCTATGCCCCGCCTGTCGGGCTGGCGATGTCGGCCGATGCGGCTGCCTCACCCACGGCCACCTCTCTCCTGGCCTACAGACCGGCTTCTGCCGCGACACCGGAGGGGGATGGTCAGAGGGTCCGTTGGTGGCTCACGCAAGCCAGCTCTTCGCTGTGCCCGACGACCTGAGCGACGATGACGCCGTCACCGTCGAGCCGATGGCCTGCGCGATCCACGCTGCCTTGCGAGCCCAGGCGGGCGCCGACGACACCGTGGCCATCATCGGGGCAGGCACGCTGGGCCTCGGTGTGCTCGCCGCCCTACGCTTCCTCGCCGATACCGGACGGAGCCCGTCGCCACGTCGCCTCATGATCGGCGCTCGCTATAGCGTCCAGCGCCAGATGGCCAGTGCGTTCGGTGCCGACGACGTGGTGGAACCACGGCATCTCGACCGAGCAGTTCGCTCGGCCACCTCCTCGCTCATCGTCGGTCGCCCGAATGGTCGCTCGGGAGTCTTGAGCGGTGGATCCGACATCACCATCGACTGTGTTGGCAGTGCTGAGTCCATCGCTGAGGCCCTCCGCATCACCCGACCCGGAGGCCGAGTCGTCCTCGTCGGCATGCCGGCCAAGGCCTCACTCGACTTGGCGGCACTGTGGCATCGGGAGATCGAGCTGGTGGGCGCATATGCCTACGGGACAGAGACCGTCGCCGGTGAGTCTGAGTCCACCTTCCACCTCGCCCTTGAGATGGCAGGAACTATCGGCACCGGCCGCCTTGTCTCGGCGAGCTACACCCTCGACCGGTACGAAGAGGCCCTGGCTCATGCCGGTTCAGCCGGGTCTCGTGGAGCCATCAAGATCGTCTTCGACGTCCGCCCGAAGAGGGCCGTCTCGCAAAGGGAGGACTAGGTGCGACCTCGCCCTGGATTCGTACTTGAGGTGGATCGTTCGACGCCACCAACTCTCATGTGGAAGGGCGAAGGTTTCGGCCTCGTCAAGCTGCCCCCGGGCAGTCGGGTGGTCTACGCCCCTGAGCCCTTCGAGGCGCTCGAGGATCCCGAAGGAGCCATCCGCCACGCCCTCGAGCACCCCACCGGTGACTCTGACCCACTCTCGGCTCGCCTCACCCCTGGCATGCGCCTGACGATCTGCTTCGATGACATCTCGCTGCCACTCCCGCCGATGGAAGCCCCTGACATCCGCCAGATGATCATCGAGGCCGTCCTTGACGCCGCGGCAGCGGCTGGCGTTGATGACGTCGTCCTCATCGCTGCGCTGGCCCTCCATCGCCGGATGACCGAGCCTGAACTGCGCCACGCGCTCGGCCACCGGGTCTATGACGCCTTCGCTCCCCACGGACTCCTCCTCCAGCACGACGCCGAGGACCCAAGCAACCTGATTCACCTCGGCATGACCAAGCACGGCGAAGACGTGGAGATCAACAAACGGGCTGCCGAAAGCGACCTGCTGATCTACGTCAATATCAATCTTGTGGCCATGGACGGGGGCCACAAGTCCGTAGCCACCGGCCTCGCCAGCTACAAGAGCCTCCGGCACCACCACAATCCCGAGACGATGACCCACTCGAAGTCCTTCATGGACGCACCGGCCTCGGAGCTTCATACGGCTAACTGGCGCATGGGCCGCCTCATCAGGGATGCCGGCGTCAAGATCTTCCAGATCGAGACCACCCTCAACACCGATACATTCCCGGGGAACTTCCAGTTCCTCCAGAAACGAGAGTGGGAGTGGACCTGGAAGGACCGAGCCACCTTCATGGCCGCATCGAAGGCCCTTGATGCGGCTCCTCCCAAGATGGCCCGCCAAGTACTCCACTCGATCAAGGCGCCGCATGCCATGCGCTCGGTCTACGCAGGCGAGGTCGAAACAGTCCACGAGTTGATTACCGCTGACGTGTGGGCTCAGCAGGGTGTGGCCGTCGAGGGCCAGACCGACATCGTCACCATGGGCCTTCCCTACATCAGTCCCTACAATGTCAACTCGATCCTCAACCCGATCCTTGTGGCCTGCCTCGGGCTGGGCTACTTCTTCAACCTCTATCGAGGAAAGCCGGTCGTGCGAGAGGGCGGGGTGGCCATCTTGTTCCACCCCACCCGCCCTGAGTTCCACCCGGGGCATCACCCGAGCTACATCGACTTCTTCGAGCAGGTGCTGACCCAGACCACCGATCCGGTGGTGATGCACCAGCAGTTCGAGGAGGCCTTCGCCACCGACCCGTGGTACATCCATCTCTACAAAACTGGCCACGCATACCACGGTGTCCATCCGTTCTACATGTGGTACTGGTGCAGTCACGCCATGAAGCACCTCGGACGAGTCATCATCGTCGGTGGTGATCCCGCCACCGTTCGTCGGATGGGCTTCCACCCCGCCTCAACCCTCGATGACGCGCTCGAAATGGCCAAGGACGTCGTCGGACCCGACCCGACCCTGACCCATCTGCACACCCCACCACTGTTGCTGGCGGACGTCACGTGAGGCCCAAGGCGCTCCGCAAGCTCGGTGCCGCCCACTTCCCGCTCACGCGGCCCATGTGGCCGTCGAGCGTCCCGCGCCCACCCAAACGGCGCAAGGTCGGCCTCGAGTACGACACCACCTGGTCACGTCGCTATCCGGCTCGCCTCGTGCGGGCCATCCTCACCGACAACGTGACCGTCCCGCTGACGAGGTTTGTCGCCCCCGCGATCATCGAGGGTGGAGCTGCCCTCGAGCGGATGCAGGGACCCGTCATCATCGCTTCGAATCACGCCAGTCATGCCGACACCGGCGTCCTCATCGCTGCCCTGCCGCTGCATCTTCGTCACAAGGTGGTCGTGGCTGCCGCCTCGGACTATTTCTTCGATACCCCGCTCAAGGCGACGATGGCCTCATTGGTCCTCGGGGCCATCCCGATCGAACGGACCAAGGTGTCTCGCCGCTCGGCCGCTAGCGCCCTCGCACTGCTCGCCGACGGGTGGAGTGTGATCATCTACCCCGAGGGCGGTCGGACACACGACGGCTGGATGCGTGACTTCAAAAGCGGGGCTGCCTTTTTGTCGGTGCGATCCGGCGCTCCTGTCATCCCCGTCTATCTCGAGGGCACTGCCCGAGTCCTGCCGAAGCGACCTGTTGAGAAGGGCGATGCTCCAGGAGGGTCGGGAAGCGAGTCGACTGCCTCGGGCCGAATCCGTCGGGCTCCGGTGACGGTGCTGATCGGCCGGGCACTCAGGCCAACGGCCGACGAGGATGCACGCGGCTTCGGTCCCCGCATCGAAGCCGCCGTAGCTGAGCTCGGACGCGAAGCCTCCACCGACTACTGGACAGCCCGGCGCTCACCTGATGCAGCGTTGACCTATGGACCCGAGGCCGCCGCCTGGCGTCGCTCGTGGGCCCTCCCCGCTCCTCGGCGAGTCACAGAGCGCCAGCCGCTTCCCGACTGGCCAACGCAGTCCTAGCGACTGCTCAACAGCCCACTGAGGCCAGCCGCTCGGACCGCAGATCGAGCGCAGCTGCATCATCGAGAACCTCGAGCTCGCCGCTACCAGTGGCCCAGCGGAGCAGCAGATCGGCAAGGTCGGGATTGCGGGCCAGCACGGGTCCGTGGAGATACGTGCCAAGCACGTGACCCCGATACGCGCCCTCGATTGCAGGCCCGGCCCCATTGCCCACTCCGGCCACAACGGTCCCGAGGGCCGCTGCCTCTCCCAGGGTCGAGACCCCTCCATGGTTCTCAAAGCCGCTGAGTCGGCTGAGTCCGAGGGCGGGATCGGGATCGACCGCCACCTCACCCACGCAGCGAGGCCCGGAGCCCTTCGTTGTGGTGACGTCAATCAGACCCACGCCATCGTGCCGATTGCCAGCGGCATCTGGGAACGAGGCACCGATGATCTGGAACCCTGCACAGACTGCGAAAATCGTCGCCCCAGCCTCGGACGCCCTTCGCAGCCCGCCGTCGGCGACCAGTCGCTCGGCTGCCAGGACCTGCGGTCCGTCCTCTCCCCCGCCCAAGCAATAAAGGTCGGCTTCAGGCAGGGGTTCCGACGAACGAGCCATCAGCAGCTCAGTGGCGATCCCCCGCTCGGCGGCCCGCCGCTCAAGAATCACCCCATTGCCCGTGTCTCCATAGGTCCCGAGGAGGTCCGGGTAGACCACGGCGATACGCAGCGCACTCATGAAGACTCCAGGAGGTCACGAAAGGCCGTGTAGTTACCGATGACATCGACTCGTTCCCCCGCTCCTGAACCCGCCAGTGCCACCGCTGCAGTCGGGCTCGCTTCTGTCTCATGTGGCACGCCGGCATAGCGAAGACGGACCGAGAGATCCCGCCAGCGATCACCGGTGGCCACCACGGTCCGGCCCGCCAGCTTCGAAAAGTCCACATCAAAGAGCCACGAGGGGTCGGCACCGTCTGCAGTCCGGGCATTAATCGACACCACCACCGCAGCGTCCTCATCGGCCACCGTGTCAAGCAGCGCCGACCAGCCGGCGGGGTTTTTCGCCAGCATGAGGCGCACCGGGGTCCCAGCGACGTCCCGGTCTACGAAGCGACCGGCCACATCGATCACGGACGACATCGCCGCGGCGGCTTCCTCGACGGGCACGCCCATGCTCCATGCGCCAGCCAGTGCCATCAGGCCATTGCGCAGGTTGAATACTCCAGGGAGGCCAAGCACCATCTCGACCCGGCCGACGGGCCCTATGGCAGTGGTGCCGTCGAGCACCCAACTTGGTGTGGGCCGCGCAAATCCACAGCTCGAGCAACTCCATCCCGGGGCCTGCGCCGCGAAGCTGATGGGACCAAGGCATTGCGGACATGCGCCCGCGTCGTCGCGCCACTCGAGGCCACCTGCCACCCAGACCACCCCGGTGCTTCCTGAGGCAGCGTGCACAACCAGCGGGTCATCGGCATTGGCCACCACCGTCGTGGTGCTCTGCTCCAGCACGCCTCGCCAGCGCTCGGCCAGCATCCGGACCTCGCTCATTCGATCAAGCTGATCGCGCGAGAGATTCAGCAGCACCACGACCTCGGCATGAGTGTCGTCGAGTACTCGACCGAGGTAGGCCTCATCGACCTCGAGACAGCCAGTCGGTGCCCCTCGGCCGCCCACCAAGGCAGCCACGTGACCGGCCGGCATGTTGGACCCCGTGGCATTGCTGGCCACCCGACGGCCCGTCGAGCCCAAGGCTGCAGACAGCAGCGCCGTGGTGGTGGTCTTGCCATTGGTGCCACTGACGAGGGCCATGTGACGCGACTGAGCCAGTTTGGCGAGGAGCCGGGGGTCGACGGCAAGTCCTGCCCGTCCCCCCGCAACTGTTCCCGAGCCCCGCCTCGACAGACGCGAGGCGGCGTTCACCAGAAGGACGACCGCGACCCCCACCATCGCACGGACGCCCATGAGCTCAGGCCTCCGGATCGTCAGCTGTCGGCACTCTTCCCGAAGGGTAGGTCCGGGCCAGATCCTCGGGCGACGGCGTGGTCGCCACCCGAGCCTCATTGGGGAGCTGTTGCACGATGGCCGCCATGATCTGCTCGGTATCGGCGTGCGCGTCGATGCCATCGACCTCGAAGGCCTTCCCGATACGGATACTGATTCGCGGGGGGTCGATCAGGGTCGTCATCTGGGGAAGTTTCGACGAACGAGGCCACACGACCTCGGTGCCCCAGAGGCCGATAGGGACGATCGGTGCACCCGAGGCCGCCGCAAGCCGAGCCGCTCCGGTCTTGCCTTCTAGTACCGGGTCGAAGAAGGACGGACCTCTGGGAATCGTTCCCTCCGGCAGGACAAAGAGCGCCTCACCAGCATCGAGGGATGCCAGAGCCTCGGAGAAGGCTCGCTCTGGCGCTCCGTCTCGGTCGACGCTGATACCTCCGATGGCCCGGGCAACGTGCGACAGGCCGGGGATGGCGAAGAGCTCCTTTTTGGCGAGAACTCGGACCGGCCGATTGATCTTGGCCGCCACCAGGGCAAGGGCGGCCACGTCGAAGTAGCTGCGATGGTTCGAGGCCAGAATCACCGGACCGGTGGCGGGAACCTCCTCGATGCCCTCGATGTCGAACCGGGCATAGGGAAAGGCCTCGGGTCGCACGAGGGTCCGAACGAAGTGATACGGCTCGAGCCCGAGGATTGACGGCACGCCATCCGGCCGGTCCCAGTGCTCGATCGGCCACCGCCGCGCCAGCGCCACGGCCAGCAGACGGGGATCAGCATTGACGGCGTGCGGGTGGCCGACGGTCGACAGGAGCGGGATGTCGAAGAAGCTGTCAGAGCACGCATGGCAGTCGGCGAGGTCGACCTCATGGACCTCGGCCCACTCTTGAACACTTCGCAGCTTGCCGAGACCCCAGACGAACCGACCGTCGATGCGGCCGGTGTAGCGGCCCTCGACGACCTCGTAGCGAGTTGCGATCACGTCATCGAGGCCAAGCGCTTCGGCCAGACCCACCACCAGATCGTTCGGTGTCGTCGTAGCCAACACCACCTTGAGGCCCTCCGCCCGGAACGCTGCGATGCGCTGCGGGGCGAACGGTGCCACCAGATCGAGCAGCGCGGGTACGGCGAGGCGGCCCGCCGCACGAGTGGCCTCGCAATCCCATCCCTTGGCCACCCGGGCGGCCGCTCGCGCCAGACCCATGGAGGCTGCATTCTCGCCGAACCGATCAAAGATGGTGAATAACAGCGACTCGCCCGGAAGGCTCCGCCGCTCCTTGAGGACACCCGATGTCGTTAACGCCCGATTGAGTTCGGGGCCGCTGGCCTTGCTCAACAGCGTGCGATCGAGATCGATGAAGGCCACGGACATAGGCCCCAACCTACCGGCACCAGCCGGTCCAGCGCTTCGAGGGGCCTGACCAGAGAAAGAGCGAAGGCACCACCTGGGGGGGTAGGTGGTGCCTTCGCTACATCCGCTTCAGACGGTGGAGGGGGGATCCATCCGTCGTGCGGTATGAGACAAGTATGGGGTGCTTTGCCTCATCATGCAACCTGTTTTGCGTGATAACTTGCATCACTATTTCAGATAGGACGATGGATGGACCTCAAGCAGCTCGAAGCCCTTGTCGGGATCGATGATCATGGAAGCTTCTCCGCTGCGGCCAGCGCGCTCGGGACCGTGCAGTCGAACATCTCTGGACGTATCGCCCGCCTCGAAGCCGAGCTCGCGACCACGCTCATCGAGCGTTCCTCCGGCCAGCTCACCGAGGATGGGCAATTGGTGCTCATCCGCGCACGCCGGGTCCTCGCTGAGCTCGAGTCGATGATGGCCGACGTGCTCTCGGCTCACTCCGAGGTGTCAGGAACCGTTCGGGTCGGGATGATCGGCACGACGGGCCGATGGCTCATCCCCCAGATCTTCGCCAGCGTACGTGCCCATCATCCACGCATCGTGTTGCGGGTCACCGAAGGAACCACCACCACCCTTGAGCCCCAGCTGCTCCAGGGTCAACTCGACTTCGCCGTGCTCACCCTGCCCGTTCAGGCCCCCGAGCTCGCCGCGGTCGAGTTGTTCAAGGAGAACCTCGTGCTTGTCGTTCCGGCCACCCACCCATTGGCGGCGGGCCGCGGGCATGACGCTCCGCCTCTGCCGCTCTCGGTCCTCGAGGACCTTGACATGCTCCTGCCGCTCCCGGGCACCGCCCTTCGCGACGAGATCGACCTCGCACTTGCCCCGAGTGGACTCATCCCCCGGTCATCGATCGAGCTCGACGGCCTGCGAACCCTGGCCTCCTTGGTCTTCGACGGCTACGGTCCGGCCATCCTTCCGGCAACCGCCGTCCCCCAGCACCTACGTGAACAATTCCGACTGCTCCCCCTCGCCGACTTTCCCCAGCGGCGAGTGGGTCTTGTGGCCCGCCGCCACGGCCTGCCGTCCGCCCCGTCTCGGGCCGTACGAGAGCTACTCATCGAGTCGGTACGCACCGAGGATGCTCTTCCTGAGGGAATCACCCTTCTGCCGGCGTCGTCGTAGCCTGCCCCCATGGGTGCACCATCGCGTTCGTTGCTTGCCACAGAGCTTTCCGCCGCCGATCCAGCACTGGCCCGCCTGATCGACATCATCGGCCCGCCCCCTGCCCGTCGACCTCAACGTGTCGCCGACCGCTTCGGATCTCTGGCTCGAGCCATCCTCCACCAGCAACTCGCCACGCAGGCAGCCGCCACGATCACTGGCCGTGTCAGAGATGCCATGGGGGGTTCGATCTCCTCGACTGGTCTGCTTGAGCTCGACGATGGGATCCTGCGAAGCTGCGGTGTCTCTGGGGCGAAGCAGGCGGCCTTGATGGACTTGTCGAATCGAGTTGAGGATGGGCGACTCGATCTCCACGCGCTCGGGCGCCTTGACGATGCCGAGGTGGTCACCCAGTTGTCGGCTGTCCGAGGTATCGGTCGGTGGACCGCGGAGATGTTCTTGATGGGACCCCTCGGCCGCCACAATGTCTGGCCGGTTGGCGATCTCGGCGTACGCAGCGGATGGGGCCTCCTCAGACGACTCGATGCCGCACCGACCCCCGCCGCCCTCGAGGATGCCGCCGATCACCTGGTGCCCTGGCGATCGAGTGTGGCCTGGTGCTGCTGGCGAGCAGTCGACCTGGCGCGGGAAAACGGTGGAACCTTGCCCTACTAGCGTCACGGCATGGATCGCATCGTCTCGTCGCTTCGAGCCACCATCGACACCGACCTCGTCGAGCTGCTGGAGCGCTACCTCACCATTGCCTGTCTGTCTCCAGACTTTACCGATGCGAGTTCACCGAGCGCTGAGATCGATCAAGCCATTGCCCTGTTTGCACGCTGGGCAGGTGAGCGCCAACTCGTAGGTGCCAAGATCTCGGTGCAGCGTCTAGAGGGTCGGACCCCGGCCCTCGTCATCGACATTCCCTCCACTGCCCCCGAAGCCACCGGCACGGTACTGCTCTATGGCCACCTCGACAAGCAGCCTCCGCTCGGCGACTGGTCCGATGGCCTCGACCCCTTCGTGCCGGTGCGACGCGGAGACCTGCTCTATGGCCGGGGTGCCGCCGATGATGGCTACGCCCTGCCGACTGCGCTCTTGGCCATCGAGGCGGCCGATGCCGCCGGCCTGCCACGGGGGCGCTGCGTAGTACTGATCGAGGCTTCAGAGGAGAGCGGTAGCCCTGACCTCGCTGCCCACCTCGATATCCTGCTCCCCTCCTGCGGTGACGTCGACCTCGTCATCTGCCTCGACTCCGGAGCCCTCGACTTCGATCGGATCTGGATCACCACCTCGCTGCGCGGCAATGTCGTGGCCACGGTGCGCGTGACGGTCCTCGACCAGGGCGTGCACTCGGGAGAGGCGAGCGGCGTGATCCCTTCATCCTTTCGACTCATGCGTCAGCTGCTCGACCGCATCGAGGACCCCCAAACGGGTGAGCTGCTGCTCGACACGGTGAACATCGCCCCACCGGCCCACGTCATGGCCGACGCCGCTGTGGTCGATGCCGAGCTCAATGACCCCCTGGGCCGCCACTTCCCTGCCCGGCCAGGACTCGAGCTCATGGGACGCGACGGCACCGACCGACTGCTGCGCCAATCCTGGGCCGCCACGCTGTCGGTGGTTGGGGCCGACGGTCTGCCACCATCTGCCGTGGCCGGCAATGTGCTTCGCTCCTCGACCACCCTCAAGCTTTCGTTGCGTACCCCTCCGTCGGCCAATGTCGAGGCCGTTGCCTCAGAATTGATTGCGGCCCTCACCGCACATCCGCCATCAGGGGCCGACGTGAGCGTCAGCCTCCAACAACCTGCCGCGGGCTGGGTGGCTCCAGAGACGGCACCGTGGCTGCTCGACGCCCTTGACGAGGGGTCGCGCGCGGGCTTTGGTGGCCGGCCCGGGTTCCTTGGCGAAGGTGGATCAATCCCATTCCTTGCCGCCCTAGAGGAACGCCTCGGTGCGGCACAGTTCCTCGTGACAGGGGTCCTTGGTCCTGGGTCCAATGCCCATGGGCCCGACGAATCCCTCCACCTGCCCTCGGCCGCCAACGTGGCGATCACGTTGGTCTCGGTGCTTGCCGCCCATGGGCGACGAACCCATGGGTCCCCCTAGGATTCGACCAAAGCGAGTTGGCCCAAGCCCGGAGGACGCCATGAGTACCGAGACCACCACCGTTGACATCTGGGTCGACCCGCTGTGCCCGTGGGCATGGATCACATCGCGCTGGATCCTCGAGGTTGAGCAGGTTCGTCCCATCGTCGCCCGCTTCCACACCATGTCGCTGGCCGTGCTCAATGAGGGACGCGACCTGCCTGAGCAGTACATCGAGATGATGGCCAAGGCCTGGGGTCCGGTCCGGGTCCTGATCGCCGCCGAGCAGTCCGGAGGCAGCGACGCCGTCCGGGCCCTCTATGGCGCCATGGGTCGCCGCATCCACAATGAGGGCATCAGTGACTTCGCAGAGGTCATCACTGGCGCGCTGGCCGAGGTTGGCCTCGACCCCTTGCTAGCCAACGCCGCGGACGACGCGAGTTTCGACGAGGCCCTCAAGGTCTCCCACCATGCAGGCATGGACCCGGTTGGCATGGACGTCGGCACCCCGGTGCTCCACGTGGACGAGATCGCCTTCTTCGGACCCGTGGTGACCCCAATTCCTCGCGGCGAGGTCGCCGGACGGCTTTATGACGGCGTACTCCTCGTGGCCGGAACCCCCGGGTTCTGCGAGATCAAGCGCACCCGCACCGTCGGGCCGACCTTCGACTGACATGGCCGAGTCGATCGCGATCCCGAGCCCGGCAGGACAGATCCCGGCGTTTTCCTCCTCCCCCACGGGCCGTGCTCGAGGTGCGGTCATCGTCGTCCAGGAGGCCTTCGGCCTGACCGAGCACATCGCCGAGATCGTCGATCGCCTCGCTGCCGAGGGCTACCGGAGCATCGCCCCGGCGCTCTTTCACCGCCAAGGCTCGCCGGTGGTCGAGTACGAGGCGCTCCACGTGGCGGAGAAGACCGAACGTCTGCTCGAGATCATGGGCCAGCTCTCTGGTGAGGAGATCGCCGCCGACCTTGACGCCACCCTCAAGCAC
>Ga0194055_10001312_pt1 | contig 20285 bp, 19 predicted proteins | sample SepL449m_MetaG_FD_155482 | JGI IMG/M metagenome (GOLD analysis project Ga0194055, IMG submission 155482) | Anoxic zone freshwater microbial communities from boreal shield lake in IISD Experimental Lakes Area, Ontario, Canada - Sep2016-L442-9m | ecosystem: Environmental > Aquatic > Freshwater >...
CTGTGCCCCTCGGTGAGCAATACGATGCGGCGGGAACGGTCCGGCGAGGTCATCGGGCACCGGCGGGGGGAGGGCGGGATGGCACGAATATCCGCTAGGCGTCAGGGCACCGTCAACTCTCGACTGGCCGTACGCCGCGGTTTACAACTGGTCCTTCGTTCTTCGTCCTGCAGGAGCCACGCGATGACGGGAGGGCAACGCGTGTTTGCAGGGCTGGTCGCGGGCGCCGCCGCAGGGCTCGCGCTTGCCCGCTTTGCACCCGACTGGATCGCCGCGGTCGACATGGTCGCCAAGCCGCTTGGCACGCTCTGGCTGCACGCGCTGCAGATGACGGTCGTGCCCTTCGTGCTTTCGCTGATCATCGTGGGCGTCGCCCAGGCAGCCGACGTTGCAGCGGGTGGCCGGATCGCTCGCCGCACGGTGATATGGATCGTATTGCTGGCGTCGGCCTCGTCGGCCTTCACGGCCGTGGTGGCTCCGGCGCTGTTCGCCGCCTGCCCGCGGAGCGGCGACCTCGTGGCCGCGATCCAGCCGACGGATGTCGTCGCGGCCGCGCCACCGCCGGCGGCGGGCTTCGACCGGATCACCTCGCTCGTGCCAGTGAACGTGGTGGCGGCGGCGGCCCAGGGGGCGATCGCGCCGCTGGTGGTGTTCGCGCTCTGCTTCGCCTTCGCGCTCACGAGGCTGCCATCGTCCCGCCGCGAGCCGGTGATCGCGCTCGCGCATGGTGTTGCCGACGCGATGGTGGTGATCGTCGACTGGGTGCTGCTCGCCGGTCCGCTTGGCGTGTTTGCGCTGATTCTGCCGGTGGCGGCCCGCGCAGGAGCGGGCGTGCTCGGGGCGCTGGGCGTCTACGTGGCGGTGCTGATCGCCGTTTACCTGCTGATCACCGCTGCGGTCTACGCCGTGGCCTGCCTCGGCGGCGGCGAGTCGCTCCGCCGATTCGCGGCGGCCGTGCTGCCGGCGCAGGCCGTGGCGGCGGGCACGCAGAGTTCGCTGGCGAGCATGCCGGCGATGATGAAGGCGACGGCCACGCTCGGCTACCCGGCGCGAGTGGGCGGGCTCGTGCTGCCGCTGGCGGTGTCGCTCTTTCGGATCACGAGCCCGGCGCAGTACCTCACCGTGGCGAGTTTCATCGGCTGGGCGCACGGCACGCCGCCGGACCCCTGGTCGCTCGCGCTGGCGGCGGTGCTTGCTGTGGTGATCAGCCTTGGCTCGGTGGGCCTGCCGGGGCAGGCGAGCTTCATGGGCACGACGCTTCCGGTGGTGCAGGCCGCGGGCATGCCAATCGAGCCGCTGGGGCTCTTACTCGCCGTGGACCTGATTCCCGACGTGTTCGCCACGGTGGGCAACGTCACTGGCGACCTCGCGGTGGCCAGCCGTGTCGCCCGTACGGAAGGCGCTCGTACCGAGAATGAGAGCCCGAAGAAAGGCTAGCGGAGGAAACGAGTGGTAAAGCGGAGGGCACGGGGGTCGAACCCGCAACCGGTTTCCCGGCACGACATTTCCAATGTCGCCGCTAGCCATTCGCTTACCCTCCAGGGCTCGGTTTTTCGTGCTGGCCCCACCGCTGGGCCCACCGTTTCCCGAATCGGGCGGCGGGCGGTGAGCCTTCGAAAAACCGACGAGCGACTTACGAGTATACCGCCGAAACAGCCGCGAAAAACCCCTGCAACCGCGGGCCGGTTTGCCGGCTCATCTGGCCGAACCACGCGGTATGCGGCACTACATTGCGACCCCCTAAGGGGCAGGGCAGGGCGCCGAGTATCGCGGACGGGATTCGACTGTCACCCACCGCGCCGCGCCGACCGGCCTCTGCTTGCGATCTTTCTCGGTGGCTCGCCACCCCCACGGGCTCACCGGTGCTTTCCGGCCCATAGGGCACGAGCGGCTCAGCAGCGGACCACGGACTCTGCGTCACCGCCGGATTCGATCCGCCGTCTGATCCAGCGCCCGGTTATATCCGCCCTTGCCAAGCCGACGGATCGCGGCCCCCAAACATGATTGCGAAGACCACGATCATCTCGCCTTCGATACGGTCGTGGATGACGTAGCCAAGCCTCGCGGACCGCTCCTCATACCAACAACGCGCAGCATCGAGATTCGCGACGACTTCGGGGCGATACCGAAGCACGAACTTCATCGACTATCACGTAGGCGATCGAGAACTTCGTCCCATGTGAGCAACTGTTCGGGCGACCGCTCGTGAGCAGCGATCCGCCGCTGGAGTTCCGCCCGCTGCTCGGGAGAAACCTCGACAGCCGTGTCTGCCGGGATACTGTCCAACAGCGACTCGACCACGCGCAGCCGATCCTGAATCGGCAGGGCCGTCAGTTCGGTGAGGGTCTGGGCTATGTCGATCATGAGTTCATCCTAACCACCGATATAACGCTGAAGCTGATCAGCGGCGGACTACGAGCTCTGCGTTACCGCTGGACTCTATCCGCCGTCTGATCCAGCGACTGGTTCGCCCTGTGACGTGCCATGAATCACTTCGGTTCCGGCATCCACATCGTGAATCAGGGTCCCTAGGCCAGGTTCCATCCAGATTCCCTCGGCTGACTCTAGCCGTTTCAGCTGTTTCACGGACCAGGTTCGATCGGAAGCAATGAAGTGCTCCGAGTTGATCGTCAGCACACCATCTTTGATGGCAGCCGCCACATTATCGAAGGTCTCAAAAGGGTGGACGTCAATCGAGAGTGTTTCGCGGCCCTCCATCGGGAACGTGAAGCCGCTGGGTGACCTGTCGTATCCCGACAATTCAATCCTTCGATCCCACCGCTGCTCCCCCGAGTACTTCACTAGCACTTCAGCGTTCTTATGAAAAAATCTTCGCTCTTGGGTGATTGTACGCAGGCGGTAGGGAGGCTGAGTCTCAAACCACGCTGACAGAATGTCCTCTCCGTCGAGCTTGCCGTATTCAGGTCGGACAGGCAGCGGTACACGCTGGCCGCTGATGGAGAGATCCGCCCGCCAGCGCTCTTGACCATCCAAACTCGCCAGCCTTGGTTTCCCCAAGTGATTCATCTCATGTCGAAAGAAGTCATCGACCAGAGAGTGCCCCGCAGCCTTAAACTCGCCACGATGATTCCACCGGCGATTCTCAGCCACGTAAGGCAAGAAGAACGGCCCCAGATCATGCTCCGATCCATACTTCGCCATGAGCACGCTATAGGGTCTCCCCGGCGGTCCATTCATGAACTCTGCAGTCGCCAGATCTTTCGAGCGAAAGCAGAAGACTCGCTCTGTGCCCTCAATGGCGGAGGCCGGCGTGTTTCCTGTCTGATCGACGGTGCACCTGTCCCTCCAATCGGGCTGATCTTGATTGCTCCATGACATACGGATTTGAGCCTCGTCCCCAAACAGAAACAGATCACAACACTTGAGAAGAACTTGTTCGCCTCCATTCTGCGATCCTCTGCTGACTTCACGAGTAACAAACTGAATTCGGCTGTTTCGAACCTGTGAGGCGACCTCGCGATACTGAATAGACAGCAGATCTCGGGGGGTGGGATCCGGCTGGCCGGTTGATCCGCCACTGGCTAGGACTGCCGCGTCCGTCGAAGGGCGAGTTGATTCCGGCTGTGCGGTCGATCCATCACTGGCCAGGACTGCAGCGTCCGTCGAAGGGGGAGTTGACCTCGTGCACCCTGAAGCGACGACAATCACAGAGAGGATCGCCAATAGCTGACTGCGCATGTTTACCCTCCAAGGGTTCACTAGCTGGACCACGGATTGGGTTATGCGTTTGGGGAGCGTTGAGGACGAAAACCGAAGTAGGGCCGACACTAGGCACCCTGCGACGGTTCAGGCGAACGGCCGCGATCAGCAGATCGCAGCCAATGGATTATCCACACCGCAGGGCGCTACCGCGATTCTGCTGCATCGCTTGGTTCGCCCTCTTTAGTAGCCCGGGGGTCTTGTCGTCGCGTGTTCAGAATGGCAAGGAATGGCCACCTGCCACTTTGACAACCATCTTGGTGTCTGGGTCGCTCAACGCAGGCGGAGGGTTCGCAATCGTCACCTTGAAATGCTCCTGCGCGTTGGCTGAGATATCCGCTCGGCGATAATCCGTCGCCTCATCGATGAAAGCTCCGGAAGCGTCGAAGAACTCGGCCTCGATCGTCACACCGGACCACGTCCGATTTCCTTTGTTTGCGATCAGCCCCACAATCTCCAGACTTCGGTCAACGCTGCGCCTCTGAACGTCACTGATCGTCAGTTCTTTGGTGATATCGCCCTTGAAGAAGGTCATTCTCAGGAGAGGCAGGAATCCCAACAGCATGATTGGGACCACCATCAGATAGTTCTTCCAACCCCAAGACATATTGAGGTTTGAAATCTCAGCGCCGCAATTGGAACACTTCATTTTTGCAAGCATGATGTGAAAGCCTTTCTAGGCGGACGCTCGCGATCAATGGCCCGCGGCCCACGGGCTCGCCATCACGCATGACGATGCACGCGAGTCTTTTGCATCGGGTTGTTCTGGGCCAGTGTCGAACATGAGTTTGGCCAGCTACCTCGCGACGGCCCGATTCTACCGCCACTCGGGGGATGAAAGCCACAGGCACTTGCTCGCTACCCAAGCACTGAATCATCGGACGACGTCCAACCGTGGAATCGAGCCATAGTGCGACAGCGGGTGCGGCGGCGCCTCAGGGCCCTGCTTCCCGGACTCGAATCCTAGGAGGCTCAACCTCTCCTCTCCGCAATCGCAGAACGCCTACGAAACAGCCCCCAAATCTATGACATGGTTCCGGGGTCTAGTCTCCAAGGGAATCGAGCAGCATCTGAATCTCTTGCGAAGTGATCTTCGAGCATGCCTCGTCCAACATCTTCTTGAAATGCCGCTTTCCTTCCACTCCTGACATGGAGCCGATGTTACCCAGTGGACCAAAGCTGTCAGCGATCAGCGTTTCACTCGCGTCGAACATGGCGTGAAAAGGCACCCCAACGAAGCGGCCCTTCGTCAATCGCCCGGCGACTGCCTGGCCGTTCAGATCGCGAACATCGTCGATCTTGAGGACGACAAAATCTTTCTCGATGACTTCGCGATGATCGTCGATCCAGCGGCTGAGCATGAAACAAGGACCGCAGTAGCGTTGGCTAGTGCGGACCCAGACCCGCTTATTCTGTTTTTTCGCTTGGCGGAACGCCTCCTCCCACTTAGCTTCGGCATCCTGTTGGGCCGGTGCATACCGCTCAATGAAGCCGCAAGCGGTTTCCGCCGCATCGACAGCCTCGGGATCGATGTGAATCCGCCCGAGTTCCTTTCCCTCAAGGTCGTAAGTTATCGCGAAGACACCTGAGATCGCGCTCGACAAGTTATGTCTCTCAATAAAGTCGGTATTCATCTCGGCTAGCACCTCTCCGAGGTCAGCCTGCAGTTGCATGTAGCTGGCGACTGACTTACTCGCCGTGGATGGGAGCAAGTGCGCATTAACGAACTCCACCTGCGACGCGTTCGACTTGTCGTAGACGATCATCATTAAGTGATAGTTGCCGAGGCGACAGTCGCGATGCGTCGACGCAAAACGCTGCGTTAGTGGCAATGGCTCCATGCGACTCGCGGGGGCACCGATTCTCGTGACCCGCCTGCGCACGTCATCGTCGGGTAGAAAAAAAACCTCGTCGACGGATGCAGTGCGTCCTTCTTCCTCGTCCGACGCAACCGCCTCTATGCAAATCCTGGTCAGGCACGGCAGGCCATCGATTCGGTAGTGTCCCTCCGCGTCTGTTCGAGTCTCAGTTCCCGTCAGTTGGAAGGTTGTGGGGTGGGGAGTGCCCCACTGCCGTTTCTCTTCGATGCAAATCAAGGCCACGACCTTGTGGTCGCCGATTGGGTTCCCGTCTTGGTCGGTGATTTGTCCGGCATAACTCTTTGCCGGATAGAGTTGGATTCCCGCAGGCTTAGAGAGATCACTGATCACCGCGGTGCCAACAAACTGCTTGTCCGGCGAGTATGCGATCGCCCCGACTCTCGTTGCTTTCGTGTTGATTCGGAAGCTTCCGTTTTCGTCCGTCTTTTCTCGGACTTCATCGTTGGATTCACCATCGATCGCCTTGATGTGCACAAGTGAATTGGCGATCTGCTGCGGATCGTCCTTCCACGAGATGACCCTGCCCACGACTTTGACTGCCTGATCTACCTTGCGGTGCAGGTGAATCTCGTTGATTTTGCCGCGACGCACGTCGATGCTTTGCGTTACTCGCCAGTCAGGGAGGTATGCACTGGCCTTAAGCGGTCCTTCTGGCGCCAACGTCTCAATGACGCCTTCGGGATTGGTGGAGGCGTCCCATTGTCTACCGAGCGATCCGGATAGGGGGCGCCCATCCACGATGTACGTCAACCTGTAGTCGGATCGAATGTTGACCCTAGCCCCCGCAATTGGCTTGTTATCGCTTCCCTCTGTCAGCGAAACACGAACAGGAATGCCTTCCGACAGAATCAGGTCGGCAGGCTGTTGTTGTCCCGTCTTCTTATCAACGGGAATCAGGTCTCGCAGGTTCGCAACCCACTTGTCGTCTTCTAGAATCACAACGTACGTCGAGCCTGGGAGTACTTCTGCGGAAAAGCTCCCATCGATGTCGGAAAACTTACTGACCCAGTCGATGCGGTTCTCTTCTTCGCCTTGAAAGCTCTTCAGCAAGACATTGAAGCCGCCGGCAAACATGCCGGGTGCGACGACGTGTCCGGTCCTCTTACTCCGCTCGGCAGCACGACGCGCAATAACGTTGACTCCGTCCTCGTCACGTTGGCTGGATTGAATGACCCAACGGCGGTCGAGCAACTCGGGATAGCAATGGGCGTCCTTGAGGTCTGGATACCACCCGATAGTGGCGACGCCGTCCTGATTCGTAGTGAGCTTGCAGTCGTCGGGCGTGCCGAGGTAGTTGAAGTCCGGTTCGGGCGTGGCCACGTGAAATCCGAGATTAACTCCGGCGACTGGCTCACCCTTCTCGTCGTCCAGTTGGACCGTGAACGGTCGGCACCGGTACATCGAAATAGCGTGCGAATCGGCCCGCGGGTCGCGGACCGGTGTTGTCAAAAACATGTAACCACCGATCAGTCCGCCGTCGGACCACGCGGTGAGTGAATCCAGCTGCTCCTCCGGAAACATCATCAACGCAGCGACTCCGCTTGCGTCGGTCACGGAACGCAACGTGCCATCAGTGAGTTCTGCTCGCACATGGGCGTTGGCGACGGGTTTGCCTTCGTGCTCCACACGAATCGACACGCGTCGGTCAGGGCGTTGGGCGCTCAGCACCAAGCCGTTCAGCACGATCTCCCTGAGTTCCCGCTGGACGAACACCCTTGTGCCGCGTGCGCCGTCGAGGCACGTCGCACACACATGGATGCTGTACCACGGATACTTATTGACCGGCAGCCAAACCTGGAATCGTCCGCCTTCGACCGGGGGTTCCAATGAATCGAAGAGTTGATCGTTGCATTTGATTTCGATCCGAACTCTTGCCCCATCGACGGGGCCGCCACCGCCGTGGGTAACTTGCCCTGTCAGTCGAAGCTCAAGCTGTTCACCTCGCCCACGTATCCAGTCAGGCACGTCTTCGGTAGCAATTACTCGCGTAGCGGCAAAAGACGCCGCGAAACCAACTAAAAGGATGAGCAAGGACGGAAGCGCGGCAAAAACTCGATTCAGAGAAAAAGTGAATGCCATGGTGGCACCTTGGGGGCAGAGGTTAGACCAACCGCGACAATTGGATGGCGGGAGACAACCTTGGTTTCTTTAAGAGTCGTCCCTCTCCGTAGTGCATGGATCATTGGGATGCGGCGAACTGACGTTACCTTCGGCGAACGGCGGCGATCAATGGCCCGCGGTCCACGGGCTCGCCATCACGCATGACGATGACCGCGCGTCCATTGCATCGCGTTGTTCTGGGCAGCGTCGACAAGGAGTTCGGATCGCCACCCCGCGATGGCTTGATTCTACCGCCACTCGGGGGATGCAGGCCACCGAGAATTGTTCGCCTCTGCAGGCCTGAATCATCGGGCGACTCCCAACCGTGGAATCGAGTCGAGTGCGACCGCCGGGACCGCGACGCTTCAGGCGGCGGGACATCGCATCAACTCCCCAGAAGCTGCGAGGGACGCGGCGGCCGCACGAGCCCAAACCGTTTGGGCCAGTCCTCAAACACCTTCAATCATTCCGAGGACACGCAGGAGATCGCACCGACTGCATACATCCCAGGCTGATTACCCATGCCGCAAGCGACAGAGCAGGCTCAGAACGGCGAAGCTGATCAGCGGCGGACGATCGACTCTGCACTACCGCTGGACTCGATCCGCCGTCTGATCCAGCGCCTAGTTCCGGGCCATGTCGTGGCGTGGAAGTTGCACCGCCACCCCACAAGAGGCTGATCCTACCAGCAGCCCGGGGCCGCGGGCCAACGGAGCTCGCCCGCCGCACGGGCAGGATTACCACGGGCCTCTTCGCCGCGGAATCATGCACGGCCCGCACGACAGCGCCACGACGCTTCGGGTGGCGGGGCGTGGCATCAAGTCCCTTGAAGCTGCAACGGACTCGGCGGCCGCACGAGCCCAAACCGTTTGGGCCCGCCCTCAAATATCTCTACCTACTTCGAGGACACGCTGGAGATGGCGCTGACTGCATAACACCCCGGCCCTCATTCAAGCCGCAAGCGACAGAGAAGGCGCGGAACTCTTAACTATGCGGAACCTCGTAGCCACCCCGTTATGCCCCGATAGCAGGAGTATGCCCTCCTCCTCCCGCCGACTGCAACTCGTCCTCGCGAGCCAGTTTACGGGCTGTTTTTACCTTGAGCGTGCAGGAGTGTTACGTAGCCAAACTGCTGCGTAGCAGCGGAGGCGATACCACGGCCGAGGGCGGCCGACTGAACCGCCGTCTGCCGTTGCGTGAGAGCGAGCGATAGACGGCGGCGTGGTCGAGTGGTGGGAAACGCTCGATCGGCCTCACCTCGCAAACGCGGGCGGTGGCGATCCGCCGCGGTCAGCCTTCACCCCGTCACCGCCGCGGCCTGCCGCATCGTCGGCAGGGCCAGCGCCGCGCGGCGGCGGACGGCCGCCAGGGAAGCCGGAACGGCCGCATGCAGCGGCGCATGACCTGCCCCCATGAATAGAACCAGTTTCTATCGTGAGGGTAGCCCTGCCAAGGGATTGCCACTGATCGCCATCGCTGCGACGGCAACGCCGGCACCGATCATCCATGGGCCAACCATCATCGGGGAATCCCCTGGCATCGGGGAATCTCCTGGCTGAAGTGTTCATTCGAAAAGAGTGCATGCAGCACGCCTGGTAGCGGACGCGTGCGACGTCGTGGCCCGCTCATGGCAGCGGGAGGCGGCGAACCAGTCTTTGGGTCGGCCCGCCACCAATCATCGACGTCTTGGAAACGGCGGTCGAGCCGAGCATCTTCCAGAGGGCGTACGTCCCATCCGCCGGACGTCGCCACGCGATAGAGTTGCCCGCGTAACTCATCGACGGAACCGGCGTCCGTGGGGTGCCGGCAGGGCTGATCTCCGTCTCCTTGCGGAACTGGCCCGTCCCGGATGCGGCGTCATAGGTCATCAGCCACTGGACGACGCTGCCGTTGGCGGTGTTTCGCCAGAGCAGGTCACCGATGTGGTTGGCGTCGTAGTTGCCGGTCGTGACGAGATCCCAGCCCGTCCCCTTGGCGACGGTGAAACCGCCGATCGTGCTCGTGCCGCTCATGAGGCGGACCTTGTGCGCGTTGCTCACGAGGTCTTTCCAGATGAGGTCAACGCGGCCGTCGCCGTTGGCGTCGTAGTCGGGCGCGGTCGCCACGAGTCGGGAGTTGCTCGGGACGGTGATGGGCCCCTGGCTAAGAACCTTCGTGCCCTTCATCAACCACATCTCATGCGCGTTGGTCGATGCATGACGCCACACGAGATCGCTGCAGCCGTTGCCGTCGTAGTCGCCGCTGGCTTCGACCCGAACGTCGGGCGTGTTGCGGCCCTGCAGATACTGCTTGGTGGCGACTGTCCCATCGGCGTTCATCACCCAGAGCACGGTCGCGTTGGTGGTGGGGTTTCGCCAGACCAGGTCGGTCACGGAGTCGGTGCTGAAGTACGCGGCGGTTTGCAGCACCCGGCCACCACCCTCCGACAGGCTGCGCTCCCCGACGACGTTGCCCTGGGCGTCGTACAGCCGGCCCACGTACCCGGTCGTGGTGCCTGCGGTGTCGGTCTTGCGCCACACGGTGTCGCCGATACCGTCGCCGTTGAGATCGATGGCCGGCCGACCGGACGGCGCGGCGGTGGTGGCGAGCCGAAACCCCGTGTCGTCATCCTCGTAGAATCCCGGAGTGTAGTCGCGGCGATGCGTCGCCCCGATGGCCGTCAGCCCCAGGCTCCACGATCCGCCCCGCACCACCCGGGAAGGCGGCGACGACGAACTCGGGGAGGGCTCCACCACACCGTTGGTCCATTCCCAGAGACTGCCGCCTTGGTCGAACGTGCCGTAGGCGCTCGCGCTGCCCGTGTAGGCACCAACGACGGTGAGTTTGTCGCCCTCGGGCCGCCGGCTGTTGTAGTTCGCGGAGTTGGTAACACCTGGGGGATTGGGCTCATCGACCGGCTGCAGATTGCTCTTGGTGGGAAACGCGTAATAGCCTCCCGCGCCGTTGTTGAGCGTCGGATCGTAATAGGACGCCTTGTACCACTCGCTCTCTCTCGGAATCCACCAGGTGGCGGCCTGATTCCTGGGGATGATCCCCTCGGTCGCTCCGTTGAGGGTGTAAGCACCCGTCTCGGTGCTCGAGGTGCTCGTGCCGCCGTTATGCAGCCAGTTTGCCATCCGCGCCGCATCAAACCAGGTCACCCAGGGGACAGGACGATCGCCGTTGCCGATGGGGGCGTAGGCGTAGGGACTGCCGGCCGTTCCCGATCCCGTGCGACTGATCGTCCCGCCGATCACTTTGTCGCCCGCCATGTCTTTGTTGTAGAGGTTCGAGATCGAGGAGGCCGTCGGAACCGTGGCAACGCTGTTGAGAAAGGCCGAATACTGATTGAGGGTGACCTCGAACTTGCCGATTCGGTACGCATGATCGACGCTGCCGTAGCCGGTGGCGGGATCCGCGGGATTGTTCACGTTGCCGACGTACACGGTCTGGATATCGACCGCCATCATCGCCCGTGACTCGAGCATCTCGATCCGGGTAGACGGCAACGCTCGCCTCGGGCCGGAGAGCCGCGTGCGATTCGCTTTGGCCGGCTTGCCGCCGCGCCGCCAATGGAAACCAAGAAGACCGCCAAGCGCTGGATCGCTCATGTGTGGAGCTCTTTCCGTGACAGGAGAAACGACTCGCGGCTGGGAAGGATAGGGCGTGCCGCAACGGCCTTGCAAGGGACGATTCGGCGGCGGTTCGACCGCCGACGCCTCACCCAGGGGCAGCCTTCTCGGAGCACAGGTTTTCAACCTGTGTGCCCTCCCGGTTCGCCTTCCGGCCGGCGTCGCCCATGACCGGTCAGTCGTGAAGGTGGTTCGTAAACCACTCCGCTGCCAGCCTGGCCACCTCGTCCATCGCGCCCGGCTCCTCGAAGAGATGCGTCGCCCCCGGCACCACCGCAAGCTGCTTCTCCACGCAGGCGAGTTCCGCAAGCGCCCGGCGATTCAGCGTGAGCACCTCGGTGTCTTCACCACCCACGATCAGGAGCGTGGGCTGGTGCACCGCCCAAAGCCTCCGGCCCGCAAGGTCGGGACGGCCGCCCCGCGACACGACCGCTTGCACCGCCGGCTCGCAGGCCGCCGCCGTGAGGGCCGCGGCCGCTCCAGTGCTCGCCCCAAAGAGCCCGAGCGGAAGGTGTCTCGTCTGCTCGAGCCTGGAGACAAACCTCACCGTCGCCAGCAACCGCTCAGCAAGCAACGCGATGTCAAACACGCTACTGCGGCTGGAGGCCTCCTGCTCGGTGAGCAGGTCGACGAGGAGCGTGCCAATCCATGACTCATGGAGCACCTCGGCCACGGCGGCACTCCTCGGACTGTGCCGACTCGAACCGCTGCCGTATGCGAAAATCACCAACCCCGTCGGGGGCGCGGGCAGCGTGAGCCGCCCGCCAAGCGCGAGTGGCTTTCCCTTCGTGCCGTTCACCGGCACGGTCACATCGATCGTCTCGATCAGGCTGCCAAGCATCTCGACATCTCCTCGGGGCAGCCGTGCGCTGCACGGCCTGGTTTCATAACTCAGTTCAAAAACACTGATCAGATGGTGCGTCGGGGTTTCCGCTTCGCGCGGCAGGTCGGCGACTCCGCCAGCGAGAACACGAGGAGCTCTTCGCCGGTGACCGTCGAGATGTCGTTGTGCACGCTCACGAGCTTCACACCCACCGCCATCTCGACGATCTCCGCCAGCCGCGGCCGTCCTGCCGACACCATGTGGGCACGAATCTGCTTGAGCAGCGCCCGGCCGTTTTCGTTGTCACCCGCATGGCCATTGCCGTCCCCGTTGCTGTGGCCATTGCCATTGCCATTCGCATCGACGGGGGCATGGCCTGCCTCAGCCGATGCCGCCCCCACCGACTCACCCCGCGGAGCGATCAGTTGCCGCTCCGCAGGTGTGAGCACACCCTGGAGTCGCACGACGAGGAGATCGCCGACGAGGTGCGAATGGATGTCTCGGGGACCGCGCCCGATGAAGTCCTGCTGAAACTTCGAGATACCGTCGCAGACGGCGGCCTCGATTTCGCCCTGTGATTTCATGCTACTGCCACTGCTACGGGTGACGGGTTCGGCTACAGCGTGATTCATGGAGGCCCTCCTTCAGCCACCATGGACCACCATGGACGCCGACCGCAATGCGAACGTGCGTCCGGTGATAGTCACGGCACCATGGCCGTTGCCATTCGCATACCCGTTGCCATTGCCGTTACCGTTACCATTCGCATGGCCGTTGCCGTTACCGTTGGCATTGCCATTACAGATTCGGTCCCACACCTCGCGGCGATGGATCGGCATCTTCGCGTCGGCCTGAAAGCCCAGCCGTACGCGGCCCCCCTCGATCTCCAGGATCGTGATCTCGAGCACGATCTCCAGATCCTCAGGCCGACCGATTACCACACTCTCCCGATTCTTTCTCGTTAGCACCAACATGGGACACCTTCTTCATGGTTTGGAATCCTTCCGGAAAAAAATCACGGCAGACGGATCCATTCCCGTCTGCGTCATCGACATGCAAATGCTCGTCAACCGCCACACCGAAGCCAGGCACGTGCCCGCCGAGCACGACCAAATCGACGCCGACCGCGGTGGTGCAGGTCTTGAGCAGGCTGCCCGTATCGGCATCGACATGCGTTGCCACCGACCGCATCCAGATCCCGCACGCGGCGTGGAGGTGGTCGCGGAGCGCCTCAAACGAGGCCACCATGAGCGAGCGGTGCCAGGCGAGCACGCGCCGCTGGCCGTCCAGCGTGGCGACGAGCCGCCGCTCGATTGCCGACAGCTCCGTATGGATCGTCACCACCGTGCAGCCGCCCCCGCTGACGACCGCCACGCTCCGCGGCACGCGGCCGAGAAGCTGGAGCTCGAAGCCGCCAGCGGCACGGGCTATGCGGCGGGCCTCGCAGACGCGGTCACGATTCATTCGTCGGGCGGGAGGACGGGCGACCTGGATTGTTGGCATGGGTTCGGCACTCCGGAGAGGATCGATCGTGACGGCGTCGTGCGGCACGAAAGTGGGTGTCTAAAAACGAAAAAAGCCGGCGAGAGGGAACGCCCAAGGGCACTCTCTCTCACCGGCTTACGTTGCGACGGACCTCCCGGCTCTACCGGTCTGCCCCTCGACTCGTCATCCGCAAATTGTAGTTTTGTCGGCCGAAAAAAAGGATGTTTTGATTTTTGTTCCCGGCCGACGGTCGCATTCTACGTGACAAACGAGCGAAGGCAAACAAGCCTTGCGGGAATCCGCGCAGATCCTCACCAGCCCGCCGGCAAACCGCCGAAACGACACCCACGAGATCCCCTCTCGAGAGGGTATTCGCTCATCCACGAGGACGATCATGCGATCCCGTGGAGAGATCGAGGCTGCGGTGTGCGGTTCGTCTCTCCATCGCGCGGGCACCACAGACTGCACTCCCGCGCGGATCCGCCCCGCGCGGGAGTGCGCCGTGGTCCCTGATTAGCCTTAGCGGATCAGCCGCGAGGCCGACACCGGCAGGGCGGCAGTCCGACTTACGACCTGAGACTCTCCCTTCTCCGCGATCGTCGGCGTGGCGGACGACGATGACGAGGAAGCCAAGCAGCAACTGCTGACGATCACCTCCTGGACAACGGTGCCACAGCACGGCGCCGCGGGGGCGACGTACGAGACCATCGTGCCGGCGCAGGGATCACAGCAGGGGTCGCGGACGGGCTCGCAACAGGTGGTGGGACAGGTGTTGCAGCACGACGCACGGTGATGCCGGTGCCGCCAGCCGGCCTCCGCATCAAACGCCGACAGCGTCGCCACGGCACAAATCCCGAACACCATCATCGATCCAAAGGTCTTCGTAAACATCTTCTTGCTCTCCACTGGAAACGTCCTGATGATCTCGTCTATGCCACAGCGGCATCGACGGCTCCTGGAGGCCGCCCTCGGCGGCCTCGAATCGGCATGTCAAACGCGACTCACTTCACCTGCACGGGAACCTTCCGTGAGGTGCTGGTGGCGGTCTTTGCGAGCTCGACCGTGAGCACGCCGTTGTCGAAGCTGGCCGTCACCTTGGCGGGATCGACCGGGTCGGGCAGGGGAATCGTTCGGCTGAAGGCGCCATACTGGCTCTCCGTGTGCGTCCAGCCATTCCCCGACTTCGATGTCGCGTGCTTCTTCTCCCCGGAGATCACGAGCCGATCCTCCGTGACGTCCACATCGACGGTCTTGGGATCGATGCCGGGCAACTCGGCGCGGATCTGGATCCGCTGGGGGTCTTCCGACATGTCGATGGCGGGCAGCCACTGGCCGGGTTCGGCCGCTTCGAACCAGGTGGGGATCGAGAGCGGCCTGGTGAAGAGGCCATCGAACACCCTGTTCATTTCGGTGCGGAACTCTGAAAGCGTGGACAAGCCGGCGGGCTCGAGACCGGCGGGCCGGCGGGTGCGAAAGGGGATCAGCGACATCTCTGAAATCTCCTCAGGAAGGGGAACGAATCGGACCGCACGTCGCGGGCCGCGGAGACGCATCCAGGCCCGGCAAGCATTCGCAGTCTGGTCGGTAGAAGGCAAGCGGATGCCGCTGGCGGAGTGTCCGCTCGTGCTACCCCGGCGGATGCGTTGTCGATTTCGCGCCCGTCACGTGAGGACGTACCGTAGTTCTGGCGACCGCAGGCAGGCGACGATCGTGAACCTCACTCCAGGGCCGGAGACGCCATACGGTTTGGATCGACACCCCTTCGGAGATGAAGACCATGACGCTTGCCGCAGAACTTGAGTTCGCGCACATCGGTGAGACCGCCGGCTGCCGCGACCACGACCACGACCTGGTCCACGAACTGAGCCGCCGGCTCGATGCGCTCTGGCGCTACGACCAGTACATCGCCAATGCGGAGTGGCGGGAGGAACTGCGGGCCTTCTGGCACGACTGCAAGGCCAACGAACAGCAGGCCATCTGTCGCCTGCGGCAGCTCATCCGCACAGAGGTTGCCAACGATTGCTTTTAATGCGGGTTCTCAGAGCCGTACGCAGTCGTTTGTCCAAGCCCAACGCCGTGAGGCGTGGGGTGAACCGCCGCCAGACGCCGCGTCCAGCGTGGTTTGCCCGCGGCCTTACGGCCGGTCGGCTTGAACACGAACCCCAACGTGGGGGACACCCGCGGCCTTACGGCCGGTCGGCTTGAACACGAACCCCAACGTGGGGGACATCCGCGGCCTTACGGCCGGTCGGCTTGAAGCGGGCCACAGCATGACGGGACGCCCGCAGTCGACTTCGGTGGAGCCATCGGGGCGGCCCTGAGGGGGCCGCCCCGATGCTCGATCGGTGGGTCAGACGATGCCGCGCCGCACGGCCCAGACGGCCGCCTGCGTGCGGTCGGAGACGGCGAGTTTGCGGAGCACGTTTTGCACGTGCTCCTTCACCGTCTCCACGCTGATCGTCAGCGACTGGGCGATCTCCTTATTGGAGAGCCCCAGCGCCATGTGCCGGAGCACCTGGGTCTCGCGAGCCGTGAGCGGGATGTCGGGATCCGGCACATTGGCCCGATTGGCCATGGTCGTGGCCACCCGCCGCAACTCGCCGAGCCTGGCCGGAGCCTCGCCGGCCGCGGCCGCCGTGATCGCGTGGATCAACTCCGCCCGCGAGCATCCCTTGAGGACGTAGTCGTGGGCCCCGGCGGCGACCGCCCGAGCGACGTACGTGGGGTTGTCGAACGTCGAGAGCATCACACATTTCACGCCCGGCATCTGGGCACGGATCTTCTCCAAGGCCGCGAGCCCGTCGGATTCTGGCATCCGCACATCGAGCAGGATCACCTGCGGCTTCGTCTTCTTGGCAACTTTGAGGGCTTCGTCGCCGCTCACGGCCTGGCCGACAACCGTCACCTCGGCCCCCGCGAGCAGGCTCACTAGACCTCGGCGAACCACCTCGTGGTCGTCCGCGATCACTACTTTCACAGCCATCGCATACTCACTTTCTGCGGCCCGGTGGATTACCGGCTGTGCCGCGATCACTCGTTTTCGAAAGCCGGTTCAACCGGCCCTTCCTTTGTCACCCTACTCCCTGGGGAGGCGCACCGGCAACGCTCGGGGGGCAATTTCATAAACTGGGCTTCGTTTTCCAACACCCACGACGGGGGAAGCATCCATGACAGTTCCTCGAGGCGGCCCCTCGGCTGCGGCATAATTTCTGACACCATGGCGACCTCCGTGCCCGAATTTGAAACCATCGCCCTCACGCTCGGCTCGCTCCTCGCAGGTTTTGTGAACGCGATCGCCGGGGGCGGGGGCCTGGTCACGCTTCCGGTGCTGCTCGGGGTGTTTCCGCAGGCCGAACCGGCCGTGCTCTTCGGCACCAACAAGGCCTCGATGATCTGCGGCACGGCCTCGGCCGCGATCGACTACTCGAGGCACGTGCGGCTCCCCTGGGCCACGCTCCTACCCGCGATGGGCGTGGCCTTCCTCGGCGGAGTGGTCGGTGCCTGGCTGGTCACCCTCGTTTCCCCGGACGGACTGCGGCGGGCGCTTCCCTTCATGCTTGGCACGGTGTTCGTGGTCACACTCTTCGGCGGTCACGTGGGCGAGCGGCACGCCCCGCGGTTCGGGGCCCGCGCCGAGGCGGCGCTCACCGCGGGGATCGCGCTGGTGATGGGGCTCTACGACGGCTTCTTCGGCCCCGGCACCGGCAGCTTCCTGATCTTCTTCATGGTCCGCCTGCTCGGCTTCGACTACCTCCACGCCGCGGCGAGCACGAAGGTGCTCAACATGACGACGAATCTCGGAGCGCTCGTGTTCCTCGGCACCGCGGGCCACGTCTGGTGGCGGTTTTTCCTGCCGATGGCGATCGCCAACGTCGTGGGCTCCTTCCTCGGCACACGGCTGGCGCTCAAGCACGGCTCGCGGCTCGTCCGCGCGGTGTTTCTCTGTGTGGTCGCGGCGTTGATTCTCAAGACGGGCTACGACGCCTACTCTCGATGAATCGCAGCCCTTGATACGGCTGGACCTCGCTGCGGCCGGATGCGGCACGACGTCATCCACGTAGCCGCAGGTTGGCAACCTGCGGTGCATCACAAGCGACATGAGCGCCGGTCGAGGTCGTGTCAGGTGCAGGTTGACAACCTGCACCTACGTGGGTTTTGAAACCCTCAGCCACGCCGCGACATGCATGGGCAGTCGGCCGGCAGCACCATGCGGACGCAGCCGGGCTCGCAGGCAAACCGAAACGACGTGCCGTTGGCCGGCTCCCCGTCGAGGTTGACCGGCACTGCCGCGGGCGCTGTCACTTCCATCCACGGCACCCGAATCCGCTCCACATACTGCCCGTGACCACGTGGTGCGAGGATCTCGGCCACGACCTGCGCCGCGGCCGAAGCGGGAAACTCCCGCAGCGACACGATGTCGAGCAGGCCGTCGTCGAGCAGCGCCTCGGGGGCAAGCGGCTGGCCGCCGCCAGCCTGCCGGCCGTTGCAGATTGCGCCCACGACCACGCTCCCTGCCACGTCGCCGTCGGGCGTGCGGATCGAGCAGGCGTAGGGCGTGAAGTGAACGGCCTTCACGAGGCCCATCAACGTGTAGGCACCGCCGCCGAGGAAGTTCTTGAGCTCGACCGGCGTGTCGGCGGTGACCGCTGCACCAAAGCCGCCCGAGGCCACGTTCACGAAGTAGGCGTCGTTGCAGCGCCCGAGATCGACGGGCCGGGGCTCGCCCGTGACGGCGAGCATCAGTGCGGCCAATGGGTCGGCCGGCACTCGGCAGGCGGTGGCGAAGTCGTTGGCGGTGCCCAACGGGAGGATGCCGAGCGCCGGCCGCGTGGCGGCGTCCATGGCCATCAGTCCGTTGGCCGCCTCGTTGACGCTGCCGTCGCCCCCGCCGGCGATCACCCTCGACACACCCTCGCGAGCCGCCTCGGCGACGAGCCGCACGGCGTCGCCCCGTTCCCAAGTGACGCGAACATCGAGGTCGTGCCCGGCGGTCCGGACGGCCTTCACGGCCTCGCGAACGTCGGGCCGGTCGGCTTTCTTCCCGTTGAGGATCAGGCGTGCGTGCATGACGGCAGCCTAGCACAGGTTTCCCGTAGCACAGGTTTCCCGTAGCACAGGTTGGCAACCTGTGCCTGAACACCCCGCAGGTTGACAACCTGCGGCTCCAAGTAGCACAGGTTTCCAAACTGTGCCCAATCGCGCGTTCCCTCTCATCCCGCCGCGGTACCATTTCGCCATGGTCTCGCTCACCGACCACCCGCGGCTCCGCCTCGCGTTTCTCTGTCTCCTGTATGTGGGGCAGGGGATCCCCTATGGCTTCGTCACGGTCGCCCTGGCGGCCCACCTCGCCGCCCGCGGCGCCACCGCCACCTCCATCGGCGGCGTGATCGCGATGGCGGTGCTGCCCTGGAGCTTCAAGTGGGCCTGGGGACCGGTCGTCGATTCCGGCCGTCTGGCGTGGCTCGGCCGCCGCCGGCCGTGGCTGATCATTGCCCAGGCCCTGATGATCGCCACCGCCGCCGCGATCGCACTCGTTCCTGAGACCGACGTCGCCTTGCTCGGCTGGGCTGTCCTCATCCATAACGTGTTCGTGGGTCTCCAGGACGTGGCGGTCGATGCCCTCGCTGTCGATCAACTCGAAGGAGCCGATCGCGAGCGGGCCAGCGGGATGATGTTTGGATCGTCCTACGTGGGCACCTTTCTCGGCGGCGCAGGACTCGGGATCGTGACGGCCCGGCTCGGGCTGCCGACGGCGATCGCCGCGATGACGATCTCGCAAGCCGCCCTGCTGGCCATCGTCCTCATGGTCCGCGAGCAGCCACGAGCCGCTGCAGGAACTGCGACCCCGGCATCCGGGCTGGGCCTCCTCGCGATGGCCCAGGCGCTTGCCCGCGGCATGCTCGCGCCGCAGGCCCTCCGCGCGGCCTTGGCGGCGTTTCTCCTCAAGGTGACACCCGCGGCGCTATCGGTGCTCATGCTCGTCCAGCTCATCGAGAGGTTTGGCTGGTCGCAGGAGCGCTACTCGACCGTGAGCGGCGGCGTGGGCGTGCTTCTCGGGCTTGCCGCCTCGGTGGCGGCGGGGTTTCTGGCAGGCTGGGTTGGTCCACGGCGGACGGCGGTGGTCTCATGCGCCGTGCTCGGCATCGCGTGGATCGCCTTCGGGCTCGCGGCGCGATGGTGGGATCGCACCGACGTCGTGTTCGGCCTTGTGGCCGCCGACACCATCTGCCTTGCGGCCACCACGGTGTCGTTCTTCTCAATCTTTATGCGGGTGGCCTCGCCGGCCATCGCCGCCACGCAGTTCACGGCCTCGATGGCGATCATGAACCTGGCGACGAGCACGGGATCCTGGCTTGCCGGCCCCATCGGCGACGCCGTCGACGCGCCCACGGCCTTCGTCATCGCAGGGTGCGTGCAACCGCTGCTGGGCCTTCTCGTGCCAAGCGGAACGACGGCAAGCGTCGGCGTGGGCCAGCGGCGGAACTGACCTCCCCGTAGCACAGCTTGCCACCCTCTGCCTACACTCGCCGCAGGCTGCCAACCGGAGGCTCCAAGTAGCACAGGTTGGTAACCTGTGCCCAAACTCTCCGCAGGTTGCCAACCTGCGGCTCCAAGTAGCACAGGTTGGTAACCTGTGCCCAAACTCTCCGCAGGTTGCCAACCTGC
>Ga0194055_10001313_pt1 | contig 20283 bp, 21 predicted proteins | sample SepL449m_MetaG_FD_155482 | JGI IMG/M metagenome (GOLD analysis project Ga0194055, IMG submission 155482) | Anoxic zone freshwater microbial communities from boreal shield lake in IISD Experimental Lakes Area, Ontario, Canada - Sep2016-L442-9m | ecosystem: Environmental > Aquatic > Freshwater >...
AATTTCTTGCCTGCCAAGAAGGTGGCAATGGCGTTGCACCACCTCATTTCGTCCCAATTTCCAAGGGATTATTTAGGGGTTGTGGGCTTCGGCGAAATTGCTCGCGAACTAAAACCAGAGAGCATTCCCGAAGTGTCATGGGATTTCGCGTACGGCACCAACATGCAACATGCCTTCACACTCGCAAGAAAGATGTTGTCAAGGCAGACGGGCACCAAACAAATCATCATGATCACCGATGGTGAGCCCACCGCTCACATCACACCGAGTGGCGAAATCTTCTTCAATTACCCTCCTGTTCACGAAACAGTGGAGGCAACACTGCGAGAAGTAATGCGTTGCACGAAGGAACAAATTCGCATCAATACCTTCATGCTTGATGCTGATAATGGCCTCCGAAGGTTCATCGAACAGCTCACAAAGATCAATAAAGGCAAGGCTTTTTTCACTACCCCAGACAATTTGGGTGATTACGTACTCGTCGATTTCTTGGATCACAAACGAACCATGGCGGGTCGTCGCTAGGGAGTGCTGAAGTCGCAAAACCGTGTGTATTTGCATTTTCCCCATATCTTTGCCACAATGACACCGTTGTAATTACCTCGGTGTAGGCGCGTCATCGCGACTGTTCGAGGAACTAGGGAGGAAAATTTCGTGGAAGAAGATCACATCATTTTGAGCGCAGACCGTGCGTGGCAAGACCAAGCAAACTGCCTCGGTGTAGATCCAGACCTGTTCTTTCCAGAGCGTGGTGCTTCAACTCGTGAAGCAAAAGAAGTGTGCCGCGGTTGTGTGGTTCGTGGCGAATGCCTTGAATACGCATTGGCTAACGGCGAAAAGTTTGGTATCTGGGGCGGATTGTCAGAGCGCGAACGTCGTCGTTTGCGTCGCCAACGCGCACAAGCAACGCGCAACACTGCAACCGCGTAATTTCTCGCGCTCTTTTGTTTTAACTCTGCAACGTTCTGTTGCGTTGCGCAAGTTTCCACTCAATCGTTTTTTCATTCGATAGATCGAGTTCTGCCCACCTAGCGCGTGGAATTTCTGCAAGCACTCGTGCGGGAACCAACCCGACGAGTTCTGCGCGATCAATCGGTGCAAGCGCAGCAACAGCATCGTAAACAGCCATTGGGCCAGTGATTTCAGGGGCAATCAGGTTCATGCTCACCTGTGCGCTTGGGCCAACTTGTAATCCAAGTGTGCGCACCGAATCGCTGCGCAATTGCTTACAAATATCCTTTGCGGTTTGCAGCGTTGAGTCTTTCAACCAAATGTTGTACGCCACCAAAATTGGTCGGGCACCAACACACATTGCACCCGCAGTTGGGTGCGGATTTGCCGGACCGTAGTCAGGAAGTAAATCGATAAATGCATGTTTGCGAATGTAGGGAAGCGTGCGTTCTGGTCCATACAAAAAGCACGGCACTCCAAGTTGTTCTGAAGCGAATTTTGCAAACTCATTTCGTGCAGCAATGGCATCATCAAACGTGCTTGGTTCAAGTGCAACAAATGGAACCACATCAACAATGCCAACGCGCGGATGTACGCCGTCGTGTTTCGAAATATCAAATATTTTTAGTGCTTCTTGTGCGAGCACTCGCGCCGAATCGGTGCCAGCAAGCGTGAATACGCTGCGATTGTGATCGGCATCGCTATGCAGATCGAGAAGGTCTGCTCCGAGAGCGGTGGACAGGGCCTGGAGCAGGGAGGGGTTGCCCCCCTCGCTGATGTTGATCACGCATTCGAGCATCTTTCTTGCTTATCGCATTCAGAGCACCTCGTGCTACCCTGTAAGCATGTTCTCCGGTTGGGAAGGTATCGTCGTCATCGTTATCGCTGTGGCCTTGTTTGGCTCGCGTCTTCCAAAGATTGCTCGCAATCTTGGACAAGCACAGCAAGAGTTCAAGAAGGGTCAGTCTGCAGGCTCTGCCAAAGACGAAACCCCGAAGAACGACACGCCACAGGCGTAGTCGCGCTCTAGCTCTTTGAGCTAACGATTTTCAGACGCTTATTCAATACTTCGCTTAGCAGCGCCTTGCGGTCGTTTGCCGTGTATTCAATGAGTTCAGTGTCCAGTTTCTTGTTGCATGAAAACTCGATATTGACATCATCTTCCGCAATATCGACTGAAACTTTTTTCACACGGCCGTCATGAGTGCGGTCGAGCCCAACCGAGATTCGCAAAATTCCGGCAAGTGAGCGCACGATGTGGCGGTCGTTTTCGTTCAACGCCGCAAATGGTGTGTGATCCAATTTCGGTTCGGCTTTGCGGTGGTATCTGGCGATTTGAGCAATGAGTTCAATTTCGCGATCACTCAGACCGACAAGTTCTGAATTGCGGATGACGTAATAGGAGTGCAGGTGGTGTTTGGAGTGTGAAATAACGACACCAACGTTTGCTAGTAACGAGGCGGCTTCAAGCAGCCTTCGCGAATCGTCGTCAAGATCAAGGGCGGTTTGCATCTGGTCAAATATTTGAACGGCAATGCGCGCAACATTTTCGGAGTGTTCAATGCGATCATCGCAGCGCTCAGCAAGCTGACGAACACTATGCAGCGCTGGGTCGTGATCATTCGATTGAGGACCAAGCCCGCGACGTCGAAGCGTGTCAATGAGTACGCCTTCGCGTAACGCATAATCGCTAAACATCAAGGTGCCAACTCCGTAAACATCGCAGATGGCTTCCAGAATGATTGCCCCGGCCAAGATGATCTGTGCGCGGCTTTTATCGATACCAAACTTTTTTTGTCGCTCTTCAATCGTGGTGCAGGCAGCAAGTGCTTTGACGGTTTCTGATACCTGAATGCGTGTGAATTCAAAACGGTTCATGGTCTTTGGTGCCGGTTCTCCCGACTGTGCATGAATGATTCGAGCGACGGTTTCAGCGGTTCCAGACGATGCCACAGCAATGTCGTAGCCGAGTTCGGCGATATCGGGCTGAATCACTGTGAGCGTGGACCGAGCGAAGGCTCTGCAACTGCCGACAGCGCTTGGGTGCAACGTTTCAGACGCGAAGAATCTGTCGGTTAAGCGCACGGCCCCAAGCTTGAAGCTGCGCGCCAGCATTTCTTCGTCGTCGCTACCAATGACCACTTCGGTGGAGCCGCCGCCAATGTCGCACAGAAACATTGCTGCTTCTGGTCGGCCGATGCCGTGCAGAGCACCAAGGTGAATAAGGCGGGCCTCTTCAACACCAGAAATAACTTGAATGTCAATAGCGGCTTCGCGTCGTGCTCTACGAATGAATTCGCCTTTGTTTTTTGCTTCGCGTACTGCACTTGTTGCCACTGCCACTATGTCGGCATTAAATGAAGCGGCTACTTGTTGCATGCGAGCTAAACATGCGATTCCGCGATCCATTGCTTCAATGGATAGTTCCTTCATCTCGCCTGCACCGTGTCCGATGCGCACGCTTTCTTTTTCGCGGGCGATGACTTCGAAGCCTTGGTCTACGACTTTTGCCACCACCATGTGAAAACTGTTGGTACCAATGTCGAGGGCAGCAATGTTGTTGCTGTTTGTCCCTGATGCCACGTGGCGAGCCTACTTTGAGGCAATCTTTAGATGGATACTGCCTTCACCTCGATGCGGCGACGCTTAGCAATGCGACGTCGTTCGCGTTCGGAGCATCCGCCCCACACACCGTGGTCAATGTGTTCTGCAAGGGCATATTCCAGGCACTGCGAAGTAACAGGGCACGTGGTGCATATCAAACGGGCGCGGTCAACGCCTGCACCATCTGCTGGGAAGAACACCGCAGGAGGGAAATTCCTGCAGTTGCCTTCGTTCATCCACTCGGTAGACCGAATTGAATTGTTCATGGGGTTGGCCTCAACATAGCCCAAATTTGGCGATATCGTAAGGGTTGTGTCAGAAACAACAGCAGTCATCGAACCCTCCCGTGGACATGCCCGAATCGTGTATTTGGGCCCTTCATCGCCACATTGGGAGGTCTACAGCGACCATGGCGACGCCAACCTGCTTGAGGAGTTCCGCGCCCGCGTACTAGCCCGTTTGGTGCTGTTGCCTCGCAATGACCCACAGTTCCGCCGCAATCAAGAGCGCGTGAACCGGGATGCCGAGCGTGAGCGCATCAGCGTTGAGTGGGAACTCGGCTACAACGACGCTGAGTAACTCTCGGTAAACAGCCAGTGGCTACTTGGCGAAATTTTTTCTCCCGACAGACGGCGAATGAATCGTCTCCGTACGCTTCGGTAATCGACGCGCGCATCATTAATCGTGAGCTCAGCTGGCTTGAGTTCAACAGGCGAGTTTTGGCGCTGGCCAGCGATCCTGGCTTGCCGCTTCTTGAACGTTGTCGATTTTTAGCAATTTTCAGTAGCAACCTCGACGAGTTTTTTCAGATTCGAGTAGCTGCACTCAAAGGTCAAATTGCAGGCGAAGTGCTGACTCCAACTCCAGATGGACGCACGCCAGCCCGTCAGCTCGATGAAATTCGGTTGATTGCACAGTCGATGGTTGCACAGCAAGAAAAAGTTTGGACACAGGAATTGTTGCCTCTGTTAGCCGATAACAACATTTCAATTAAAAATTGGTCAGCACTGTCGACCGATCAACAACAGCATCTTCAAGCAGTGTTCGAGGCGAAATTATTTCCTGTGCTCACGCCTCTTGCCGTAGACCCTGCGCATCCGTTTCCCTACATTTCCAACTTGGCACTCAGTTTGGCCATTGTGGTGCGCGATCCGAAGTCTGGCGACGAGCGATTTGCGCGAGTAAAAATGCCTCAAACTTTTCCCCGTTTTTTCCAATTGCCAAATTCATTCACATTTGTGAGCATCGAGGAAATTGTCAGCGCCAATTTGCCTCGCTTGTTTCCGGGAATGGAAATAGTGCAGTGTCACGCATTCCGAGTTACGCGTAATGCCGACCTCTCAGTAGACGATGAAGACGCCGAAGATTTATTGGTTGCCATCGAGATGGAACTTCGTCGTCGTCGATTCGGAAAGGCAGTGCGTCTAGAAGTGCCCGAAGCAATTTCGTCAGACATCGTGGCATTGCTCATTGACGAATTGGAGATTGAACCAGAGGATGTGGTTCGGCATATTTCCTTGGTTGATTTCACGGCACTCAACCAAATTGCGAACCTTGAAATTCCGTCGCTTCGCTATGTGAAATGGACTCCGCTCACCGCGGGGCGGTTGTTGTCAGTTGAAGATGGAGAGACGTCAATTTTCTCTGTCATTCGCGAGCGTCAACTCCTTGTTCATCACCCACACGAATCGTTTAGTTCCTCAGTTGAAACCTTCGTCACTCAAGCAGCCTTAGATCCGCTGGTGCAATCCATCAAGATGACGCTGTACCGCACCTCTGGTGATTCTTCGATAGCCAAACATTTGATTAAGGCTGCCGAATTGGGCAAACAGGTCGCCGTAGTGCTTGAACTGAAAGCACGATTTGACGAGGCACGCAACGTTTCGTGGGCAAAAGAATTGGAATATGCCGGTGTCCATGTGACATACGGATTGGTCGGACTGAAAACGCATTCAAAGTGCATTCTCGTAGTTCGCAATGATCCCGACAAGATGCGTCGCTACGTGCATGTTGGAACAGGTAACTACAACTCCACCACAGCACGTTTGTACGAAGATATTGGATTCTTCACCTGTGAGGACTCCATCGGCTCCGACGCATCAGAGCTATTCAACTTTCTTACGGGATATGCCCAAGAACCCGATTACGAAGTGTTGTTAGTTGCACCGCGTCAATTGCGAAATCGCATGATTGCCCTTATTGACAAGGAAGCGACGTTTGGCGAAGCAGGAAGCATCACCATCAAAGTGAATTCCATTGCAGACCCAAAGGTGATTGAAGCTCTCTACCGAGCCAACAATGCTGGAGTGAAAATCAATTTGATTGTGCGCGGAATTTGCTGTATCCGTGCAGGTGTTCCCGGTATGTCAGAAAATATTATGGTTCGCTCAATTCTTGGTCGCTATTTGGAGCACTCCCGCATCTACAGGTTTGAACACGGCCTAGAAAATGACGAGCCACTGCATCTCATTGGGTCGGCCGACATGATGGGTCGCAACCTGGACGGTCGCATTGAAGTGTTGGCTCCACTCACTCATCCGAAACATCGCATGTGGCTCGACAGAGTGCTTGGGTTCCTGACCGATGACGCGTCTACCCACTTCCTGTTGAACAGCGATAACACCTGGACACGAGTTGGTACCTTTAGCGAATCAGGTGATGCGCAAAAGAAGTTGTATGACTGGGTGCTAGCCACGCAAGTGAGGTAAATCTGGTTCGTTCACCTCGTAGTAATCTGTAGTTAGTTTGAAAGTTGCCCAGAGGGATTAGGTTGGTCACGTGCAAGAACTTCGTAGCAATTTTCATAAAGAAATTGAAGAAATTCGACAAGAGGTTCTTTCCCTTGGTAAGTCGGTTATTGAAGCAATCCCACGTGCAACTGCGGTTTTGCTCACCGGCGACTTAGAAGGCGCTGACTATCTGCTGCAAGCCGATGATGAAATTGATGCACGGGCAGTTGAAATTGAAGAGAAGTGCTTCCAGGAACTGGCGTTGCAGTCTCCGGTTGCAGGCGACCTTCGACTTCTTGTTTCGATGATCAAAATTGCAGGTGAACTGGAACGCTCTGCAGATCTTGCCGTAAATATCTGCAAAGCTGCTCGACGCATCTTTGGTCATGAAATTGATCCGGCGCTTCGTGACTTGATTGCAAAAATGAGCGAACAGGCACAGCAATTGTTCATTTCTACAATGGAAGCGTTCAGTGATCATGATGGTGCAAAAGCCGCAGCAATTGACGACATGGACTCGTTCCTTGATGGTCTGCATCGCCGATTTATCGCCGAAATTTTTGAGATTCATGCGAGTAGAGAAATTGAATTGCAAGTTGCCGTGCAGTTGGCAATGGTCGCTCGTTTCTACGAGCGCATTGGCGATCATGCAGTAAATGTCAGTGAACGGACTCGATTCATCGTGTCTGGATGGAAACCTGAGCTAAAGGGCGCGGCGCGATTCCAAGCTCGACTCGACGCAACCGGCGAAATTCCTAGGCCGTAGGCTCCAATGTCGGCCGATCTTCCCGTTGTCTTCCTTGTTGAAGACGAAGAAACGTTTATTGAGGCCCTTGAGATTGGTTTAAAGCGCGAAGGTTTCCGCGTGCATGTTGCTCGCGATGGCGCTGAAGCACTGGCGATGTTTGAAGGCGTGAAAGCCGACATCGTGTTGCTGGATGTGATGTTGCCAAAAATTTCGGGAACAGATGTGTGTCGCGAAATTCGCAAAAAGAGCCAAGTCCCCATCATCATGGTGTCAGCGAAGGGTTCCGAAATTGACACCGTTGTTGGCCTTGAAGTTGGTGCCGACGATTACATCGTGAAGCCATATCGACTTCGCGAACTTGTTGCACGCATTCGTGCAGCGCTGCGCCGTAGCTCGCTTACGCCAACCGAAATAGAAGAAGTTGGAATTGGCACAGTCGCCATCGGAGACGTATCCATCGACCCAGAGCAGCACATCGTTACGGTGCGCGGTGAAATTACCAAGCTTCCGTTGAAGGAATTTGAACTGTTGTATGTGCTCATGGCCAATGCAGGACGAGTGCTGACACGCGAAACGCTGATTGATCGTGTGTGGGGAACCGATTACTACGGCGACACCAAAACACTCGATGTGCACATTAAGCGACTTCGCTCAAAGGTTGAATTGGACCCAGCAGTGCCCACACGCGTGGCAACGATCCGCGGGTTGGGCTACAAATATGAGAAAGTTGTTGCATAGCAACACTGACTTCTCCAGTACAACGCCTGTCGCGCGTTCACATCATGATGGTTGCTGGTGAAGCAGCACTTGCAGTTTCGTTAGCCGACTCACTGTTTCTCTCGATTAGTCCAGATGCTGCGCGAAGCAAGGTGCTGCTATTCCTGGCGTTTAGCTTTGCTCCGTTTGTGGTGTTGTCGAAGGGCATCAGCCCGTTTCTTGATCGAGTGCCTGGCGGCAGAAGAATGACGGTGTTTTTCGTGGGCGTTCTGCGTGCAGTTGTTGTTCTGGCAATGGCCCGTTATTTGCAGTCTGTACTGCTGTTTCCGCTTGCGTTTGCTTCATTGATTCTGGCCAAGGTGTATCAAGTGTCGCGCTCGGCAATGATGCCGACAGTGGTGCATAACGATGCCGAATTGATGTCGGCAAATGGAAAGTTTGGCAGGCTCACCGGGATTGTCGGTTTTGTTGCGGGTGGTCCAGCGGTGTTGTTGCAACGAATAGACCCTCATCTTTCGCTGGCGATGTCGGCCGTTGCATTTGTGCTTGCTGCAACAATGACATTGAAATTGCCGAGACATGTTGCTGCAGTAACAAGCAAAGCAACTCGTGCAGAACGCGAAGAAATGAGCACGCCAGAAATTGTTCGTGCTGGCGTAGCAATGTCATCGCTGCGGGCAACGAGCGGTTTTATGATGCTGCACCTGGCTTTTTGGTTGCGCAATGAAAAGGCTGGCCTTGCATGGTTCGCATTTGCCCTTGCGATTGGATCTGCGAGCACACTGCTGGCTAATTCAATTGGTGCGCCGCTCACCCGAAAACTCAATCACCACACCATTTTGGTGAGCTCGTTATGCGTAATTGCCGGTATGGGAATTATCGCCGCGTTGAACGGAAGCATTACTGCGGGAATTGTGCTTGCCGGAGTGGTGAATGGTTTTGGCGCAATTGGCAAACTGGCTTTCGATTCCATTGTTCAGCGTCATGCACCCGATGCCAACAGGTCGCGAGTTTTTGCGCAATACGAAACTCGGAATCAGTTGTTCCAAGTTGGCGGAGGTTTATTGGCTGTGCTGTTTGTGCCAAGTGGGGCGGTGGGGTTTGCCTTCATTGGCGCATACGCAACGCTTGCAACCGCGTATTACGCGTTTAAGTACTAGTTATTCGTTGATGTCGCGTTGCTCGATATTGAGACGAGCAAGCCATAAGCCTGGTGCATCTAGTTCGTTTGGCGTTGGCAGGTTTCCTGCGGCAACAAATAATGGGGCGAGGCCATCGTGGCCGGCTCGCTCCACTACGCCCGCGGCGAACGCGTGACCTCTTTCCACCTGCTGGCGGGTGAGACGTAAGCCAAGCAGCTGCTCAACAAAGGTGTCACTCGGTGAAGCCTCAACTCTGCGGCGACGAACTGCCTCGCTGATCTGCGAGCTGCCGCCAAGCAATGAGGCCGAGACGGTGTCAACTGCATGGTCGATGTAGCCAATGATGGCTGCGATCATGGCGTCAAGGGACGGCGCCTGGGCTTCCTGAGAGGCTGAGCGCACCGCTCCAAGGATGATGGTGGGATCGGTAAGGAATTTTTGCATCATGGCCATGGGGTCACTTGTGCCCATGTCCATACTGGTGAGCCGTTCCATGAGAGCGTTTGGGTTCGGAGAGAATCCGTCGATGTACGAACTGATTGCATCGCTCACCGCAGTGCGAATATGAGGAGAAGTAAGCACGGCGTGTGAGGTGAGTTCATGAATGAGTACCCACATGCGCATGTCATCTGCGGGAATGCTCCAGTCGTGAGCAAACTCATCAACATTTGATGCAACGATGAGCATTTGATCACGGGGCTCGCGTGGAAGTGGCAAGTCGTATTGCCCGAACGACTTGAGTGCAAGTTGACCAACCATGGTTCCAACCGACATGCCCATCATTGCTGGAGCCATCATTTTGTTTAATGACGCCATCATGTTCATCATCGGGTCATCTTGTGACACATCAAGTGCATCCGTTGGAAGAGTTGATGATCCACTTAACGAAGTTGCGAGTTCGTTGAACAGCGGTTTGTATGACTCAAGCGTGTGGTGCACCCACATCGATCGGTTGACCACAACAACTTGAGGATCTTTGCCTGCTGGCGCAGTGTCGAGACCTGTGTGATTGCGCACATGCAGGTCGGCAATTGGCACCAATCGCTCAATGCCCACGCGGGCCGCTGGGTCTACGTTGGGCTCGGTGGAATTGCCAGAAAGTGCCGTCATCATTGCTGTTTGACGTGCAACGTCCCACTGCAATGGCCCTTGTGAGCCCATGGCTTTTGCCATATCGCCAAAGAATGGCAATCCCGAAAATGGGTTTTCGTTAGGGCTGTCCGACATTGGCTTCCAGCCTATGGAGAACTTCTACTAATTGACGAGTGGGTACTACCCATTGCGCACCATTCAACTCGACACACCAACCGATGAGTTGCTGCGTCGCGTCCAGCGCAGCACCACGACAATGATCATGCATGGCGAAGTCGATTGGCCACATGCTTTGCTCTGACGAAAGCGGTGATGAGATGGAGACTCGCGCATCAATCAAACCTTCAGTAGGTGATGCAATAAAAAAATGTTGTCCTTGGCTCATCTCACTCAGCGCAGTTGGCGGAGGCGTGAGTTCTTGTCCAAGTTTCATAAATGCATGCGTAGATGAATTCACTGCATGTAGCCACACAATTCCTGTAATGGGGTCCATTTCAAGTACACGCAACAACACGGTTGTGCCATCGGCGAACCGCGCTTCAACTTCATCCTGTAGTGATAGGCCGTTCCCAGTGCCAACGAAGTACCCGCTAGACGTCAGTGGAATCACCATGTCGTCCATCGAGGCCATGGTTCCGAGGCCGACAGGCACATTTGCTACCCGTGCATGTACCGGCACAAGTTCTAGCGACTGCACATCGGAATGGGTGGCGGGAAAGGAACGAGGGGTGACTACCCAAATCAGCACGAGTGAGATGGCAAAACTGGTGAAGGCTGCATATGAGGCGATGGACCGAACTGTTCGCGAAGGAAGTTGCGGCTCTGGAGTAGAAAGTTGCACCTGTTCTGCCACTTCGCTGGGGTGTCTCCACTGCCGTTCATATGCTGGAAGTGGCGAGTTGAAAATAACTTCACCCGATGGATCGGAATTGTCCGAGTGTTCATCGTGGTGGTTGTTGTTCGACACGAGGCGAAGGTTAGTCATGCCGACTTCACAAGGCACGTCGCCCACCTCGGGTACGCTGATTAGGTGACTGAACGCCGAAATCTCCATAACGGCGACACATGGATCGAGCTCACTGAGCAGCCTTTGCAGGTGGGGGAAGCGTACGACTGGGCATTGTTACCAAGTTGTGGCGCCGTCGTGGTGTTTTCTGGAACCGTGCGTGATCATTCAGATGGTCGCACCGATGTGCGCACGTTGACTTATGAGGCATACGAAGAAGAAGTCGTGCCAAAGTGCGTTGCCATTGTTGATGAGATGCGCCGCCAGTGGTCAGACATTGGGCGAGTTGCTCTTTTGCATCGAATTGGCGAATTGCAACTCACAGAATCGTCGGTGTTAGTAGTTGTCTCTTCACCACATCGACCTGCAGCATTTGAAGCAGCACGATTCGGAATTGATGCATTGAAGTCGACAGTTCCAATTTGGAAACGTGAGTCGTGGGGTGATGGTGGAGATTGGGCGCAAAGCTCACAACACATCACCACAATTGAAGAAGTTGCGAAAACGAAGTCGCATTCATGATCGCAATGGCACCGTTTACCATTTTGTTTACATCAATTTCAGTGGTCTCCGCTCTCACGCTTGCGTACTTGGTGTGGCAAGAAGGTCAGCGCGTGAATAAGAACAACGGAATGGCCGCTTTTCACAGGCACTTAGATGCACTTTCCGACGATTCGCGCTCACATTTGCGTGAGCAGTTACAGGAATCTCGCGAACGGCAACAGAGGCGGTAATGCAATATGGCACGTGACTTAGCCATCGATCTTGGCACCGCAAACACCTTGGTGTACATGCAGGGCAGGGGCATTGTGATCAACGAGCCTTCTGTTATTGCGGTAAATCGCAAAACAGGTGAAGTGCTGGCAACGGGTCAAGAAGCCTGGGGAATGATCGGACGAACTCCTGGCTACATCGTTGCGGTTCGACCACTTCGCGGTGGCGCAATTACAGACTTCGAAATCACAGAAAAGATGATTCGTTTGCTGCTGCAGCGTGCAGGTGTGTCACGTTTTTCTCGACCAAAAGTACTCATTTGCGTGCCTTCTGCAATTACCGAAGTTGAACGCCGCGCGGTAACCGATGCAACTCGTCATGCTGGTGCAGCCGATGCGCAGTTGTTGGAACAACCGATGGCTGCAGCAATTGGTGCAGATCTTCCAATTAATGAACCTGTTGGCAACATGGTGATTGATATTGGTGGTGGTACCACTGAAACTGCAGTTATTTCATTGGGTGGAATTGTTGCGCTTGAAGCAATACGCGTAGGAAGTTTTGATATTGATGCGGCTATTCAAAGCCATGTGCGTCGTGAACATGGTTTAGCAATTGGCGAGCGAACTGCTGAAGAAATCAAAATCAGTATTGGTAGCGCAATGGCAACTGCTGATGATCGCGACGCGGAAGTGCGTGGCCGCGATTTAGTAAGCGGTTTACCAAAGACGGTCATTTTGACCGCGCAAGAAATTCGCGAAGCAATTGAAGATGTTGTTTCACAAATGGTGGCTTCGGTCATTCGTTGCTTGGCAGTAGCGCCTCCAGAGCTGTCGCAGGACTTCCTCACTCGAGGAATGTTTTTGGTTGGCGGTGGCGCATTGCTGCGTGGGCTTGCTCAACGCATCGAGCGCGACACTCGAGTGCCGGTGAACATGAGCGATCAGCCGCTTGAGGCGGTTGTTCTGGGTGCAGGTCACTGCGTCGAAAACTTCTCCGCACTACGCGGCATGTTCATGGACTCCCGTCGCTAACAGCGACGAGTCCGGAAACTGACGCACGTCGCTAACAGCGACGAGTTATTTAACGAGTCGCGTTAATCCTTCTTGCACTACGGTGACCACAAGTTTGCCGTCTTTCGTAAAGATGTGACCCTGCGCGAGTCCGCGTGACCCAGACGTAGAGATTGATGATTGCTGGTACAACAGCCATTCGTCTGCGCGGAATGGGCGATGGAACCACATGGCGTGGTCAAGGCTTGCCATCTGCACTGAACCATCTGTCCATGCCAACCCGTGGGGCAGCAGTGCGGTATCGAGCAACGTCATGTCGCTGGCGTAGGTAACAATGCACGCGTGCAACACGTTGTCGTCTGGCAATGTGCCGTCAGCTCGAATCCACACGCGCTGACCAGGCATCGGGTTTCCCTTCCGGCGGAACGGGTCTCCGTCGGCATAACGCTGATCAATTGGACGCGGCCGGTCATACCATTCTCCGAGTTTTTCTTTGTATGGCTCCATGCGTGTTTTGAAATCGGGAAGTGACTCTGGGTCTGGAGTTCCCTCCATCATGGAAATTTGATGTTCCAAACCCTCTTCATGCTTTTGGAAACTCGCATGCAGATTGAAAATGTCTTTTCCGTGTTGAATGGCAACGACGCGGCGTGTTGAAAAACTCTTGCCGTCGCGAATGCGATCTACTTCGTACAAAATTGGCACACCAGGGTCTCCTGCGCGAAGAAAGTATGCGTGAAGCGAGTGCACGTGGCGCCCTGGTTCATCAATGGTGCGCGATGCTGCAACGAGTGCTTGACCTGCAACTTGTCCGCCAAAAGCGCGTTGTCGATTTTCATCTGGTGATTGTCCTCGAAAAATATTGACCTCAATTGCCTCGAGGTCGAGCAGTGTGACGAGGTCTTGAAGGGGGGAAGCCATCTCTCTATGTTGCCAGTAAAGAGGCAGGGTAATGATCTGTTGTAGCGTGAAATGTTGTGACACAGTTGAGTGGTTTTCTGCGTGAAATCGCATTGAGCACCACCGGGTTCATGCCAGAAGATGAAGGAGATGCGCTGTTTGCTGCAGCATTGAGGGCTGGAAAGGCGTGCCCTGGTCTGCCGTTCGTAGAAATTGGCTCATATTGCGGCAGAAGCACCGTGTGGTTTGGCGAGGCTGCTCGTTTGTGCGACACCATGTTGCACGCAGTCGACCACCATGGCGGGTCTGAAGAAAACCAGCCAGGTTGGGAATGGCATGACCAAACATTGGTCGATCCTGCAACTGGTCGCTTGAACACGCTTCCACATTTTGAGCACACCATGCAGCGCGCAAATCTCACAACGGTTGTGAAAGCCGTCGTCGGCGACTCTCCTGTTATTGCATCTGCATGGAACGAACCAATTGGCATGTTGTTTATTGACGGAGGTCATGGTCGCGATGTTGCGCGTAATGATTATGTGGCGTGGACACCACACGTTGCTGTTAGCGGAACACTTGCCATTCATGATGTATTCAGCGATCCGGCTCTTGGTGGCCAAGCGCCATACGAAGAGATTTACCTTGCAGCGATTAATTCAGGGAACTTCGTAGAAACTTCGTGCACGGGTTCACTGCGAATTTTGCAGCGAGTGAAATAACGAATCAGTCAAAAACTGTGCTGCTCAGAAACAACTTGCTTGCAGGTGTTGCTTGCGAAATTGCATCTGCAGCAAGAATGACAGCTGCAGCGGTGTACGCGCTGCGTTCGTCTGCTGGAAACACAATTCTGCCCGGGTAACTAATGCCGGTGAAGTACGAGCCATCGTCGTTGCGGTGCGCGCGAGTCCATGACAGCAATACTTTTGCCTTATCAATTTCTCCTGCTGCAGCATGGGCAAGTGAACACTCAGCGGTTTCTGCTGCGGTCACCCAATCTTCGTCGTTCACGCAACGCACGCCACGACCATCAATGATGAACTCATCCCACTTGTTGAGCAATCGGGTTTTGGCCTCTGCGCCAATGGTTGCACCAGTAAGTACTGGGTAATACCAGTCCATTGCCCAACGCAGTTTTGGCTCAAACACGCTTTGGTCTGAGCCAATGAGATGGTCAATCGTGTCGGCTGCGGCTCGCCACTCTGGCTGGCTTTCACCAATGATTGCGCCAATGTTTGCTCCCGAATGGAGCGCATGGCGAATAGAGGATGACCCAGTGAGCAATGAATAATCCCATGGGCGCGAATCAACTTCACAGGCCCACAAAATAGTTCCGTCGTCTTTGCGCATACCAAGCACCCAAGTAAGCGCGCGCTTTACCGTTGGCCACATCACACGAATGAAAGCTTCGTCCGAAGTGACGAGGTAGTGATGCCAAATTCCCGCAGCAATGTATGCACAGACATTGGTGTCAAGTTTTGCTTCTTCGAGTGTTCCATCTGGCAGGTAATAGTTGTGCCAGCTGCCGTCAGGTCGTTGAATATCGGCAAGCCAACAGTATGCGCGTCGAGCCTCGTCATGCATGCCCATCACGTCGAGGGCCATTGCGGTTTCAACATGGTTCCATGGGTCGCAATGACCGTTTGGAAACCACGGGATCATTCCATTGGGAAGTTGCAGTGCAGCAATGGTGTTTGCGGTTGCCAGTAGTTCGTCGGTTGTAATGATGTCTGTAAGTTCATCGTTTGATTGTCCGGGAAAAATCACGATGCTCGTCCTGGCTTCTGCGAATACACGATGTAGCTTTTGCCAAGCACGGGAGCCAATACTTTTTCAAGTGTTCGCGTCAGGGTTGGGGCAGAAACGATGTCCCACTCCAAAAACTTTTTATAAGCATTGACAAATTTGTTGTCTTCGCGAGCTGGACCAACTGCACAGCGAAGCCACCAATATGGAGAATGCAAACCATGTGCGCGGTGCTCATCTTGTACAACGAGGCCAGCAGCGCGCAGTTTTGCTTTCAACTCCGTGCCCGAATAAATGCGCACATGCCCACCTTGAACAAATGGCGCGTGATATTCATCTGAAAGCATCCAGTTAATTTTTTCAGGAAACCACGATGGAACAGTTGCTGCAAGTACTCCACCTGGCTTCAGTACACGTGACAGCTCACTTAGTGCGGCAACGTCGTTTTGAATGTGCTCAAGCACTTCAGAGGTCACGATGCAGTCGAAGGTGTTATCGGCGAATGGAAGTCGTGTTGCATCGCCGCGCAATACAGCGACAAGATTTTCTGACTTAATTTCACCGGCTTCAAACATTGCAGCAAATGTTGCTCGAGTGACGGTTGTTTCTTCCTCTGCGTAGTCAAGCGCTACAACGCGTGCGCCGCGACGTGCTGCTTCGAATGCGTGTCGCCCAAACCCTGCTCCTGCGTCGAGGAACATGGACCCTGGGCCAACCGGCAACTTGTCAAAACGTACGGTCAACATTGGCTATTTTGCGTCCCGTTTACGAAGTTTTTCCACGTTATGTGGCATGGTGAGCACTTCTCGGTATTGATCGACGGTGAGTTGGGCACAGTGCTTCCAACTCCAACGCTCCACGACACGCGTTCTACCCGCTGCACCGACTCGATTGCGCAATTCGGCATTATCGAGACCTCGACGGATAGAAGCAGCTAGTGCTTCGGCATCGCCTGCCGGGCATGACAGCACCGTGTCATTGTCGGTGCCTGTTACCTCTGGCAGTGCGCCACCTGTAGTTGCAACTAAACAAATTCCAGTTGACATAGCTTCAATTGCAGGAAGGCTGAAACCTTCGTACAGACTTGGAACAACTGCAAGTTCGCTTTCTGCGTACAACTCAACAATGCGTTCATCGCTCACACCCGACACATGGGTAATGCAATCAGTAAGACCAAGTTTTCGAATGAGGTCTGCGTTTGCGCCTTCGCGTGGTCGACCAATGATGGTGAGATGCACTTCGCGCTCGGTGCGAATTTTCGCCAAGGCTTCAAGCAGGTACGACAAACCTTTCAATGCAACATCTGCCGATGCGGTGGTGATGAGGTGTCCAGGCTTTCGGGCAATGTGCGGAAGCGGCGTGAAGAGATCTGGGTCAACTCCAACCGGTACAAGTTTCATGCGGTCGAGTGACACTTTCATGTCGGTGTGAATGTCGGCGATGGAGTTTTCGCTGACCACCACTACTCGCGGCATTTTGCTCGCAACTTTTCCTTGCATGTTGACGAACGAATACCAGCGGCCAATCGCCTGACGTTTCCACCAGGTCTTCGTGTGTTCCATTTCCAACTTGCGATCTTTGGTGATGGGGTGGTGCAGGGTGACGATGGTGGGAATGATTTTTTCGATTTTGAGAATTCCGTACCCCAAACACTGATTGTCGTGTACGAGATCAAAATCATGCACGCGTTTGCTGAGTTCGTTGTATGCACGGATGCTGAATGCGCGTGGTTCGCCAAATGTTCCCTTCAAGAACTGCGCAGTCTCCACAAAACTTGGCCAGTCTTTAATTTCCCAATATGCAGGAAATCGGCCTGGATACAGATCATTAAAAATGTCGAGGCTTGGCAACTTGTGCAGGGGAATGCGCTCATCAAGAATTGGGTATGGCTGACCACCGAACACTTCTACGTGGTGACCCAGGTCAACCAAAGCCTTAGTGAGATGTCGCGTGTACACGCCCTGTCCGCCAACATGAGGCTTACCTCGGTAGGTGAGGTAAGCAATGCGCAGAGGGCCGTTGGGGTCAAACGGCAACGACATAAGGCTTTCAGCCTACCTGTGAGTAACTTTCTATAACCGAGTGGGAACAGTGCGTTTGCGGGCAATAAATGCAAGAGATCCAAGAAGAGCAACCATCGCCACGATAAACGGAAGATCTCCTAAGTCGGAGTACAGCGTGCGCCCCGAGCGCAGATTGATGGTGCGCGTGAGCACACGTTGCTCACTGACACCCGTGCGGTCGTACACCTTTCCTGTTGGCGAGATGAATGCTGAAAACCCCGTTGGAGAAACTTGTACAAGCCAGCGTCCATTTTCTATTGCGCGTAGTCGAGACGAAGCAATTTGTTGTGTCTGCAAAATCGTTCCGGTGTAGCTGGATCCATTCGTTGGATTAACCAGCATTGAACCCCCCGCTTCAATTCCTTCGTTCGCGCGACCGCTGAAGAATACTTCCCATGAAATGACTACACCAACGGTGGTGTTGCCAACATGTAATTGCGCAATGTCTGAACCTGCAAGTGCGTCACGTGGAATTCTGTCGACAGGAGCGCCAAGAGTTTCGAGTAGTCCGCGTAACGGAACAAATTCTCCAAATGGCACACGACGAACTTTGTCGTAACGGTCTCCAAGTGTTCCGTCTTCGTTCACCACAATCTGCGCATTAGTGAAGTAATGCGCATTCACATCTTCAGTAACTCCGACAACAAATGGTGCGTGAAGCCGTGCAGCCTGTTCGGCAACTTCGATGCGTTCATTGCTGTTGGAAAAGTTAGGAACGTCAATAACATTTTCTGGCCAAATCACCATGTCGAGGTTTGTGCTTGTGATGGTGCGAGTTGCTGCAAGGTGCCGTTCAACGACATCGCGAGGGTTGGTGTTAATAGCAAGCGTTCCCTGTGGTCCGCCGCCCTGCACCGCTGCAACGTTGCGCGTTTCTCCCGTGTCATGACCGTGAGGTGCAATGATTCCAGCACTAATAACAAGTGCTACTAATGCGCTAAACACTGCAACGTGTTGTATCCGTGGTGCAACGACAAGTTGTGATAGCGCAAAACCAATTTGCAGAACGCAGAAGGTGAGCAACAGTGGTCCGCCAATGCGCACAATGCCAACAAGTGGGGAAGCAGATTGCGATATGGCAAGTGATGCAAGTGGAACCCCACCAAATGGAAAAGAAAAGCGGAACGTTTCAGCCAGCGTGTGGGCAAGTGGAAGTGCAATAAGCGGGTACATGCTGCGCGAACCAATAACCGAAGCAATGCCGTGAAATGTGGCGAACAGCAATACGGCGATCACGTATCCAGGAGGGGTGAGAAACCACATCCAACACATGCCAGGCGCAAACCATCCGAACGCGAAAACTGTGCCAAGCAAAAATTGTGTACGCGGACGCGTTGTTCCACTAGTTGTGATGCGCGCAAAGATCGCAATTCCAATAAATGCGAGTGGCCACCAACCCCATGGCGGAAGGCTGAACGCAACGAGCGTTCCCGATCCAAGCGCTACGAAATATCGCGATCGGTTACTGCTCGGGGTCATGCGTCAATCTTGGCAAGTACTCGCGCTGCAGCACGATTTGCGTCTGCAATGCACGAAGGAATACCAATGCCGCGATAACTTGCGCCGGCAAACACCACGCCAGGCGCAGACACATCAAGCATGTGTTCAAGTCGGTCAACTGCGTCGAAGTGGCCTGGTCGATATTGCGGAAAGGATTCGACCCAGCGTGTAACACGCACTGAAGTTGGCGACAGATCGATACCCAAGTGCCAATACAAGTCAGCGAGTGCCAACTTCACGAGGGTCTCGTCGTCAAGATGATGCATTGGCATGCCATCGCGACCGAGCGACACGCGCAGCACCATGGAGTTGTCTGCAGTTTGCACATGCGCCCATTTGTTTGAAGCAAACGACACAGCGGTAACTGCGGTTTGCTCAGGTTTTGGAACCAAGTATCCACTGCCAGTGAGGTGTTGTGGCCACATGCTGCGCGGAACGGTAAGTGCGATCATGACAACTGATGCGTGTTCACGCACAGCTAAGTGTTTTGCAGCATCCTTACTGAGCGATTCGACAAGCCTTGCACTGTGTCGAGCAGGTGAAGCCATCACCACGGCGTCGCAGAGCACAGTTCCATCATCGGTCTGAATAAAAAACTGCCCACGTTTTGGTTGTTCAATTGCGCGCACCGGTGAAGACATCTCGATAACACCGCCAAGTTGTTTCACATGTTCAGCAATTGCTGTGGTGAATGCGTGCATGCCTGCAAGTGGCGCAGCAAAAATTGGCCCACCCGTTACTCGCTTTGCCAGTGAGTCCTTCACCGAACTCATCAGGCTGCGCGGCTGTGCAAGCAAGTCGGCAATTTGTGGCATGCCTTTCACGCTGAATGCATCGGTATCGGTTGCATAAATGCTTCCAACAAGTGGGTCAATAATTCGTTCAAGTACTTGATTGCCGCAACGTGCACGCATGGCAGAACCGAGGTTGTCTGTGCTTCGTCCGACACGCTGAGGCAGCAGTGGCTCTAGAGAGGCGCGCAGTTTTCCCGAAGTGCTGAGAAGAGAAGTAGACCACGCGGCACGAATGGAGCCAGGAACACCGAGCATGGTTCCGTGAGGAATGGGGTGCAATACGTTTTGCCAGATGTACGCCTCTCCTGTTGCTGGCGAAGTAAGCGCATCGGCAAGGCCAACTTGTTTTACCAGATCCATTGCAGAAGGTGTGCGCGTGAGAAATGCATCTGCTGATTCATCAAGCAATGGAATGCCAGCAAATGGAGACGAGTTAATCACTCCACCAACTCGACTGAGTGATTCAAAAATGGTGACGCGCGGTGGGTTCGGCTCGTTCAAAATGCGTAATGCTGCTGCCAGGCCGGTGATTCCTGCACCGATGACGACAACATGTTTATCGTTCATGAT
>Ga0194055_10001314_pt1 | contig 20277 bp, 19 predicted proteins | sample SepL449m_MetaG_FD_155482 | JGI IMG/M metagenome (GOLD analysis project Ga0194055, IMG submission 155482) | Anoxic zone freshwater microbial communities from boreal shield lake in IISD Experimental Lakes Area, Ontario, Canada - Sep2016-L442-9m | ecosystem: Environmental > Aquatic > Freshwater >...
TGTGACTGTGCGTTCTTCAAGTTCTGGATCAAGAATGACCATAAGTTCATAGTGACGCATGCGTTAACCCGACCTCCTCTGGACTAAGACGGCCACGGCATTTCCGTGACAGGAGGGTTAATACTTTCCTCAATCAAACCACCAGGGCCTGATCAAGGAGGTTAAGGGTAAGGCTTAGAGGCCTCAAAGAGTAAATCGAACAGGGATCCCTGTGTATTTCGGGCCTCCAAAGCCCGCTTTATGAGGACCCAGGCCAGATAGATGGTGGCTGCGATACGGATCAGAGTGATGGTGGCATAGGCGCCTTCTTGCAAACCAAATTTTGCTCCAGTGAAAAGAGCTAAGTGCTGCCAAATTGCAACGTGATACAGCGTCTCTGCAATCTGCCAGATCCAGAAAGCATGCAGATCTTTTTTGTTTGTCAGTGCAATTACTGCCAGCGGTGTTAACCACAATACATACTGCGGTGAATACACCTTGCTAGCAATCATCACGATAGCTAAAACAATAAAGGCAACGGAGGCCAGAGTTGGGGTGTTTTTTAATTCAAAGAGGAATATGACAAAAGAAGTTAATCCAATGAGTAATAACAAAATAGCTAAGTAATTAAGGTTTGCAAGACCTAAACCTAATTGGCTAAAAGCTAACCACAATGATCCCCAATCGGCTTCGCGCTCCATATTGAGTTTATAGAAACGCCACCAACCAGTAGGGGTTGTGAGAGCAAAAGGGAGATTAATTGCTAACCAGATAGCGATAGTTGTCAACGCGTATTTAACTAACTCTCTGATTTGATTTGAGCGCCAGAGAATAAAAAGAATGGGTAATAGTAAAAAGACTGGCATGAACTTAGTAGAAATTGATACTGCTAAAGCAAGTGAGCTATACGTGTATTGCTTTCTATCAAACCAATAAATTGCGAGCATCATTGTGATGATTGCCCACAAATCCCAGTTGATATAAAGGGAGGCGACCATTGCTGGTGCTACGGGAAGTAGATAAGTGAACTCTGGTTTTATTCTATAAACAATAAATATAAGCCCAATAAAGAGAAGCGCTAATAGAAATGCATTGAAGTTAAAGTAGGAAATAGATGAGTGAGCAAGAAAAGAAGTTGCATACATAACTAACCCAGTCAGTACTGGATATTCAACGGCGTTGGTATCACTTGCATAGGGCCACTTGTTATCAACCATGCCGCGCTCACCAAAAAGGGAGGGTAGATCGCTATAACAGGCGTGAATGTACTGATCTGGCGTGGCCCAATTAGTGCCTTCGCAGTGGGAAAACTTAGTAAAAGAGAGAAGCGCGGCAAGGATTGTTAGTGCAAGTAATGCCCGCGTGCGCATTGCCATTATGGGTTGCGGTGTTGCTTTCCACCAGAAGTCATAACAACTGGATCAAGTCCACCGATGTTTGCTGGCGCTGGGAAATCCATTACTGGCTCATCCTTAAGTGCGCCTTTCATAAATGCAGTCCAGATCTTAGCTGGGAAAGTTCCACCAGTTACAGAGTTCAAGCCACCAATTCCATTGAGTGATTCAGATGCACTGTCACGGAAGAGAGCAACGGAGGCTGCTAGCTGTGGTGTGTAAGCGCTAAACCAAGCAGAGGCATTGGACTGTGAAGTACCAGTCTTACCAGCAGCTGGGCGACCTAATGCAAGGGCTGCAGCACCAGTACCTCCAGTTACAACGCCTTTAAGTGCATAGGTTAAATCAGCCATAACTTCTTTACTAAATACTTCTTGTGTTTCTTGCTTAGCTTCATACAAAACACCTTTGTTGGAACCAATGACTTGGGAAACTAAGTATGGTTTTGATTTAATTCCTTGCGCAGCAAAGGTTGCATAAGCATTAGCAACATCAATCACGTGTGGACTTGCAACACCCAACACAACAGATGGTGTTGGCATCATTGCAACTGATTCTGGAATTCCTGCTCTGCGGGCAACATCGACAACTGCAGTTGGTCCCACTTTAATTCCTAGTGGAACAAAGACGGTGTTAACAGAGTGTTTGGTTGCATAGAGCAAATCAATTTGGCCCCACCCTTCATCACCATAGTTAGAAACTTCATACGGTTTTCCAGCATCATCAAATACTTGTGGCGAATCACCGTTCCACATTGATGTTAAAGGAATTCCTTGTTCAAGGGCTGCAACTATTGCAAATGGTTTAAAAGTAGAACCAGCTAGTGCAATGGATTGTGTGGCATCACTGAGCTGGCGCTGTAAGTAATCCCGGCCACCATAAAGTGCCACGATTTCACCAGTTCCAGGTCTAATTGCAACTAAACCAATATGTAAATTATCTGGAGCCTTTGATGGGTAGAACTTATTGACTGCATCAACGGCAGATTGTTGGGCTTTTTGATCAAGAGTTGTTTTGATGACAAGACCACCAACAAGAAGTTGTTCTTGGCTAAAACCTAACTTTGATAGTTCTTTTGTTACGGCTTCAATAATGTGACCTTTAGGTCCACTCAATTGTCCAGAAGTTGAACGTGGTGCAACAGTAGGAAAAGTCATTTTCTTTGCTGCAGCTTTATCTAACCAGCCAGCATCAATCATTCCTTGCTTAACGTATTCAAAGCGGGCTTGCAAACGCTTTTCATTTCCCTTTTTAAATGCAGGGTCATACAAACCAGGGGAGCGCAAAATAGATGCAATGACTGCAGCTTGTGCATTTGTTAGTTGATCAACGTTACGGTTGAAATACTGTTGGGAGGCGGTCATAACACCGTATGAACCACGACCAAAGTAAATGGTATTTAAGTAGCTCTCAAAGATTTGATCTTTAGAGAGTTGATTTTCTAACTTAATAGAAATAACAAGTTCTTTAATTTTTCTTTGAATCGTACGACTTGGTGTTAAAAAGGCAGTCTTTGCATATTGCTGGGTAATGGTTGATCCACCTTGTAATGAACCACCTTTTAAGTTATTTAATACAGCACGCAAAATACCTGTTACAGAGAAAGCACGGTTGGAATAAAAACCACGGTCTTCTGCAGCAAGGACTGCGTGGCGCACATTAAGTGGAATCTTTGCCAGCGGAACAATTTGGCGGTTTTGTGTTCCAACGCGGCCGATTTCTTCACCATTTGAATATTGAATAATTGTTGACTGTGAGTTCACATAAGCATTGGGATCTGGAATATCTACAGTGAAGTAAGCCAGAGCGAAAAGAACAGATCCTGCAATGAAACCAAAGCCGCCTAGAAAGACAGCTGATCTGATCAGGAACTTACGCATTACTTAAGGCTACCGTGTGGCGTAATCCTCGTCCTCCAAGGTGCGTACCTTGCGGGGAGCCTTACGTTCGTGGCCATCACCCAAAATGAATGAGGCACAGAGGTGATTCCATGAACAACCCCTACACACTTCAACGAGATAGACGCGAAACTCACCAAACTCGCTTTCCATCTGCGTTAACTCTTTTTCATTCTTAATACGACCTGAGTATTGACCTAGCTGTTCACCGAATGCGTAGCGAAGTTCAACAAGTTCATTCTTCTTACATACCGGGCAGTTACGGCTTACTTTCTCGCCGTGCCATTTAGCTGCCCGCATTAAATACGGGTCGGCATCGCAGGCATCAACAACACCACGAAAGAGGGCCATTAAAGTGGCGCGCTTATCGAGTGAATAGTCGATGAACGAACGTTTAGATTTCATTGGAGTAAAGAATAAACCTAATTAAGCCAGTACGCTCTTCATTATGAGTTTCCTTGGTTTGCTGCGGCATCCTCGGTTTTCGCGCTTGCTTGCAATCCGCTGGACGGGTCAAGCAACCGATGGCATCTTTCAAAGCGCTCTAGCTTCTTTTGTTCTTTTCTCTCCTGAGCGCCAAGCTAATGCTTTGAGCGCAGCACTTGGCTTTGCTGTTGTTTTATTGCCATATTCAATTGTTGGTCCATTTGTTGGAACAATTTTGGATCGTGTTTCACGCCAACGCGCATTATTTATTGCAAACCTTGCTCGCAGCGCCAATTTATTGCTGGTCGCTCTATTCATTTTTAGTGGAACTACTGGAGTTGAGTTAACTACCGTTGTCCTTATTGCTTTTGGAATCAACCGCTTAATCCTTGCAGCATTATCTGCTGGATTGCCTTTACTTATTGATGCAAAGTCTCTGATCACCGCAAATGCAATGGCAGTTACTGGTGGCTCTGTGTTAGTTGTTATTGGTGGCGGAATCGGTGTGGGAGTGCGCGCTGTTACTGATTCACTTGCAATTGCCAATCACGCTGATGCACTCTTAATTCTCATTGCTAGTGGTGGATATTTCGCTGCGGCGCTATTGACGAGCCGGCTCAATAAATTTGAAATTGGACCTCTTGAGCATGAAAAGAAGCAAGCAAGTTTTATGCAAGGCGTTACTGAAATGCGTGAAGGTTTTCAATTTCTACGTATTCACTCAGATGCCGCCCGTGGAATCTTGGCAACTGCTGTGCACCGCGGAGGGTTAACTGCGCTCACTCTTACTGCTTTGTTGTTGGAGAGAAATACTTTTAATGATCCTAATTTGCCTGAGCAAGGTTTGAAAGGTTTTGGTTATGCCCTTTCATTTGCCGGCATTGGCGTATTTCTTGGTGCTTTTCTAGCTCCTTATGGAGTTTCAAAAGTTGGTCGCCACCGCTGGATTCGTTTAGCAATACTTACTAGCGCTGCCTGTCCACTTATTTTGGCAAGCGTGCAAACTCAAGTGACGTTGATACTCACAGCCTTCTTGGTTTCTTTCTTTGGCCAAAACCTAAAAGTAACTAATGACGCACTCGTACAATCTAAAATTGATGATTACTACCGTGGCAGAGTTTTTGCGGTTTATGACGTTGTAGTAAATGCAGCAATTGTTTCTGGCGGATTAATTGCAGCGCTATTGCTTCCAACTTCTGGATTAGGTGCAACTGTTCCACTGTGTGTGAGTGCGGCTTACTTATTAGTGGGAGTGCGCTTACTTCGCGCTTCTGTCTTTCCACCAGTTAAGTAGAGCCTCAGTAGCTTTTTCTTCACCGATTTGTCCTTGTTCAAGACGTAGCTCCATAAGAAAATCCATCGCTGCACCAACATCGCGTGATGGTTTTAAGTTCAACAACTCCATTACTTGTTGACCATCTAGATCGGGGCGAATCTTTGACAACTCTTCTTGTTCCATCAGAACATCAATACGTGCTTCTAGTGAGTCATAAACAGATGCCAGGCGCGCAGCTTTAGTTTTATTGCGAGTGGTGCAATCAGCGCGGGTGAGAACATGTAAATGAGTCAATAAATCACCGGCATCTCGCACATATCTGCGCACGGCAGAATCGGTCCATTCTCCATCCCCGTAGCCGTGAAAGCGCAGATGCAATGTAGTTAAAAGCTCAACTGCTTCAACTGTGTCACCGTCAAAGCGAAGTTCAGCTAAACGCTTTTTAGCAAGGCGAGCACCCACTACTTCATGGTGATGAAATGAAACCCCGCCGCCTTCTATGAAGGCGCGAGTCTTTGGTTTTCCTATGTCGTGGAGTAACGCAGCAAGGCGAATAACAAGGTTAGGACCACCTAAGCGATCCTCATGTTCGATTGCTTGTTCAAGGACTGTAATTGAATGCTCATACACATCTTTGTGGTGATGATGTTCATCGACTTCAAGGCGCAGTTTAGGAATCTCTGGCAGCACTAAATCAGCTAAGCCAGTATCTACTAATAATGTAATTCCTTTGCGAGGGTTACTAGACATGATGATCTTTGTGAATTCATCGCGCACGCGCTCAGCTGAAATAATTGAAATGCGATGTGCTAACTCTTTAATAGAAGTTAAAACGCTAGGCTCGATTTCAAAATCTAATTGACTAGCAAAACGTGCTGCCCGCATCATGCGAAGTGGATCATCATTAAATGAATCATTTGGTAAACCTGGTGTGCGCAAAGTTTTTTCTGCTAAATCTTTCAAGCCATTGAATGGATCAATAAATTCTGGCTTATCTGTTGTTAACTCCAACGCCATTGCATTAACAGTGAAATCGCGGCGCGATAAATCACCGTTGATATCTTTGCCATATTCAACTGTTGGTTTGCGTGAATCGGCATCGTAATGCTCTGTGCGATACGTAGTTACTTCAACAGTTGTGTCACCGCGCTTACCTGCAACAGTTCCAAATGCAATGCCGGTATCCCAAACATTTTCCGCCCACTCATTTAAAATCTTTTTAGTTTCTTGTGGCAACGCATTTGTTGTGAAATCTAAATCATTTCCCAACCTTCCTAAAAGCGCATCGCGCACAGGTCCGCCAACCAATGCCAAAGTAAAGCCTTTGGCTTTAAAGGATTGCGCTAGAGAACTCGCCAGCGGGGCTCGTTCAATAAGTGAGCGAATGGCTAACTCGCCCGCGGCTCCTAATGCGTTACTCACAATAAGTAAGGTTAGAGCAGTACCCTTGCTCCATGATCCCGGCACCTGGTGCGGGCAGCGAAGGTACGAAAAAGAAGCGGAAGCGTAAGCGCCCCGCTAACCGCGGCCCCCAAACACAGAGTTCTAGCAACCCTGAAAAAACTCCTCACCCAAAAAACAAACGTCCCTATGCCAAGCGCGTGGATGAAGTCAGCGCTGGCGGCTTAGTTATCGACACCTCTGGCACACAAGGCCTATTAATTGGTCGAATAGATCATAAAGACACAACTGGAAAACGTATTTTATGGTCTTTGCCAAAAGGTCACATTGAAGAAGGTGAAACTCCAGAGCAAGCTGCAATTCGTGAAGTTGCTGAAGAAACTGGAATCACCTCATCTATTACTAAATCTTTAGGTGTCATTGATTTTTGGTTTATGGCCGGTGGCAAACGCATTCACAAGACTGTCCATCACTTTATGTTTACTGAAGTTAGTGGTGAATTAACCCCACAAGTAAGTGAAGTTGATGAAGTTTCTTGGTTCCCATTAGCCGAAATTGTGGATCGCCTGGCATATCCAGATGAAAAGAAGTTAATTGCAAGAAGCGGTGAGTTAACCTCATGAAAAAACTCATAGGTTCTTTGCTCACTGCTTTCTTTTTATTTGCGCCTCTATCAACCGTTCATGCTGATGAAACAATCGTTCGCATTATTAGCTCTGCGCATCAAACTTTTACTGGTGAATTTAGAAATGATGATTTAGCACAAGAGTTAACGCCATCAGGAAAATTAGGACAGTTGGTATATGTGCCCGTTTCACGTTCCAAAATTTGGGTTATCGATCCAGCTTTAATCGATGAAGTTGTTGCTATGACCGGTGAATATAAGTTAGCCACTGATGCAACTCCGATTGGCGCGCAGCTTGCATCCAACTGGCTTGGACAATTACAGAAAGTATCGAGAGGTAATGAAGTTATCGCTCTTGCTTACGGTAATCCCGACATAAATTTGGCAAATTCTTTAGCCCCCAGTGAATTAAAAATGTATTACGCATTTGGAAAATCACAGTTGCAGATCGCTTTGGGTCGTATTGTGCGCAGCGAACCAGATGGTGGCTGGAGCACAGGCAAATCAAAGCTCAACCCAGTGTTAAAAAAGAATTACAGCGATAGCCGTAAAGCCCTTACGCGCCTGTCTCGAGCTGTTGCTGATAACGATTTAATGCTCTTGCGAGCCCGACTGGGTCGACTTTTATCTCCATCTTTAGATAAAGACTCACGTGAATACTTTTCATATAGCGCAAAGGTGGCAGTTGATGCCCAAGTACATAAGTTAAGAATTAATCCAGGTAAGTATCAAGTCACAACCGACACTGCAAAACTACCTGTGACAATTATTAACGAGTTCGCAGTTGATGTGATGGTCAGCGTAGAGATGATCCCTATGAATACCCGTGTTGTTGTTGAAAATTTTGCTGGTGTTGTTGTGCCGGCTAAATCCAAAAAACAGTTGGAGTTAACTCTTGATGTTATAGCGCCGGGGGAAACCACGATTTTTGCCCAAATTACCGATTCAACTGGTGTGAATGTGGCACCAGTATCTATTTTGCAGATCAATTCAACGGTTATTGATAAACGTGTGACATGGTTTACCACGGGAGCCGCAATCCTGCTTTTACTTGCTGCTGTTGCCCAAAGTGTTCGCCGAGTGAGAAAGGGGCGCAATGATGAAATCTAATGAACTCTTCCGTGCCTCAGGAATCATGGCACTTGGCACCATCATCTCTCGCATTACGGGATTTATCCGCGGCATCTTAATTGTTGCTGTTTTAGGTACAGCACTACTTGCTGATACTTACAATGTGGCCAACACTATGCCGAATATTTTGTATAACTTACTTGTGGGCGGTGCACTAACAGCAATTTTCATTCCGCAGTTAGTGAGATCTTTTGATCATGAAGACGGTGGAGATGGTTTTGCATCGCGCTTGATTACAACAATTTCTATTATTTTGTTCGCACTCGTTGCTTTGGGAATGTATTTCGCTCCCACTCTTGTCCGCTTATATGCACCGGAGTTCTTCACAACTGGCTTTGAAGTTGAAAAAGAGATTGCGATTGCTTTCACTCGCTACTGTTTACCGCAGATCTTCTTCCTAGGCCTGTTCACTATGCTGGGCCAAGTGGCTAATGCCCGTGGATCCTTTGCCCCGTTAATGTGGGCGCCGATAGCTAATAACATCGTTGGAATCGCTTTATTTGGTGCATTCCTTGTTTTCTCTCCTGCTGTGAGCATCGAGAATATTACAAATGCACAAGTGCAGATTTTAGGATGGGGAACAACGCTCAGTGTGGTTGTTCAAGCGTTGGTGTTAGTTCCAGTTATAAAGAAGTTAGGAATAAAGCTGCGCCCTCAATGGGGGTTAGGTGGTCTTGGTAAATCTTTTGGTTTAGCTGGTTGGACCTTGATTTATGTTTTGATTTCACAGCTTGGTTATTTAGTAACAGTTAACGTTGCTACAAGTGCTGCTGTGCGAAGTGCGCAAGAAGGAATCGAGCGCGGCGTTGGTTACACGCCTTACACATATGCCTACTTTGTTATGTTGTTGCCTTATTCAATTGTGACTATTTCTATCATTACTGCAATCTTGCCTCACATCTCGCGTCTAGCCCTAGAAAAGAAAGCTAATGAAGTTCGCGAGCAATTAGTTCGTGCAATTAAACTAGTTGGAGTTATAACTATTCCGAGTGCAGTTGCATTCTTATTATTCGGTCCACTCATTACTTCGGTTATCTTCGTTGGAATTCCTTTGGAGGATTCTAGATATATTGGTTATGTATTAGCCGCGCTAAGTTTTGGTTTAGTTGCATTTTCTATCAACTTAATTTTAATCCGCGGGTTTAATGCCTTTGAAGATACTCGTACACAAGTAATTTCAATATTAATCATTAACATCATCGCTGTTGCACTTTCCTATGTTTCACTCTTCACGCTGCGCAATCAGTGGGTAACAATTGGTTTAGGTGCAGCGTTCTCAATTTCTTATCTGGTAGGTCTTTTGGTTACTTTGTCATTGCTCAAAAAACACACTGGTCCGATTTCCTTAAAGGATTTTGGCGGACAACACCTTCGTTTGTTCGGTGCCTCTTTTGCGGTGATGTTGCCGCTTTTTGCATTAACCCAGTATTTAGATTGGGTTGGCGTGGAGCTAAGTAAAATCGCTAGATTAGGAGAGTTAGCAGTTGTTATGGGCGCGGCCTTTGTTGGCTATCTCATTGCTGGCAAAGCAGCTGGTGTTGAAGAAATCACAATGATTAGACATCTAAAGAACTCTGTTTTACGACGTCCTGGCGCAGCGGAATAAAGAAGATAAGTTACGGGTTATAAGGAGCACATATGAGTGAAGTTAGAGATGTTGTAATCGTCGGATCAGGCCCAGCTGGATACACAGCTGCTATTTACGCATCTCGCGCCCAGTTAAATCCAATTATTTATGAGGGTTCTGTAACTGCAGGCGGTGCACTGATGAACACAACTGAAGTTGAAAATTTTCCTGGCTTTATTGATGGTGTAATGGGTCCAGATTTGATGGACAGCATGCGCAAGCAAGCAAAGCGCTTTGGTACAGAATTAATCACCGATGACATTGTTGAAATGGATTTATCAGGTGAGATCAAGATTTTGAAAGATGGTTCAGGTAATACTGTTAAAGCTAAATCTGTCATTCTTGCAACTGGTAGTGCATATCGCGAAATTGGTTTAGTTAATGAAAAGCGTTTATCTGGCCATGGAGTTTCTTGGTGTGCTACGTGTGATGGTTTCTTTTTCCGCGGACAAACAATTGCAGTTGTTGGCGGGGGAGACTCAGCAGTTGAAGAAGCAACATTCCTAACTCGTTTTGCTGAGAAGGTTATTTTGATTCACCGTCGTGATTCATTGCGCGCATCAAAGATCATGGCAGAGCGCGCAGCAAGTAATCCTAAGATTGAATTTTTATGGAACTCTGAAGTTATTGATGTTCTGGGTGCTGACAAAGTTTCTGGTTTAAAGATAAAGAACACCGTTGATGGTTCTGAATCAACATTAGATGTGACTGGATTATTTGTAGCTATCGGACATATTCCACGCAGTGAATTAATTATTGGCCAAATCGATCTAGATTCTGAGGGCTATGTAAAAGTGGAAGATCGATCCACTAGAACAAATATCAAGGGTGTCTTTGCTTGCGGTGACTTGGTGGACCACACCTACCGCCAAGCAATCACAGCAGCTGGTTCTGGCTGCGCCGCAGCTCTAGATGCTGAAAGATTCCTCTCAGGACACTAAAGTTCTCAACCTAAACACATACATCAAGGAGTAAATAATGGCCACGAGCAAAGTAACTACAGCAACATTTGATGCTGAGGTTTTGAAGAGCAGCACGCCTGTATTGGTGGATTTCTGGGCGGAATGGTGTGGCCCATGCCGTGCTGTGGGACCAATTCTTGAAGAGATTTCAGATGAATACGGTTCAAAGCTAAAGATCGTAAAGCTCAACACTGATGAAGAGTCAGCAATTGCTATTAAGTATGGAATTTCATCAATTCCAACCATGAATGTTTTTGTTAATGGCGAAATCGTGAAGACAATTGTTGGAGCTAAGCCAAAGCCTGCGATGTTGAAGGAACTTGAAAGCTTTCTCTCTTAAAGAAAATGTCTGACCTTTCCGAATCCGAGATTCGTTCTTTTCAACAAGCCCGTGGCTTAAGTGTCACGGGTCTTGTTGATGAGGTCACTGCTCGCGCTCTAGAAGAAGCGCAGTGGAAACTCGGAGACAGATCGCTTAACCTGCAGGAGCCACCATTAATGCATGGTGATGATGTTGCTGCATTGCAATCGCGTTTAACCGAAATGGGTTTTGATTGCGGGCGAGTGGATGGAATCTATGGTCCGCGCACTGAATTAGCTGTCAAAGATTTTCAGAAATCTGTGGGTGCAACCGTTGATGGAAAATGTGGTCCAGCAACAATAATTGCTCTCATTCGTTTAACTAAAATAGTTTCTGGTGGTGCACCATCTGTTTTGCGTGAGAGTGCAAATCAAAAGAACCGCGGACCAGCACTTGCTAATAAAACAATTGTTTTAAACCCAGATGGTGATGATCCACTTGTTTATGATGTTGCAGTTCGTACTGAAGGTCGTTTACTTGCACTCGGTGCTTCAGTTTTCTTAACTCGTGGTGAAAAAAATAATCCTTCTGAAAGTGAGCGAATTGCTTTCAGCAATAACAGCAATGCTGATTTGATGATTTCACTTCATGAAGATAGTTATAAGAATGAAAACGCGCATGGTGCAGCAACTTACTTTTATGGCAGTGAAGCACACGGCGTGCACTCAATTGTTGGAGAAAGATTTGCATCATTAGTTCAGCGCGAAATATGTGCTCGCACTGATTTTGCTAACTGCCGCACACATGCCATGACTTGGGATTTATTGCGTTTAACTAAAGCACCAGCAGTTCGTATTGATTTGGGTTATAAAACTAATCCTGGCGATATTGGACGAATGTCTCGTCCTGATTTTCGTGATGTGATTGCTGAAGCCCTCGTTATTGCAATTCAGCGCCTCTATTTAGCTGCTGAAGATGATGCAAAAACAGGAACTTTACGTATCTCTGATCTGCGTAAAGCCGGTATCCGTCGATAATTAGTGTTCGGCCATGTGCCGGCATATGGGAGACTTAAGCCATGTCTGATGTAACGCCACGTTTTGCAACCGGAGCGCCTCAAAACCTAGAGGAGCGCTTTGCTGGACGCGCTGCGCATATGCAACCTAGCGAGATTCGCTCACTCTTTGCTGTTGCATCTAGACCTGAAATTGTTTCATTGGCTGGTGGAATGCCAAATCTTTCAGCACTTCCGATGGGAATGATGGCTGATGTTGTTCAAAAACTTATTTTAAATAATGGCGCAGAAGCTTTGCAGTATGGAAGTGGACAAGGACATCCAAAACTTCGCGAACAAATCTGTGAAGTAATGGCGCTAGAAGGTATTCGCGCTAATCCTGATGATGTTTTAGTTACTACTGGCTCCCAGCAGGCTCTAGATTTAATTTCACGTATTTTTATTGATCCAGGCGATGTTGTTTTAGCTGAAGCACCTTCATACGTTGGAGCACTTGGTACTTTCCATCAATATGAAGCCAAAGTTATCCATGTTGAAACAGATGATTTGGGGTTAGTTCCAGATGGTTTACGTGCTGCAATTAAGAGCGTTAGAGCATCAGGGCGCCGAATTAAGTTTCTCTACACAATTCCTAACTACCAAAACCCTTCAGGTGTTCTACTTCCTGCAGATCGCCGTACTGAGATCTTAAATATCTGTCGCACAGAGGGCATCTTTGTTGTTGAAGATAACCCTTATGGCCTGCTTGGCTTTGATAAGCCATCTCCCAACGCCATGCGCGCTGAGGATTCAGAGAATGTTATTTATTTAGGCTCTTTTTCAAAGACGATTGCTCCTGGAATGCGTGTGGGTTGGGCGCTGGTGCCACCATCTCTTAAAGAGAAGTTAATTATTGCCAGTGAATCTTCAATCTTGTGCCCTTCAAATTTTTCACAGTTAACAATCTCTAGTTATTTAGCTGATCAACCATGGCGCGATCAGATTGCATCTTTTTGCGATCTATACAAAGTGCGTCGCGATGCAATGCTTGAATCATTAGATGAGCACTTTCCTGTAACGGCTAAATGGACAAAGCCTGGCGGTGGTTTTTACGTCTGGGTTACTTTGCCAGAAGAAATCGATACTAAAGCGCTGATGCCAAAAGCGATTGTTGCCAAGGTTGCCTACGTTCCCGGCACAGCCTTCTATGCAGATGGTTTTGGTTCTTGGTCAATGCGTTTGTCCTATTGCTACCCAACACCAGAGCGCATCCGTGAAGGTGTGAAAGCTTTAGGTGGAGTTATTAAAACTGAGATGGCTCGCCGCGGCGGAAACCAACTTAATTAATTATTAATCGCCTTAGCAATTCGCTTTAAATCCTCGGCTCCAGCAAACTCAATAACAATTGTTCCCTTTTTCATACTGCCTTGAATGGAAACTCGTGTGTCTAAAGTGTCACCCATGGTGTCAGCGATTTCTTGAAGTTCAGGGCTGGCCGACTTTGTTGCTTTTAACTTTTTAGCACCCTTTCGCTTTGGCGCTCCAGTTGAAATGATTTCCTCTGTTGCACGCACACTCAAACCTTCAGCCACAATTCGCGCCGCTAGTTTTTCAATTTCACTTGAATCACTAAGGCCCAAAAGTGCGCGTGCATGTCCAGCGCTAAGTGCGCCGGTAATTAGTTTTTGTTGAACTGCAGTTGGCAAGTTCATTAAACGAATAGTGTTAGAAATTAACGGGCGTGATCGTCCAAGCTTTGCCGCTAATTCATCATGTGTGCAGTTAAAGTCTGTGAGAAGTTGTGAGTATGCCGCGGCTTCTTCAAGTGAGTTAAGTTGGCTGCGATGGATGTTTTCGATCAACGCTTCGCGCAAAAGTTCATTATCTGGAGTTTGGCGAATAATTACTGGAATTGTTTTTAATCCTGCAGCTTTAGCTGCGCGGAATCTGCGCTCTCCCATGATCAGTTCATAAGAACCATTTGGTTTCTGGCGAACAACAGGAGGTTGCAAGATGCCGATCTCTTTAATAGATGCGGTTAATTCGTTAAGTGCATCCACATCAAAGTGTTGGCGTGGTTGACGTGGGTTAGCAGATATCAGATTGACATCAATTTCATTTTGAGTTGCAACTTCTTGCCCTGCAACAGTTAATGATGTTGGAATCAATGCATCTAGGTTTGTTCCGAGTCCTCCACGACGTGCCATTATGCAATCTCACCTTCGCGCTTGTAATTAATTGAAACAACATTTGAATCAAAAGGTTTTCCTCGCTCAGCTAGTTCGCGAGCTACTGACATATAAGCAATAGCACCTGGTGATGATGCGTCATAAGTCATAACTGTTTGATTAAATCCTGGTGCCTCTGATACTCGCACAGCACGTGGAATGGGAATGTCAATTAATTCATTTGGATAGTGCTTTCGAATTTCATCAGCAACATCATTAGCAAGTCGTGTGCGACCATCAAACATTGTTAAAACAAATGTTGAAAGCTTGAGTGATGAGTTCAAGCGCTTTTTAACTAATTCATATGTTTTTAATAGTTGTGATAAACCTTCTAATGCATAGTATTCACATTGAATGGGAATTAACATTTCTTTTGCAGCAGTTAGCGCGTTAATTGTTAATAAACCAAGTGATGGTGGACAATCAATAAAAATATAATCAAGTGGCTCTCCAGCTGCAATGCGTTGTGTTGCTAATTCATCAATGGCATCTTTTAATCGCATCTCACGTGCAACCATTGGAACTAATTCAATCTCTGCTTGTGCAAGTGAAGTATTTGATGAAACACATTCAAGTGAAGGAAAACCTTTAACTTTTTGTATTGCTTGCGACATTGTTAAATCGCCCATGAGAACTTCATAAATTCCGGCGTTTTCTAGGTGCTCTACCCCCAGGGCGGTTGAGGCATTTCCTTGAGGATCGAGATCAATAACTGCCACTCGCAGGCCACCCATAGAAAGGGCTGCAGCTAGGTTGACTGTGGTGGTGGTTTTGCCGACCCCACCCTTTTGATTGGCTACCGTGATGATTCGAAGAGAGGCTGGTTTTGCCATCGCCTCTTTGAGGCGGCGAACGCCAATAACCTTCTTTGTTTCACGTGAATCAGTCACGTGGGCTAGTTAAGCACCTTTGCGCACTTCTACTATGCGTCCAAGCTCAATGCCGTCAAGATTTACCTCGTGGAGCATAGCTTTTGGTACGGATTTCATCTCTTCCTCGGCAGATTTACCCTTAATGGCCATAAGGGAGCCATTGGTTTTTAAAAGGTGCCAGCTCATTTTCTTCAACTTCTCAAGAGGGGCGACTGCCCTGGCTGTTACATAGTGGGCAGTTGTGCGCACATCCTGGGCCTGGCCACGGATAACCTCAATATCTAAACCAGCCACGGCCTCCTTGAGAAACTCAACTCTGCGCTCAAGGGGCTCAATGAGGGTCACTTTAAGATCTGGACGGGCTAGGGCGATAACGATTCCAGGCAGACCTGCCCCTGAGCCGATATCAAAGACGATGGAGCCCTCTTTTAAAAGGGAGGTGACTGGCAGACAGTTAAAGATGTGGCGATCCCAGATCTTGTCAGCTTCGCGTGGACCGATTAATCCACGCTCAATTCCAGCGCTTTCAAGGAAAGCGGCGTAGGCGTGAACCCGATCGATATCAGGGAAATATCGCTCGATCAGGGTTTCACGTGAAACCTGCATTTAGGCTGGATAGATGACGACGTAGCGATTTGGGTCTTCCCCATCAGATTCGCTACTTAGGCCTAGCTCTTGGATTGTGTCGTGGATGATTTTGCGCTCAAAGGCGTTCATTGGAGCCAGTTTGATGGAGTTGCCGGTTGATTTGGCCTCTTCAGCCATCTCGTTGGCTAGCTTTGTTAGCTCTGTGCGGCGATTGGCACGAAAGTTATCAATATCAAGCATTAGGCGTGAGCGATCTCCAGTTGCAGTCTGAACTGCTAGGCGGGTCAGCTCTTGAATGGCATCTAGGACTTCACCCTCACGGCCAACTAGGTGGTTGAGCTTTCCGCCAACGATGGCCAGTGACGCACGGTCGTTTTCAACGTCAATATCGATGTCGCCATCTAGATCTGCGATGTCGAGCAAGGCCTCTAGGTAGTCAGCGGCGATATCGCCCTCTTCCTCCAGTTTTGCCACACCTTTTACAGGCTTTGTCTCTGCAACTTCTTCTACCTTTTCAACAACTTCTGCTTTTGCCTTTGCCATAACGCTCTCCCAGTCGGGTTTGTAGTGAATTAATACTATTTGTACTGATTTGTCCTATTTCTTCTTTTTCTTCTTCTTTGGTTGGTTTCGTTGCCCTTTAACTTCTTCTTCCGTTGGGGCCACATCTGTTCCAGGTGCTACTTCCCCGCTCTTATGGGCACGCTTTCGCTGTAGCTCTTCATATGCAGGAGATCCTGGTGTTGGGTTTCTTTTAATGACATAGAACTGTTGTCCCCATGTCCAAAGATTTGTTGTTGACCAATAAATTAAAACACCAATTGGGAAATTAACACCTGAGATTGCAAATATTAATGGGAATGCATACAACATAATTTTTTGTTGTTGCAACATCATGTTGTTGCTGGAATCCATCTTTGGCATTCCCTTTGTCATCAACTGACGCTGTGTTGTGAAAGTTGTAAGTGACATCAATGCAATCAAGCAAACAGTAACTATTTTAACTGTGGTGATATTAGTTCCAAGGAAAGTATCTGAAATGGGTGCACCGAAGAATTTAGCGTTAGCTGCACTAACAACATCGTCCTGAGTTAACACACCGTGCTTAACTGGAGGGTTTTTACCAATTCCGTTTAGAACAGTGAAAAGTGCAAAGAAGATTGGTGCTTGGGCAAGTATTGGAAAACAAGAAGCTAGAGGATTTGTTTTGTGCTCTTTATAGAGCTTCATCATCTCTTCTGATTGTTTTTGGCGATCATCTTTGTACTTCTTTTGAATCTCCTTCATGTGTGGTTGAAGGGCGGTTAAAGCGCGCTGGCTCTTAATCTGCTTAACAAAAAGCGGGACCAAGATAATACGAATAATGATTACGAGACCAACGATTGATAGCGACCATGCCACACCGCTGTCTTTTCCAAAAATTGGAGAGAGTAATTTGTGGATTGTTATAATCACCCAAGAAACAGCGATATATAAGGGGTTTAGGATAGATCCCATAGATCAAACTCCAACTTTCTCTTGTGAAATAACATAATCAACGCCGCCATGTGACCATGGGTTACAGCGCACTAAACGCCAAGCGCTCATTGCAACTCCTTTTAAGCCATATGTTTCAATTGCGCTGACCGCATAGCTTGAACATGATGGGTAGTACTTGCACCGTGGTGCCAGCGATGGTGAAATCCATTTTTGATAAAACTTGATGGGCGCGGTGAGCAGGGTTCTCATTTTGCGCCTGCGCGATCTTTAGATTTACGAACAAGTTGGGCAACAACAGTTGCAATCTCTGATTTGCAATCAGCCTCGGCTGAGTTATTGAGTCCTCGGATTACTAATAGGGATCCGGTTGGCAAGGATGCATAGTTATCGAAAATGCAGTGGCGAATTTTTCGAGCTAAACGGTGGCGGGCAACTGAGCTGCCGACGGCTTTGCTAATAATTAATCCGGCGCGGGCGCATTGATCCAGTTCGCTCATATATAGGTAGCCGACAAAGTTGGTAGATGAGTATCGGATTCCACTCTTTGTTGCGCGGGCGAAATCCCCGCTCTCAGTTAAACGTGCGCTTTTGGCAAGCACAGGAGTTTTCCTTGAAAGTCTTTAAGCAGAAAGACGCGCGCGGCCTTTTGCACGACGAGCTGCAAGAACAGCGCGGCCTGCACGTGTGGCCATACGGGCACGGAAACCATGCTTTTTGGCACGACGACGGGTATTAGGTTGGAAGGTGCGCTTTGTCATGTGAAACTCCTAAATAATTAAAATCTACTGCGGGCCAGAAATACGGGGGAAGCAAGGAGGTAACGGTAGAGGTCTGGGGATAAGCCGGTCAAACTCAGATCCACGCTCAGCCTATATATAGATTTCTGTGGATAACCAGTTGCTTTTTTTCCCAATCCGCTCTACTTTTACGCCCTCCTCCACAGGTTTATAGCTTTTGGGGGTCTTATAAGGGCTCAACCTGGGGTTTAGACCACAGGTTGTGGATAACCCTGTGGATATCAGAGAGGGGCCGAAATGGCCGTTAAAGAGATTGAGTTAACGACTCTCTGGGATCGCGTTATTGAAGAGGTTGCCGTTGATGCGCCTCAACATCGAGCATTTTTACAACTTACAAAGCCTTTAGGACTGCTTCATAACAATGATCAAACAACGCTATTGGTTGCAGCCCCTAATCTTTTTGCAAAAGATGTTTTAGAGAGCCGCCTGCGCACAGTTGTCTGTGATGTTTTAACTCGCGAGCTTGGCGATAAGGCCAGTATTGCTGTGACCGTTGATGAATCTTTGGAATCTGCAGAACCACAAACCCCAGAAGTTGATATTGAGTTCGTTGCACCCAAGGTTGGAACAGGCCGCGAAGAAGCTCCATCGAAAATTGCAGAGGTTTCACAACTTAACTCTCGCTACATCTTCGAGACTTTCGTTATCGGTGCATCAAATCGTTTTGCTCACGCTGCAGCCGTGGCAGTTGCTGAAGCACCGGCTAAGGCATACAACCCGTTATTTATTTATGGTGAGTCAGGCCTTGGAAAAACCCACTTATTACACGCTATTGGCGCCTATGCCAAAGAGCTCTACGGCAGCGTTCGTGTTCGTTATGTTTCATCTGAAGAGTTCACTAATGACTTTATTAATTCAATTCGCGATGACAAGGCGACTGCTTTCCAGCGCCGCTACCGCGATCTTGATGTTCTACTTGTCGATGACATCCAATTTTTAGAAAACAAAGAGCGAACTCAGGAAGAGTTCTTCCACACTTTCAACACTTTATATAACGCTAACAAACAGATTGTTATCTCAAGTGATCGACCACCCAAGCAGTTAACAACTTTGGAAGATCGCCTGCGTTCTCGTTTCGAGTGGGGTTTGATTACAGATATTCAACCTCCTGAGTTAGAAACTCGTATTGCAATTCTTCGCAAGAAAGCTGCGCAAGATAAGTTGAACGCACCTGATGATGTGTTGGAATACATCGCTAGCAAGATTTCAACAAACATCCGCGAGCTTGAAGGTGCACTCATTCGTGTTACAGCTTTCGCATCTTTAAATCGCCAGAGTGTTGATCTTTCTCTTGCTGAAATTGTTTTAAAGGACTTAATTCCTAATGAGAACAACCCGGAGATAACTGGCGCCACGATCATGGCTCAGACCGCTGCTTATTTCTCACTTACTATCGATGATCTTTGTGGAACATCTCGCTCTCGGGTGTTAGTAAACGCCCGTCAGATTGCGATGTATCTCTGCCGCGAGTTAACCGAACTCTCGCTTCCAAAAATCGGCCAAACATTCGGCGGGCGTGATCACACCACGGTTATGCATGCCGACCGCAAGATCCGTCAACTGATGGCTGAGCGTCGTTCGATCTATAACCAGGTCAACGAACTCACCACCAGAATTAAGCAACAAGCGAGGTAAACGCACCAAAAGTGTGAAATGTCCGCTTTGACACTCTTTACCCCCAGTTGGGGATAAGTTGTGGACAACTGTGGAGATCTCAAGCTTTTATGTGGATAGGCCAAAGAGGTTGCTGTGAAGAGTAGGAAGGGGAAGGGTGTAACTATGTTTGTTGTGCACACCTTTTCCCGCCTTATTCACATGTTCTGGGAGTTGAAACACCGCACTGAACTGGGCTTTTCATCTCTATCCACACGAAAGCTGCCTGGTTACTACGACTACCTTTATATATATAAATCTAGATGTGAAACGAACCTTTCACTGAATTGGGGCAGAGCATGAAGTTCATCGTCGAGCAGTCAGCGTTAGTTGATGGTGTGAATTGGGTGTCCCGCTCTCTTTCAACTAGACCGATCAAAACAGAGCTCCTTGGAATAGTTATCGATGCAACAGGTGATCAGGTTTATCTTTCTGCCTCTGATTTAGAAACAGCGAGCAAGTCGCATTTTCAAGCAGAGATAAAAGAAGCCGGCAAAGTTTTAGTTCCAGGAAAACTCCTAGCTGAAATTTCACGCTCTCTACCAAATAAACCAATTACTTTTGCGCTAGACGGCTCTCGCGTTCTAGTAACTAGCGGCAGTGCGAAATTTACTTTGCCAACACTTTCAGTTGATGAGTATCCAAA
>Ga0194055_10001315_pt1 | contig 20265 bp, 15 predicted proteins | sample SepL449m_MetaG_FD_155482 | JGI IMG/M metagenome (GOLD analysis project Ga0194055, IMG submission 155482) | Anoxic zone freshwater microbial communities from boreal shield lake in IISD Experimental Lakes Area, Ontario, Canada - Sep2016-L442-9m | ecosystem: Environmental > Aquatic > Freshwater >...
GTGTTGTCGACGTTGTCCCGGTGTACCAAGACGTCGTCACGAAGACCGATCTTTCGGTGCTCAACGAAGTCATTGTCAGTTTCAAACCTAATGAAAAGCCTGAGGACTTTTTCGCGCGACACACAGAGTTCGATTCGAATCGCCCTGTCCTCGGAACTACGAATCAATACGTCGGACATTTGGGAAGAAATGGTGGTCGAGCAGCCATCGATTTGGCCAATCGTCTGAATTCGGACCCTTCTGTTGCGTGGGCTCAACCGAATTTCTATCAAAACTGGGCACTTTTGTACGTCCCGAATGATCCTCGATTCGGCAACGAATGGCATTTGCGGAACACCGGCACCAGTGGTGGTACGTTTGATGCGGATGCCGACGTGGATCTCGCATGGGACGTGAACCGGGGCGAAACGAGTAATATCATTGTTTCCGTTATTGACACTGGGGTTCAGTCAGCGCATCCCGACTTGTACGTTTGGACCAACCCAGGTGAGATCGACGGGGACGGTATCGATAACGACGGAAACGGTTGGGTGGATGACATCCATGGATGGAACTTTGTCACCGATACCAACCAATCGGAACCTGTTACAACGGACAACCACGGTACTGCCGTTGCTGGTGTGGCAGCGGCCAAAGGCGACAACGGAATCGGTGTCGTTGGACCAGCCTTCAAATCTCAAGTTATCTCGATCAAGATATTCGACGATGTGAATGTGGCGGCGGATAGCGATATCGCCAGTGCACTTCTTTACGCAGGGGGTATCACTGCCAACGGCAGCGGAACATGGCGAGCCGGAGACGTAGTGAACAATTCGTGGGGTGGTGGAGCTCCAAGTGCCGCGATCAATTCTGCGCTTCAGGTCGGTACAACCCAAGGTCGCAGTGGAATAGGTGCGTCCTATTTCTTCGCTACAGGTAATGGTGGAAACGGAGCTGTCACGTATCCCGCCTTACAATCCGCGAACATACCAGGCGTTATCGCCGTGGGAGCATCAACAAACCTGGACACCCGAGCCAGCTACAGCCAATATGGAACCGGGATCGATATCATGGCTCCGAGCGGTGGTCCCTCCTATGGTGGCACGCTCAATATCGATACGACCGACCGCACTGGTGCGGATGGATACGCCGGAGGCGATTACACTGGAACGAGTGCAGCAACAGGATTTAGTGGAACATCATCTGCAACGCCACTTGCCGCTGGGATTGGCGCCCTGGCTCTTGCTCAAGCCGATGTCAAAGGGGTAACGCTTCATCCGAACGATCTTCGAGCGCTGGCTCGAAACAGCACCGATTTGATCGGTGGTGTCACCTACGATATCAATACAGGCAAGAATAACGAGTTTGGCTACGGACGGATCAATGCATTCACGCTGGTGGATGGCATTGGCAAGCCTGAAATCTCTGTCGTTAACACGACTTCGGATCTTCCGTCGAATTCGCTGGTCAATCTGGGAAGCTCGCTAGTTGGGCAGTTTGTCGAAACGACACTGCGTATCCGTAATCAAGGAACGTCACCACTCCAACTAAATTCGATCAGTGTTCCGGCACCATTCCAAGTTCGCAACTTCAATCCCACAACATTGCCGTTGGGTGGAGCAACAACTTTCACCATTCGTTTTAGCCCTACAGCCCCAGGTACATTCAATCGGAATTTGGTGATTGCGAACAACGATGCGAGTGAATCCTCGTTTGTTGTGAGAGTGCGAGGAATAGCGACCGCCCCTCAAATCGGTGGTACGGTCTTTGAAGACTACGATGGGAATGGGGTTTACGCACCCTTTGAGAGGGGGACCAACCTGGACGGTGTTGCTTCGGTTTATCTCGACAATGACAGCAGTGGTACATTTACGGTAGGGGATACCGCCGCTGCGGTAAACAGCAATGGATTTTACACGTTCAATGGGCTCCCTTCGGGCACGTACACGGTGAGGCTAGATACACCCGCCAGTTGGGTACGGAAGACCGTTGGTTCGTACAATGTGACTCTGACCAATCCAACGGATTTCTCCGTTGGCAATAACTTTGGTTTCTCCAAACGCAATCGCGCCTACGATCGTGTGATTGAAGATTTCAATGGCAACGGTGTCCTCGATGGGATTGATGGTCCGTTGCAGAATTGGGTAGTCAGTCTCGGGACAGATACGCAAACGATTGCGTCAACCACCGTCGTGCCGATCGTCGATGGCGGGACGGTATTCTCTTCCCTGAACGTTCCAGTGAGTGGCTTGATCCAAGATGTGAACGTCAACATCAACATCACACACACCTGGGATTCGGACCTGATCCTGACCCTGATCGCGCCGGATGGCACCGAAGTGACGCTGGCGAGTGCGGTTGGATTGGATGGAGATAATTTCACGAACACTACGTTCGACGATTCCGCCACGATTCCGATCGCTGGTGGCGCACCACCATTTACAGGTACCTTTATTCCCGCTCAAGCCTTGTCGGCCCTCAATGGTAAATCCTTGGCGGGGACTTGGCAGCTGAAAGTGGATGATACTTTTCCGCAGGATACCGGCAACATCGAGAGCTGGTCATTGATCATCGTTCGAAACATCGCTGCTCTTTCCGATGCGAATGGGTACGCCTTGGTGGATATCCCATCTGGGACGAATGTCCCATCGCAATTGGAACTGCAAGCACCTTATGAATACACCATTCCTGTCAATGGCATCCAACGGATCACGCCGATCGGTCAGCCCATTTACGGTCGAGTCTACGGCGCGAAACTGCCTGATTTGCCACCCACCGATATTCAACTGTCGGGCAATTTCGTCGCTGAGAATCTGGCGCCTGTCTTCATCGGCAAATTGACGTCCACGGATCCTAACAGGGGCAACACGTTCTCCTATTCGTTGGTTTCAGGCGTCGGCTCGAACGACAACTGGATGTTCTCCATTCAGAATGGGGACGAGTTGTGGTTGGTGACTCCGGCGGACTATGAGGCGACGCAAAGTCTTTCCGTCCTTGTCCGTTCGACAGACAATACGAACCTTGTCTTTGATGAAGCCTTTGTGATCACGGTAACCAACGTGAATGAAGATCCGTACTTTCTGTGGTTGTATGACAACCCGGTGCGAGAAGATGCAGTACCCGGAACGCTCGTCGGTGATTTCTTCACGTTCGATACGGACTACTTGACCGATTTCACATTCACTTACACATTGGAGCCAGGTACGGGGGACGACGACAATGGCTCATTTAGCATTGTCGGTAACCAATTGTTTGTGAATGGACCACTGGACTTCGAAACCAAGCCATTGATGTATGTGCGAGTCCGAACTACGGACGCAGGTGGATTGTGGTTGGAATCGACGTTTACCGTCACGATTACCGACGTGAACGAAGCGCCCACCGTCATCAACTTGAGCAACAATTCATTGCCCGAGAACGAACTGGCTGATTACTACATTGGTACTCTGTTCAGTAATGACCCCGATCAATCTGATATTGGTGCGCTCACCTACAGCCTGGTCGCTGGCTCAGGTGACACCGACAACATCATGTTTAACATTGTCGGAGATGGGCTGTATTCGAGCGTGACGTTTAACTACGAAGCCCGTTCGCAGTACTACATTCGTGCACGGGTGACGGACTTCCAAGGCCTAAGCGCGGAGAATACGTTCACGATCAACATCACCGATGTGAACGAACCCCCGGACAGGATTCGATTGTCGTCGAACCGTATTCTTGAGAACTTGCCAGCCGGTACAGCCATCGGCAACCTCTCTGCGACCGACCCAGACACGGGAGATTCGGCAACGGTGGCCCTGGTGCCAGGCGAGTTGGATACCGATCTTTTCGTTCTCGTTGGTGACGAATTGCAATCGAATGCGATATTCGACTTTGAGACTAAGCGCATTTACCAAGTTCTCGTCGAAGCAACGGACACGATTGGAAGAACTTATCGCCAGTCCGTCGATGTCGAGGTGCTCAATCAGAACGAAGCTCCGACCGCCGTTTACTTAACACCCGATACCGTGGCAGAGAACTTGCCCGTGGGAACCAAGATCGGGACATTGAATTCGATCGATCCCGATCGCGATAACTTCTTCCGTTATGAATTCGTGACGGGGACAGGCGCTGACGACAACGCGTTGTTTGCGATCTCGGGGGATCAGTTTGTCACGCAGCGGGTTTTCAACTTTTTCGTCAAGAACAATTACACCGTTCGCGTGAAGACGACGGATCTGGGAGGGCTGTCGGCCGAACAAGTCCTTACGGTCAACATCTCGAACGTCAATGATCCCCCCACCGATCTGAAGTTGTCGAATAACACGGTTGCCGAAAATGTTGCTGTAGGCAGTCCCGTTGGGAGTTTGACCAGTACCGACGCGGATGTTGTGGATGCATACACGTACACTTTGATTCCGGGAACGGGAGATACTGACAATCCTCTGTTCACGATTGTCGGGAACCAATTGCAGACCAATGCGGTCTTTAATTACGAAGCCAAGAATCAATTCTCGATCCGAATTCAAACACGCGATGCGGGTGGCTTGACCTTTGAGAAGCCATTTACCATTTCGGTGACGAATGTGAATGAGCTTCCACTTTCTGTTCGGTTGTCCAAACGCAGTATTTCGGAGAATTCCCCGATGGATACACCATTGGGAATGCTGACGACCCTGGATACGGACACATTGACCGACTTCTCCTTCACCTATTCGCTCGTGAATGGTACCGGTTCGACCGACAACGGCATGTTCGCGATTGTTGGGGACGTGATCGTTCTCAAGGGCAGCCTCGATTACGAGATGAAGCAATCGTTGACGATCCGCGTTCGAAGCACCGATGCTGGCGGGTTGTGGATCGAGTCTCCATTTGCGATCGATGTCATCAACGTGAACGAGGCAGCCACGCAGTTGTACCTGAGTGCAAATTCGCTCCAAGAGAATTTGCCGGTCGACACGGTCGTAGGTCTGTTTACAAATAACGACCCGGACGTTCCCGATGCGCATCGATACTCGCTAGTACCAGGCGTTGGTTCGGCGGACAACCTCTTCTTTGCGATTGTCGACAACGAGCTTCGTACGCGTCAACCTTTCAATTTTGAGGCACCTCGATCTCCGAATTACCTCATTCGGGTGCGAACGACCGATCGAGCAGGTTTGTTCCTGGACTCGACAGTTACGGTCAACGTGACGGATGTGAACGATGCGCCTTCCAATGTCGTTCTCACGCCGTCTTCGATCCCCGAGAACTCATCGATTGGGACACTCGTTGGAACAATCGTTGGGACCGACGAGGACGCAGGAGCGGTTCTGACGTATTCTCTCGTTTCGGGCGTGGGTGCCACGGACAACAATCAGTTTACGGTCGTCGGTAACTCAGTCTTCGCCTCTTCCACACTCAACTTTGAAAGCAAGAACGCATACGCGATTCGTTTGCAAGCCAAGGATCAATTTGGATTGACGTTTGAAAGACCGGTGACCATTTCGGTAACGGATGTGAACGAGACACCGACGAATGTTGCGGTAACTCCTAACTCCGTTTTGGAGGCACAGCCGGTCGGGACAGTCGTCGGTACTCTCTCCACGACCGACGTGGATGCGAACGACAAATTCACTTATGCATTGGTCGCGGGTACGGGCGATACCAACAATGGGTTGTTCGAAATCGTGGCGGGGCAGATCCGCACCAAGGCGGTATTCGACTACAGCGCCGTCCAGAGCTACAGCATCCGCGTTCGTACGACCGACTTGGGAGGCCTCTCTTTCGAGAAGGGACTCCCAGTGCAGATCATCAACATCAATGATCCGCCGACAGCCTTGGCGCTTAGCAACAGGATCGTGGATGAAAATGTTCCCTCGCCAACCATGATCGGTACATTCACAACCACGGATCACGATATCGCCGATACCTTCACGTACACCCTGGTAACTGGATCGGGAGGGGGGGACAATGGACGCTGGGCGATTGTTGGAGACAAGCTTGTCAGCAACAGCCCGCTGGATTTCGAACAAAAGCCGACCCATTCCATCCGCGTGAGGACGACCGATGCAGGTGGGCTATTCACCGAGAATACGTTTACGATCAACATCCGTGATATCAATGAGGCACCCACCGCATTGAATTTGACGGGAGGATCCCTGAATGAAAATTCTCCGGTGGGATCTACGATCGGCACTTTGTCGACGATCGACCCAGACGCGAGCGACGTTGCTTGGACCTATTCGTTGGTGAATGATCCCATGCTTCCGGACAATGGAGCATTCTCGATCTCCGGCAATCGCCTTCTCACAGCGACGGCGCTCGATTTCGAGACCAAGAGCACTTATCTCGTTCGGGTGCGTACCACCGATGTAGGGGGACTGTTCCGAGAAAGTGTCTTTGTGCTGAGCGTTCGGGATCTGAATGAAGCACCGACGCTGGTTGGTTTCAACTTCTCGGCTCCAGAAAACGCTGCAACGAATCTTGCGATCGCTCAAGTCATCGCGGCCGACCAGGATGCGGGAGATCAGGTCACCTATTCCTTGGTTGCCGGAGCAGGCTCCACCAGCAATGGCTTGGTTACCATCGATTCGACGACCGGAAGGATTTTCCCGAAGTCGACGCTCAATTACGAGGTCACTCCGGTTTTGAGTGTGCGGGTTCGGGCCACCGACAAAATGGGGCTGTTTGCCGAAAGCGCCTACATCATTGCGGTCACGGATTTGAATGATGCTCCGACTTCGGTGGGACTGTCCCCGGGCTCGATCCTTGAGAACTCGAGCGTCGGTAGTGTCGCAGGTGGATTTTCAACCGTTGACGAAGATGCGGGAGACACGTTTGTTTATACGCTTGTGAGCGGGACGGGTAGTACCGACAACGGACAATTTAGCATTGTCGGCAGTACCTTGGTCACCAACAGCGTCTTCAATTTTGAAGCCAAGAATAGTTACGGGATCCGAGTCCGAACGACAGACCGCTTCGGTGCGTTCTTCGAGAGAACCTTCGCTGTTTCGGTGATTGACGTCAATGAAGCTCCGACCGCATTGAATCTTTCGAACCGTTCCATTGCTGAGAACAGTGCACCCAATTCATTGGTCGGACTGCTGTCGACGACGGACGAAGACATCGCGGATGCGTTTACGTATTCCTTCGTTGCGTTGCCTGGAATCACCGACTCGAGCGCGTTTGCAATTTCCGGTAATCGGCTCTTGGCCAAGCAGATCCTCGACTTCGAAGCCAAGTCGAGCTATCAACTCAGGATTCGAACCACCGATAGCCAAGGCAATGCATTGGACAGGGACTTCACCATCGGAGTCCTCAATGTCCAAGAGGCTCCTGCTAATATTCAGTTGACGGGGAGCTCGATTCTCGAAGGGAGCTCGATCGGAACGCTCGTTGGCATCGTGTCCGGTTTTGATCCGGATTTTGCCGGGCTCCTTACGTACTCCCTGCCAGGAGGTTTATTCGATAACGACGCATTCTATGTTTCGGGGACCGAACTCCGTAGCAATCGCAACTTTGACTTCGAAACGCAATCCTTGTACTCGATACTCGTTAGGGCGACCGATGTGAACGGCGACGTGACCGACAACACGTTCCCCGTGTTGATTCTCGATGCGAATGAGCCACCGACCCGTTTGAGTTTATCGAACACGCAAGTACTAGAGAACGCTACGAACTTACTGATCGGAAGCTTCTCCACCGATGATCCGGACTTCAATGAAGTCACGACCTACGAATTGGTGGTTGGAGCGAATTCAGTCGACAACAGCGCTTTTGAAATCGTGAACGGTCAGCTCTTCTCCAAACAGTCCTTCGATTTCGAAACCAAGAGTTCGTACCAGGTCAGAATTCAAGGGGTGGATAGCGCACTCAATCAGATCCAGAGGGCGTTCCTGATATCGGTGCTTGATCAAAATGATGCACCTACGCAGGTGACACTGACGCCGGGCACGATCCCAGAGAACGCCGGAGCAGACCGGGTCGTGGGTGTCCTCGGTGCAATCGACCAGGATGCGAACGATTCGTTCGAGTATTTCTTTCTGCCCGTAAATGGAATGGAAACGAACAGCAGTCCCAACTTCCGCATCTCGGGTAACCAATTGATCGCGAAGGCATCCTTTAACTTTGAATCGCAAAGTGTGTACACCGAGCGAATCACCGTGAAGGATAAGGCAGGTAGTTCGGTAACGTCGACGATCACCGTCAATGTATTGGATGTGAACGAGGCTCCCTCGGCCATTACGGTTTCCAATCAAGCCGTCGATGAAAACCAACCGAGCGGAACGCTGGTCGGATTGTTTGGCGCAAATGACGTGGATGCACGAGACAACTTCCGACTCTCGCTGGTCAGCGGGGCCGGGAGCTTTGACAATGCGAAATTCCGAATCAATGGCAATCGATTGGAAACCAACGCGAGGTTCAACTACGAAGCTCAAGATGCGTATTCCGTCCGCGTGCGTGCGACAGATTCAGGTGGTTTGTTCGTCGAACGCCAGGTCATTGTGACCATCAATAATCTCGTCGAGCCTCCCCCTGTCGCAAGGAATGATTCCTTCCGAACATCGTATGGACGGACCATTGTCATGGATGTTTTGGCAAATGATTACGGCATCAATGCCGTGATCAATCGCTCGACGGTCACGATCCTGACCAATCCGCTGCAAGGTTCCGCTGTCGTTCTTCCGGACGGTCGAATTCAATTCACCCACGATATCGCCGCTCCTACCCAGATCGTGATGCAATATGCATTCCAAGACGACAATCAGGTGACCAGCAACGTCGGGACAGTCGCAATCACCTTCTACTCGGCGTTCCAGAACCAAGCGGACCCAATGGATGTGGACTTCGACGGTGTGGTTACGCCACTGGATGCGTTGGCGATCGTCAACGACATCAATGCGAATCATTCGCGAAAGCTTCCGCTGAACGTCCCGGATGCGAATCCAGCCATCGATGTTGATGGCGATGGATTTGTGGGTCCATTGGATGTGTTGTTGCTCGTCAATCGCCTCAACAATCCTTCCGGTCCGTCTGGTGAAGGGGAAGCTCCCGTCGTGGAATCGGTAGCGAAACAGGGGGCTGAGAATACGATTGCAGTCGACTTGTTCTTTGCCGAGGCGTACGGAAGCGATGCCGTGGTTGGGTCGACGGAAGCCAGAAATGGAATCCGGCGTCGACGATAGTACGAGGCCGTGGGACGGTCGAAACTGCGAGAAAGCAGGCGTTTTTCGCCAACTGAACCAGCCCTTTTGTCGATCCATGCAAACAGCCAATCGGGTTCTGCCCGACTGGCTGTTTTTATTTGAAATGCTCGCCTGAGGATGCACGTTTCAACATGGCGAAACAAGCGTGCCGTCATTCGGATGATAAACGTCTTCTCAGACGCTAGAGAGACTCCGCCGAACGATCGTTGTTGGATTATTCGTCATCATCCTCATCGTCATCCTCATCATCCTCATCCTCCATTTCGTCCATTTCGTCGGTATCGGCTGCATCGTCGCCGCCCACTTCCGGTTCGATGGATTGCTTGATGCGATGGAGGATGTCGATTTCGACAACTGGTTTTGCAGGACGATCGGTCTTGATAATGAGTTTACTGCGGATGTCTCCGATCTCCTCGGTAGGCAATGGGTGCAGCGTCAATGGGATCGTATACAAGTTTTTCGGTTCTCCCCCAAGGTTTTTGGCTTCGACACGGAATTTTTCGCTCTCGATTCCCAAAATCTGGAACGGCTGCTGATCCTTGATTACCAATAGCTGTTGGATGGGATTATTTGCCTTCACGTCACCCAGAGAAAGGAGGTTTGGGCTAACGGTGATTTCGGAGATGACGTTTGCGACCAAGCGGAGCGGCACGGTCGTCAAGTTGCGGTCGTTGGTATGGAGAACGATCTCGCTCTGAATGGGGCCGGCTGGGGCCGTATTGTCCAAACGGACATCGAGTAAATAGCTAACTCGACCGTTGTTACGAGCGACTTGTTTGGTCTCGACGTGGATGAAAGTTTCATCGCAATGGATCTTGTTGATTTGCCAGGATGGTTTGCCGGCGTAATCTACGGAAACCGTCAGGCTCTTTGAGTCGCCTTGTGCGACGTTACCGAAGGACACTTCGCCTGGGTTCATCACCACGTCGGTGCGAATGTATCCTTTGACCTGCAGTTGGACTTCCCCGAAGCTAGGTTTATCAAAAGTAACAGTCACCGTTGCACCGCGTGCTCCGGAATGTGTGCCGGTATTGAACCGAGCGAGGATGGCTCCCTTTTTGCCAGGCTCGATCGTGTCCTGCTCGATGATGGGAGTGGTGCATCCGCAAGAAGTGCGAACGCTTACAACATGGATGGGTTTATTGAAAGGATTGTCGAATTCGAATCGGAATTCGGTTTTGGCGGCTTTAGCGACTGCGCCAAAGTCGTGGCTCGTCGTCTTAAAAAGTTTGGCGTACTGGTTGGCCAGCGCCATCGGAGCCCACGCGGCGCTTAATAGCGCAGCGAAGATAACAGCTCTCATAGCAAATCTCCACGGATGTAAAATCGATACTAGGATCGGGGGTGAATGGCGAAATCAGGACAGTTGGGAAGATGTTTGGAGCGAATTCCCAATCGCCGCGCCGAACTTCATAGGCTCAAGTTTCGACTGATCACTTATATCGTTGGGGCGACCCGATTTGAGGCAAGAGCCTCTGAAACGATTATTCATCAGAAAGATCGAACGCATCCACTTCCTGTTGATGAAAAGTCCGAAGAATACTTAGGTTGCCTCGTCGCATCGCTTTCTACAGATAGTTTTACGGCAAGTGAGAAATCCACAAAATCGTCAAGAGATGAATTTTCTTGAAATCGTTCAATTTGCATGATCGGAAGATCGAACTCTTATGGATGACGGTCACATGGACGTGCCTCAACAGTCTCTCTTCTTCGATGAGGTCAGCAGCGCATGTCCAAACCATCCAATCGTCGCGTCAAAGCGCACTCTGGCAATCATGAAACAGGCCGACCGAGACTGCTAGGTTGGTTGGTTATCGCAGGTGGAACGCTCAGTACGTGGGGGTGGTACCGCCCCCTTCCCAAGTCGCCCGAACCAGAACTCAGTGCGACGCGATCGAGCGATTCGCTTCAACCTCGCACGTCGATTTGGGACAAAGCGGGATTGCTTCTGCCAGCCACCGGGGTCCCCGAGAGCGAGGTCTCGCGCAAGTCACAAGCGCAGATCGGTCCTTTACCAGAAGATCTCGTCGGTGATGGTGATGTCGCATTGCAGCCCTTCCAGGAGGACCGGAATCGAGCGCTGAAAGACCGTGTAGGCAAAGAGCCTCTACCCGTCGTCCCAATCGATGCACCTTTGGCAGCCCTTGGTCGAGCACCGGCAAAACCACCCCTTTGGACCGACCCATCGCCGGCAGGCACAGATTCGAGGCTAAGTTCAATCCGGGCTTTCCGTGAATCCGAGAGTGTCGCGTCGTCCCGCACACCTGTCCCAGGAGCGGAACCAGACGCGAGCCCATTTCGGGCTGGAGCAGTCTTATCCTCCCCAAAAATCGAGGCGGACTCCTTCCAAAACATGGCTTCCAAGTCGGTATCCAAAGAGTTGCAATGGCCAGACGAGGGGTATCGCAAGGGCTTGAATACTCCGGTGGAGTTTCGAGCCGATCGCGTCGCCGAATCGATGTTCCCTCCGTCCGACCGAAAACTCCCTAGCTTTCACACCGCAACGCGAGAAGATTCCGCCCAGCCCTCGAGCAAAATGTCCCTATCAAGCAATCGCATTCGAACCGAAGAGACGGATTCCAAGATTCAAGTTCTTCCTCGACCGGGTTTCACCGAGCCTGCGCAGAATCGCCCCCGCCCCGCGGGCAATGTTATTCGGCAGCCGATTCGGCAATCGATCGGCAAACCGGATTCAGGAGCAAACTGAAGTCCCTTCCTCTGTCCGATTGCAGGACGGTCTCTCTCGTGTCTTCTCGTACGGCAATCATGCCCGATCGTTAACGGATCGAACCTTCATCCGCTCGGCGACCCAGTCGCGATTGAGTGTTGGAGAGAGGTGGTGGCTGGACCGAATTCGGCCACGGCAGGATCGACGTCAGATAGACGGCGTTGAGATCGACGGCGGAAGAAGGCTCCGAAAGGGTGGGGATCGCTTGCAGCCCATGGACCAAGGAAGTCAAAGAAAGAGGGTTCGGGTTGGTGCACAAAATGATTCCGGGCAGCTTTGCGGCGACAGCGGGCCAATGCTTAGGTCCTGGCAACAAGCCTTGCAAACGCAGCCCTTCGGTATCAAGGGCAAAGCCAAAACCAATTTCGTCGACTTGGAGCGACTCTCGCTCGCTCGCCGTCCATTCCGCGGGCAGCTGCAATGTTTCGGCCAATCGTCGCAACCAAGCGTAGTGCATCTCGCCGTCGCGAAATCGCATCTCTCCTGAAACGCGAAGAATCTTTCCATCCCGCAAGTTGAGTTGATCCATGTGCAGCGATCCGTGACCGCGGACCGGGGACCCCATGGCCGATGTCACAGCGCTCCAGTCGACGTTGTCTAAATCACCGATTGCCGACGCATCCCATTGATCGGGAAGGATATTGCAGCGAAAGATACCGCGGAACCGGGCGTCATTCCCCAAATTCTTCAGCAACGGAAGTCGATCGATCCATGCGTTGCAATCGAGCCAGATTTTCGTGCTCGAGACTTCGAGACGCGTAGCGGGCGCTTCCGGACGATGATCTCTTGTCACGCAGATGGAAAGTTCGCCGAATGGTTGATCCGCGAACGCGATCTTGGACTGAATGGTGGAAGAGGATTCTGTCGGCCGGAGGAGCAACTCGATCCGATCCAGTTGGGTAACACCGTTGGCCGTGTGAACTTTTAGCCCGTTAGGTATGCCGATGGCCAGAAGGTTGCTGGTCTTTTGCGGTCGGCACAGAAACCAGTCATGAAGTACTTGCAAACCGCTATCCATCTGCGTCCCATCCAAAACCGGATCTTCGAGCAGGATCGACCAACCATGCGGCTTCATCAATCCATCGACCCGTTCGACCCGTGCAATGAGCGCATTCGTTTCCGGATGGCGCACTTCGACCCGTGTCGCGCGAAACTGTTGCGGGGCTGTGATTTGAAACGATTCGGTCCGAACCGTGACCCCCAAATTGTCGCTGATGCGACTCTCCCATTGTTGCTTCTGATAGCTCCGATACCACGGAGTCATCATCGCGAATCCGCCCAAGACGACGAAGACGAATGGGGTCAATCCGAAGCAGATCAACCCCCCTCGACACCATGCGCGACGTGTCGATTCATGTACGGAAAACAGTCTCTTGGTTCTCGAAAAGCCCATGCAACTCCCTGCAATTTAGGGCTGCCGGAACAAAACAACCACAGGGTGCAAGTTAGCAAATCTTGGGTCGCCACATCAATTGGAATTGCCGGATTCACCCCGCCTGTACGCCTCCGCGGTTATTTGGGTATATTGCTAGCGACATTTAACGGGGCGAATGCGCCATGGTTTCGATCGCTTCACGTTGTTTTTTGCTAGCAAGAGGAAAGCATGGGGATATTTAAGGAATTTCGGGAGTTTGCAGTTCGCGGCAATGTCATGGACTTGGCAGTCGGAGTGGTGATCGGTGCCTCCTTTCAAAAGATCGTCGACTCGCTGGTTAAAAATCTGATCATGCCTGTCGTTGGCTTTTTGACCGGAAATGTGAATGTGGCAGAATTGCAGTACACGCCACCGATCCCAGAAGGGGTGACCAAGGCGAAGCCTCCGACCTTGGGTTACGGAGCCTTTCTGCAATCGATCGTCGATTTTGTGATCATTGCTGCGGCGATCTTCTTTCTTATCAAAGCGATCAACATGGCAAAGTCTCGATTTGAAAAGGCCAAGGAAGATGCGCCACCGCCACCTCCGTCGGAGGATGTTCTCCTTCTGCGTGAGATTCGAGACGCGCTGGCAAAAAATAGCAAAGGGGCCTAGTCGGCTCCTGCGATACCATTTCCATTCGGCTTGAGCCACTGCAATGACTCCAAACAGGAATGGATTGCGATCTCTGCATCCGTTCCCATGGACACAACCGAAAAACGTGAGCCCGAGTCGCTAGTTTTGAAGTTGCGATCTTCGAGCCTTTCGGAGCCCAAATCCATGTTTTCCTGGGCTTTTTCGTACTCGTACTCGTACTCGTACTCAGCGATAGCGGTACTCGCGCTCGATGCGGTATCTTCGAGTACGAGTACGAGTACCATTTCATTGAGTACGAGTACGAGTACGAGTACGAGAGAGAGCCAAAATCCGAAACAGCGCAATTTCAAACGGCGCTTGCTGAATCCTATGGAGCTTCCAAATCGTTTCGCTCGTGACCCATCCTAACTTCGATCCTATTGCAATCGACATCTTTCGAATCGCTTTGGCTACCAAACACTACTGCTAGTAAAAAATTATGGCTAACTATGTTCCGATGCAATTGGCGCGGGTCATCAAGAGTGACATCTTGGAAAACCAGCTCATCTATTTGAAGGAGTTGGATGGGGATCGGCAATTCCCAATCCCGATCGGCTACTTCGAGGCGACCAGCATTGATCTACGGGTTACGCATGCGGAACGCCCCTCTCGTCCTTTGACCCATGACTTGATCGTGGGAGTAGCACGTTCCTTGGGAGCGACGATCGAAGAGGTCGTGATCACGGAAATTATCGACGAAACGTTTTATGCCGTTCTGAGGCTTAAGCGGAACCAAGAAGTGATCGACGTGGACGCGCGGCCGTCGGATGCAATTGCGGTAGCCGTTTCTTTTGATCCCCCTTTGAAGATCCTGGTCAACGAAGAAATCCTCGAAGGGTTACTCGGATAAAAACTCGCTAATTGGCTAACAGCTCGTCGATGTGCTTGACCAGTTCCTCTCGCTCCTCGCTATCGAGCCAAATGTATGATCCTACGAGCGTTCCTTCCGCATTGACTAGGCAGAAACGATCGGGGTGCCCCCGTCGCTCGACGCCAGGAAGATAGAACATCTCCGACCCGATCCGAATGACATCCTCCAGAGGACCCGTCAGGAAGAGCCATTGCTTTGGATCGGCGCCAAAACTTTCCGCGTATTCGCGGAGTACTTCGGGGGTGTCGATGTCTGGATCGACCGAGATGCTTACGAATCGAATCGGTTTGCCTTTGAACTTGGATTGCAGCAATCGCATCTCACCGCTCTGCCGTTTGCATGTTCGCGGGCATGTTGTGAAGAAGAAGCAGACCACATAGGGTTGGCCTTGTAGATCCTCGGAACGAATCGTTTCACCAGAGCGTTCGGTCAGTTCAAACCGACGTGTCCAATTTGGCTCGGATGCCGACGCAGCATTGAGTTCTTGTAATTGACGGCGGCGACCTGGATCGGGAGGAGCCGCCTGACTGGCTTGCAAATCACCTGGCTCCCCATCCGGAGATTCCTGTGGATTGGGGTTCGGACGCGTTTCCTGGTTGGCTTGACGGGTAGCCATCGAACGTCGCACGGAAAAGCTCACCAGGGCCAAGGCTGTTCCGACGAACAACCCCATGAAAATGCCTAGGATTCGAAGTGGAAGCCGCTTCATTAGTACTCTCCTTTCTGTCTTCGCTGAACGATCCAGCTTGCGACAGCCATTGTGCTTGCTGCAAACAAAAGCGTGACAATCCAACTGAGGCTTTCGCTGGGTACCCACGCGGAACCGACGCCATCCCCCAGGGGACCCGTACGCATGCAATGACGAATCCCGCCGACCACATAGGTCATGGGATTGGCACGCATGACCCAATGCAGCAACGATTGACCGATCGGCTGCGTTGAAATCCAGCCTGGGATTGGGAAGAAGGCTCCGCTCAGAAGCCACATCGGTAACAGGACCAAATTCATGGCTGCGTGGTAGCCTTGTGTGCTATCCATCGGCCATGCAAAACAAACTCCGAGAGAGGTTATTCCCAACGCAGAAATTGCGAGAAAGCAGGCCAATGGGATCCAAGCACTACTGACCGGCAGGACCCCGAATACCGTGGCTAGCAACAGGAACACCATCGCCTGCGCCCATGCGATCGCGGCGCCCCCCAATGCCTTCCCCAATACGATCGACCAGCGTGCCGTGGGTGCCACCAAGACACCTTGTAGGAACCCCTCACGTCGATCCTCGATGATCGAGATCGTTGAAAAAATGGCGGTAAATAGAAGGATCAGAGCCGTCGTTCCAGGCAAGAAATAGGTCATGAAGTTCTCGCCGTCGGAGTTCCCGCGAAAGGCTCCGTGGAGTCCTGTACCAAACAATACCCAAAAGAGTATGGGCTGTCCGAGAGCGGCAATCACGCGAAACGGTTGTCGGAAGAAACGGATCCATTCGCGCCGCGCCAGCATCCACGCGGCACCCATCGATCGAAGCCAACGGGGGCCGAACTCAACAGGACTCGCAGTGGGAGCCTTGGAAATGATTGTTTTAGCGTTCATAGGCTCCACATCCTAATCTCCACCACCGGATTGACAACGCGAAAGAGGCTGCATGGTATCGGTCGCCGGTCCGAACGGTGCGATTCCATCGTATGGGCTTCTTACTTTTGAAGTCGATAACCCATTTCACGCAGTACCTCAGAGACACGCTGAACGTGTTCTCCCTGAACCTCAATCGAATCCTCGGACACACATCCTCCAGCCCCACATTGCGTCTGCAGTCGGGACAAAACAGCAGGCAGATCATTGGCGGCTGCCGTCAGCCCGTCTACGACTGTGACCATCTTCCCCTTCTTTCTCTTCTCCAAGCGAATGCGGGCTGTTTGTTCTTGAGGCGGCCTCCGGGATTTTAAGTGCGGCGGACAATGGCACTCCGACTCCAATGCGCCGCAATGGGCGCACCGAGGAGGAATATCCCATGGCGTTCCAGCAAATAAGCGAGTCACTGAGGATTCCTTCTTGCCCTATTGTGTTGGAGGATTGTCGCTGGGAAGCAAATGATCCAATCGTTTCAGCAGGTGCAACTCGGCTTCGTTCCGAAACGAGCGATCGGGCGCACGATCGGGATGGAGTCCGAGAAACGCGATGGTCGTCTCATGGCAACGGAAGTCATCGTCGTCGCGCCACACCACACAATTGCGACCATTTTGTTTGGCGCAATACAGGGCCTCGTCGACCCGCCGCATCCAATGCCCGATCGATTCTTCTTGTTTCCTCTCCGCGACGCCGCAACTGATCGTCAAGCTCAGTTCGCTCGGGAGATCCAAACTCGGAGATGTTGCCATCGCTTGCCGACAACGGTCCATCCTGGCGGATACGGGTTCGGCCTCGCCTTGAAACAGGACAGCGAACTCTTCCCCGCCAAAGCGAGCCACCAATTCACTCTCCGGGCAGGAATTTTTTAGAGCCGAGGCCACGCAGCGAAGTGCTCTGTCGCCGATGGCGTGACCAAACCGATCATTCAATTGCTTGAACCCATCGATGTCGACCAGGACAAGTGTCATCGGTCGTCGGATGGGTTCTGTTGCAAGCCGGTCAAGCCGTTCATCGAAAGCGCGACGGTTTGGGATTTGCGTGACGGCGTCGGTCCGTGCCAGTACCGATACGTGCCGTACGTACGTTGATACGTCCGAGAGTTCACGATGGAGGTTGGCAATCGATCGCAAACTGTCGATGATGGATTCGTGCCTGAGTCCATTCTGCGGATCCGAAAAAGCATTCCGAAGCGTTGCCTCCAAAGTGCTCAATTCGCTTTGAATGGCGGTCATGCGTTGCGCGAACTCGTTGTTTTCAGGCAATAGACCTGTTTCATTCATGGTTTTCTATCGATCGGACAGTCCACTAAACATGTCGTAACACGACCACTCCTTGCATGAGCGGTTGGTACTCCCCTGGGAAGTTACCCGACCGTATTTCCCCTGCGAGCTAATGCGGAAAGGTTCTCTGTCTTTGCAATGGTAACGATCCCGCCGGGCGAAACGGTAAAGCCTCGTGCCCGATCCAAATCGTGGTCGTAGCCAACCTCGAAATCTTGAGGAATCTGAACATATTTATCGATGATCGCGCGACGGATTTTGGCGTGACGACCGACTTGAACTCCCTCGAAGAGAATGCTCTCGGACACCTGTGCGTACGAGTTCACCCGAACACTCGGACCGAGTACGCTGCGGCTGACCCGGCCTCCGCTGACGATGGTGCCTTGGCAAACAAGGGAATCGACGGCATAGCCTTTGCGCTCCGTGTCATCGGCGGAACCGAATACGAACTTTGGCGGGGGGAGATTCGGCTGATGGGTTCTGACCGGCCAATGCGCATCGTACAAATTGAGCTGTGGGTCAATCGAGACCAAGTCGATGTTGGCCTCGTAATAGGCATCGAGAGTTCCAACATCCCGCCAGTAAGCCGCTTGTTTGCGATTTTCATCGCGGAATGGAAACGCAAACACGCGCGCTTCGTCAATGTTGGAAGGAATGATGTTCTTTCCAAAATCATGCTGGCTGCGTCGATCGATCGCGTCGGCACATAATTTCTCGAATAGAAATCGCGTATTGAAGACATAGATTCCCATCGATGCCAGGGAATATTCTGGATCGCCGGGGATGCACTCGGGTTCTTTAGGCTTCTCGTGAAAGGCCAAGATACGATCGTTACTGTCCACCTGCATGACCCCAAACTCGTGCGCCGAATCGCGAGGCACTCGCAATGCCCCGACCGTTAAATCGGCACCCATATCCCGATGGTAATCGACCATGGCTCGGTAGTTCATCTTGTAGATGTGATCCCCTGCCAGGATCAAGGTGTACTCGAGACGTTCGCGTTCAATCGAGTAGATGTTCTGATAGACCGCATCGGCGGTTCCTTGATACCATTGATCATCGATCCGCTGCTGGGGAGGGAGTATGTCGATAAACTCACCCAGTTCGCGGCTAAAGTAATCCCGCCATCCTAGATCGATATGGCGATCGAGGCTCATCGCTTTGTACTGCGTCAAGAGCAGCATCTTTCGGACCCCGCTGTTTAGGCAATTCGAGAGTACGAAATCGATGATGCGATAATTACCTCCGAAAGGGACCGCCGGTTTCGCGCGATCCCGGGTCAACGGCTCAAGTCGCGTGCCTCGGCCACCGGCTAATATCACTGCCAATGTATCGTTCATGGGAAATTGGCCAGAATGATTGAGGATTCCATGATCCAAAGGAGGCAGACTGGAGTTGGGAGGCACATCCCGATGTGCTGCTACGGGCATTCCTCGTCAGTGGGAGACATGTCTCTCCAGGCGTCAGTGTACTCCATCGAAGAGGAACTGTGGATGAACCATCCAGCGTGTTGACTATCGAACGAGGTTTGAGGAATACGCAGTCAACAAAGGTCGATTTTCGTTTCCATGAGCCTGAGGCGCTAGCCGATTTTTGCACGTCGAAAGAATTCGGCAACCGCCTTTTGATGTTGCGTTTTTCAAGTTTCTCAGAGTCTCATCCCGTATTCTCGACAGGTTTTTCGTGCTCGTAATCGTGCTCGTAATCGTAGTCGGAGAAACCCATTCGATTACGAGCACGAGCACCATCCGCCTCGGCGGATTGAGCACGAGCACGAAAAGGAGCCAAAACGAACGACATCAAAAGTAGCGTTCGTCGAGAAGCTCTCGGCATGGGGAATCGGCTAGCGCCTCAGGCTCACTTTTGTCGGCGGTGTGCAAGACACTGCTCGTACAATGCCTTCCCTTACGGAAGTGCAAGACACACTAATTCTTCTTGCCTCGTTTGGCCGTCGGACTTGGCGATGCGGAAATAGATACGACCATTGCAAAAGGTTGGGGTCGCAAACGATTCGTCCCCAAGGCTGTTGGTGGCCAGTAAGTGAAACTGCTTTGGGTCTGCTTCAAAGACAAAGGTCTTACCAACTTCATTGGTCGCATAGACATGGCCCGCAACCAACACTGGAGATGCACTAAAGTCCCCTCCGAGACGATGTTTCCAGCGTTCTTCTCCGGTGGCGGCGTCCCAACATACGGCGATCCCTGCGTCGAGTACACCAAAGAGATACCCGTCTCGAATCAAAAGGGATGGGACATAAACGCGATCCCCTGTCTCCCAGGCCAATTCCCCATTACGGTCCGCTCGAAGCGCTCCTAGATGATTTCGCGGATAGCCTCCGGAAGTGTATACGTGTGTTCCGTCGGTCACGGTGGTTGTCACGCATTCCGTAGTCGAACCCTCCCGCTGCCAAAGGGTATCCCCGGTTCCTGGATCCAGGCTAATGACCATATCGCATCCGATCAGAATGAGTTGATCGCGTCCTCCGATCTTAAAGACGACCGGTGATGGATAATTGGGATTCGACGGCCTGTCTCGTTTCCACACGATTTCTCCCGTGGTGCGTTGGC
>Ga0194055_10001316_pt1 | contig 20262 bp, 20 predicted proteins | sample SepL449m_MetaG_FD_155482 | JGI IMG/M metagenome (GOLD analysis project Ga0194055, IMG submission 155482) | Anoxic zone freshwater microbial communities from boreal shield lake in IISD Experimental Lakes Area, Ontario, Canada - Sep2016-L442-9m | ecosystem: Environmental > Aquatic > Freshwater >...
GGGGGGATAGGTAACGTCGAAACCATAGTGGGTGAACGGCTCAACATGAAACACGGGGCCCCAATTACCGGACCTAGGAGATCGACCGTCTTAGGTGTTCGAACCCGTCAGGCCACATCTCGCCCGAGGCAGACCGAGGCCGAGTCCTCCCGATAGGGTCCGTGCCACGACGAGGAGGACTGCGTAATGAGCCCCCAAGAAGCCGAAGAGAACAACACAGGTTCCAACGAGGACCTTCGTGAGCAGTTTCGTGTTCTTGAAGAAGAGGTCGCCTCTCTCCGTCGACGCCTCCAAGATGCGCCGAAGCGAGTCCGAACGCTTGAGGAGCGACTTTTGGAGACGAAAGGTCAGCTCACTCAGGCCGTTGGCCAGAACGAGAAATTGACCTACACGCTGCGAGAGGCCCGTGAGCACATTGCTTCGCTGCGTGAAGAAGTCGAAAAACTCACGCAGCCTCCGGCTGCCTACGGAACGTTCCTTGGCCAAAACGATGACGGAACTGCCGACGTTTACTCAGGTGGGCGGAAGGTACGCGTCTCCCTGCACCCAGACATCAACGCTCGGGAACTCATCCGTGGCTCCGAAGTCGTCCTCAATGAATCTCTGAACGTTGTTATGGCCAGATCTCCAGAGCGAACTGGTGAAGTCGTCACGTTTAAAGAGCTTCTGAACGATGGCCTGCGGGCGATGGTCGTCGGCCGTGCGGACGAGGAACAGGTCGTTGAACTTGGTGCCGACCTACTAGGTGTGAAACTTCGCTCAGGCGATTCGGTCCTGCTCGACGCTCGAGCCTCAATGTTGCTTGAGAAGCTGCCTCGACCCGATGTCGAAGAACTTGTGCTTGAGGAAGTTCCAGATGTCTCCTATGAAGACGTGGGTGGTCTCGATTCACAAATCGAGCAGATCATGGACGCAGTCGAGCTCCCGTTTCTTCATCACGAACTTTTTGCCGAGCACAAGTTGCCTGCACCAAAAGGGATCCTCCTTTACGGACCTCCCGGATGCGGGAAGACGCTCATCGCGAAGGCAGTGGCCAACTCACTCGCAAAGAAAGTTGCAGAAGTATCCGGCGACGAACACGCTCGTAGCTACTTCCTGAACATCAAGGGGCCAGAACTCCTCAATAAGTACGTCGGCGAAACTGAGCGGCAGATACGTCTCGTGTTCGAGCGAGCGCGCGAAAAGAGCGAAGAAGGCTGGCCTGTAATCATTTTCTTTGACGAAATGGATTCCCTTTTCCGCACGCGTGGAACAGGAATTAGTTCGGATATGGAATCCACAATCGTGCCGCAACTTCTCGCCGAAATCGATGGCGTTGAAACGTTGAAGAACGTGATTGTCATTGGGGCTTCAAATCGAGAAGACCTGATTGATCCAGCAATCCTTCGCCCCGGTCGACTTGATGTGAAGATCAAAATCGAACGGCCTGACGAGAATTCGGCGGGTCAGATTTTTGCTCGGTACCTCACGTCTGATCTTCCTCTCGATGCGTCTGAAGTCGACTCCCTCGGCGGTGGAGACCCTGAGAAGACCGTGCGAGTAATGATCGAACAGACGGTGGCCGAGATGTATCGCGCCGACGAAGCAAATCAGTTCCTTGAAGTCACCTACCAAAATGGCGATAAAGAAATCATGTACTTTAAAGATTTCTCTTCGGGAGCAATGATCGAAAACATCGTTCGTCGGGCGAAGAAACTCGCAATCAAGCGATTCCTTCGCACGAATGAGCGCGGTATTCGCGTCGACGACATGTTCGAATCGATTCATCAGGAATACAAGGAGCACGAGGATCTCCCGAATACGACGAATCCCGACGACTGGGCGAAAATCTCCGGCAAGAAAGGTGAGCGGATTATTTACATCCGAACACTGGTAAAGCATTCTGAATCGGAAACTGGTGGTGGTCGGTCAATCGAGCGTGTCGGAACCGGGCAATACCTTTGAGTGATTCAACGCGAATGACGAATCGGTAGGATCGGCTCGTGGCGATCCGGAAGATCTGCGGCATTGAGACTGAATACGGCATCGTTCATCGCGGGATTGACGATCCCAATCCAATTACGGCTTCGTCGGTGCTCATCAACTCTTACTTGAGTGAACTCAATCGTTCCGGTGGATCTGCGCTCGGCGTACCCCAGATCGGATGGGACTTCGAGTTCGAGAGTCCAAGTCGCGACGCCCGAGGAGCCACGCCGATTGATGCGATGCCTCCTGAGATCGAGACGCATCTCACGAATGCAGTCCTAACAAATGGTGCTCGCTACTACGTCGATCACGCCCATCCAGAACTCTCGACGCCTGAGTGCGGTGATGCTCTTTCCGTCGTCACCTTCGATCGCTCTGCCGAAGTCATTCTCGAGCGCTCAATGCTCGCTGCAGATGCACTACTTCCCGACGGACAGTCAATTGTCGTCTACAAGAACAACTCGGACGGCAAGGGAAACTCGTATGGGTGCCACGAGAATTATCTCGTCGATCGCGGCCTTCCTTTTGGTCGGATTGTTGCTGAAGTAACCCCTCACTTCATCACTCGGCAGATCTTTTGCGGTGCGGGAAAAGTGGGCAGCGAGATCGGATTCTCTGCGGATGAGGTGCCCTTTCAAATCAGCCAACGAGCAGATTTCTTCGAGGAAGAGGTGGGCCTCGAGACAACGCTCAAACGACCAATCATCAACACGCGCGATGAGCCGCACGCCGACCCTCAGAAGTATCGAAGGCTCCACGTCATCATTGGTGACGCCAACATGAGCGAGGTGGCGACCTTCCTCAAGGTCGGCACCACCGCACTCGTTTTGGCAATGATCGAAGACGATTGGGTCAACGCCGATTTCCGATTCACCTCGCCGATTGCCGCACTTCGGTCCGTTAGTACCGATCTCTCGATGTCAGCAGTTCTGCCACTCGCCAGCGGCGGGTCGATCACGGCCCTCGAGGTGCAAATGCACCTACTGGAGCGAGCAATCGACTGGACGGATCATCATGGATTCGAGCTTGTTGGAGAGGAAGCGGGACCAGAAATACTCAAGCGTTGGAGTGAAGCGCTTTCGGCCATCGAAGCCGGGAGCGCTTCACTCGCTTCGACCGTTGATTGGATTGCGAAATACCGACTGATCGATGGTTACCGCGAGCGACACGGGCTCTCTTGGGGCGACGCACGGTTGCATGCTCTTGATCTGCAGTATCACGATCTCCGCCCAGAAAAGTCCCTGGCTCGTCGGGTCGGCCTCGAAACAATCTGTTCAACGAGCGGCATCGAACGAGGTATCTCACATCCACCGGATGACACTCGCGCCTATTTCCGTGGCGCCTGTCTGGCGAAGTTTGGTTCCGACATTGTTTCCGCGAATTGGGACTCCCTAGTCTTCGACGTCGGAGGGGCCTCGCTTCGGCGAGTGGCCATGATGGAACCGTCCCGTGGGACCGCTGCCCACGTGGCTAGCGTGATCGAATCAAGCCAAACAGCCGCCGAGTTGCTAGATCAACTTGGCTCGTAGAGCGAGCAGCTGCGGTTAGCCAAGGATTGCTCGCATCGAAAAGAAGGAGGTGCCATGCCTGAACGTGAACAAATCAGACGAACTCCAGCTGAGCGACCCGAGACATCAGTGGATGACGCTCCCCAGAGTTCTGAATCGGGTGAAAAACTCAAAGCGGAACTCGATGACCTTCTCGACGAAATTGACGAAGTCCTTGAGACAAATGCAGAAGACTTTGTGAGGAGTTTCGTGCAAAAGGGTGGGCAATAGTCACTTGGGCTCCGCTGGCCTCGAGCCGGTAGCCTTTCGTCCGTGACTATGCCGTTCTTTGCACCTTCTGACGATCCCGGCCCCGATTTTGCTGCCCTTGCGAAAATCCAAGGGCTCGTTCCGATAGCACCATTGTCAGCTGTTGACGATCGACTCCGCATTACCCATGCCACAACGGTCGTGGCCGTTCGGTATGTCGATGGTGTCGTCATGGCCGGTGACCGGCGAGCGACATCAGGCAACATCATCAGTCATCGCGCGATCGAGAAAGTGTTTCCCGCCGATCGCCATTCCGGAGTGGCAATAGCGGGTGCGGCTGGTCCAGCAATGGAAATGGTGAAGCTCTTCCAGCTTCAACTTGAGCACTACGAGAAAGTCGAAGGCTCGCAACTTTCTCTTGAAGGCAAAGCGAATCAGCTCGGTCAAATGGTTCGCAACAACCTGCCCGCAGCGATGCAAGGCCTCGTAGTTGTTCCGATTTTCGCTGGATTCGATGTACGTCGCGAAACTGGACGACTTTTTCAGTACGACATCACCGGCGGTCGTTACGAAGAATCGAATTTCGCAACGAGCGGTTCCGGGGGTTCGCTGGCCGGCTCCGTCGTGAAGATGAAATTCCACGAAGGACTCACCCGAGATGAAGCAGTCGATCTCGTCATCACGGCGCTCTTTGAGGCGGCCGATGAAGATTCAGCTACCGGGGGCCCCGACATGGTTCGTGGCATTTACCCAGTCGTTGCAACTATCACGCTCGATGGTTTTGAACGGGTCCTCGACGCCGAAATAGCCGAACGATTTGTCGGATTGCTCGATGTGCTTGCTTCCCGTGATGGCGGCGGTCGAATTTCTGAAACGGCGACCGAAACTGCAGGGGGTGCGCTATGAGCATGCCGTTCTACGTTGCACCAGAGCAGGTCATGAAGGATCGTGCCGACTATGCCCGCAAAGGCATCGCTCGAGGTCGTTCGCTGGTGGCGGTTCAATTTGCTGGGGGTATTGCGATCGTCGCCGAGAACCCTTCGACAACGCTTCGCAAAGTTAGTGAGATCTATGACCGTATTGCGTTTGCCGGTGTCGGCAAATACAACGAATTCGACCAGCTGCGAATCGCCGGCGTTCGCGCTGCTGATCTCAAAGGATTCTCCTACAGCCGTGAAGACGTCGACGCTCGGAGCCTGGGCAATCAATACGCACAGATCCTCGGTCAGGTTTTTACCCATGAGATGAAGCCCATGGAGGTAGAGATTCTCGTTGCCGAAGTTGGTGCTGCGGAACCGGACGATCAGTTCTTCCACATTCTCTACGACGGCACAGTTATGGACGAGAATCGATTCACCGTCTTAGGCGGCGACGCTGATGCTATTGCCAGTCGTCTTGAGGCGACTTGGGCCCCTGGACTTGATCTTGTTTCGGTGCTGGCACTAGCGGTTGCTGCATTGGCGGGACCCGACCGTTCACTCGTTGCTTCCGACCTTGAAGTAGCAGTTCTTGATCGAGGTGCCCAGCGCCGCTCATTCCGCAGGATAGAACGCGCAGAATTGCCAGCCTTCCTTCCCGAAGCTTGATTTTTGGCTGAGCACACTCGCCGGGAGCTTCGCCGGTAGCGTGCCGATATGGAGCGTCGAATCTTCGGACTCGAGAACGAGTATGGGGTTACATGCACGTTGCGCGGGCAGCGTCGTCTGAGCCCAGACGAGGTTGCGCGATATCTCTTCCGCCGTGTCGTCTCGTGGGGCAGGAGCTCAAATGTCTTCCTGCAAAATGGTGCTCGTCTCTATCTCGATGTTGGATCGCACCCTGAATACGCAACTCCCGAATGTGACTCGATTCACGATGTCGTTGTTCATGACAAAGCGGGGGAGAGGATCCTCGAGCAGCTCTTGACGTCAGCCGAGAAACGCCTCGCCGACGAGGGCATCAATGGCGATATCTACCTCTTCAAGAACAACACTGATTCAGCGGGCAATTCCTATGGCTGTCACGAGAACTATCTGACAGGCCGGACCGAGGAACTCGCGCATTACACAAACGCATTGATTCCGTTTTTGGTGACGAGGCAAATCTATGCCGGAGCAGGCAAGGTTCTTCAGACCGCTCGCGGAGCGATGTTCTGCATCTCACAGCGAGCGGAACACATCTGGGAAGGCACATCGTCGGCCACGACGCGCAGTCGCCCCATTATCAACACGCGAGATGAGCCCCACGCTGATGCCGAGAAATATCGGCGCCTTCATGTGATCGTCGGTGATTCCAATATGAGTGAGTACGCAACGTTCCTCAAAGTAGGCACGACGGCGATTCTCCTTCGGATGCTGGAAGAGCCCAATGTGATCATGCGGGATATGACACTCGAGAACCCGATCCGGGCAATTCGAGAAATCAGTCACGACATGACGTGCACCCGAAAGGTTCGTCTCGCAAATGGGCGAGAGGCCACTGCTCTTGAGATCCAAAGCGAGTACCTCACACGAGCTCTGCGCTATGCCGAGCGACGCGATCTCTCTCCACTCGAGAAGCAAGCACTCGGGATGTGGGAGAAATCCCTCACGACGATCGAAAAAGATCCACTTGGCCAGGACCGAGAAGCCGACTGGGTGATCAAATACAAGCTGATCGAAGCGTTCCGCGAACGACATTCTCTTGAGCTCACTGATCCGAGGGTGTCGCTCCTTGATCTCCAGTATCACGACATCAGTCGCAAAAGAGGTGTTTTCTACCGCATGCAAGATCGTGGACTTGTTGAGCGCATTTGTGGTGATGCCGAAATTGAAGAGGCCATTGAAACGCCACCGCAGACAACGCGGGCAAGATTGCGCGGGGAGTTCATCAAGAAGGCGAAAGAACGAAAGCGCGATTACACCGTCGATTGGGTGCATTTGAAGTTAAATGACCAAGCACAACGTACGGTTCTTTGTAAGGACCCGTTCCGGTCACACGACGAGCGCGTCGAAAAACTGATCGCATCCTTGTGACCCCTTCTGCAAATCATTTTGATGGATAACTCATGACTCCGACAGATAAATCAGCAGAAAAGTTTGAACGACAGATGAATCTGCTCGCTGCTCTCAGCGATACGACTCAGGGCATCCGAGCCGCCGATATCCAACAGCGAGTTCCTGGGTATAACCCGGATCACGATTCCTTTCGCAGAACTTTCGAGCGAGACAAGAAGGACTTACTCAGTCTCGGCGTACCGATTGAAGTGGTTGTTGGCGCGACCGCAGACCTCACGGCGTATCGCGTCGATAAGTCGAAATACGAACTTCCCGATCCCGGTCTGGAAAGCGATGAGCTCGCAGCGTTGCATCTCGCTCTCGAGACAGTTGCTGTTGGTTCCTCGCAATCGGACATGGCGAGAGCAATGTGGCGGCTAGGCGGAGTAGTCGATGCCGCAACGAGTGATTCTCTCGGCGTACCAATCGGCGAGCTGACCGAGATACCCAGCGACCCTGCACTTGTTCCACTCTTTCGAGCGGTAACAGAAGGTCGGGCCGCCACCTTTTTGTACGAGACCAGCGCCGGGGTTTCGGAACGGAGTGTCGAACCTTGGCACCTCGATTTTAAGCGAGGTCGATGGACCCTTTCGGCATTCGATAGTGCCCGCGAGGACCAACGGAACTTCCGTCTCGACCGGATACGAGGAGATGTCGCGGTTGGTGACGTTGCCAGTCAGGCCCATCCGTCGCCGTCGACATTGGTCGAACAATCTGATCCTTGGGAGTTCGGGGATAATGAACCAGTCTTGGTGAGCGTGAGGTTCGACTCTGAGGTTGCACTCTTCGCTGGGGAATCGTTGAGTTCATGCACGTCGACTCCAGCTGGCGACGGATCCGTTGTTTTCGAAGTGCCTGTCACAAATTGGCCAGCGTTCCGCTCTTTTGTGCTCAGTTTCCTTGATCATGCCGAAGTGCTGGAACCGCCTGAGTATCGAGCGGCGATGAGCGACTGGCTTCTGGCAATCACGGGTGATCCCACTGGCTGACCTCACTGCAGCAGAGAGGCTTGACCGAACCTTGGCGATTGTCCCATGGGTAGCGAATCAACCGAATGGAACAGCAACGTTCGACGAAATCGTGGACCGATTCAACATTGGTGCCGACGACCTGCGTGATTGCCTCGTCATCACATCGATGGTGGGTGTGCACCCGTACACGCCCGACGTACTTATCAATGCGATTATTGACGCCGATACCGTCACGATCGAACTTCCAGATTATTTCCGTCGACCGTTGCGCTTGACTTCTGAACAGACATTCGCGCTACTCACATCAGCGAAGGCCCTGCTCTCAGTCCCCGGCGCCGACGAACACAGCGCCCTTGCTCGTGGGCTAGCGAAAGTTTTGCATGCCCTAGGAGAGGCTTCTGAGACTGCCGTCGAGATCGAAATCGATACAGCGTCAGACGCAATCACCGAGCAACTGCGCTTCGCAGTCGATTCCAAATGTTCCGTGATGATCACCTATTACAGCTACGGGCGTGACGATACCGGATCAAGAATTGTAGATCCGTGGTCGATACATTCCGAAGGCGGACTCTGGTACCTGCAGGGTTGGTGCCATCAGAGTAACGCTGAGCGAATTTTCCGAATCGATCGGATACGCGAAGTAACTCACACCGACCAAGCATTCGTTGTTCCTGATCCCATTCCAGAGTTCCGACTCTTCGACAGTGCGGACGCACAAGGGCGAGTGACGCTCAGGCTAAACGCCGCGACAAAGTGGGTTCTCGAGTACTACCCGACCGAATCGGTCACTCCGGAAGCAAACGGCGCGTTCACTGTTGAACTCGCCATCGGTTCTGTCGCCTGGCTTGAGCGGCTGCTTCTCCGTCTCGGCCCCGACGTCGCCATGCTCGACGCATCAGAGGGTCTCGAATCGGTCGGTGCTCTAGCAGCCCGGAGGTTGCTCGCCATCTACAGTGACTAGTCTGACGGCTCGGCCAGAACGAACAGGCCCCGTTTCCGATCCGAAAGCCGCCTTGTGACAAGCCCTGCAGCCAATCCCGTGGCTTCGCCTCGTATCTCTCGTTCCCGCCGACGAATTCTTGAGAAGTGGTTCGGTTCTCGAGGCGCTGGCATCATCGAGTGGTTGATCGTAATTGTCGGAGCTGTTCTGCTCGCGCTTGTTGTGAAGCTCTTTCTGCTGCAGGCGTTCTACATTCCGTCACTTTCGATGTACCCGACTCTGCATGTCGGTGATCGTGTTCTGGTGAACAAACTCAGCTATCACCTTCACGACGTCAACCGTGGAGACGTCATCGTTTTCGAACGACCAGCGTCAGAAACCTCAAGCACAATCCCGGACCTGATCAAACGAGTCGTCGCTCTTTCTGGGGAATCTGTTGTGATCAAGGACGGTGCAGTCTTTGTCGACGGAACCCGACTCGATGAGCGCTACCTCCCGGATGGCACTGTGACCAGCACAGCCAATGCTCCGAACAAGTGCACAGAACAGGCCCCCTGCGTCATCCCCAATGGACAAGTTTGGGTGATGGGGGATAATCGCGGCGACTCTAAAGACAGTCGCTACTTCGGCTCCATCGAAAAATCTTCGATTGTTGGACGAGCGTTCATAACAGTGTGGCCGCTGAGCCGCTTCGGACTGCTCTAGAACACTGACAACAATCGCCTTTTACTCACCACATGCATTTTTCTCAGGAAGATGCATTGGCGAGCGCGTTCATCATGACGTCAACGTGATCGCTATAGACCCCGTCTATCCCAGCATCGATGAGTGCATCGAGAATCCGTTCGAATTGCGCATCCCACCCAAAGGCGAGGAGCTCGAAGCGGTGCACCATCGCTATGAGACCACCAGTCCAATCCGAGTGGTGGAGGTTCAACACATCCACCCCCATCTCAGCGCTGCGGGCGATATGGAGTTCAGGACTGCCTTCAAACTGAGCGGCTCGTGTTGACTCAACGAGATTGACGTCCGGCGAAAGAGTCCTCCAACCACAAAGAAGATCGCGCGATGGATGACAAAGCCAAAGTTGTGATTCAGCGCTTACATCTCGAGCGCAAGCGATCACCTCTGCAGCAGCTGCGGGATCTTTGATATCGAGTGAAAACTCAACCGTGGCGCCCACCAGTTCGTAGAAACTGCGGAGCGTCGGAATGTGCGCAGGAAGCTCCGAAGAGTGAACCTCAGCGATTGGCCGCCGCCTGGGTCGTCTCCCGACGACACCGTCGTGGTCAAGAACAGCAACCCCATCGGATGTCATCCAGACGTCGCTCTCGATCCCTGTTGCCCCCAGACGCACAGCGAGCTCGAACGCCTCCATCGTGTTCTCAGGCGCATTGGCCCTCGCTCCACGATGGGCGAAGCCGATGGGTGGCCGAAGCGATGGAAGACGAGTCACTGCTACAGACTGCCTCATCGGAAGCTAGTGACGGCAACACGAGCGTTGCGGTCTCATGGTCGAAGTGCAGGGGTACGATGCGGTCCATGTTTAATGTCGGCGGCGGTGAGGTCATTGTGATTCTCCTGCTGGCGTTGTTGCTGCTCGGACCTGAGAAGTTGCCGGACACGGCTCGAAAAGTCGGGAAGTTCCTTGCTGAAGTCCGACGGGTGACCTCAGGGTTCGAAGAAGAAGTTCGTTCCGCAATGGATATCGGCGAAGCCCGAACCGTGGATTCCGCCCTCGACCGCACGACCGACGGACCTCGCCTGGTCGCCCCCGTTGATCCCATTTCGGCAATGGACCCTTCGGCTGCGCCAACCCCGTTCATCGGAGACTTGTCCTCTGCCGACCCTGCCGACAACGGATCCGGGACACACTGAGACCAGCGATGACGACAGAAACGAAACCTCCGTCTTCGGGTCATATGACGTTGTGGGAACACCTTGCTGAGTTACGGACCCGACTCTTCCGAATAGCGATTGCCGTCGCAGCTGGTGCGCTTCTCGGCTGGTTCCTCTATCCGTATGTATTGGCGATCCTCAAACACCCCTTCAACGAGGTACAGCCGGGCCAGCCATTCATCGCGACTGAACCACTGCAAGCCTTCGGATTGCGACTCAAGATGTCTGGTTATATCGGTATTGCCGTCGCAATGCCGATCATCGTTTGGCAGATATGGCGATTCGTAACGCCTGGTCTCTATCCGCACGAGAAAAAGTACGCGGTTCCATTCACCTTGAGCGCCGTGATTCTCTTTCTTGGCGGAGCGACGTTGGCTTTCTACGTACTCAATCCAACGCTCCAGTTCCTAACCACTATCGGCGGTTCACAAATCGAGCCCTTCTATACCGCGGACAGTTATGTGACATTGATCGTCTGGATGATGCTGGCGTTTGGTGTCGGTTTCGAGTTCCCGGTTTTGCTCGTTGCTTTGCAGATGATCGGTGTCATCTCGCCGAAGCAATTGCTTCGATGGTGGCGTCAAGCAATTGTCGTCATTGCTGTGATCGCTGCAGTCATCACACCAAGCGGCGATCCGATTTCAATGATCGCGCTCGCGCTCCCGATGCTCGTTCTTTATGCTCTTTCGGTGGCCGTCGGAGCGATCATCCTTGCCCTGAGGCGTCGAGCGAAACGGAAGGCTGCCTCGGACACCGTTGACGCCGCCGCTGATTGACGTGACCCAATCATTCGAACTTGATCGATTCCAGTTAGAGGCAATCGCCGCCATCGACCGTGGCGTCTCAGTTCTGGTGTCGGCTCCGACTGGCTCTGGAAAGACGAAGATCGCTGAGCATGCGGTTGCCCTCGCATTGCGTTCAGGAACCCGAGCGTTTTACACAACACCGATCAAAGCACTTTCGAATCAGAAGTTTCACGATCTAACCGAGGAACATGGCGAGGCGTCGGTTGGTCTTCTCACAGGCGATACAGCGATCAATGGGGACGCTCCGATTGTCGTCATGACGACTGAAGTTCTTCGCAACATGATCTACGCCCGTTCGCCCGGTCTCGACGCCCTTGCGTGGGTGGTCCTCGATGAAGTTCATTACCTGCAGGACACCTACCGAGGATCAGTTTGGGAAGAGGTGATTATTCATCTCCCGAAACATGTTCGACTTGTCTGTCTCTCAGCAACAGTCTCGAATGCCGATGAGCTTGGCCAGTGGATTAGTGCAGTTCGAGGCCCCACCGAAGTGGTTGTCGAATCGAAACGCCCGGTCACGCTCGATAATTGGTATCTCGTAGCAGACCGCCAAGGCGATGGGCTTGTCTTGCTGCCAACTCTCGATGACGGCAAGGCCAATGATCGAGGCCATCGGTACGACTTAGATATTCGCGATCGATCGAGCGGTGGACGTCGACGCTATGCAACACCAGGTCGAGTCGAGGTAGTGGAGTTGCTTGCAGAACGTTCGATGCTGCCGGCAATTTTCTTCATCTTCAGCCGAAACGGCTGCGACGATGCTGTTCAGTCCTGCACACGCGCTGGGCTTGCCTTTACCGACTCCAGCGAGCGAGAACGGATTCGTCACATCGCCGAGTCTCATGTTCGCGATCTCAGCGACGATGACTTACGGGTGCTCGACTACGGGCGCTGGCTGGACTCGCTCGAACGCGGAATCGCTAGCCATCACGCCGGGCTGGTTCCTCCCTTCAAAGAAGCTGTCGAGCAATGTTTCGTTGAGGGGCTCGTTCGTATTGTGTTTGCGACAGAAACCCTGGCGTTAGGTATCAACATGCCAGCGCGAACGGTTGTTATCGACAAGCTCACGAAATTCACCGGCGAGGGCCATGAGTTCTTAACCCCTGCGCAGTACACCCAACTCACTGGACGGGCAGGCAGGAGGGGGATAGACGATCATGGCAATGCGGTTGTGCTTTGGTCTCCGTTTGTCACGTTTGATGATGTCGCGACGTTGGCAGCGAGCCGAAGTTTCCGTCTCACAAGTTCCTTCCGCCCGACATACAACATGGCGGCAAATTTAGTCCGGAGGTACGACGCTGCGGAAGCACATCGCCTCCTCGGAAGTAGTTTCGCTCAATACCAAGCTGATGCCGATGTGGCGCGAGAGGAACTCCGAATCGCCACCCAGTTTGAAAAACTCGAGCATCTCACCGAAGAAGCAACATGCGACAGGGGAGACGTGGTTGCCTACAAGGCGCTTCTCGATCGCGAACGCGGTGTGAAGCGGTCTGGAAGTGGCGGTTCCGCTGTTGAACGCGCGCTTTCAGAAATGAAGCCCGGTGACATTCTTTGGCTAGAAGGAAGCGGGGGACACGATCGCGTCGCAGTACTTTCTGTCTCACACCGTAAAGGTGGATCAGTTCGAGTCAAGGTGTTGAACTCTCGGCGCAATGTCCTGCAACTCGGGGCGAAGGATTTCGATGAGGCTCCGACAGTGGTCGGACATATCGATCTCCCAATTCCGTTCACTCCGATGAAGCCCAAGTTCCAGAAAGCGGTTTCGATTGAACTCGATCGCGTTGCGGGTCGGGTCCGATCACTTGCACCCGATCCCAATGAGAATGTTGATCGAGATCAGTTCGCCGAGCACCCAGTTCACGATTGCCCTCAGCGCGACCAACATCTGCGATCCCTGCGCGATGTTGAGCGCGTGAGAAAGGACATCGCTGGTCTCGAAAAACGAATCAGGTCTCGAACGGGTTCACTCGTGGAGCAATTCGATCGGATCCTGCAGATGCTCGAAAATTGGGGACACCTCGACGGATGGCGACTGACCGATCGTGGTGAACGATTAGTGCGGATTTATCACGAGTCGGATCTCGCTATCGCCGAGGCGATCGAAGAAAACCTTTTCGATGATCTGACGGCTCCGGAACTGGCGGGTCTCGTGAGTTCTTTCATCTACGAATCTCGGGCTTCGAGTCCCGATCTTGGTACGTGGTTCACGCGTCGTTTACTCGCGGAACGCGCCGATCAGATTTCTGACCTTGCCTCGTCGATTTCACAAGACGAGATCCGTCTTGGGCTTCCGGGAACTCGAACGACGGATCCAGCCTTCTTCGCACTGGCCCATGCGTGGGCTTCTGGCGATGAGCTCGATCACATGTTGGGTGACGATGAAATGCCTGGCGGAGACTTCGTTCGAACGATTAAACAACTGGTCGATCTCCTTCGTCAGATTTCAGAAACCGAAGCGACGTGTGCACGAGCTGCTTCCGAAGCTTCGGATTTGCTTCATCGTGGCATCGTCGCTGTTTCCGGTCGTGGTCGCGTTACCGAAGAGCAGGATGACGGTTCGCCGTGACGATAAGGAAACACAGCGACTACGGCAGATCGGCACCGTTGCCTCCGGGATCACCGATTGCGTCTTGCGATGCAGAACTTCGAAGCGTTGTGTGTGCAGCCTGGTCTGAGCATCGTCTACCGATCACAGTTGGGCTACTCGGAGGCGACGTTTGTCGGACGCTGGGCGGGTCCGGCGATGTCACTCGACTGCAGACCTCCGAGGCACTCACCGTTCCCGTCGATCTACCCATCGCTGTTATTGACGGAACGGAGTATCCGTTTGTCGCTCACTTGCTGATCGGTCGTCCGTTCGCAAAAAACTTTGTTGTAGCGATGAACGCTCAATGGCTCGGAACGCTCGATCTAGGCCCTCGCTCTCATCCAGGCGATGGCCTCATTGATGTCACGTCAGGCACACTTCCTTGGACGCAACGACGGCTGGCTCGCCGCCGGGCGCTCTCCGGCACGCATCTCCCACATCCGGCCTTAAAACATCGCCGAACCTCTCACGAACGCTTCGCTTTTACCTCACCCGTCGCAGTGCAGATCGATTCGCTACTCCATTTACGGACCACGGAAATCGAGATTCGAGTCGAACCAGACGCGTTCTTTGCCGTGGTGTGACCATCCGGTCCGAGTCGTTCGCCATGTAGCGTTCTGATATGGACGTCAGCGACGCAAAGCGACAAGCCGTTGAGGTGATCGACAGTTACAGCGATCTGCTCCTCGAGATCTCTCACTCCATCCATTCACACCCCGAAGAGAACTATGCAGAACATCATGCTCATGATGTTCTGACCGCGGCGCTTGAAGCGAACGGTCTCCATGTTGAACGCGGAGCCTACGGATTACCGACTGCGTTCGAAGCTTCGACCGGTACCTCCGGTCCGGAGATTGCCGTCTTCTGTGAATACGACGCGCTTCCCGGAATTGGTCACGCTTGCGGACACAACATCATCGCTGCGGCTGGTCTCGGTGCCGCGCTCGGTGCGGGTTCGGTTGCAAAAGATCTTCGCGGTCGGTTGCGAGTGTTTGGGTCTCCGGCCGAAGAGGGCGGGGGAGGAAAGGTCTTCATGCTCGAGCGTGGAGCTCTTGACGGAATAGATGCAGCGATGATGATCCACCCCGCCGATGCCGATCTGCGTTGGATGACAACAATCGCGGTTCAACAACTGATGGTGACCTGGCACGGCGAGGCTGCCCACGCCGCAGCCCAACCATGGAATGGACGCAACGCGCTCGATGCTGCGGTCTTGGGATACATGAACGTGGCCGCCCTTCGCCAACACATCCGTCCTCAGGAACGGATCCATGGAGTGTTCACCAACGGCGGAGACAAGCCGAACATCGTCCCCGCCTCAGCAGCGATGCATTGGTTCGTCCGGGCCGCAGATGTCTCTTCGCTCGAGGCACTCAAGATGCGTGTCCTTTCAGCGCTACAAGCTGGCGGCGACGCAGCCGGTTGTTCGACAGAGTTCTCTTGGATTGAGCCTTCTTACGCTGAACTTGTTCGGAACGCACCATTCGAGGAGCTCTACGCGTCGAATAGTGCGTCTCTCGGTCGGGTTGTTGCGGAGCCGAGTGGGGATTCGAATGTCGTGGGATCGACCGACATGGGAAATGTCAGTCACGTGGTTCCATCCATTCACCCGATGATTGCGGTTGCTCCGCGAGGAGTTGGTATTCACACAGAGAAATTCACTGAGTTCGCGGCATCAGCCACCGGCGACGCAGGAGTACTTGATGGGGCCAAGGCCATGGCGATGACAATCATCGACCTGTGGACCTCAGAAGAAATACTGCGATCAGTTACCGACGCATTCGCCGCTCGTCACATCTAGGTGCTCTTCTCAGCGGCATCCGCGTCCGGGTGCCCTCAACGCCGTACGGTTGCTCGCCGTGAGCGTCTACGTCGCAGAGGAGTTCAGTCCAGAAGAGGCCGACGTTCTACGTCGTTATTTCACAAACCTCTACGGACCAGTGTTTGCGCTGGTAAATCTCCCCGAGGTTGTGAAAGGTGCGCTGTTCGCGAGGTATTCACGAACTCACAAAAGTCTCCGGAGACTGTTTCTCGACGAATTTGTCGGGGAACTCGACGTCAGTGGCGATGCCTCCATCGATGCGACGATCGGGCTGCGCCGGGCCGAAGAGTTGTACGAAAAAGTGTTCTTTGAATACGGCGATGACTCTGTCGCTCAGCTCGGGGGAGTGCATCTTGCCTGCGAGCAGGCCTCAAATCTTCTAACGAAGGTGCTTGAGTGGGGTCGACTTATGGCCTATCTCGAACAATCAACTCGCTATATCTCCTACGACGCTCGCATCGGCGGCCGCTACAGGTTCTATCGTCCACCGGGAGTGCTCCAGTCGAGTTTGGGCACTCGATATGTCGGCGACATGGACCGGCTCTTCGACACCTACGCAGAGTTGCTCCCCATCGTCGTCGACGACATTCGTGAGCGGATCCCCAAGGATCCCGCCGATAGTGATTTCGTTTACCGCCAAGCAATTCGTGCAAAGGCCTTCGACTCAATTCGTGGTCTTCTCCCGGCCTCTTCACTTTCGAATGTCGGCATCTACGGCACCGGACAAGGCTACGAAATGTTGCTCCTTCGTATGCGCGCTCATCCACTGCCTGAAGCCCGCACCTACGCAGACCTCATGCTCACCGAACTGCGCAAAGTCGTGCCGTCATTCCTCAAGCGGGTGGATCTCGACGACAGGGGAGTGGCCTGGAGTAACTACCTCAGTTCGAGTCGTAATGCCATGGATGACATTGCCGGACGCCTCTTTGCCGGAGTTGATGACGTTGACCCGGCTCCAGTCGTAACTCTCGTCGATTTTGATCCGGACGCCGAGATCAAACTCGTCGCCGCAGCGCTCTACCCGCACCTGTCGTTACCCGAGCGCCAAATCGAAGATCGGGTTCGGCTCATGAGTACCGAAGAGCGAGTAGCCGTACTCAGCGCTTACGAAGGCGGTCGCGACAGACGCCGGCATAAACCTGGTCGGGCTCTTGAGCGCCCCTCGTATCGATTCGACATACTTGCCGATTACGGCGCGTTCCGAGACCTCCAACGTCACCGCATGCTGACGATTGATTGGCAAAAGCTGACGCCACTGCACGGCTACACCCGCCCGGCTGCTGTCGATGACGCCGGCGTCGCAGCTACCTTCGACGAGGCGATGGAACGTTCAGCATCGCTCTATGAAGCGCTCGAAGAGCATTTCCCCTCCGAGTCTTCCTACGCTGTCGCGCTGGCCTATCGAGTGCGGTTCTCGATGCATATGAATGCTCGTGAAGCGATGCATCTCATCGAGTTGCGCACAACACCCCAGGGCCATCCTGCCTACCGGATCGTCGGTCAAGAGATGCATCGTCTTATTGCCGAGCAGGCGGGCCACCACGCCATTGCGGCCATGATGCGCTTTGTTGATCACAGCGCCGAGCCTGAACTTGAGCGCCTCCAAGCCGAACGAAGGTCAGAAAAACGTCGTTTGGAGCCCTAAAAGAGGTGTCGTTTGTCACCTTTCGACATCTGCAGCACGAATGGCACCAACACCACCCCAGAACGTGCCTATCATCCGCGGCACGAATCACTCTGGCCCCGCGTTGCGAAGGCCCTAACCCGAGGACTCCATGGCTGACGATCCCATCGAAGAAGAATTCGACGAAGAAGAAATCGACGTCGATCTCGAAGGGGAAGACCTCGAGGGCGATCTTGTCGAAGACCTTGAAGAGGTACTCGTAGATGCCGTTCTCGAAGACGAAGAAGACGAAGAAGCAGTTGCTGACGCGGCGCTTGCTGCCCGTCCCAAGCGTGAAGATGAAGACGACGAAGAAGAAGATCTCAACCCCGACGACGTCGAAGCCGACCTCGATGCGATCCTGAAGGATCGAATCGCTGCCGCCGACGACGACGAAGAGGACGATGAAGAGGTCGTCCCCGAACCTCGTGCTCCTGCCGATATTGCTGAAGGTGTTACGCCTAAGAAGGCGAACGAATTCATGTGCACCGGTTGTTTCCTTTTGGTCAACCGAGGACAGTTTGGTTCTCCCGGTTCGATGCACTGTCCTGTCGGAGAAGCCGTATGTCCGGCAATCGCGCATATCGAATCTAGTGCGCTGGATCGTCAGGTGAAAGCAGCGGCGAAGAAAGCGCCTGCCAAGAAAGCGCCAGCCAAGACTGTTGCGGCAAAGAAGCCGGTTACAAAGGCACCCGTGAAGAAGGCTCCGGCCAAGAAATCATCAGCCAAGAAAGCCAAGAGCTGACGTGTCGGCCCCAGCGAGCGATTCGGCTGTCGATCCTGTCGAGAAGTTGCTCGACCTGTTCCTCTACGCGCCGATCGGGTTGCTATCGAAAAGCGCAGAGGCTGTGCCCGACCTCGCAAAGCGTGGCCGAACACAAGCTGCAAATGCCCGCGTCATTGGTCAATTCGCTCTCGGAAGCACGAATGCGAAAGCCCGAAAGTCGATTGCTGACGCTGAGCAGCACGTGCAAGCATTTTTCAAGATCATTGCCGAGTCAGCCAAGCCATCTCGTTCTCAGACAGACGCCACAGCTTCGAGTTCAGGCTCAGTGAAGATCACCGAAGCTTCGGCTCACGATGGTTCTATTGACAACTACGACGCTCTCACCGCTGTTCAGATACTTCCGCTGTTGGCCACACTTTCACCAGCAGAGCTTCAACAGATTTCCGATTATGAACAGGCGCACCGCGCACGAAAGACAGTCCTGGCTCGAATACGTCAGTTGCAGAGCTGAGATGTTGACGACGGTCCGCCCTGCGGAACAGTCGGACCTTAACGAGTTGGCCGTGCTCATGGACACAGCGGTTCTTGAGTTGCGAAACCAGCGCGGGGGAGAAGCACTGGCGTGGGCGATCGACCGCAACGCCTCCTCGCTGCTTTCACTCACTACGGCGCTCGACGCCCCCAACACAATGTTGTGGTGCGGTCTTTGGGAGAGCGTCCTCGTTGGCTACGCGATCGCCTCAGTTGTCGCTGAGGGCGGTGATCAGGTCGTCTTGATCACTGACATCTACACCACGCCCGAAGTTCGTGATGTTGGCGTCGGCGAACTCCTGCTCGAATCTGCAATCGCTTGGGCCACGGTTCTTGATGCAGTGGCCATCGATGCTCACGCCCTCCCAGGAGCACGTGAATCGAAAAACCTCTTCGAACGCTTCGGGCTTACTGCTCGGTTGATTACCGTTCGTCGTCAACTGCGCTAAGCGCACGACGATCTACGACTAGCGGCCCTTCCATTCAGGCGCACGCTTTTCGATAAAGGCATTGAGACCCTCAGTGGTGTCTTCCGACGCTAAGACGCGACCAAACGCAGCGCCCGTCTTCGCCATGATTGTTTCTTCATCGTCCCAGTCAGCTGCGATTACGAGAGTGCGGCTCTCCCAGACTGCGAGTGGGGCATTGACAGCAATTGCATTTGCCAGCTCCATCGCGCCCTCGAGTGCCTTTCCTTCAGCGGTGATGCGGTTCACGAGGCCGAGTTCATAGGCACGCTGAGCCGTGAGTGGCTCGCCGGTAAGCGCGACTTCGAGGGCCACATTCTTTCCGACGATCTTTGGGAGTCGATAAAGACCACCGGCTCCGGCAACGAGGTTGCGCTTCACTTCAGCGAGACCAAACTGTGAAATTTCGGAAGCAACAATCATGTCGGCGGCCAAGGCGATTTCACATCCGCCTGCTGTCGCCAGACCGTCGACGGCGGCAATAATCGGCTTCGTTCGCGGGAATGTTGTGAACCCTCCGAATCCGCCCTTCTTCGTGGCCAGATCGCCGGGTCGGCCCTCGCTGATGACTTTCAGATCGGCACCGGCGCAAAAAACCGGCCTCTTGTGCCCTGTGGTGTTTGCTGTCAGCACGCCAACCCAAACGTTGGGGTCAGCCTCGAACGCCTCAAGGTGCGCCGTCATTGCGTTTGCGACCTCGCCGTTCACCGCATTGCGGGCCTCGGGGCGGTTGAGTGTGAAAACTGCAACATGTCCGTGGACTTCATATTCGACCATCTTCAAACTCTAGCGAGTCCACTGCTGGCTCCCAGTTTCGTCACGTGACGAAACTACGATCGAAACGTGGCGAACGTGCGTGGTGACTCGACTCCGGTTCCGAAGATCCGGCGAATCGCGGTGTGCGATCTCGACGGGACGCTCGTCGACTCCGATGTCGCGTTGGCCGATGCCTTTCTTGCGCTGGGAGTTCAGCGTTCAGAGATCACCTATGGACATGTTCTGGCCGATGAGTGCCTGCGGTTGGGGATTTCGGTCGGTGAGTACCTCAACGTGTATGACCCTTCCAAGATCGTTCCGTTCCCAGGAGTAACAGAACTCGTCACTCATTTCGAC
>Ga0194055_10001318_pt1 | contig 20252 bp, 18 predicted proteins | sample SepL449m_MetaG_FD_155482 | JGI IMG/M metagenome (GOLD analysis project Ga0194055, IMG submission 155482) | Anoxic zone freshwater microbial communities from boreal shield lake in IISD Experimental Lakes Area, Ontario, Canada - Sep2016-L442-9m | ecosystem: Environmental > Aquatic > Freshwater >...
GAGAAGGCGTCGGTGACCATCCGGTAGGCGTTGCGCAGCGTCTCGGTGTCGAGGTCGCTGGTGTGGACCAGTCGCGCGGTGTGGACGGACACGATGTCAGCTCTACCAGGTGCGGCGCGGCGTCGCGACGATACGGGCCCGGCTCCACTTCAGCCTGACCGTCTGGCCCGGCCGGAGCTGGGCCAGCGCGTCGGTGTCAACGTCGGCGACGACGGCGATCACCGGGTAGCCGCCGGTCACCGGATGGTCGGGACCGAGGATCACGGGCTGGCCACCGGGCGGAATCTGGATCGAACCGCGCACGGTGCCTTCGCTGGGAAGCTGCCGGCCCGTCCACCGCGGCGACAGCGGCGTCCCGCAGAGCCGGACGCCTACCCGGTCGCTGTGGCCGGAGACCGTCCACGCGGTCCGAATGAGGGCGTCCGGATCGTCGAACCAGTCGTCGCGCGGGCCAGGAATCACGCGGAGCTGGACCGGGGTGGCGTTGATCGCCGCCACGGGTGCCTGGTCGAGTTCGGGGAACGCCTCCTGCGCCGGCCCGACGGGAATGACATCGCCCGGCCGCACGGCTGCCGGACCGAGCCGCGACAGTGTGTCGCAACTGCGCGAACCCAGGACCGGGTCGACGACGACGCCGCCGCGCACAGCAAGGTAGCTCCGCAGGCCCGCGGGCGGGATTCCCAGCGCGAGAACCTGTCCCGGTTTCAGCCGACGAACACTGTTGGTGCCGAACGGCTTTCCGTCGACGCGTGGGTTGGCGTCCGCGCCAGTGAGGGCGATCTCGATGCCGCCTCCGCGCACCCGCGCGGTGAAGCCGCCCATGACGATCTCCAGTGTCGCCCGATCGGCCGGATTAGCGACCAGCCGGTTCGCCAGAGCATGCGAACGCCGGTCCGCCGCACCGGATTCGCTGACACCGAGGTGCGCGAGGCCGGGCCGGCCGAGGTCCTGCACCAGCGTCAGTCCGGTGGCCAGGACTTCAAGCGCCCTCACGGTGAGCCTGTACTGCGGAAGCGCACCCACATTCCCGGAGTCAGGAGTGCCGGCGGGTCGCGGTCGATATCCCACAGCGCTGCCTCGGTGCGGCCGATGAGCTGCCAGCCGCCCGGCGAGTCCCGCGGGTAGATCCCGCTGAACTCACCGGCCAGGGCTACCGAACCGGCCGGCACCCGGGTGCGGGGCTCGGCCCGGCGGGGTACCGCCAACCGCGGGTCGCCGTCCACCAGGTAGGCGAAACCCGGTGCGAAACCGCCGAATCCGACCCGCCACGGCGTAGCGGTATGAGCCGAGACGACCTCCGCGATGGGCATCCCCAGCAGCCCGGCGACTTCGGCGAGGTCCGGGCCGTCATAGACGACGTCGATCACCACGTCGGCTGTGCTCGGCGCCGGCGGCAGCTCAGGCGGGGGCATCGGGTATGACGCGAGCGCGGCGCGCACCGGTCCGAGGTCCTCGGCTCCTCCGACGGTCACCAGCACCGTGCGCGCCCCGGCGACGACGTCGACGACGCCGGGCAGTCGGTCGCTCAGCAGCCCCTCGGCGAGTGTGGCGACCTGGCCGGTGGTTTCGCAGTCGATCAACAGAGCCCGGTCGCCGTAGTCGAGGAGCCGCGCCATCGCTCAGGCGCTATAGGTGGGCTCGTGACGTTTCACGTACGCGATCAACCGGTAGGTGATCGGCAGCATGGCCACCTCCACGGCGGTTTTGTAGAACCAGCCGAGCGCGGTGTAGACGGCGAAGTCGTGGAACGTCGTGATCCCGATCGCGTGGGCGGCGAAGGCGCAGAACACCAGAGTGTCACCGAGTTGCCCGGCGAACGTCGACCCCACCAGGCGGGCCCAGAGGTGTTTCTCCTTGGTGCGCTCCTTGATCTTCACCACGGTCCAGGCGTTGATGGTCTGGCCGACGATGAAACCCGCCAGGCCCGCGACGATCAGTTGGGTGTACGCGCTGACGACGTTCGCGAAGTGCTCCTGATTGGGATAGAAATCCGCCGCCGGGAGATACACGGTCACCCAGAAGGCCAGTGCGGCAAGGCCGTTCATCAGGAAGCCGAGGATGATCGCGCGCCGGGCGGCTTGGAAGCCGTACACCTCGGCCAGGATGTCGCCGATGATGTAGGTCAGCGGGAAGACGATGAAGCCGCCGTCGGTGATGATCGGGCCGAAGGCCACCCCTTTGGTGGCGGTCACGTTCGAGATGATGACCAATGCGGTGAAGACGGCCACCAGAATCGGGTAGTACTGACTGCCGACGCGCGCGAAGGCCGGCGCGTCGGCAGCCGAGCCGTCGACGTCCACGCTCATCTGGCGATCACGTTCCTCATCCAATCACGGCGGTCAGCCGAGTGCCTGCCTCAGCAGCGGCGGCAACTGCTCGGCCACCACGGGATACGACAGCGGAGAAGCATAGGCGATCGCCGCGGACAGCTCCGCGGGCGTGAAGACGCTTCGTTGGCGGCGTAGCTCGGCGACCGCCGGATCGGCCAGCAACGCGGCCTGTTCGGCGTCGCGGTCGGTGCACCAGATCAGCAGATCGGCACCGCCGAGCGCCCGGGGCAGGTCGCGCCGCGAGATCATGGCGTAGTCGCCGGAGGCGAATCCCTTGACGCTCTCGGGGACGGTCAAGCCCATGGCGGTGAGGAATTCGGTGCGCCACCCGGCCACTGTTGCGGTGACGGTATCGCCGGTGAAGAAGCCGTTGAGCAGCACTGCCGTACGATCCTTGAACGTCGGATTAGCCTGTGCGACAGCGGCGAATTTCTGTTCGACGGCATCGACCGCGGTGGCCATCTCATCTTTCTTGAACACCGCGGTTCCGATCGTCGCGGCTTGGTCTTTCCACGGCTCGAAGAAGGCGTCCTCGCCGGACTGCGCGATCGTCGGCGCAATGGCGGAGAGTTTGGTGTAGGTGTCGGCATCGAGGCCGGCGTTGATCGCCACGATCAGGTCCGGTTTGAGTTGAGCGATCGCATTGATCTGGATCCCGTTGTCCAGGGTGAGCACCGCCGGCGTCGCCGAACCCAGTTTCGGCTGCGCCCACGGCCATACCGGCTGGTCGCCGATCCACTTGGTGACGGCGACGGGGACGACGCCGACGGCCAGGAGGTCGTCCTGTTCGGTCAGACCCGCGCTGACGACGCGGGTGGGCGGAGCCGACAGCGTGGTCTCGCCGAAGACATGCTTGATTACGACACCGCCGGAGCCGGCGCGTTCGCCGCCACCTCCGCGCGAGCACGCGGCTGTCAGCGTCAGCCCCGCCGCACCGGCCAGGCCGAGGAATTGGCGTCGGGTGACCCCGGAAAGCGGCGTCACTGGTCGGTGAGCTCCACCTGGTCGCCGACGGCGAAGGTCCCCGAGCCCAGCACCCGGAACACCGACCCCGCTTCGGCGACGACCTCGGCAACCGGACGCATCGGCAGCCGGCGACCCGGGGCGAGGTGGATGGCGACCACTTTCATGGCGGGGAGTCTATTTCGGCCACGCCGGGGTTGTTCTCATTCCGGCGCCGCCGGGATTGCCGGATGGCAGGGTGTTCGGCGTGACCGACCTTGCCGCCGCCCGCAACGTACGGACCCGATTCGGTCATCCCGCCGGACTGGTCAATCTTTTCGGCGTCGAGTTATGGGAGCGGTTCTCGTTCTACGGGATGCTGACCATCCTCGGGTACTACCTGTACTACTCGTTGACCGACGGCGGTCTGGGTCTGCCCAAAGCCACTGCGACCGGAATCGTCGGCGCCTACGGCGGATTCGTCTATCTCTCCACCGTGCTCGGCGGCTGGGTGGCCGATCGGGTGCTGGGGATGGAGCGCACCCTGTTCTACGGCGGCGTGGTGGTGATGTGCGGCCACATCTCCCTGGCACTGATTCCCGGCCTGACCGGCGTCGCGGTCGGTACCGTGCTCATCGGCCTCGGCGCTGGCGCGCTCAAGGCCAACGCCTCGTCCCTGCTGGGCACGCTGTACGACCAGGGTGACCCGCGCCGCGACGGCGGCTTCACGCTGTTCTATCTGGGCATCAACATCGGCGCTTTCGCCGGGCCGCTCATCACCGGTCTGTTGCAGACCCGGCTGGGCTTTCACTACGGATTCGGTGCGGCCGCCGTCGGCATGGCCTTCGGGCTCGCCCAGTATGTGATAACCGGCGCAATCTGGGCGAGCACGGTCGCACCGTCCCGCACCCGCTCGCCGGCGATGCGCTGTTGCGTGCAGTCGGGGTTGCCACGGTGGTGGTGGGTGCGATCGTGGTGGGCTTTCTCACCGGTGTCATCCACCTTGCGAATCTGTCGCAGGCGACCACTGCGCTGATTCTTGTTGCTTCGGTTGCCTATTTCGTGACCATGCTGACCAGTTCGCGGGTGGACGACATCGAACGCACCCGGGTGCGGGCCTTCATCCCGCTGTTCATCGCCAACGCGGTGTTCTGGTCGTTGTTCCAGCAGATCTTCACGGTTCTCGCCGTCTACTCCGATGAGCGGATCAACTGGTCGCTCTTCGGCTGGACCGCCCCGTCGAGTTGGATCGGCTCCATCGAACCGGTGTGGATCATCCTGCTGTCGCCGCTGTTCGCCATGATGTGGACCAGGCTGGGCCGCCGGGCTCCGACCACGCCGCGCAAATTCGCCTATGGCGTGATCGGCATGGGGGTGGCGTTTTTGCTGTTCCTCCCGCTGGCGGGCTCGACGGGACGGTCGGTGCCGGTATTGGCGGTGGTGGCGATCATGGCTGTCTTCGCGGTCTCGGAGCTACTGCTCTCGCCGATCGGCCTGTCCGTGACGACACAGTTGGCGCCCAACGCATTTCGGGCACAGATGATGGCGCTGTTCTTCTTCTCGGTGGGACTGGGGACCGCGATGTCGGGCGTGCTGGGCCGTTACTACGATCCCTCCCACGAGTTCGCCTACTTCGGCATCATCGGGCTGACCGCGCTGGTCGTGGGACTGGTGGTGTGGGCGTTGGCGCCCCGCATCAGCCGGCTGATGGAGGGCGTGCACTAGACCGGGTACTAGACCGAGGTCATCAGAACCACCCGTCCCGCATCTCCAGGGTGGTCCGGTCCAGGCTGGCGAGCAGGTCGAGTTGGGGTGCGGTTCTGGGCAATTCGTACCGGAAGAAGTACCGGGCCGCCTGCCGCTTCCCATCGTAGAAGTCGCCGTCACGGCCGTGAGCGGCGAGCACCTGCTCCAGCCAGATCCACGCGACGACGAGATGCCCGAACGCCTCCAGATAGACGGCGCTGTTCGCCAGGGCGGCGTCGACGTCACCGGCGGCGAACATCGACGCGGTGACGGCCACCAAGCGCTGCCATGCGGTGTCGAGTTGGTCGGCGAGTTGCGCCGGTTCGTCCCCGATGGCCCGGGCCCGGTCGACGGTGGCGGCGACCGCCGAGGTCAGCGCCGCGAGGTTGGCCCCGTTGTCGGCAACAACCTTGCGGCCCAGCAGATCCAAACTCTGGATGCCGTGGGTGCCCTCGTGGATCGGGTTGAGCCGGTTGTCCCGGTAGTGCTGTTCGACGTCGTACTCGCGGGTGTAGCCATAGCCGCCGTGGACCTGGATGGCCAGATTGTTGGCTTCCAAACACCATTGGGAGGGCCAGCTTTTCGCGACCGGGGTGAGGATGTCGAGCAACCGCCGGGCGGAGTCGGCCTCCTCGGCGGATTCCGGGCAGGCCGCGACGTCGACCAGGCGTCCGCAGTACAGCGCCAGTGCCAGTGCGCCCTCGACGTAGGACTTCTGCGCCAGCAACATCCGTTTGACATCCGCGTGCTCGATGATCGGAATCTGTGGCGCGGCAGGATCTTTGGCGGTCACCGGCCGGCCCTGCGGCCGGTCCCTGGCATACTGCACCGATTTCAGGTAGCCGGTGTAGCCGAGTGCGATGGCGCCCAGCCCGACGCCGAGGCGGGCTTCGTTCATCATGTGGAACATGTAGGACAGGCCGCGGTGTGGTTCACCGATCAGGTAGCCGACCGCCCCCGGCTGTCCGTTCGGCTGGTGATGGCCTTCGCCGAAGTTCAGCGCGGTGTTGACAGCGCCGCGGTAGCCCATCTTGTGGTTGAGGCCGGCCAGGGTGACGTCGTTGCGCTCGCCGATGGAGCCGTCGGCGTCGACGAGGAACTTCGGGACGATGAACAGCGAGATCCCCCGGGTGCCGGCCGGTGCGCCGACGATCTTGGCGAGCACCAGATGCACGATGTTCTCGGCCAGTTCGTGGTCGCCGCCGGAGATCCACATCTTCGATCCGAACAGCCGATAGCTGCCGTCGGACTGAGGTTCAGCCCGGGTGGTGATGTCGGCCAGCGACGATCCGGCCTGCGGTTCGGACAGGCACATGGTGCCGGTGAAACGGCCGGCCAGCGTCGGCTTGACGAACATCTCGATCTGCTCCGGGCTGCCGTAACGCGCGAGCAGATTGGCGTTGGCGACGCTGAGCAGCACGTAGGCCGCGGTGCCCACATTGGCGGCGTGAAACCAGGCCAGACCCGCCCCGGCGACGGCGGACGGCAACTGGCCGCCGCCGAGTTCGTGATCCATGCTGACCGCCAGCAGATCGGCCTTCGCAAACGCATCGAGGGCGACCCTGACTTCGGGGTTGATCGTGACCCGCTGCCCGTCGAAGGTGGGCTCGTGGGCGTCGTTCTTCTTGTTGTGCGGCGCGAAGTAGCGGGTGGCGATGTCCTCGCACAGGTCGAGCAGTCCGGCGAAGGTCTCGCGGGAATGCTCGCTGTACCGCTTCCGCTTGGTCAGGTCGTCGACGGCGAGCCATTCGAACAGCAGGAAGTCGACATCGCGCCGCGATAGTAGGACCGAGTCGCGCCGAGATAGTAGGACCGAGTCGCGGCGGGATAGCAGGGTGGACTCCATGAAGGCCACCCTAGGCCAGCGGCATCAGGGGAACGGGGGAGCGACGAGCACAGCGCCGAGAGATCCTGTCCGGATGCCATCACGGTGAAGTCCGGCCGAACGAGGACCGCCTGCGCACCGCCCCGAGCCAGCCAGTCCGCTGCCGGGGTATCGGCGCCGGCGTAGTGCACGACAGCATTGCGGCCCTCGATCAGGGCGCGTTCAGCCCCTGTCGGTGCCAGCCGGGTCACTACCGAAAAACCCTCTCCCAGTTGGGAGTCCAGGCGTTCGCCGGAGTCGGTGACGAGGTTGGGGCACAGCGTCCCGCTGAGATCCCGCCGCCCTGCACGGCGACGGATCAGGGCGCTGCGGTGCAGTCGCGGTGTCTGCGGGGCCAGGATCTTGGTGGTGAAGCCCGGCACCCGGTGCGCACGCGGCACGATCACCCGACGCAGCGCGTCGCCCGCCCGGCCGCCCGCGGTCATCGCCTGACCCACGGTGAGAGCGCGGGCGATCATGGCGCGGGCGTGCGGCTTTCGCTCCGCCTGGTAAGAGTCCAACGCATCAGAGCCCAGACTGCCACGCACCACCCCCGCCAGCTTCCAGCTGAGGTTCATCGCGTCGCGCAGGCCGGCGCACAGACCCTGGCCGATGAACGGCGGAGTGAGGTGCGCGGCGTCGCCCAGCAGCAGGGTGTTGCCGCGTCGCCATCGGTCGGCGAACTGCGCACGGAAGGTGTATTCGGCCACCCGGACGATCCGCAGGTCCGCGTCGGTAGCGGACCCGAGCCACGGGGCGATCAGCGGACGCAGTGCCGTCAGCGTCCCGAAGTCGGTGGCCGCCTCCCCGGGCAGCAGGCGGAATTCCCAGCGGTACCGGGAATCGCTGATCTGCATGAACGTGCCGGCACGATGAGGGCTGCAGACCTGATGAACGCCGCCCCACTGACCAAGGTCGGTGTCGGTGTCGACGTCGATCACCAGCCAGCGCTGCTCGAAGCGCAGATCCCGCATGGTGGCGCCGATGTGCTTGCGCACCATGCTGTTCGCCCCGTCGCAGCCCAGCAGATAATCGCACTCGACGGTGTGTTGGCCGCCGTCGCCGCGATCGGTGAATGCCACGCGGCTTCGCCCGCCCGGCAGCGTCAGGACACCGGTCACCTCGGCGTTGCCCCGCAATGTCGCCTCGGGGTGGCGGGTGAGATTTGTCCGCAGCAGCGCTTCGAGTTCCGGCTGGTCGAACATGTTGGCTTCGGGATGCCCGTCCCGGCTCTGCTCGGGGTCGCGCTGGAATTCGGCAAGAACGTTGAGGTCGGGATCGAGTAGACGCAGTCCGCGGCCCGGGCGGGAGATCGCGGCGAATTCCGATCCGATGCCGAGCCGGTCGAGGATCCGGTAGACCTCGTGATCGAGGTGGACGGCCCGCGGTTGCGGGTAGCGGTCGGGCCACCGATCCAGGATCAGGCTCTCGACGCCGTAACGGGCCAGCAGAGTCGCGACGGTCACCCCGACCGGGCCGGCGCCGATGACGACCACCGGGTAGCGGCCCTGCAGGTCCATCGCGACCTCTCATGTCGGAATCGGCACTCAGATGACGAAATCGTCACATATGACATAGACGTCAGTCAAGACGCTGACCACTGAATCGTCGCCGCGATCGCGCTAGGGTCGTGCCGACGGATGCGAAGGGCGGTGCTCGATGGCGGTTGAGGCGGCGCCGGCCAACCGGCTGGAGCGACGCAAGCAGCGCACTCGATCGGCCTTGATCAAGGCGGCGCAGACCATGATCGCCGCCGGCCGGCTCAACGTCCCGATCCTGGAGATCACCCAGGCCGCCGATGTCGGAATGGGTTCGTTCTACAACCATTTCTCGTCTAAAGAAGAGCTCTTCGAGGCCGCGGTCATGGAGGTACTCGACCAGCACGGCGAACTCCTCGACACGTTGACCGCGCACATGGACGACCCGGCGGAGATCTTCGCCAGTTCGTTCCGGCTGACCGGTCGATTCTTCCGCCGTCGCCCCATGGAAAGCACCATTCTGCAGGCGAATTGGCCTGCGGCCCTTGCCTCGGAGCGGGGGCTGGCACCCCGGGCGCTCCGCGACATCACGGCGGCGGCGGCCGCCGGGCGGTTCCACGTCGATGATCCCGCGCGTGCGCTGGCCATGACGGGCGGCCTGCTGATGGGACTGGGCGTTCTGCTCAGCGTCGATCCCGAGCGTGACGTCGACGCCACCACCGACGCATTCGCCGAGGATCTTCTGCGCCTGCTCGGCATGACGGCACGCGATGCACGCGCGATCTGTGCGCGCCCGCTGCCGGAGATCGAACGCTACGCGTAGCGAACCACAGCCCGCTGGGTGCCGAGATCGATGGCGCCGTCGTCAGTGGAGACCGAAGCCTCGACCCGGTCGCCGTCCTTGAGGTACTTGGGATTTCGGGCCTGACCCTTGAAAAAGGCCTTCCACTTCACCGCCGGCGGCAGCAGCCGGGAGATCATCTCGACCGGCTTGGGTGGCGCGCTGAGTGCGGTGCCGACCGGGGTGCCGGTCAGGATGAGGTCGCCGGCGCTGAGATCCTGGAACCGGCACAGCGACGTCAGGGCCTGCATCGGCCGGTACAGCATGTCGCCGGCGACGACCGAGTTCTGCCGTTCCTCGCCGTTGACGCTCAGCTTCAACCGCAAGTCCCCGAACCGCCTGAACTCGTCGGCCTCGAGCAACACCAGGGCCGGGCCGACGGGGGTGAAGGTGGGATATGACTTGGCCTCGTAGAACTGCGTCTGGGGTAACTGGATATCCCGCGCCGAGACGTCGTTGGTGACCACGAGTCCGGCGATGTAGTCGGAGAGATCGCCGGAAACCGTTGCGCCAGCAGCAATGTCGCGACCGACTACCAGACCGATCTCCACTTCGTAATCCAGCAGGCGTACGTGGGCGGGTTTGACGATCGGGTCGTAGGGGCCGTTGATGGAGGCCGAGGATTTGCGAAAAAAGGTCAGCGGTGTGCTGTCGGGATCCATTCCCGCGTCGCGCACGTGCGAGGCGAAATTGGTCATCTGCGCCACCACCCGGCAGGGCCGGGTGACGGGCGAGATCACCGCGAGGGTGTCGACGGGAACGGTCGACGAATTCTGCTGTGCGACGTGGATGGCCGCCCGGTCCCGCAGGAGCTCTCCGGTGGTGGCGGCCGACGTCTCGATCCGAGCCGCGTCGGACCCCTGACGCACCCACCAGCCGTCGGCGGTGCGCAGCACTGAAATCGTCATGAGCGAGCCACCTTCAGCAATCCGATCAACCGCCTGACGTCGAATTCGTTGTCGGCACGCAGTGCGGTGACGATGGCACCGAGTTCGTCGCGGGCGTGTTTGGGGTCGGTGCCGAGGAAATCCCGGCTCGCCGGCGGTCCCCACTGTGCGAGGCCGCTGGCGGTGAACGGTGCCCACCCGGCCTCGACAGTGTTGTCGAACAGGTCTCCGTCGGTGAAGTGCTCCACCAGAAAGCCATCCGGATCGCGCCAGTAGTCGAAGAGCTGACTGCCCTGAATATGACGGCCGATCCCCCAGGAGCGGAAGTAACCCTGCTCCCGCAGGTACTCACCACCGGCGGCGAGGGCGTCGAGATCGCTGACCTGGTAGGCGGAATGGACGTACCGGTTCGCCGGACCGAGTGCCATCGCGATGGTGTGGTGGTCGCTCGGGGTGCTGCCGCGGTCGCAGCGGATGAAGCTCATCGTGGGCCCGCGGTCGCGTTGCCCGGGGAAGTAGAGAAAATCGCTGACGATCAGTCCGAAGTGGTCGAGGTACCAGTTCAGAGTCTCGATGTATCTGGTCGAGGACATCACGACGTGGCCCAGTCGCTGCACGGTCGTCGGCGCCCGGGGTGGCCGCTGCGTCGAATTGGTGCGGTTGACCTGGTGGCCGAAATTGAGGACGTGCGGTTGCTGGCCTGACAGTGCGGGCAATTCATGAAGGCCCGCCACCACTTTCACCGAGGCGCCGCTGGGATCGACGAGTGAGACGGCCTTTCCGCCGATGCTCTCCGGCAGATCGACAGGCGTGGCGCCGGTCTTGCCGGCCAGCCTCAGCAGGTCGGCCTCGTCGTCGGCGCGGAAGGCGAGTCCCCGGAATCGGGTGGCTGCGCCGCGGCGGATGATGACGCACGGAGATCCGGCGTCGGCGCCGCGGAGGTGGAGTTCGTCGGTGTTCTGAACGCTGGTCTGGAAGCCGAAGGCGCGGGCGAAGGCCCCCGCGCGGGACAGGTCGGGTTTGTCGAACTCCAGCCACGCGAGGTCGGCCACCTTGATCACAGGATTACGTGACCGGTCGCGATGTTCTGCGCGCAACGCCCCATGATCGCTGTGCAACTCGTTGTGGGCGCCAACGATCTCGACCAACACGTCTCCTTTAGTTGACGAAATCGTCACATACGACGGATGGGTCAGTCAAGGCCGGTCAGCGTCAGGCGGTCACCCCAGGATGGGCCTGCGGTTCGCGGTCATCGCGGTCATGGTGTCCTGCATCGCGTTCTGCACGCGGTCAGCGAACTCCTGGGGCTCCTCGTCCTTCTTCGGCGTCATCGGCGGCATCACCGCGGTGCGCAATTTGGTCGGAAGCGGAAGGTAGGGCAGCTGCCCGACCGCGCCGACGCTCAGGCCCCAGGGGAACGACAGACTCACCGGTAAGGCCTTGAGGCGCAGCAGCTTATCCAGCTTGAGCTTCTTGGCCAGTCTCTTGCCGTCGGAGAGCACCAGCAGCGATTCGCCGGCCCCCGACGTGACGATCGGGACGATCGGAACCTGCTGTTCCATTGCGAGCCGGGCAAAGCCGCTGCGTCCGCCGAAGATGACCTCGTTGCGATGCGAGAAGGACTTCGCCGCCTCGACATCGCCCCCCGGGAACACCATGACGTGGTTTCCTTCGGCGAACGCCTCGACCGCGCTCTCATTGCTGGCGGGGCGGGCTCCCAGGTGTTCGATCACGCGGCCGACGCCCAGGGTCCAGGCCAGCTGGTGAGTCAGGAAGTTGACCGGCCGGTCCAGGTCGAGATCTTCCAGGGCGGCGTTGGCGGCCATGACATTGAGGTCGAAGACGCCGCCGAAACCGTGGTTCGCGACGAAGAGGACCGGCTCTTCGGGGGCCGAGGTCTGCAGGTCGACCTCCAACCGGTTGTAGCGGCGGACGAAGGAGACGGCCTGATCGAGGAATGCGGGCAGTGCCTCGTCGAGGTCGTCGGAATCGGGGCCGCCGAGATCCTCGATCGCACCCAGGAGCCGGTCGGCCAGCTTCTCGAGGTCAGTCGCGGTCTCCCGCGGAACCTTGTTCTCTTCCTCGCCCACGTCGTACCTCCGCTGTGATGGTGAGACCGTTCCTACCACGTCGGGGCAGGTGCGCTCTGTTGTTCTGGCGAACTCAGTGACCGGCCCCGGAACGTCGCGACACATAGGGCCACGGGTTGTTGCGCTCGGGGATCGACTCGGTCCGGCTCTGCTTGAGCCGCATCCGCAGGTAGCCGCGCAGTTCGTGCAATGCGGAGTCTTCCCAGCGGTTTTCGGACTCGTCCGGGTCGACGCTTAGGTCGTAGAGCTCCCACTGGTCGTCCAGCGGTGTGGTTCGGTACACCTCGCCGCCGAGGCCGTTCGCGGCGAGGTGACGCACGCCCGGCTCGGTCCAGGTGGAGGGGTCGTCGAAGCTGCGGACCAGCTTCCATCGATGCCCCGCACCGCCGGGTGCGTCGGCGTCGTCGACCCGGAGGACCAGCCCCTCGAAGTTCGCGGCGGTGTGGGCTGGAATCCGGATCCGCAGGGGCGCAGGAGGATTCGACGTCTGTCCGAGTTGGCGGCCCAGCCCCGAAGCGCCCGAGTCGCCTTCGAGCATGTTGTCGCGGGTCATCAGGTAGACGGCCCTGCGGTCGTCGGCCTCGGCGCCGTCGACCACCGGCATCAGGTTCCGGCCGGGCAGTACATGTACCTCGGAGAACGTCTCGCGCAGCGAGGCGGCAACGCCCGCGATGTCCGCGCCGGCCGCCCCGAGCAGGGTCGGCACCAGGTCGACATGGGATGACGGCGCGTCGACGATCCGTGGCTCGCTGCTCCGGTGTCCGATGCGGGCGATGGCGAACGGCACCCGGGTCGCCTCGTCGTAGAGGTTGAACCACTTCTGATGCAGGCCGCCGTGCGCACCGAGCAGGTCGCCGTGATCGGAGGTGCGGACCAAGACGGCGTCATCCGAACCGGTGGTGACGGCGCGGCGCACCCGGTCGATGGGTCCGTCGACCTCGGCGTGCAACCGGTAATACAGGTCGCGGTAGCGCTGGCCGTTCCGGTCGTAGATCCGCTGGATCGCTGGTGCCGGCCCGTAGCCGGAGTAGTAGGCCTCGCGGAAGGCGATCTGGGCGGCCGGTTTGTTTCTCAGGTCTTCGTCGGCGGTCGGGGCGGGCGGCACGTGCGGTGGGTCCAGCGGCCCCGGCTTCACCGGGCTGCGCACCGCCCAGGCGGGGAAGAGCACGATGTCGTGCGGATTGACGAAACTGGCCACCAGCAGGAACGGCCTCAGGGCATCGATGTCGCCGGCGCGGCGGCGGGCGTAGCGGTCCTCCAGCCAGGCCACCACCCGATCGGCGATCAGCGGGTCGCGGCGCAGGCCGCTGTTGGCCAGGCCCGCCCCGTGCGGCTCGGGACCCACCCAGCCGGAAAACCCATAGGGCGCAAGGAGATCGGCATCAAGGTATTGCTGGACGGCGGCCGGGTCGACGGCGCCGTCGTCGTCGTTGGTGGCCAGTGGCTTCCCGGTCCGCGGGTCGTCGAGGTCGGCGTGCGAGATGTGCCACTTACCGTCGTAGTGGGTGTCGTACCCGGCCGCACGGAACCAGTTGCCCAGCGTCGGCACCTCGTGCTGACGCAGCCAGCGCATCCGGGAGTCGTTGTACGCCTTGCCGATTCCGTCAGTCTGAGTAACGCCGTGCAGGTCCGGGTACTGCCCGGTGAAGATGGTCGGACGGCTGGGCACGCACGCCAGCGACCCGGTGTAATGCCGGTTGAACGTCACGCCGTTCTCGTCGAACCACCGCCGGCCGGTGAGCACACGCTCCCGCCAGGCGAGCACGTCGGCGGATTCGTACGGCGGGATCGCGCGTTCCTCGTCGGTCATGATGATGACGATGTCGGGGCGGCTGGTCATAGCGTTCCTTCCAGTCGGGCGGCAAGTCCGTCGAGCATCGTGTCGGACTGCTTGGCCATGAATCGGCACAGTGCTCGTTCTGCGACGCCGGCCAACGGGTTGGCGCCGATGTCCACCGTGGTGGTCAGGCTGACGACGGTTGCGCTGCCTTCGGGAGCCAAACGCCACCGGTTGACCACCCGGCCCGCCCGCCGGGGCAGGCCGTCGATCTCGTAGTCCAGCACGTCGGGCGCGTGAAACTCGATGATGCGCTCGACCAGGGTGTTGCGGCCGACCTGGACCCGTCGCGAGGTTCCCACCGCCGGACCGCCCGGGCCGTGTTCGAGCAGGCAGGAGTGGTCGACGTTGCCGGCCCACGAACTTAAGCGCCCGAAGTCGGAGAGCACGTCCCAGACCCGCGCGGGTGCCGCGGCGACGGTCCGCGAGCGGCTGATGTGGGCCACGCCGATCATCCAACCCTATTGCGGCTCGATCGGGGGCCGTTGCCTACCCGAATACCGTTCCCAGGGGCTGTAGTCGGCGATCAGATCCTCTTGGGCCGGGCGTTGGCCTGCCGGAACGTTCTGCAGGTTGACGCGAATCCGGTACCAGACGGAACTGGGCCCGCGCATACCGTCGATCAGAACGTCGGCCGGTTGTAGTAGCGCCGCTGCCGTCGGGTGACGACGGCGCCATTCGTCGAGTGCGGACATCGCCTCGTCGCGGGTCTTGGTGCGGGCGATCTCGATCAGCGGCTTGCCGGCCTTCGGTGCGCGCTCGGGTGGACCGAGTTCCTCGGCAAGCCGCAGCAGGGAGTCCAGTGATCCGGCGTTGCGGTCCATCGGTTCCCAGGGGTCGCCGCGCTCGGCGAATCGCTGCGTGACCGTGTGGATGGTGAACTGCTCGGGGCGGCAGCCCGCCACCTCGGCCCACTCCAGCGGGGTGGACACTCTGGCATCCGGAACAGCCCGCACCGAATAGGCCGACGCCATCGTGCGGTCCTTGGCGTTCTGGTTGAAGTCGACGAACACGCCGTGCCGTTCCTGCTTCCACCACTGACTGGTCGCAAGGTTCGGGGCGCGGCGTTGGACTTCGCGGGCCACCGTCTGCGCCGCCAGTCGCACCTGGGTGAACGGCCAGTCGGGTGCGATGCGGGCATAGACGTGGAAACCCTTCGAACCCGAGGTCTTGGGCCACGGGGTCAGGCCGTGGTCGCTGAGCACCTCGCGCACCACGGCGGCGACGTCGAGGATCTGCTCCCAGGCCACCCCGGGCAGCGGGTCGAGGTCGATACGCAATTCGTCGGGGTGGTCGAGATCCTCGGCGCGGACTGCGTGCGGATTGAGGTCGACGCACCCCAGATTGACCACCCACAGCAACCCGGCCGCATCGTGGATCACCGCTTCCTCCGCGAATGTTCCTGATGCATAACGTAATTCGGCAACGTCGACCCAGCCAGGCCGGTTCTTCGGGGCGCGCTTCTGGAAAACGGCCTCGCTGGTGATGCCCTTGACGAACCGCTTCAGGATCATGGGCCGGCCGGTCACGCCGCGCAATGCCCCGTCGCACACTGCGAGGTAGTACCGGACCAGATCCATCTTGGTGATCGCCGAACGTCCGCCGGCCGGGGGGAACACCGCTTTGTCCGGGTGGGTGACGGTGACATCGCGGCCACCCACCTCCAGTGTCACGCCGTCGGCAACTGCCACAAACTCACCTTATGACCTCCGGTATTGGCTCTAGGCTGTGACGATGCCGAATTTTTCCGTCCTGATCACCGAGGCGCTGGACAAGGCCACGCAGTACGCCGAACGCGGTTCGGCCGAACTGCACTACCTGCGGAAGATCATTTCGTCGGGTGCGTTCGGCATCGAGTCCCCGTCGAACTACGCGGCGCTGGTCGCGGATGTCGCCCGCTGGGGCGAGATCGGCATGATCCCCGCGCTCAACGCCCGCCGGAATCCCCATCGCACGGCGATCATCGACGACGAGGGGTCGATGACCTTCGCCGAACTCAACGACGCGGTGAACGCGGCCGCCAACGGACTGCTGGCGATGGGCGTCAAAGGTGGCGACGGGGTCGCGATCCTGGCCCGCAACCATCGCTGGTGGATGATCGCCAATTACGCCAGCGCCCGGGTCGGGGCCCGGACCATCATGCTCAACACCGAGTTCTCCGGACCACAGATCCGCGACGTCGCTGCGCGTGAAGGCGGCAAGGTCATCATCTACGACGACGAGTACAGCGAGGCCGTGAAACTGGCCGAGACGCCGCTGGGCAAGTTGCGGGCGCTGGCCACCAACCCCGACACGAACGAACCCTCCGGCAGCACCGACGAAACCCTGGCCGATCTGATCGCGCGCACCAGCACCGACGCCGCCCCCAAGGCCACCAAGAAGTCGTCGATCATCATCCTGACCAGTGGGACCACCGGGACCCCGAAGGGCGCAAACCGGCACGCCCCGCCGACGTTGGCCCCGATCGGTGGTGTGCTGTCCCAGGTCCCGTTCAAGGCCGGTGAAGTGACGTCGCTGCCGTCGCCGATGTTCCACGCGCTGGGCTACCTGCATGCCACCTTGGCGATGACGCTGGGTTCGACGCTGGTGCTGCGCCGACGGTTCAAGCCGGCCACGGTTCTGGAGGACATCCCCAAGCACAAGGTGACCGCGCTCGTGGTGGTGCCGGTGATGCTTTCCCGCATCCTCGACGCGCTGGAGAAGATGGAATCCAAGCCGGATCTGGCCTCGCTGCGCATCATCTTCGTGTCCGGGTCGCAACTGGGTGCGGAGTTGGCGACGCGGACCATGAAAGACATCGGTCCGGTTGTCTACAACCTTTACGGCTCAACGGAAATCGCGTTCGTGTCCATCGCCCGGCCGCAGGATCTGCAGAACAATGCCGCGACCGTCGGGCCGATCATCAGGGGCGTCAAGGTCAAGATCCTCGACGACCACGGCAAGGAAGTCCCGCGGGGCAAGGTCGGCCGGATCTTCGTCGGCAACTTCTTCCCGTTCGAGGGCTACACCGGAGGCGGCGGCAAGGAGATCATCGACGGCCTGATGTCCTCCGGTGACGTCGGCTACTTCGACGAACACGGTCTGCTGTACGTCAGTGGCCGCGACGACGAGATGATCGTCTCCGGCGGCGAGAACGTCTTCCCCGCGGAGGTCGAGGACCTCGTCAGCGGGCACCCCGACGTCATCGAGGCCACCGCAATCGGCGTGGACGACCAGGACTTCGGCCAGCGACTGCGCGCCTTCGTCGTGCTTAAAGAAGGCGCCGAGGTGACCGAGGACGCCATCAAGGACTACGTCCGCGACCATTTGGCGCGCTACAAGGTGCCGCGCGAGGTCGTCTTCCTGGCCGAGTTGCCGCGCAACCCGACCGGCAAGATCCTCAAGCGGGAATTGCGCGAGATCGAGATTCAGTAGCCTGGCGGTTCCACCCCGCTGAATCCCCATGCGGCACCGGCGGTGCGCCGCACCGCGCCGTCCGATAGCGTTGCCGGCACAGGGGTGGAGGAACAGGTTGTGCTGCATGGGATCGCAAAGCTCGCGATCGCCGTGCCTCGACGAATCATCGTGGCGACGGCGCTGCTGACCCTGGCGCTGGCCGTCTTCGGCGTCCCTGTCGCGAAAAGCCTTTCGGCAGGTGGTTTTCAGGACCCGGCATCGGAGTCGTCGCGCGCCTCGAGTCTGCTCACCGGGAAATTCGGCCGGGGCGACGTGCAGCTGCTGGTGACCGTGTCCACTCGCGACGGCATCGACAGCGCGGCCGCGCGTGCCGTCGGCGCCGACGTCGTGAACACACTGAATGGCGCTCCGCATGTGGTGGACGTGACGTCGCCGTGGACGGTGCCGCCGCCCGCCGCCGCCGGATTGATCAGCAAGGACCGCAAGGTCGGGCTCGTCGTGGCAGGTATCCGGGGTAGCGAAGGCGACCGGCAGACCTATGCCAGGGAGTTGTCCGCGCAGTTGACCCGGGACCAGGACGGCGTCACAGTCCGAACCGGTGGGCTGGCGATACTGGAAGTGCAGATCACCGAACAGTCGCAGCGGGATCTGCTGGTGATGGAGTCGATCGCGATCCCGCTGAGTTTTCTTGTGCTGGTGTGGATCTTCGGCGGCTTATGGGCTGCGGTCCTCCCGGTCGCCGTCGGCGGGATGGCTGTCTTCGGCGCACTCGCAGTATTGCGGTTGACGTCTTTCTTCACCGACGTGTCGATCTTCGCCCTCAACCTGACGGCCGCGCTGGGCCTGGCGCTGGCGATCGACTACACGCTGCTGATGGTCAGCCGATTCCGCGAAGGGGTCGCCGACGGAGCCGATCGCGGCACTGCTCTGGTTGCCATGATGGTCACCTCCGGTCGCACCGTGGCATTCTCGGCAACGATTGTCGCGCTGTCGATGGCGGTGATGGTGCTGTTCCCGATGCACTTCCTGAAGTCGTTCGCCTACGCCGGGGTGGCCACCGTCGTGTTCGCGGCACTCGCCGCTCTGCTGGTGACCCCCGCTGCACTCATCCTGCTCGGTGATCGCCTCGAGTCGCTCGATGTCCGGCGGCTGCTCGGTCGACCCCGGGCCACGCCGCGGCCCGTCGATCAGCTGTTCTGGTACCGCTGGACGAAAGTGGTTCTGCGGCATGCTGTTCCGCTCGGACTATCCGTTGCGACGCTGCTCGTCGTCCTCGGTCTGCCGTTCCTCGGCGTCAAGTGGGGCTACCCCGACGATCGGGCTCTGCCGGAGTCGCTGTCCGCCCGCCAGGTCGGCGAGGCGCAGCGCAACGACTTCGCGAACAACTCCGAGGCGGCGGTGTCCGTCGTTCTCCCCGACGCCGACGGCGTGAGCCGCGGTGACCTTGAGCGGTATGCGGCCGAGCTGTCCCTGGCGCCCGACGTCGCCGCGGTGTCCGCCCCGTCCGGGACCTTCGTTGCCGGTGCGCTGGTCGGGCCTGCGAGCGCTCCGACCGGGCAGGAACAGGGCAGCGTTTTTTTGACGGTCGACAGCACCGCACCGCTGTTCTCCGACCGGTCCGAAGCCCAACTCGCTGCGTTGCACGCGGTTGACGCCCCCGCGCCGGTCGAGTTCACCGGTATCGCCCAGATCAACCGCGACAGCGTCGACGCCATCACGGCGCGGCTGCCCCTGGTGCTCGGTGTGATCGCCGCCATCATGGTGGTCCTGCTGTTTCTGCTGACCGGCAGCGTCGTGTTGCCGCTGAAAGCCCTGGTGCTCAACGTGCTCTCCCTCAGCGCCGCCTTCGGTGCGATGGTGTGGATCTTTCAGGACGGCCATCTCGGCGGATTCGGAACTACCGCCAGCGGGACACTGATCGCGAACATGCCGGTGCTGCTGTTCTGCATCGCCTTCGGCCTGTCGATGGACTACGAGGTGTTCCTGGTCTCTCGTATCCGCGAGTATTGGCTGGCATCGGAGTCCGGGATTGCGGCGCAACCGGATTCGGTCCGGGCCCAGGCAGACAACGACGAGAGCATCGTGCTGGGCATCGCCCACAGCGGCCGGGTGATTACCGCCGCGGCGTTGATCATGTCGATCTCGTTCGCGGCCCTGATCGCCGCCAACGTCGCGTTCATGCGGATGTTCGGGCTGGGCTTGACGCTCGCTGTGCTGGTCGACGCTACCCTCACGCGGATGGTTCTGGTCCCGGCGTTCATGCATGTCGCCGGCCGATGGAACTGGTGGGCGCCGGCGCCGCTGCAACGACTCCACCGCCGTCTCGGCCTCAGCGAGGGCGGGGTCGCTGTTCGGTCCGATCGCGCACCGGCCCCGACGGCCGACCGATGGTGACGCCGGCGCGGCCGAAAGGTGTAAGGGCGGGAGCCCTGCTCAGGGCCGCGCATATCGAGCCGACGATCGCGGTGACGGTGCTGGCCACGTTGCTGGCGGTGGCGGGTGGTCTTGGTGCGCGGCGGATCATTCTGGTGGCGGCGGCGGTGTTCGCCGGGCAGTTGGTGATCGGCTGGTCCAACGACTTGATCGACGCCGGGCGGGACGCAACCGTCGGCCGCAGCGACAAACCGCTGGCAACGGGGGAGGTGACGCGCGGGGAGGTGTCGGTCGCTCTGGGTTGCGCAGCTGTTTCCGCGGTTGTGCTCTCCGCGGCGCTGGGCTGGCGCAGTGCGCTCGTGCACCTGGTCTTGGTCGTGGGCTCGGGCGTTGCCTACAACCTCGGGCTCAAGGCGACGATGTGGTCGTGGCTGCCCTATGTCGTGGCGTTCGGCTCGCTCCCCGCGG
>Ga0194055_10001319_pt1 | contig 20251 bp, 19 predicted proteins | sample SepL449m_MetaG_FD_155482 | JGI IMG/M metagenome (GOLD analysis project Ga0194055, IMG submission 155482) | Anoxic zone freshwater microbial communities from boreal shield lake in IISD Experimental Lakes Area, Ontario, Canada - Sep2016-L442-9m | ecosystem: Environmental > Aquatic > Freshwater >...
TCGATCTGCTGCTCCATCTGGATGACGAACTGAAAAAGATTGTCGCCCAGTATGGACTGTGGGCTCACCTGATTCTGTTCGGAGTCATCTTCTGCGAAACAGGTCTGGTCGTCACCCCGTTTCTCCCCGGCGATTCGCTTCTATTCGCGGCGGGGGCATTCGCTGCCGACGGGTCGTTGCGAATCGAATGGCTATTGCCGTTGTTGATTGTGGCTGCGATCGCAGGTGACACTGTCAATTACTGGATGGGGCATTGGTTCGGCGAGCATGCCTTCAGTGGGAAGATCCCGTTTCTGAAGAAAGACCACCTGGAAAAGACCCATCGATTCTTCGAAAAATACGGTGGGAAGACGATTATCCTCGCTCGATTCGTCCCGATCATCCGTACCTTTGCCCCGTTTGTGGCAGGGATGGGCTCGATGAACTATCGCCTGTTTCTCGTCTACAATGTCGTCGGAGGCATCGCTTGGGTTCTGATTTTCGTGCCGCTTGGGTACTGGTTCGGAACGTTGGAGATCGTCAAGAAGAACTTTGAACTCGTCATGGTCGCAATTGTTGGCTTGTCATTACTGCCACCAGCCTGGGAACTGGCCCATCACTGGTGGACTCACCGAAAGCAGAAACCTGCCTGAGAAAATCGAATCGGGCGTCGTTTCTCCGCCGTTCCCGATTTGCTAATTCAAACTGACCCACTACCTGCCGCTCATAAAGCATTCGGTGGCGATGTCTGGTCGATCGAAGAAATGGTTGCCGGATTGGGCTGAATTAAATGCCACGGTTGGCGACGAAAAGCGGGATGCGTCACGCTGGTGATGGCGTTGGTGCTGACGGTGGGATGGTTCCGAAGCCGGGTCGTCATCGACACTGTTGAATTCGCCAAATGGGATGACGGAGGCTTGGAGTTTGGTTCAGATTGCGGATCTCTATTCTTAAGATGGATGTTTTATACCGAGCCGAGTCCGCCCGGATTCAAATTCTTCATTCCACCAAGCTGGTCAACGGTTTCCCAAAATCCCCAAGCAGGGCCTCAGGATGCGACCTGGTCTGGAGGTGGGATTCAGTACATTCGCAAGGTATTTGATTCAGATGACCAAACTGCCGTGCGAGCAATATCGATCCCCTATTGGTATTTCGTGACACCTCTCACCGTTTTTTCCGCTTGCTTGATTCTCCGGAAGCCGCGACGAAAACTGGCCGATCAGCCTGCGAATCTGAATATTAATTCAAACTGACCCACTACCGAACGGCATCACTTCTTATGAGGGGGTTTGGCTGGCTTCGCGCGATGCGTCCGGATGGCGCCGAGGGCTTTCTGAAAGTCTTCGGGAAGCGGTGCTTCGAATTCCATCCTCTGACCTGTTACAGGATGGTCAAAGCAGAGACGAAATGCGTGCAATGCCTGGCGGGCAAGCAAGACTTCCTCCTGTTCCGGCGGAAGGTTCTCCACGAGATCAGACATCTTCAGCGAACTGTGGCCTTCATACAGGCGGTCTGCGACGATGGGGTGCCCCAGATGATGCATGTGAACTCGCAACTGGTGCGTCCGTCCTGTCTGAGGGCACAAGCGCAGGAACGTAAATCCCCGATGGCGCTCCAGGACTTCGTAAAACGTCGCCGCAAAACGGGAATTACCGCTCTCGGGGCAGACCATCATCCGTTCCCGGTTCCGCTGGCTGACGCGAACGTGCGTCTCAATAAAGTCACGATCGAATGAGACTTCGCCCCAGGCGATCGCGCGATATTCTTTCTCAACTGTCCGCTGCTCAAACTGACTGCTCAGATTGGCGTGAATTGTATTGTCTTTCGCGACCACCAGGACACCACTCGTATCGCGGTCCAGGCGATGGACGATGCCAGCTCGATGCTTACCCGCAACATCGCTGAGCTTGTCGAAATGAAACTGTAAGGCTCCAGCCAGCGTCCCGAGGTAATTGCCTCGCCCCGGATGGACGATCATATTGGCGGCTTTGTTGATGACGATCAGGGAATCATCGTCATACAGGATATCCAGCGGAATATCTTCAGGAGGAAGGGTACGGTCCGGGTTCTTTGGCAACTGGAATTCGAGACAGTCGTTGACTCGCAGTCGCCTCGCCATCTTGACGGGCAGACCGTTGCACAGCACCAGACGTTCTTCGATGACCCGCTGAAATGCTGCCCGACTGAAATTGGGATGCAACCGTGAGAGGTAATGGTCGACGCGCCATCCATGGGCGCGGGCTTCCACGACGACTTTCTGGACGCTTCCCGGTTCTGCCGCAGGTTCGGCGACTTCGATCGGTTCTTCGGGTTCGTCCGCGGGAATTTCATCGGTCATGGAATCAGTCACCAAAAATGAAGCGTGACATGTCGAAGGGACATGTCACCAGTCTACCAACAAGAATGGCACGCCCTCAAAAAGCTTGGGGCATGCCAGCGAGGTTTTTTTGCTATTTATCAATCGGGCTGAATCCAGTCAGCCGGATCATTCTTTCTTTTCAGCCTTTGGTTCCGCAGGCTTTTCTGATGGCTTTGCTTCGGGCTTGGCCTCTTCCTTTGCAGGAGACTCAGGCTTTGCTTCTGGCTTCGGCTCAGGCTTCGCTGCTTCACCTTCTGGCTTAGCAGGATCAGCGGGCTTTTCCGTTTTCGGTTCTTCCTTCGCAGGTTCGCTTTTCACGGGTTCGCTTTTCGCAGTGTCTGCCGGCTTTTCTTCGCTCTTCTTTTCGGCATCCGGCTTCTTGGCATCACCTTCCGGCTTCAGGATGGAATCGTGATTGAATTCACTCTTTCCGGGTGAGGGAAGCATGCTCTCCAGATCGTCCTTTGCGTCGCCGTCTTTCGGTCGAGTTTCCGAGGGCTTTGGCGTCTGCTTGCTGAACCATGCGTAGAATTCCTTCGCCCCGCCCGTTTTCAGCGACGCAATGCGCTGGTCTGCGACTTGCTTGTAAAACGTCTCTGGCAATGCATCGAGCAAACGCTGGTAGGCATCAATCGCCTTGCCAGTGTCGCCACTGTTCGTCGCTTCAGTCGTGACCGCCAGCCCCCACAACGCTCTTTCCAGAATGGCGGGTTCGGCCCCCTTTTCGTCGGCAACTTGCGAATATCGTTCGGACGCCTTCTTCAATTCACCCAGGGCAAATTCGCGATCCGTAAACAAGCGTGACATTCCGGCCTGCTGATAGCTTTCTGCTTCACGCAGCTTGGCCCACCGACCTGCAATCGTTCCCTTATGCGTGTCGGCGATATGTGCGTACTGTTCAACCGATGAAGCTTGTTCCAGCAATGTCCAGGCAGCGGTTGCCTTGGCACTCGATTGGCGTGACCACCAGAGACATCCCGCAGCGACGACCAGAATCACGCAGATTCCCATCACAATCTTGGTTGCGTGCTCTTCCAACCGATGACCGATTGCAGTAATCGTCTGGCCAAGTTGGTTTGTTGGTAGTCCCTGAGGATCTTGGGTATTCATGCTGACAAACATCCGTGATGTGTACTGGTAAACCACACAAAACGCCCGATGCGTGTGGCCCTGCGAGTATAGAAGTGCTTGGCGAGACCGTCAAGTTTCGCGAACTTCTCTCGTCACAATCATTTACGCGTACGATCAAGGCCCGTTCCGACCGGTCGGGCCTCGTTTCGATAAATTCTTCTGAGCGGCCAACCCTTTGACCCTCAATCCCCTCCGACGACACTACATTTGAGGATCACCTACCGAAGTGGTCGGCCTTCCAAGGGTTTGCCATTCGTATCGAGAATCTGGAAATGGTGGATTCCCGCCTTCCGCTGGTCGGTATAGGTCCAGACGATCTTCTTTTCGCGAGTCACTTCAAACAACTTCGTTTTGCCCGAGGAGGCATGGTAGGCCGTAATCACCGTGTTTCCGTTCGGCAATCGCTGCCCGCCACATGCGTCGTCAAATGGCTTCGAGGGAAAGTCGTCATTGGAGACCTTCCAGACCGTTTCACCAGCCTTATTGACTTCGATTGTCAGGTTTCCGATCGTGCAGTTGATCAACGTATTCCCATCATCCAGCCGGATCGCGGTGAATGGCCAGTTAGGGGTCGCGACCTCCCAGACGATTTTTCCATCGGGTTGGTATTCGCGGACGACTTTATCCAGCAGTTGTGGGACGAGGTAGTTCCCGTTTGCCAGCTTGCGAGCCATCCGGGTCTGCAGATGGTGATCCTTGGTCTGAGCCTGCAAGGGGACTTCGACGACGATTTTTCCTTCCCGATTGACTTCCAGCAACCGAGGCTTGTTGCCGGCCTCAGTCAACATGATGTTGCCGTTCTCCAAGGCCTGAGCCGTATTAACTTCGGATTGAGTCCCCTTGAATTCGAAGACCACTTTTCCTTCGCGAGTCACTTCGACGACCGAACCGCCGTCGTTCGCTTTGGAAAGAGTCAGCAGGATATTTCCGTTGGGCAGGACCCAGCCATCGCGCGTCGACTTGGGATATGACCAGGTGGTTTTGCCACTACCATCAACAATAAACGTCTCGCCACCCGTGACCAGAAACGAATGCGTGATTGCAGTCTCGTCAGCGCCGGATGCCGTGCCGCAGGCCGCTGGGACGCCAGCGATAAGTGCGCAAATCGCAATCCATGCCATTCGACTAACCGGGTGTCTCATGTTTATTCCTGACGTACAAGGTTCGATGGTGCAAACTCGTAGAATTGTCACAGCGGCCAATCACAGCGACCTTTGGAATCTATGCCGTGCCGTACTATGCCTTGAATCCCGTCATATAGGGGAGCGTTTTTGCCGCTGCCTGAACTGCATCGGCCCCTTCCAGCAACTGGCCCAGGAAATCCCATTTTCCGGTTGTCAGGGCCAGTCGAGCCCCGTCCGGGATCGAGATCGGAACGGTCAATGACCCAGCCTTGGCCTGCAGCGCATTGAGATCCACGGAGATGGAAATCTTCGGATCCGCGTTGATCGCGGCGGTCAATTTTTCGAGGTCACTGCGCGAGGCACAGACGCATGGGACACCCAACGTTGTGCAATTACCAAAGAAGATCTCTGCGAATGATTCGCCGATGACCGTTTTGATCCCCCACCGAATCAGTGCCTGAGGAGCATGTTCACGCGACGAGCCACATCCAAAATTGCGACCAGCCACCAGGACTGCGGCTCCATTGAATCGTGCATCGTCGAAAGGGTGAGAATGATCCTGCTGACGATCGTCTTCAAACGAATGTTCACCCAGGCCGTCAAATGTCACACATCGCAGGAATCGAGCGGGGATGATGCGATCGGTATCGATATCATCCAGCAACAACGGGATTCCAGTGCCAGTCACTTGTGTAATGAGTTGCATCGCAAAGTTCTTTCTATTTTCAGCGGGAAAACTTCCCTGCATTTGAATCTGAGTACGCTGTTTTCGAGGAGGAATTCGGCCTAGAGCATCGATCGCACATCACTGACGCAGCCATTGATCGCTGCAGCAGCAACCATTGCGGGGCTCATCAGCAACGTTCGTCCGGTTGGGCTTCCTTGTCGTCCCTTGAAATTTCGATTGCTGGACGACGCACAGACTTCGCGGCCCTTCAGCTTGTCGGGATTCATCGCCAGGCACATCGAACAGCCAGCTTCTCGCCATTCAAAACCCGCAGCTTCGAAGATCTTGTCCAACCCTTCGGCCATCGCCTGCTGCCGGACAAGTTGCGAGCCGGGTACGACGAGGGCCTTCACCCCCGCAGCAACTTTACGGCCCTTGGCGATTGCGGCTGCTTCGCGCAGGTCAGAGATTCGACCATTCGTGCAGGAACCGATGAAGGCAACATCGATTTTGACCCCTTGAATGAGCTGATCTTCATTCAAGCCCATATAGGCAAATGCGTCGCCCGTCCCCTTCTGATCGTCTGCAGTCAACGTCGACAACTTCGGCAGTCGTTCCGAAACCCCGACAGATTGAGCCGGATTGATTCCCCAAGTGACAGTCGGTTCGATTTCACTGCCGTTGAATGTCACCCGGTCATCGAATTCCGCGTCAGCGGGAGACGCCAGACTCAACCACCATGCGGCAGCGCGATCGAAATCGGCTCCCTGAGGAGCAAATGGTCGCCCCTTGATGTAGTCGACCGTTGTCTGGTCAGGGTTCACGTAACCACACCGTGCCCCCCCTTCGATGCTCATGTTACAGACGGTCATTCGCTCTTCGATCGTCATCCGATCGAAGACTTCACCCGCATACTCATAGGCATAACCGACACCACCCTGAACACCCAACTTGCGAATGATGTGCAGGATCACGTCCTTGGCGAAGACGCCCGGTCGCAGCTTGCCCGTGACTTCGATCCGGCGAACCTTGGGACGGCTGAGTGCCAAGGTTTGAGTTGCCAGAACGTCGGCAACCTGACTCGTTCCAATTCCGAATGCGATCGAGCCGAATGCACCGTGCGTACTCGTGTGGCTGTCACCGCAGGCAATCGTCATCCCAGGCTGAGTCAAACCCTGTTCGGGCCCGACGATGTGAACGACTCCCTGCCGAATATCTTTCAGGTCAAACAAACGGACGCCGAAATCGCGGCAGTTCTTTTCGATCGCCGACATCATTTCTTCGGCCAGTCCGTCCGCAAAAGGACGCAACTGATTGTCGGTTGGGACGATATGATCGACGGTCGCCAGAGTCCGCTCGGGAAACATCACCGTCAGATTACGGTCGCGCAGAATCGAAAACGCCTGAGGGCTGGTCACTTCGTGGATCAGGTGCAGGCCAATAAACAATTGAGTCTGCCCGGAAGCGAGCGAACGGACAGAATGAAGATCCCAAACCTTGTTGAACAGATTGCGACGGTCGGTCATGTCAAAATCCAAGTGAAAAAGAACGCAAATTTCCCGCAAGTCGAATTGTACCAATCTGATCGCGTCGGGCGAATCGTGCAAACTGAATTTGACTCCAAAATCCGGAGAGAATGACGCACCTTCCAGAAATGGATGGGCAATCACCCGATTTTGAAAAATCGAATTCTGTCAGCCGCCGACGTCCCGTCGGTTGTCGCGCCTCAATTCGAGGGTTGGGTGGCTTGTTCGCTAATGGCATCCGAATCTGCTGATCGGATTCCAGCGAGGCAAAGTTACTTGCTCTTGCACCCTGAAGCGCGTGTAATATCGATTGAGAATTTACCGGAACGCAAGGGATTTAGATCCATGGGAATTGTCCTCGCCAGCACCTCACCCTATCGCAAACAACTGTTGGAGCGACTTGGATTACCGTTCGAGCAGCGAGTACCGCTGTGTGACGAATCACTCCTGAAACAGTCTCCCTATACCAGTGCTGCCGGGCTGGCACGGACACTGGCCACGGCCAAGATTGAAAGCCTGATTCCGACTCACCCAGACGACACGTTGATTGGTGGAGATCAGATTGTCGAAGTGGATAATCAGATTCTGGATAAGCCAGAAACGGTGGACCGGGCGATCGAGCAACTGGCTCTGCTGGCAGGCCGTTCGCACCGGATTGCGACGGCTGTAGCCGTCTGGGATGAAGGTCGGCTCAACACTTACGTCGATATCACGACATTAACCATGCGCCCGCTCGACTTGCCTGCAATCAGGCGTTACGTCGAAGCAGATCAGCCGCTGGATTGCGCGGGATCCTACAAGCTCGAATCTCGCGGGATTACGTTGTTCGAACGGATTGAAACCGCCGACTACACCGCAATCATCGGCCTGCCACTGATAACCCTCACATCCATGCTCCGCGGAATCGGGTACATCATCCCCTGATTCACGCACTCGAAAACTCCGCAACACGATTTCACAGAACATATTGCGTCATTGCTTCCTGATCAACGCCCCGTCTTGCAGCCTCCCAACAATCTTCTGAGTTCCCGCCTGCGCGGGAATAACAAAAGCGAGATCGGCCTCAGAAACGAGCTTCCCATTCTGCCAATTTTCCTTCCAATCAGCGTTCATCAGTGTTCATTAGCGGTTCAAAGTTCATCAGTGGTTCCCCCGCCCATAATCCAACTCAAATATGAGAAAGTTGAACCTCGCGTCCGGTCGATTTGGAAATATGGCCGCAGTCGGGTATACTGTTGAGACTGAGTTTCAATCCGCGAAAGCCGAGGGTCGGATGCTCGTCGTACCGCTCGAAATGATGTCTACAGGCGAACAGGGACGCGTCTACAACCTGGACGGTTCGCCAGAACTCGTTGTCAGGCTTGAAGAAATGGGCCTGCGCGAAGGGGCCAGCGTTCGCATGGTGCGCTCAGGCTCCCCCTGTATCCTGGCGATCAACGATCACCGCCTTTCACTTCGTTTCGACGATTGTGCCACTGTTCTGGTGGAAGTCATGCGATGAAAACGCTCAATGACCTGCGTCAACCCGGCCAGCGAGGGGAGATTCTTGATGTGACTGGCGACGATGCGGTCGCTGTGCGACTGATGGAAATGGGACTGACGGAGGGGGCCGAAATTGAACTCGTGGGATTTGCCCCGTTGGGTGACCCGATCGAGTTTCTGATCCGTGGCTACCGGCTCTCACTCCGCAAAGCCGAAGCGGCACGCGTCACCATTGACGTCCTCTGAGTTCTCTTACTACCTCCGCCTGAAAGTTGCTGCTCGTAATGACTTCCGCTCCATCACCAACTGCGGGCCCGATTACTGTCGCCGTGATTGGTAACCCCAACACGGGAAAGAGCACTCTTTTCACCGCGCTCACAGGAATTCATTCCCGCATCGGAAATTACCCTGGTGTTACCGTTGAAAAGAAGATTGGTAAGTTCCAATTCAACGATCGCGAAATTCGTCTGGTCGATCTGCCGGGGACCTACAGTCTTTCGCCCCGCTCACTCGATGAAATGGTCTCGGTAGAAGTCCTCTTGGGGCGACAGGCTGAAGTCGGGAAGATCGATGTCGTTGTCTGTATCGCAGACGCTTCAAACCTCGAACGCAATCTGTATCTGACGAGCCAGATTCTCGATCTTGGACTTCCGACGGTTCTCGTCCTGAACATGTGGGACGTCGCGGTGTCTCGGGGTGTCACCATTGAGGCCGAAGCACTGTCGAAAAAACTTGGAATTGGCGTGGTGCCGTGCGAAGCCCATCGCCATCGACAGATCGACGATGTCAAACGAGCGATTCTGTCCGCAGCCGGTCAATCTGTGATTGCTCCCCCTCGTGTGTTTCCTCCCGAGTTTTACGAAGAAGGGCTGCGATTGCAGTCCATCCTCAAGGGCTGGGGTGACCCGGACGTGCCATTTTATGTTGCCGAACGAATGTTGCTCGACGTTGGTGGGCAAGTCGAAACATCGTTCACGGCACGTTTTCCAGCACAGTTACCGGACGAATTGAATTGTGCTCGCGAGCGATTGAAGGCCAACGGATTTCGGGTCCCGTCTGCCGAAGCCAAGGCACGTTATGCCTGGGTTCGTGAAACGTTGACGGGTGTATTAACGACACCCGCAGAACGGCCTGCCACACGCAGCGATCGCCTGGATCAATGGTTGACACACCGAACCTGGGGTCTGCTGGCATTTGCGTTTATCATGTTTGCGGTCTTTCAATCCATTTCGACGTTCGCATCACCCCTGATGAGCTATTGCGAAATGGGTCAGCAGGCCGTTGGAGAGTTTGTCGGATCGTGGATGGCGCCAGGACCATTTCGCAGCCTGATCGTCGACGGGGTGATCGCCGGGGTCGGCGGGATTCTCATCTTCCTTCCTCAGATCTGCTTTCTCTTCCTGTTCATCGCCTTACTGGAAGACTGCGGATACATGGCGCGTGCCGCGTTTCTCATGGACAAGTTGATGACCAAAGTCGGACTGAGCGGAAAGTCGTTTGTCCCCTTGATGTCGTCTTTTGCCTGTGCGATCCCTGGAATTATGGCGACACGAACCATTGAGAACCGCCGAGATCGGATGGTCACAATTCTCGTCGCACCACTCATGAGTTGCTCGGCGCGATTCCCTGTCTACACCCTGATGATTGTGGCATTCATCCCGAATATCACGTGGCTGGGTGGATGGATTTCGCTCCATGGGATCCTGTTCTTCGGGATGACATTCCTGGGAGCGGCGATTGCCATTCCGATCGCATGGCTCTTCAAAAAGACTCTGTTTCGCGGAGAAACTCCGCCGTTTGTTATGGAACTCCCCGGCTATAAATGGCCGTCGCCTCACATTGTCTTGAACCGCGTTTACGATCGTGCCCGCGCATTTGTGGCTCGTGCCGGGACCCTGATCTTCGCGACATCAATTCTGATCTGGGCAGCCAGTTACTTCCCCGCGGACCACTCCAGGCAGTACAAGATCGAGGACCAGATCGATCAGATGCGAGCAACCGTTCAGACGGAACTTTCACAGCAGGTCGAATTGGAGGCCACACAAAAAGCACTGCCTGAAAGTGATACCGCGGAAAGGGCCGTCCTCGAACAAAAACTCGCAGACCTTCAGCCTCGCCTCGAACCACTCAACAAGCTGATCGAAGAAAAGAACGCAATCTCTGAGCACTTGCTGGAAACGAGTTATCTCGGTCGGGTTGGCAAGACCATCGAACCTGTTGTGAAACCGCTCGGCTGGGACTGGCGGATTGGAGTCGGTGTACTGGCGTCCTTCCCGGCTCGCGAAGTCATTGTATCGACTCTCGGGACAATCTATAGCCTCGGAGGTGACGTCGATGAGTCGCACACGGGACTCCATCACGCCTTGCAGAATTCGAAATGGCAGGACGGACGCCCTGTCTATACGATCCCGGTGGCACTATCGATCATGGTGTTCTTTGCGCTGTGTGCACAGTGTGTCTCGACCCTGATGGTCATCCGTCGCGAGACAAACAGTTGGAAGTGGTCACTGTTTACGTTCGCCTACATGACCGCTCTGGCCTACATCGGCGCATTGGCAACATTCCAGATCGGGACGTGGATCACCACCGCATAACGCATTCACTGCCGAGCTAAAAAGTCGATAGCAATATTTGGCGGTGTCGCAGGCTGTTGTATCTGCAGCAACTGGCCCATCGATCGAATCTACACGCCCAATTCGCACCATGCACGTCCGATTCGGCGAAGCAGATCCGAGGCAATCATGCCTGGTTTTGAAAGCTCTTCGGCGGCCAGATGCCCGGCAAGGCCGTGCACATGTGCTCCCAATTGAGCTGCCTCGAATGCGGTCATCCCCTGTGCAAGCAGCCCAGTAATCAGTCCCGTCAGGACATCTCCCGTTCCACCCGTGGCCAGCCCGCTGTTGCCTGTCTGATTCACTGCCAGTCGCTTGCCATCGGTGATGATCGTCTGACGCCCCTTAAGAACGAGAACAACCTCATTCCGGCGGGCAAACTCGACGGCGTACTTCTGGCGATCCTGTTGAATCACAGTGATTTCAATTCCCGTCATCCTAGAGAATTCTCCCGGATGTGGGGTCAAAATCCGTGCTGGCGCACCACCTGGTCGCTTGAACAGATAGGGACGCCGCGCGAGAAGATTCAAAGCATCTGCATCAACGACAAGCGGGATCTGTAATGAATCGTAAAGGTCACAAACCAGTTCCTGCAGTCCCGACGACTGCCCCAGTCCCGGACCGATTGCCGCCGCATTTTGGGGTTCTACCAGTTCTTGAATTCGTTTCAGGGCTGCCGGTTTCAAACGTCCCAATTCATCTTCCGGTAGGCCAGCTGTCAGGTACGAGGGTTCGTAACCGGCAACGATGTCCTGAATCCCTTGCGGAATTGCCGCCATCACCAAACCTGCTCCCCCGCGCAGTGATGCCGTGGCCGCCAGACATGCGGCACCACTCATGCCACGGCTTCCAGCAATCACCAGTGCTCGACCGCAATCCCCCTTATGAGCGTCGTCCGTACGACTCGGGAGCAGTGGCAATCTGGTAATGACTTCTATGTTTGTGACGGATTCGGTCATGATTTCTTTTCAATTTGAGATTGTCGTGCGATCATCGCAGCAAGATAGCCACCCTTGAACCCCGCGTCGATGTTCACGACCGCCACGTTCGCCGCACAACTGTTCAGCATACTCAACAAAGCCGAAAATCCACCAAGATTCGCCCCGTATCCGACGCTTGTCGGGACTGCAATCACGGGGACTGAGACCCAGCCGGCAACAACTGACGGAAGTGCTCCCTCCATCCCGGCGGCAACCACGACGACATCGGAGTTCTGCAGCCGTTCACGGTTGGCCAGAAGTCGCTGAGGACCCGCGACGCCGATATCCATCACAAGCTCTGCATCACAGCCCATCCACAAAACGGTCTCCAGTGCTTCTTCAGCCACCGGGCGATCGCTGGTCCCTGCAGTAACGACAACAACCCGGCCACGAGTCTGGACCGTTGATGTGGTGAGGGTCACTGTTCGAGCAACGTGATTTGCTCGCGCTGAGGGAAACGCCTGGCAGACGTGTTGCGACAGTTCCGGAGACATTCGGGTCGCGAAAGAATTCTGCCCGGCAGCGGCCTGAGCCCTGAACACCGAGACGATCGCTTCAGCCGATTTGCCTTCACCAAAAACCACTTCTGGAAACCCGCAACGGCGAGCGCGGTCCATGTCCACCAGTACTTCCGAACCCACGATCGTCGGAGAATAGGCTGTTCGCAGTGACTGTTCGACGCCCTGCCAGTCAACGGTGCCACGCTGCCATTGTGTAAATAACTCCTGCAACTGTTCCGGAGACATTCAATGATTCCTGGATCAACCGGCTTGCCGGCGCGACCGACTGAAAAACGTTGAAACGCTTCTCATGAGTGAAATTTCGGTGGTGACTTCAGGCCAGCAGTTCTTTCACCACGTTAGCAGCCTCGACTCCTGTCAATCGGGAATCGAGTCCCTGGAACTTATAGCTGAACCGATTATGGTCAATTCCCAACAGGTGCAGCAGCGTTGCATGGACATCGTGAACCGAGACTCGATTTTCCACCGCGTGATAGCCAAACTCGTCTGTGGCGCCGTAGCTCATCCCCGGCTTGAATCCCCCGCCGGCGAACCACATCGTGAAGCCTGCCAGGTGGTGATCTCTTCCGTTGCCCTGAGCCATTGGCGTACGACCAAACTCAGACCCGAAGACAATGATTGTGTCTTTCAGCATATCTCGCTGCTTCAGGTCTGTAATCAGAGCTGCGACCCCTTGATCGACTTCCTTGGCAGTTCCAGCCGAGTGCTCCTTGACAGCACCGTGATGATCCCAGTCGCGATGATACAACTGGATGAAGCGGACACCACGTTCTGCCAATCGCCGGGCCAGCAGACAGTTTGACGCAAACGATCCGTCTCCACCTTTGGTTCCATAGAGATCAAAAATGTGCTCAGGTTCTTTGCTGACGTCCATCAGTTCCGGAACACTCGACTGCATTCGGAAGGCGAGTTCGTACTGGCTGACTCGCGTCGCAATCTCTGGATCTTCCAGCCGCTGCTGAGCCAGTCCGTTGAGCGACTGAATGGCATCGACGACATCGCGTTGACGTTTACTGGTCACTCCTTTGGGGTTTCCAACGTACAACACCGGATCTCCCGTGCCGCGGAATTCGACTCCCTGAAACTCACCCGGCAGGAATCCTGAATGCCACTGCCGTGCAGCAATCGGTTGCTTCTGGCCGAACTTTCCCGTCGAAACCATCACGACAAACCCCGGCAGGCTGTCTGATTCGGAGCCAAGTCCGTATTGCAGCCATGAGCCCATCGCGGGACGACCTGCAATCATGCTTCCTGTGTTCATGAATGTATGAGCCGGATCGTGATTGATCGCGTCAGTGTGCAGCGACCGGACGATACACATCTCATCGGCACACTTCGACCCAAGCAGCGGCCAGATTTCAGAGATCGATTGACCGGACTGGCCCCATTGTTTGAAGGCATGCTGGGGCCCAAAGCAATTTAGCTTCTGGCCCTGCAATTGAGCAATCTGCTGTCCCTTGGTAATCGATTCCGGCATCGCCTGGCCATGGAGTTCTGCCAGTTTTGGCTTGTGGTCGAACGTCTCCAGATGAGTCATTCCCCCTGCCATGTACAGCCAGATGACTCGCTTGGCTTTAGGAGCGTGATGAATCGGTTGCAGTACGCCTTGCCACTTGGGCCCGGTGGGTGAAACCGCTTCCGCTGCTCGACCTTCACGAGCCAGCAGGGATTGCAGCGCCATGGACCCGAGGCTGATTCCCGTGGTTTGCAAGAATGATCGGCGGGCCACATCAATGGGTAGTGTCATCTTGAATCCTTCGAACTTTCGCCAACGGTGGATGCTTGTTTCGTCAGTCGAGTTTTCGTCACAAAATCAGGGTGAACCCGTGGTTTGCTCAGTTTCGAGTAATCACTTCGTGCAAGTTGAGGATCGTCCGAGCGACGCTCGTCCACGCTGCCAGTGTTGCCGCCGGCAAATCCGTCGGGGTCGGACGGGCACCGATTTTCAACAATTCATTCGCGGCAGCGGGATCGGCCTGGTAGTCCTTCAAATGCGTTTCCAGCAGCTTTTCAAGCAGTTGGGATTCTGCAGGTTCAATGGGTCGTGACACCGCCCGCAGGTACGCAAAATTGAGTTTCTGCTGTGTCGAACCTTCATGATGCAGAATGAGTTCTGCGAATGCCCGAGCCGCTTCGACATAGCTGGGGTCGTTGAGTAATACCAGCGATTGCAGCGGCGTATTCGATCGAGGACGATCCGCGGTGCATTCTTCTCGACAGGGAGCATCAAACGCCAGCAGGCTTGGATGCAGGTACTGTCGTTGCCAATGCGTGTATAGTCCGCGACGGTACAGTTCATCGCCAACACCGTTTTGCCATTCACGCTGCGGGAAATTCAGGTACGCCCAATAACCGGGTGGCTGATAGGGCCGAACACTTTTGCCACCGACTTGAGTCACCAGCAACCCGCTGATCGACATCGCGTTATCGCGAACCAGTTCCGCATCTAACCGAAAGCGACCTTGTCGGGCCAGCCAGCGATTATAGGGATCGACATCGCGCAGAGCGGGATTCATCAGTGATGACTGCCGGTACGCCTTCGTCATGACGATCGTCTTCACAAGCCGCTTCACATCCCATCCCGATTCCATGAACTGGGCCGCAAGATAATCGAGCAACACCGGATGGCTGGGCCAGTCTCCCTGAGCCCCCAGGTCATCGAGCTTTCGTGACAGCCCCGTCCCGAAGTAGAGCTTCCACATCCGATTGGCAAACACGCGACCTGTCAGCGGGTTGTCACGAGCAACGATCCATTTGGCCAGGTCCAGCCGAGTCAACCGGGTTTCAGGTGCAGCAGCCGCACAGAGAACTGCGGGGAAGGCAGGAGTGACCGCTTCACCACTTTCGTCCATCCAGTTTCCACGACGCAGAATCCTTACCATTCGCGGCGCAACCGCTGCCGTGACAAGTGTCGTGGGAATCGTCGCATCCAGATCCTTGCGAGACTTCTCGACAGCCGCCAAGTCGTTTCGCGTTTGCTGAAGCGGCGGAGCAATCGTTCGGAAGTAGGCAGCGACCTCTTTCAATTGCGGCTCACTGCGCTGCGGAGGTGCGATGGCCAGGATCGCACTGATATTCGGCGGAGCAGCATCTGTCACTTTGACCGGACGAGATGCTGTCGTGGCCGAGAGCCTGAAGAGTCCAATCGTGTGCTGGGGATTGTCGAGGTTCTGCTGCAAGGCAACCGTCAGCGTATCACCGTTATCGAGTGTCAGGTCTGATGCCGTTTCAAAAATCGCGACGTGGGGTTGTCCGACTTTTTCCATGACAGCCCAGCCCCATTTCTTTCCCTTGGCATCGCCATCAATTGCTGCAGCGATCGCCCATTTTTTGTAAGGGTTGTCGCCGGCAGCCCCGGTCTGCTCGTACGAGGCCGTTGCCGTAGAAATCGCCACGGGCCGGTCATCGCCGACCGACGGTTTGACCGTCGCAACGAATTCCGACAGTACAAAATTGCCATTCCCCGCTCGCCCCGGCCCCTTTTGTGGCAATGACGGATCAGGCAACACCTCCAGACGGAACGCGGTAACGCCGGGCGGAAGCTGCTTGATTGCCAGCGTGTAGGTGTCTGTCGCGGGGTTCTTGCCACTGGCGAGAATTGAACCATCGGGACGAGCCGTGAGCGTGACGCCTTCCACTGAGGCAATCGAATCGGGCTTGAGGACCGTCCAGGGAATCTGAGTCTTTTCCCATTCGGCCTGGGCTGCGGCAAGTTCTGGTGTTGCAGTCTCCAGTTTCTGCTTCAACGACGCAATCTGAGCGTCCAGCGCTGCAAGCTGAGTCTCTTGCTGCTGAGTCGGAACCTTAATGTTGGGCCCCCAACTTCCATCGGCATGTGCACCCGAATAGAGGCCTCGTTCCTGAATGTCGGCAAAAAAGGCTTCAAATCGATAGAAGTCCTTCGTGGTAAAAGGATCAAATTTATGGTCGTGGCATTCGGCACACCCGATTGTCACTCCCAACCACGTTCCAGAAGCATTGCGAACGCGTTCGGCGATGTACTTCGCCAGATATTCCTTGTCCTGCACGCCCCCTTCGGCACTCATCATTCCCAGGCGGTTATAGCCGGAAGCGATCCGTTGTTCGCGCGTCGGATTCGGCATCAAGTCGCCAGCGAGTTGTTCTGCCGTGAACTGATCAAACCGTTTGTTGGCATTGAAGGATTCAATCACATACTGCCGGAACGGCGCGACGCTCATCTCCTGATCACCGTGGTAGCCCACAGTGTCCGCATAACGAACCAGATCGAGCCACCACATCGCCAATCGTTCACCAAAATGAGGCGATTGAAGCAATCGATCGACTTGCATTTCATAGGCGTTGGGAGACTGGTCCTGCAAGAATGCGGCCACATCTTTTTCAGACGGTGGGAGACCGATGAGATCAAGGTGGATCCGACGCAGCAGTGTGACCTTATCAGCCTCCGGTGCCGCTTTCAGATTTTGCTCTGCCAAACCGCGAGCAACGAGTTCGTCAGCCTTCGCAACGGCCGCTTGTTCGTTCGCCACCGGGACTGCGGCGTCCTTGTGGAGCGGCAGGAATGCCCAATGTCCTTCAAATCGTCCTCCCTGAGCGACCCACTTCTTCAGCAGTTCGATATCCCGAGGTGACACGGTCTTGCCACTCGCCGCTGGTGGCATTTTCTTATCGGGATCAGTTGAGACGATCCGTCGAATCAGCTCACTCTCATCCGATTTTCCTGGAACAATCGCCCCGGGTTTCCCATCGTGACCTTTCAGTCCGGCTTCGGTATCCAGACGCAGTTCTGCTTCCCGCTTGTTCTTGTCGGGTCCATGACACTGAAAACAGTTGTCCGAAAGCAATGGGCGAATATCACGATTGAACTCAATCGTCTCTGGGATCGGCAAATTTTTGGCGGTGCCTTGTCCGAGTACAATGCCTGGAATCATTGAGGTCAGACAAACTGCGTTCAGACAAACAACCGTGAACCAGCCAGAACACCGCATGAATTCTTCTCCACACTCGGTTCGCACGTCTCGATAATCCGCACTGCAAGATACTTCGGCCGACAGATCAATCCATCAAACTGATCACTGAAATTCCACTCAGCAGGCATTTTCCCGTGTTCTCAACCTGAACGCAACCGGAGGATCAATTCTGCGCGACTCTCGGCAACCGATTGGGATGTCTGCGATGGCGTTGTGAATTCGCTGAAAGGCGCTGGCAAGCACTTGTGGAGAAGGAAACGCAGAGGCACAAAGTCTCAGAGACGCAAGGAGATTGCAGCATGGCCTCACAGTGCGTCTCTGAGCGTTCTTGTCCGATGTCCCTAAGGTCTCAGCCAGACCGATCGATTTGCCCCGACAAATCGGTTCATTCCTCGGGTTCCGACTCGACGTCAATTTCACCGCGCATTGCTTCGGCCAGGCGCGAGGGATCGAGTTGCTCGACGATAGCATAGCGACCGTCTGTCCAGCGGACAAAATCGATCTGCTTGCAGCGGAGACTGCAGAACGGGGCGGCAGAAGTTCCTTCTTCCGATGTCGCTGACACCGATTTGCCGCAGACAGGACAGGTCATCGGACGAACCATGAGACTCACCTGTTACTTCTTCGAGTCGGAACCCGATGAACTTCCGCTGGACCCGGAATCGGACTTCTTCGATTCACTCGGCGGTGACTGCGAGGCCTTATCAGCTTCCGCCGACTTCTTGTAGGCATCGCTGCGGTAATCGGTCAGATAGAATCCCGACCCACGAAAAATCAGCCCGGCACCCGCACCGATTAGCCGGACCGCTTTCTTCTTGCCGCAACTGGGGCACTTCTTCGTTGGCTCTGCCTTGATCGATTGGAATTCTTCCCACACATGCTCGCAGGCACCACATTTGTAATCGTAGGTCGGCATGCCAGTCTCCCTTTTGATGCCTGTTGGACGCAATTCTGGGTCGAAAGCGGTTCGCAGGTTAAACGTATAGTAGCTAATTTTAAATATCGTTCTCGCCCGATAGCGAACAACGTGAGCGGCTTCGCAGGTCCGAGCGTTAGCTCGAACTAAAAAACTATTTGGAGACGATGACTTTGCTGGGGCGGATGATTCGGTCGTGTAGCATGTAGCCTCGCTCGACATCCTGCAAGACAGTCATGGAGGGATGATCTGCGGAGGGGATCTGCGAGATTGCTTCGTGGAAGTTTGGATCGAACTGTTGTCCCAGTGCAGGGATCGATTTGGCACCGAAGCCGTTCAGGGCTGTTTCCAGTTGCTTGATCGTGAGTTGAATCCCAAGGATCAATTCGTCGACGTTCTTTGATTGTGTCGCAGCCGTAATGGCTCGATCGAGGCCATCGAAGGCGGGGAGCAGTGTCTTCAGGAGTGGCAGTGCGGCGTATTTGCGATCTTCTTCCATTTCCCGCTGCATACGTCGACGATAGTTGTCATGGTCGGCGAGTGCACGAGTCCACTTTTCTTTGAACTGATCCCGTTCGGCCGCCGCTGCTTCCAATTGTTCGTGCAGCGTCGGAGACCCGGCGGGGTTGCCGGCATTCTTGACATCGTCGTTAGGAACTGTCGTTTCATCACTCATGATTCAGCCTTACGTTTGCAAGGGCATAGCCCCGACACAATTCTGTACCACACCACAATGTGTGAATTCGTTTGAATCCAGCCCCGTGGCGGTCATCCTGAAATTCGCTTGTTCCGCTATTCCGCTTCTTCCGTGGCCCCGAAAAACTCTTTTAGCGACTCGAAAAACGATTTTCGGTGGGCACTGACCTGCTTGTCATCCAGTTCAGCCAACTGCCGCAATAACTCTTCTTGTTTCTTGGTCAACTTTTTGGGGACTTCCACCTGGAACTGCACATGCAGATCACCACGTGAACCGCCGTGCGGGTCAGGCATCCCCTGCCCTCGCAGCCGCAGGATTTCCCCTGGCTGGGTTCCGGGGGAGACTGTGACACGGTGTTTGCCGGTCAGGATCGGGATATCAATGTCTGTCCCCAGAGCCGCTTGAGCGAACGTGATGGGAACCTGGCAGGTCAGATTTTTGCCGTCTCGATCAAACAGGTTGTGAGGCTTGACGTGGATCTCAACATAGAGATCACCTGCTGGACCACCGCTTTCACCCGCTTCACCTTCGCCCCGCAGACACAACTGCATGCCGTTATCGACACCGGCGGGAACCTTAACCGTGATCTTGGATGACCTCGAAACCACGCGTGACCCGCGACAGTCTGCACACTTATCACGGACAACCTGCCCTTGTCCCCGACAGCCCGGACAGGTCGTCTGAACTCGAAAAAAGCCTTGCGATTGGACAACCTGACCACGTCCGCCGCAGTAATCACATGTCGTCGGCTTCGTCCCGGGCTTGGCACCGGTTCCGTTACACGTGACGCAGGAAACATGCTTGTCGATTTCCAGATCGCGTGAACAGCCGACAGCCGCGTCGAGCAGATCAATGGTCAATGACGTCTGCAGGCTGTTGCCGCGCCGCGCACGCGAACCCCCGCCTCCTTTTCGCCCCCCGCCGAAAAAGTCGCCAAACATGTCTCCGAAAGCGTCCATGATGTCGCCGACATCACCGAAGCCCGCCCCGCCACCTCCGGCAGCACCGTCGACTCCGGCATGACCGAATCGATCATAGCGAGCCCGTTTGTCGGGATTGCTGAGAATATCAAAAGCTTCGGCCGCTTCCTTAAAAGCAGTGACCGCGGCTTCGTCTCCCGGATTTCGGTCCGGGTGGTGCTTGGCTGCCAGCTTGCGATACGCTCGCTTGATTTCGTCGTCTGACGAAGTCTTTTCGACGCCCAGCACTTCGTAGTAATCCCGCTTCGTCGCCATCACGGCTCCGCTCCAACGTATTCAAGGGACAGGCCCTTGACCGGATTCCAGCTCACGCTCGAAATCGCAAAGT
>Ga0194055_10001320_pt1 | contig 20241 bp, 14 predicted proteins | sample SepL449m_MetaG_FD_155482 | JGI IMG/M metagenome (GOLD analysis project Ga0194055, IMG submission 155482) | Anoxic zone freshwater microbial communities from boreal shield lake in IISD Experimental Lakes Area, Ontario, Canada - Sep2016-L442-9m | ecosystem: Environmental > Aquatic > Freshwater >...
CAGTCACCGCCACACCCTGCGTCTGACCACCCGACCACGTCGACAACACCCCCACCCGATACGGCAACGCCCGCGAATCAACCACCCTCACCGGCGCCACCGCATGAAACGACTGCCCAACCGCGACCGCGGGCGTCACCGCATTCGACTGCAGCGACTCGGGACCATCACCGATTGCATTATGGGCGGTGATGGTGAAGGTGTAAGTGGTCCCATTCAGAAGTTGGGTAACAGTGAAACTCGTCGCGTTCGTCGGCGTCGTGATGGGTGTTTGCGCTGCGAGTCCGATATAGGGCGTGACCACATAATGATCAATCGACGATCCTCCGTCGTCGACCGGAGCCGACCACGCAACGTCGGCGTGGGAATCGCCGACCGAAGCAGTGGGGGCATCGGGTCGGCCTGGAAGCGTTTGCACTGCGGCATCGATTTGAATGCGTGGTGTTGTGATGTTGTTGGCGGTATCGGTAACCGGATGACCCGTCGAGCGCAGCGAAGCCAGTTGGGCATCGACCTGATTGCCGTTCACGACTGATCCGCCCAGCGTCGGGCGTGCTTGACGCAAAAGCGCGAGCGCTCCAGCGACGTGAGGGGTCGCCATTGAAGTTCCTTGAAAATAGGCACACCGGTCAGCGGCATAGGGAACGGGACAAACTGAGGAACCAACAGTTGTGGGCGTCACCGACGAATTGATCGACACCCCGGGGGCGAGTAGCGAAAGCCGAGCTGCCGAATTGGAAAAAGATGCCACCGTGTCATTGGCCGGATTGGTCGCACCCACGCTGATCGCCGATGACACGCAGGCCGGAGACATGATGCCGGTCTTTGTACCGGAATTACCCGAGGCCACAACCACGGCAATGCCGTGGTTCTTCAGTTGCGTAATCGCCGTGGCCATTGCCGTTCCGTCGCAGGCGCTTGCGGTAGGCGTGCCGCCGCCCAAGCTCATGTTGACTGCTGCTATCGAATAGGCCGCACGCAAACTGTCGACATAGAGCAATCCACGGATCACATCAGAATCCCACGCATTGGCACACTTCGGGACCCCTCCGCAGGTCGCATACGAATCACTCGGACTTGCCAAAACTGTCGAAAAAACCCGGACTGAAATCAAGCCAGCCCCAGGTGCAACTCCTGAAAATGAAGCGCCAGCGCCGCCGACTGCTATCCCCGCAACGTGGGTTCCGTGTTCGCAACTTTGGACATCAGATGGACACGGTTGGCCCGTGCCAACGCCTTCAGCGTGACTTGGGTCGGGGCCGGAACAGTTCGCGAGGGTCGACCCGGAGGACAGCGCAGCCGACGAAGTAAAACAGGCTTCAGCAACGACCTTCCCGGCGAGAAAACTATGCGATGTCAAAACACCGGTATCGATAACCGCGACCGCTTGACCGGATCCGGTAAACCCACGCGCCCACGCGTTTTGCGCTCCAATATTGGTGATGTTGGGCGTATTCGTGCCAAGTACATGGTTGATCTTGTCGCTCTGCACACTGACAACCTGGCGATTCGATTTCAATGAGGCGAGCGCGGCTTTTTTGACCCGCATTGAAACCATGGCTAAATCGCCGATCGCTTCGGGCTTCGCAAACGTGTCACGGGGTAACCGCTTAACCATGTCATCGGTCGTTTTTGCAATTCCGTCCCGACGGGCTTGACGCTGCTGCGCGCTTTCGCCTGATCGATCGGAAGTCGTTGCAAATTGCACAATCACAGGAACGTCGCCGCCGGCATCGGCATCGGCCTGAACTGCGGGGTCAACCGACACACTTGACGCCGCCGCAGGCGGCGTGAGCGCCGACTCAGCAAACGCAGTACTTGACGACGAAACAAAGCCAGCCACCACCGTCATCACGACGAACCCAACCAGCAGGGCGCGGTCAATCCGCGTCCCGACGCGTCGTGGCGCGCTCAACAGGTGCTTCGGTCGGGCAGCGTTCGGATTGTCCAACTTCATTGGAGTATTTCTCTCTCATCCACACACCGGTCCTAGAGAACGGTACCGGCAACAATCGCCGAAGCGACTGCACCCCTAATCGACAGAATCAAGCCCGTTCTTAAGGTTCAAGCGGCATCTCAGCGAGGGTTTCAGCCACATCAATGTCGTGAGCGACAAATGGGCGACGCAACCGGAGCCACAAGCAACTTGCCATCCAGCAAAAAGCCCAGATGGCCGCCGCGAGCAGGCCAAGTTCCACTCGAAGAAACAAGTCATTGCCGAGCGCAGTCACAACGACCGACACGATCAATGCGAGCAACCATCCGATCGCCATTCGGCTGTGTGCCCCCAGCGCAATTAACCCTTGATCAAGGCAAATCGTGGCCATGATCAAAATAAATGCTCCGGCCAGAAGGGCCAGATCCCGACCACTGAGCGTTGAGGCGGTGCCGAACACGATTTGAATGACATAGGGGCCGAAAATCCCAGCCGCGATAGTAGTGAGGACCCCAAAGCCCAAAATCGTCAACACCAGTCGCCTAAGCGCCGCGATGAAATCATCAAAGTTGCCTGAACCCGCAAGATGCGACAGTTGGGGCAGGAGCGACGCCAAGACCGCTTGAAACAAAAATAATGGAATGCGCGCCGTTTGCAACCCATTGAGAAATTGTCCAGCCGCTCCCTGCTGATCCGGACCGGCCAATATTCCGACGGCGATGGTCCCTCCTTGCACCACCAATGAAATCGAAACGGTTCCCATCAGTAGCCAACCCAAGTTACGAGTGAGTTCACTCCATGGCGCTTCGGGTCCCGGGTCAATCAAACCGCGCTGGCGGAAAAGCGCGACGCCAACGCCGATGAAGGGTGTGCACGCCATGACGAGACCGAATGGTCCGGCGACCGCAACGCCGAGAACCGCCAAGACAACGGCGAGTACAACTCGGGCGATGCCATCGGCGCCGAAAAACATCGCATAGGCCGGATACCGGCGATTCGCCGACAATGTTCCGCGAGTCAAATGGCCGGCACAAAAACCGACTAACCCAATGACGAATGCGACAACCAACATTTCGTCTTGGTTAAACCAACCTTCGAACAACTTGTGGCAGATCACGACGATGATGCTGACCACGATCGAAAACCCGATGCCGATCACTACGGCCCGCTTGACCACCGGTCCGGCACCAACTCCGGCAGCGCGGCGAGCCGAAACAGCTCGCGCGACTTCCTGTTCGAGCGGCTGCATAATGCCATTTCCCACCGCAAACATCAGGGCCCAAAAAACCCCAACCGCGCTGTATTCCGCCGCCGAAAGCGTGCGACTGGCAATACCTAAAAACACGTAGGTTGCGACTCCGTTCACGACAAGCCCGACCGCGACTGGGAGTGCCCCAATGGGCAGCGGGTTGTGACGCTGAATGGTACGAATCAGTTGACGGATGTCGGGCTCCCGGGATACGGACAACCCGACGAATCTAGGCGGGCGCCTGCAGCGGAGCGGGCATGCAGAGGCCGTCGAGTTCGACAATCGTGACTCGATCTCGATTCTCCCAGGTCACTTCGTTGGCTGGGTCGGGCCGCAAGTTATAGGTGCGGAAGTCTTCTTCAAGCGAGTCAAAGGTCAACAGGCGACCGATCAACGGTTCGCCAAGATCCAAAATGAGCTTGATCGCCTCGAGCGCCTGGATCGAACCCACGATGCCCGGCAGGACTCCTAACACGCCTGCTTCAGCGCACGAGGGTGCCATCTCCGCCGGCGGCGGCTCGGGAACCATGTCGCGGTAGGTCGGACCACGAGTTGGGTCGAACACCGTGACCATACCCTCGAACCGAAAAATCGAGCCGTGAACAATGGGCAGGCCCAGTTTTACGGATGCGTCATTGACCAAGTACCGAGTGGGAAAGTTGTCCGTGCCGTCAACCACAAGGTCGTAATCGGCGAGAATCGCCATCACGTTGTCAGCACCAAGCCGCACGTCATAGGTCACGACATTGATGTCGGGGTTCATTGCCGTCAACGTCTTTTTGGCCGAATCAACCTTACGGTCGCCAATCCGATCAAGATTGTGCAAAATCTGACGCTGCAAATTCGATGCATCGACAACGTCCATGTCGATGATGCCGATGGTTCCGACGCCAGCCGCGGCCAAGTACATCGCCGCGGGTGAACCCAGCCCGCCCGCGCCGAGCATGAGCACCTTGGCATCAAGCAGTTTCATCTGTCCGGCTTCGCCCACTTCGGGCAACAGCAGGTGGCGCTGGTAGCGATTTCGTTGAGCCGGATCAAGGGTTCGCGGCGCGCGCCAATCGCGATCTTCGTCTTTCCACCGATTGAAACCCCCCTGCACCGACACAACGTCGCTATATCCGAGCTCGCCCAAAGTCTTGGTGGCGAACGCTGAGCGAACCCCACCGGCGCAAAACACAATCAGCGGAGTGTCATGATCCGGCACGCGACCCTCGATGGCGCTTTCGAGGTTTCCTCGCGGAATATGAATCGAACCCGGAATGGCGCCCTGCTCATATTCGTCAGGCTCACGCACATCAAGCACAACTGCTTGCGCGTTGGCTCGCATGGTCTCGGCGGTAGCCGTATCGACCTCGCGGATCTCGGATTTTGTCTGGGTGAGTAAATCTCGGAAGCTGGCCATCGGCTGATGCCTCTCGTCGCGGCGTGGGGACTCGGAGCACCGAGTCGGTCAATAGAGAAAGGTTACCAACTTGGTCAACAATTACGCCAGCGTGCTATTCCCCAATGATTATTGCCAGGATTTCAGTAATTGAGCCGCGGATGACCACACTGGCTAAATGGTCCATCGCGGTCGGCTCCGCGTTCACGATGATGATGTCAGCTTTGTTCTGTTGAGCGATTGGAACCATGTTCGCCACCGGGAATACCGCGAGGGTTGAGCCGATTGCCAGCAGCACGTCGCAGGCCGATGCGGCACCAAACGCTCGGTCGAGATCTTCGGTGCGCAGATCTTGACCAAACGAAATCGTTGCTGATTTCAACATGCCACCGCACAATTGACAATGAGGGTCATCCTCCCCCGCCGCAACCCGCTCGAGCGTGTTTCCCATCGGCGAGCGTTCGCCGCATTCGAGACAGACAACGTCGTGAATGGTCCCGTGAATTTCGACGACGCGACTTGGGTCAGATCCTCCAGCTTGGTGGAGGCCATCAATATTCTGCGTGACCAATGTGTCAAGCGCACCCCGACGCTCAAGGGTCGCTAGCCAGCGATGACCATCGTTTGGTTGGCGCGGTTCGGCCATCCACTGCATGCGTCCTTGCCATGCCGACCGACGTACATCGGGGTCGCTCACATAGTTGGTGATGGTTGACGTCCGTTCTGCCTTCGGATTCTTCGTCCAAACACCATTCGGGCCACGAAAGTCAGGGATGCCCGAGTCGGTCGAAATGCCGGCACCGGTCAGCACCACGATACGGCGCGCTTTTTCAATGATGGCGCGGGCCGCCGCACACGCCGCGGCGTCAACTGCTGCGAGTTCGATCGGATCGTCTCCCACGTCATGATCGTGACCGAGTTTGCGCGACTGAGCGAACTGTCTCTCCGACCCTTGACAGTGCGTCATGCAACTGGAAGTGTGTAAAGGGCTGAAAAGTACTGAAAACTCAGAAGACACTTTAGAGCAAGTTCCAGACCCACGGCGGACAACAGGAGCATCACATGCCTGAACTCGTAATTCCTTCAACGACACCTGACTCACTGCACCTCAACCGAACCCATCCAAGCCAAAACCAGGCAAGCCAAAACCAGGCAAGCCAAAACCAGGCAAGCCAAAACCGACCGGACGAAAACCAGGCCGACGGACACACGGTCTTGACCGAACTTGGCGTCCAACCATGGCCTGATCCACTCATCGATCGTCTCGGGCACGACCCGCGCTCTGACTATGTCGAACGTTTTTGGCTCGGCATTGTCGGCCCGTCGACGGTGCTACTCATGCGGCGCCTTGCCAACGACCTTGATCAACACCCCGATGGATTCACGCTTGATGTCACCGACACCGCGCGCTCACTTGGCGTGGGCATGCGTGGCGGACGCCAATCACCGTTCATGCGCACTGTCGATCGCGTCTGCCGATTCGGTGGGGCCCGTTGGCAGGGGCTAGATCACCTTGAGGTTCGCCGTAAGTTACCGCCCCTGACTCGCGGGCAAGTCGTGCGATTAACCCCAACGCTTCAAGCCGAACACGCGACGTGGATCGAGGCCCATGTCGATGTCGACACTGTCGAACAACTCAAACGCCGAGCCCGCCACCTGGCGCTGTCATTGCTTGAACTTGGCGAAGACCTAGCCAGCACCGAACGCCAACTTCACCGCTGGCGCTTTCATCCCGCTATCGCTCATGACGCCGTGCAATGGGCAGTCGATCGACATCAGGACGCGCCTGCTGCGGTCACAAACGGCGCGACGGTCGCTTAAACGTTCGTGCGGTTTCAATCAGCAACCGAACACCCCAACCGGTACCGCCCTTTACGATCTCTAAATCATCGGAGTCACTCCAAGCAGGTCCGGCAATGTCGAGATGGGCCCATGGAATTTCATCGGCGACGAACTCACGCAAAAAGAGCGCTGCGAGAATAGCCCCTGGACCCCCAGGTTTTCCGATGTTTTTCAGATCAGCGACATCAGATTCGAGTTCCAGGCGATAATCCTCCACCAGTGGAAGATTCCAGATGTGCTCGCCAGTTCGATCCGCTGCTGCGGTGATTTGATCAATCCAACCGACATGAGTGCCCATGATTGCGGTCACCTTCGAACCAAGAGCGATAATCGACGCTCCCGTCAGTGTCGCCACATCGATGATTGCGTCGGGCGAGGCTTCACTCGCCAGGGATAGACCATCGGCCAGGATAAGTCGTCCTTCGGCATCGGTATTCAGCACTTCCACGGTTTTGCCGTTACGGATACGCAACACATCACCGACTCGCATCGCATCGCCGCCAGTCATGTTGTCGGTGCATGGAATGTACGCCGTGACCTTTGTACGAGGAGCGACTTCCGCAACGACCGACATTGCACCCAGGATTGCTGCAGCTCCGCCCATGTCGCCTTTCATCGTCATCATTCCCGCCGCTGTCTTCAACGAGAGGCCACCAGAGTCAAAGGTGATGCCCTTGCCCACCAACGCGAGCGATCCGTTCGCACCGGGAGGCGCCCAACACAGTTCGATACATCGCGGTGGCTGCTGAGAGCCACGGTTCACACCAAGAAGCCCGCCGAGACCTGCTTCGGCGATGTCGACTTCGTCAAGCACACTTATTTGCAATCCTTCACGTTCGGCAATCTCCACGGCCGCTTCGGCCAATGCGCGCGGCGTGAGATCGCCGCCGGGGGTATTGACCAAATCGCGCGCGAAAACCACCGCGTCGGCGATCCGAAGACCCATGTTGAGCGCGGCGACCACTCGATTTCCACCACCACCAATCACGATGATGTGTTCGAGCTTCGACGACTTCGCATCAGACTTGTAGTTCGTAAATTGGTAGGCCCCGAGAACGACGCCTTCCGCGACCGCTTGGGCATACTGCCCTCGTTTTGCTGGATCACCTCCAGCGTCAAGCAACTGAACCGCCACAGTCTTGTGGTTCGACGCGGCTCGGGCCAGCGCTCCGCTGGCCCGCCGAAATTGTGTGGCGCCAAGTTGTCCTTCCGGTCCCAACCCAACGAAAAGCGATGTCGGCGCCGGTTCGTCGGCGCCATGTTGGCCGTCGGGACCCGCAGAACCCTCAGAAACTGGCACCCCGACCATCGCCGCCACCTGACCAAGCCGACCGGCGAATCCGACGCTGTTTAGAAAGGACTTTGTCTGTGGTCCCCACGAATGCACCGTGTCCATCCGGTCAGAACACACACCAATGGCAACTGCATCGACTGTCGTAGGCGCAGTTTTCGAAAGCGAAAACGTAATGGGCATGGTGAGCTTCCTTGTCAGTTGCGGCCTTTTAAAGGTCGCGGGTCGCGAGTGAAGTTCCTTCTTGCCATCTCGCCAATGTCCAGAGCAGATCGCTCAGGCGGTTCAAATACGGCAATGCAAATGAACCGTCGGATGCAACCGCTACTGAGTCGCGCTCAGCGCGACGCACAACCGTGCGTGCGACGTCAAGCAACGCTGCCACCTTCGACTGACCAGGGACGACGAATTCAGTCGGCGGGTCGAAATTCGAACTCACTTCGTCGATCACCGCTTCGAGTGCGGTCACCATCTCCGCGGTCATGGAACTTTGCCCTGGCACGAGCCGGTCGCGGTTGTCTGGATCGGTTGCCAACTCGGCCATCAAAACCCAAAGATCGCGCTCGATCGTCAACAACATCTCGCCAAGCTCTCCTGGACTTGATCCAGGATCAGCATTCACCTCCGCTCGCGCCACGCCAATCGAAGCTTGCGCTTCGTCCACTGTGCCATAGGCGGTTGGTGCCGGAGCATCCTTCGCGATCCGTCCGCCATAAAGCAATCCGGTCGTTCCGTCGTCACCCTTGCGGGTATAGATCTTCATGGGCGAGCAGCCTACCGGCGGGTTCCGGTCGACCGGAAAGGCTGGCCCACATTTAGGTCGATTGTTTCGCAGTCGTATCCGACTGCGCAGCCGCAAGGATCGCCATCACTTGGCTCACCCGTTCGGCGTGGATCGTCTCTTCACGACCATTTAAACGTAACAACCGAGCAATCTCTGGATCGCTTTCTCTATCAGCCCATCGCTGATATCCGGCATCGCCCGCGATCTCACCTTGAACGATAAGGGGAAACACCTCTGGCGAAATGTCGTCAGGCAACGGGACTGGCAGCCGTTCTAAAAGTGCAGCTGACGGCTCGTAGTCTGAACCAGTCTTTATCGCGATCGCACGCTGGATGCGACGGGCATGGCCAACTTCCTCGCGCCCATTTCGACGAAGGAGTATCGCTGCTTCGTCATTATTGATTCGATCAGCGATCGCGTTGTAAAAATCCTCGCCGCTGCATTCGATTTGGAAGATCAATTCCATGGCAGCGACATCGAGAACCTCAACGCCGGCAAGCTCATTTTGTGCCGAGAAAAAGTCCCGTTCAACGCCCATTCTGACCCTCGCTCTCTAATGACACCCGCGTCGAATGCCTGAGTGCTCAAGCTATCTGAGAGCTCAAGCTAGTAGAACGAGACACCTTCAGGCAGCAAATACGGGAACTACCTCAGTTGCAAAGCGTTCGAGCGCATCCAAATCGAACGGCGCTCGCAGCGCCAACATGATCCAATCCGCGCCGGCATCGACGTAGTGACCAACCCGATCGGTAATCGCCGCAGTGTCGCCAACCAAGACACCATCCCGACGGGACGCTGCTAGCGGCCCAAACCGAAGTTCGAGTTCAGCATCGACTTGGTCTGGGGCACAAGGGAGATAGAGCAAGTTGACGCCGGTCACGAAGCGGTCAGGATCGCTCGCGTGATCCAGGACAATCGACCGTTTTCGAGTGAAATCCTCTGGTCCAACGAACGGTACATTCCACGCATCACCATGACTTCCAGCCAATTTCAGCCCGATTTGCTCGCCGGATGCGCCAACCCAAATTCGAGGATTGGCTTGTACCGGTTTCGGATTACAACGAGCATCGGTCAAAGTAAAAAACTCGCCTTCGAACTGTGCAACATCTTCGGTGAGTAACAATCGGACACATTGAATTGACTCGGCCATCCGGCGAAGACGCACCGCGGGCGACTCAAAGGCAATTCCATACGATTCGTACTCCCACTTATGCCACCCAGCCCCCAACCCAAGTTCAAGGCGGCCGTCACTGATGTGGTCGATCGTGGCAGCGGCGTTCGCTAGCACCGCCGGATGGCGATAGCCCGTTGAATACACCAGAGATCCAACCCGAGGCCGGGTGGTTAGCGCGGCCAGCGCCGCGTGACATGCGATTCCTTCGAAACAATCACCGTCAAGGGGCGACGGCGCAGGATAAAAGTGATCCCAAACGCTTATCCAGTCGAATCCAAGCTGCTCCGCCGAGGCCCATACCGCTTGCAGTTCTGCCATCGAGCACATCTGGGGACCAACGTGAACGCCAAACTGGACCATACCTTTAGACCTCCCGAGCAATGATCGACGTGTCTTCGACACCGTTGGATCGTGACGAATGTGCGCTCGCCGGTTTACTAGGTGGTGGCACAAGCAGTCGATGCAAAGCCAGTAAAAGATTGACGGAAACCAGCGCAAGCAACAGCGTTTCACAATGCACTGTCGTGCGATTCAGGGCAGTCCCTAGGTGCCACACCAAATTGTAAGGACTAACCGCAAATGCGATAACGAGCATGCCCAGACTCGCGACAAACAGCGCCCAAAACCAAACGTCAAGTCCGACCCCAAGCCAGCGCCGAACTGAAACGGTAAGCAGCATTCCTAAAACGCTGACGACAATCGACGCTGCCGCGAACCAACCAATGTCGGCAAACATTCGGCCCAACGTTGGCCCAATTCGTCCAATCACCGCTGGATCACCTGTCACCAACCCCACGATGTGGCCGCCACCCTGCAAATCCGATTGCGCACCCTCTATGCGAGCCAACACTTGCCACACGATCCCCAAACCGATCGGGATCGCGATGAACCACGAGTGACGAAGGTGTCGTCGATGCCTGATCGTCGCAAGAACAACCAGCACCAGCGCAATCGGAAATGCCTCATTTTTAGTAAGTACAGCGGCCGCGAGCGCCAAAGAACCCAAGAGGACTGCGGACCGAGAGTAGGGGTGTAACAGCAACAGCAGCGCAGCAAGGACAAACCAGGCACTCCACAAGTTGTCGACATATCCATCAGATAATCCGGAGGCTTCAAACCCTGCTGCCCCAAGTGCGAACAAGCCGGCGACTACAACCGTGGCCCAAACCAGTAGCGGCGTGCGAGCGCGGACCACCCAAGTGAGCGACACCGCCATCAAGATCAAGGCCGCAAAACTCATGACGAATGAAACCGCTTGCGCCACTCGCGATTCAAGGCCTTGACCCAAGACTGCCGCGACTGTGGCGATAGTCGCCGAGGCTAACGGCGGGTAATCGGCATGCGAGTACCGAAACGACGGTTCGGTCATAGCCTCGGCGACTTTCGCTCCCCCGGCGCGAAACCATTCGGCGTGAAACCACCATATGGATCTCGCATCCCAGCCAACTGAGGTGAATTGATACAGCGCAATTAACGGCGCGGCGATCGCGATGATGCCGCATAGGTGCGTCGGCCGAATCGGCAGCGCTGAGAGTTGAGGCTCCTGCCACCAGCATGCACAGGTGCCGACGATTGCGATGAAAACGACCCACGGCAACAACGGGGCACCAGTCACCGTCGAAGCGATTGCCGCGGCCGAGCAGACCAAACCCGTCACCAGCGGGGCCAGCAGCAAACCCAATGTCGTTGATCGAGTCATTAACCACCCCATGGGAAATCCGACGGCCACGAGGACCGCCACGACGCCGATGACTACCGTCATCGCGTCGCCACCAGTGCAACGCCGATACCGTGGCAATCGTCATCAAGTGGAACCGATTGCAACTTCAGTTCAAAGTCGGCGTCGGCAGAATCGTGTACCAACCGGCCATAGGGATAGGCCATCTCTTTCAGTTGCTGTGACCAGAAGACCGCGTCGATCGGCTGTTCATCATCGATGTAAATCGCTGCATCATGGGGCACAACATCGCGGATTAGTGCCGCCACACACACAAACCGAGTTCGCTCAAACTGCGCTTGGGTGGACTGCTCGCTGCCTGGTCGACTCGCGCGAAAGGTGAAAGCGAGTTCGAGGCCTGCACGCGCCGTCAAAACAGTTGCCGCGATTCCAACCAAAATCCACAACGCGAGGCGCTTTCGCTTGCGGACCTGTTTGGCATCCAACTTGGCGGTCCCCATCGGATCAGCGTAGATCAGAGCCAGCCATTTTCTCCCCGTGGGTTCAGGGCCCATGAACCATGGCAACTAGCCTGAGCCCCATGAGTTCATTCCTCCAGGCGGTCAACCAACGCGTCATTATCTATGACGGCGCGATGGGTACCGGGATCCAACAACGCGGCCTCACGGCCGATGACTTCGGTGGCCCCGAGCTCGAAGGATGCAACGAATTACTCGTGGTCACCCGACCTGACATCATCAAAGAACTGCACGCCGAGTATCTCGACGTTGGCGTCGACGTGATCGAAACCGACACCTTTGGCGGGATGCCAATAACCCTTGGCGAATACGGCCTCGCCGATCGCGCCCGCGAAATTAATTTGGCTGCAGCCCGTCTGGCACGCGAAGTCGCATCGGATTACTCCACTGCCGATCATCCCCGATTCGTCGCCGGTTCCATTGGCCCGGGCACCAAGTTCCCATCACTCGGGCAAATTCGCTTTGCCGAACTCCGCGACCACTATCAAGTCCAAGCTGAAGCGTTAATCGAAGGCGGCGTCGACATCATCATCATCGAAACGATGTTTGACCTGTTGTCGATAAAGGCCGCCATGATCGGTTGTCGCCGAGCCATGAACATCGTTGGTTCTCAGGTTCCGCTTCAGGTGCAAATCACCATGGAACTCACCGGCCGGATGCTTCCTGGTACCGAAATAGCCGCAGCCCTCAGTGCACTTGATGCAATGCGGCCAGACGTCATCGGCATCAACTGCGCCACTGGCCCGGTCGAAATGAGCGAGCACCTTCGCCACCTTTCCCAGCACGCGCGGATGCCAATTTCGTGCATCCCCAATGCGGGCTTGCCATCGGTTGTAGACGGCCACATGCACTATGACCTCACCCCTGAAGCACTCGCCGAACATCACCGATCTTTCGTCACCAATTTGGGTGTCGAAATCATCGGCGGCTGTTGCGGCACAACCCCCGCGCATCTCAAAGCTGTCGTTGATACCTGTCGGGATTTAGAGCGAGCGCCGCGGTTTCCAATTCACGAGGCTGGTGCAACTTCGATCTATTCGATGGTTCCATTCCACCAAGACACCTCGTTTCTCATAATTGGCGAGCGAACCAACGCCAACGGGTCGAAGAAATTCAAAGAAGCACTCCTTGAAGCTGACTGGGATACCGCGGTCGGCACGGCAAAAGATCAAGTCAAAGAAGGATCGCATGTCCTTGACGTCTGCGTTGATTACGTGGGACGCGACGGCGCAGCCGACATGGACGAGATTGCATCGCGATTCGCGACCCAGTGCAGCGTCCCGCTCGTGCTCGACTCAACTGAACCTGAGGTCATGGAAGCCGGTCTTATGTGGCTCGGCGGTCGGGCAATTTTGAACTCCGCCAACCTTGAAGACGGATTCGCCGATGGTTCTCGACTTGATCGGGTCCTCAAACTTGCGCGCGAATACGGCGCGGCAGTGATTTGTTTGCTGATCGACGAGGACGGCCAGGCCCGCGACGTTGAGTGGAAAATGCGGGTTGCTCATCGCATCCACGACCTCGCGGTCACAACCTATGGACTTGAATCAAGCGACATCATTTTCGACGCGCTGACATTTCCGTTATCGACTGGCGACGACGACCTTCGCGGCGATGCCATGGCCACGCTCGAAGCAATAACCCGAATCAAAGCTGAACTACCGGGAGTCCATACGGTGCTGGGACTGTCCAACGTCTCATTCGGACTCAAACCAGCGGCGCGTCACGTGCTCAATTCGGTCTTTCTCCACGAGGCGGTCGCCGCAGGACTCGATTCAGCAATCGTCCATGCCGCACGAATCATGCCCCTCAACAAAATTCCTGACATTCAGCGCGAGGTAGCCCTTGACCTCGTCTACGACCGACGCCGACCGGCTACTGATACTGAACCGGCTTATGACCCGTTGCAAACGCTGCTTTCAGTATTCGAAGACGTGAACGCCATTGAGGTCGTCAAAGAAGACCGCACTGACTGGACCATCGAGCGCCGCCTCTCGCAGCGCATCATCGACGGCGACCGCGATGGGCTCGAAGGCGAACTCACCACTGCCCTCGACATGGGGATCACCGCTCTGGCCATTATCAATGACATTCTCCTTGCTGGCATGAAGGTCGTCGGCGAATTGTTCGCGACCGGCGAGATGCAGTTGCCGTTTGTTCTGCAATCCGCTGAGACGATGAAATCGTCCGTGGCATTCCTCGAGCCACATATGGAAAAGGATGATTCCGGCGGCAAAGGACGGATCGTACTTGCGACGGTTAAAGGCGATGTCCATGACATCGGCAAAAACCTCGTCGACATCATCCTCACGAACAATGGCTATGAAGTCCACAATCTCGGCATCAAAATTGGCATCGCTGAAATGATCGAAAAGGCCGTCGAAGTTGGTGCTGACGCAATCGGCATGAGTGGTCTGCTCGTCAAGAGCACCCTGATCATGCGCGACAACCTGAGTGAACTCAATGCACGAGGTTTGGCTGCGTTCCCCATACTGCTCGGTGGCGCTGCGCTCACCCGCACCTACGTAGAGCGGGACCTCCGCGAGGTCTACGAGGGGCGCCTTTTTTACGGAAAGGACGCGTTTGAGGGACTACGGGTCATGGACCGTCTCGGCGAACTGAAGCGCGGCACCGGTGATCCTGACGATCCCGCATGGGGGCGCGATCCCAGTGAGTCAAAGGTGGCGTCGCGCCTCACCACGATTCCGACTGACGAGGGTGCGGCGGAAGCAAACACCGGCCTTTCCCGTCGATCGCCCGATGTCGAAATCGACAATCCCGTTTTCGCACCACCATTTCTAGGCTCAAAGGTCATCAAAGGCATTGCCCTCGCCGACATCGCTGCGTACATCAATGAAACCGCGCTGTTTCGCAATCAGTGGCAGTTCCGACCAGAGAAGTTTCCCGACGGAACGGTTGAAACCGACACCGAGTTCAAAGATCGCATCCGTCCGATCCTCCGATCACAACTTGCCGAGGCCAAAGCAGCAGACATTTTGGTCCCACAGGTTGTCTACGGGTACTTCCCCGCCAACAGCGACGGCAACGACATCATCATCTGGAGCGACGACACTCGCGATGACGAATTAGTCCGGTTCTCGTACCCCCGGCAGACCAAGGCGCCATGGTTCTCAATCCCCGACTTTGTTCGGCCAATCGGATCCGACGATCGCGACTACGTCGCCTTTCACATCGTCACTATGGGCCAGCGAGTCAGCGACCTAACTGCTGAATTATTCGGTCAAGACAAATATCAGGAGTATCTGCTTGTGCATGGACTCGGTGTCGAAATGGCCGAGGCGCTCGCTGAGTATTGGCACCATCGCATTCGGCAAGAATGGGGATTCGTCGAAGAAGACGGTCCAAATCTTGCCGGATTGTTCCGCCAGCAGTACCGCGGCGGTCGCTACTCTTGGGGTTACCCCGCGTGTCCCGACCTTGAAGACAACGAGAAAGTTGCGCAGTTACTCGACGCCAGCCGAATTGGAATCGAAGTCAATGAGGAAACCGGGTTTCAATACCAGCCTGAGCAGACCACATCAGCAATTGTGCTCCATCACCCTCAAGCAAAATATTTCGTCGCGCGATAGCGCACGTACCGCGTCAAGACAGCAGCGCTCGAGCCACGAGATCCGTTCCGAACGCGGTCAAGATCGCGAGATATAACAACCCCGTCGCGGACATAACCGCCGAGTAGTAACGCTCTTTCAGCGCCATTCGGGTGATGACAATGAGGCCGCCGGTTGTAACTGCGCACGCGATCCAAAACCACCCAAGCAGTCCGTTGTAATGATCATCAATAGTTCCGTTTATGACCGAAACCATCCCGACGGGGATCAGTAACAAAACGACCTCGGGAACCCAAAGCCAACCAGTCCACTTGACTAACTCCAGCAATGGCCCGCGAGCTAATCCCGGTTGAACCAAGTACCAGTGACCGAGCAGCATCGCATCGGTTACGGCTCCCATAAATGCAGCACCGACCAAGAATCTGGCGATTGCCAACCACGCCGGCCCACCCGCATGAAGCCCAGCAGCGATGATGCCAATTGCTCCAATCGACGGCGCAATCAAATCGAGGACTGGCGGAAACTCCGGTGCGGAATCATCTCGAGTGACCGGCGAACGCTCTATCCCGGTCATCGCGGCAACCCGCGCACTGCGCGCCTCGGCCTCAACAAGTTGTCCCGAAACGCCCGCTTTGCGTCGCCCGACCGAAACCGCAAGCGCCACACCCGTCGCGAGTACCACGCCCGCCGAAGATGCATCGCGTACCGGTAGAGGCGCGATTACTTGGGTTCCGATGTACCACGCCGCGATCGCCATTGCGAGGTAAATCGACCGCATGAGCCAGCCGTAGCCCAAGCCGACCTCGCGTCGGCGGGTTGTCACCCAAAGGAAGAGCAATCCGCCGGTTGCCCATTGCAACAATAGTGATGCCGCGTCAAAGTCAATCACGCGTCAACCGAAACCAGCCGATGTTCAGCTTGGTTCAGTGAGATCGGGCCGCCGACGGTGGCGACGACGATGTCTTCGAGACGCGCTCCCCAAAGTTGAGGTAAATAGATACCCGGCTCGATAGAAAATACATTTCCTGCCACGATTGGCAATGAATTCCCGGCCACGATGTAGGGATCCTCATGGGCATCTACGCCGATACCGTGCCCTGTGCGATGAATAAACCATTCGCCAAAACCGGCATCGTCAATAACACTTCTCGCCGCGAAGTCAATTGTTTCGGCAGCTGCGCCCACGAGACTCGCCGCCACCGCGGCTGAGTGTGCCTGAAACAGCACGTCATAGAGCTGAGCAAATTCGGCCGGCGGATCACCGGTATAGACGCAGCGGGTGATATCTGAGCAATATCCAGCTCCGCCGTCAGCCAGCATCGTTCCACCGAAATCGCACAACACGACTTCGTCAGCACGAATGAGTCGGTCACCTGCTTCGTGGTGCGGACTCGCTGCGTGTTCTCCCGCTGCGACGATGGCGAAGTTCACTCGTTGATGGCCCTCGGCGAGGATCCGTTGACCGATGTCGGCCGACACCTGTGCTTCAGTCCGCCCGATCAGTGGAATTCCACCGGCTTGCAAATCACGAGCAATTCGGTCCACGGCAGCGCCGGCCTTCGCCAACGCGGCAATCTCCTGTCGGTCTTTCACCGCCCGCAATGGTCCGGTTACTGCGCTTGCCCGCCGAAATGATGTCGCAGGGAGTCGATCCCCAAGCTCAATCAGAAACTGCGCCCAAGTGTGATCGCCAATTGCCGCAACATTGGCTGTTGTGCGACTCGTAACGAGCGAGGCCACCATGTCAATCGGATCGTCGGTTTCACCCCACGGTTGAATCGAAAAAAGGTCGCCTCGTTCGACGACGCGCGGCGCCTCAAGGCGAGGAACAACTAGCGTTGCCTCGCCTTCGCCCGGCACGACAAGCATCGTCAGTCGCTCCAATGGCATGGCCTCGTAGCCAATCAACCAGGGCAAGTCGGCACCAACCGACAGCAACAAGACGTCGACGCCATGTTCGGCCATAGCGCCTCGAACTCGGTCCATCCGTTCGCCGTGCATGGTCGTCACGATACCGGCGCACCCACGAGGGTCGATTCAGATCCGTCAGTGAGTGATCGAGCTGCGAAGCCTTTTTCAGCGGCCTCGCGAGCGTGGTAACTCGAACGAGTCAGTGGGCTCGACTCAACGTGACGAATGCCCAACGCTTCACCGATGTGTTTGAGTCGATTGAATTCCTCAGGGGTCCACCACCGGGCAACGGGCAGGTGGTTCGTCGTGGGTCGCAAATAGTGACCAATTGTCACAATCTCAACTCCGACTCCAGCGAGATCGGCGAGCGTCGCGGTCACCTCGTCTTCATCTTCGCCAAGACCAACGATGATGCCTGATTTCGTCATCAACCCGGCGGCGCGAGCTCGCGCCAACACTGCCAAACTGCGCGCATAAGAAGCTGACGGCCGAACGGCACGCTGTAGTCGAATGACCGTCTCGATGTTGTGGTTCAACACATCAGGTCGGGCATCAAAGATGCGCTGCAATGCAACCGGATCACCTTTGCAGTCCGAAATCAACACCTCGATTTGGGTAGCAGGAGAACGCCGTCGAATCGCATGGATGCTTTCGACAAAACCATTGGCACCCCCGTCGGCGAGGTCGTCTCGCGCAACCGCGGTAAGCACGGCGAATTCAAGACCCATCCGAACAACCGCCTCAGCAACGCGTTCGGGTTCATCAACGTCTACTGGTTGCGGATGACTCGTATCGACTAGGCAGAAGCCGCACGCGCGCGTGCAACGTTCACCATTCAACATGAAGGTCGCGGTTCCATCCGACCAGCAGTCAGAAATATTTGGGCAACCGGCTTCTTCACAGACCGTGACAAGCCCGAGATCACGCAGGGTGTTTCCCAACTTGAGAAACTCCGAACCCATTTGCACCGGTGCTCGCAGCCATGGCGGCTTTCGCTGTCCGATGCTGAGGCCATCGCTCACACCCGCTTCACTCAGTCGAGAACGGCGTCGGGCGGTGGTGTCAAGGCTTACCGCGACCGTTCCCGGTTTGGCACCCAATCCAGGTTGTCCCGGGCCTTCGCCTCGGGTGAACGGCGCTACATCCTCTAGGCGGTGACGCCAGACAACGTCGTGGCGTTCGCTTTCACCAGGGGCCGACCAACGATTCGCAGCGCGCCGTGCAACCACATCGACGACCTCGCGCATCGTGACATTGATACCCTCGGCGTGCAGTGACGTCACCGCCTTATCGGCGATCCCACACGGAACAATGCGATCGAAATATGACAGGTCGGTCGACACATTCAGCGCAAAGCCGTGCATGGATCGCCCGCGGTTTAGACGAACTCCGATAGCCGCAATTTTTCGGGTTCCGTCACCGTTTGGTTCAACCCAGATCCCGGGGAATCCACGTAACCGACCGACATCATGTAGTCCCAAGTCGGCAAGTACCTCAATCAGGAAGTCTTCAATGTCGCGTACATAGGCCACCGTGTCGGCCATGCCTCCCCCACGCTTTCCTGGGACAGAGCGCACCGGATACGCAACGAGTTGGCCCGGGCCGTGATAGGTGACATCTCCACCTCGGTCGGTTCGGACTATGTCCGCGCCGAGTTGTGCCGCTGGGGCCAAGACATTGTCAAGGTCTGTTCGAACTCCAAGCGTATAGACGTGAGGATGTTCAAGTAGCAGCAGCCAGTCGTCAGACTTGGCTGAGAACAACCCCGTCTGCAACGCGTGAGCATCTTGGTACGGCACGGTGCCGAGCCAGCGCACGCGCAACGTCATGCGAGCTCAGATTCCCAGTCACGGTTTTCAATGATGTGTTGTACTTCCCGCAAAAATGCTGCTGCATAAGCACCGTCAAATGCTCGGTGATCCCAACTCATGGCCAACATGCCAACCGAATGAATGGCAATTGCCTCAGTACCATCATCGGCGGTCACCACAATCGGCTTGCGCTTCACGGCGTCAGTCGAAAGGATCGCAACCTGCGGTTGATTGATAACGGGAATGACCATGAACGTCCCAAATGGACCTGAGTTCGAGATGGTGAAAGTCCCACCAGTAATGTCGTCAGCCGACAGTCGCTTCGTTCGGGCACGATCGGCAATCTCATGAATGTCACGAGCAACTGCCCGAAGCCGCTTGTCGTCGGCTTCATGAATCACCGGCGCGAGAAGACCATCGAAATTCAGGTCGACGGCAATAGCCAAATTGACGTAGTTGTGGACTACCAACTCGCCGTCACCCATTGAAGCGTTCATGTGGGGAAAATCATGGAGTGCATCGACGACTGCACGCGAGATAAATGGGAGGTAGGTCAGGCTGAAGCCTTCCTCGTCTAACCAAGCATCATGGTGCGCGTTTCGCACCCGCTCGACGTTTTCATAGTCAACTTCGACTGCAGTCATCGCGTGGGGCGCCGTTGCCTTCGACATCACCATGTGGTCACCAGTAATGCGACGCATGTTGTTGAGTTTCTCGACCGTGTCGCCGGTTCCTGACCGAGGCTTTGGCGCAGGTGGACGCTCGGCTTCGTGCGGCCGACTTGGTGATGTTCGATCGACTGGCCCGCGGCGCGCTGCTGGTCCCCGACCAGCGATAACCCGCTCGACGTCATCACGAGTGATTCGCCCACCCAGTCCGGTGCCGTTGACCTGCGCGGGGGTGAGTTGATTATCTGCCATCAACTTGCGCACCAACGGCGACAATACGATTCCTGACGCGACGCCGGTTGGTGCTGGTGCTGGTGCTGGTGCTGGTGCTGGAACGGGTTTGTCAGCTTTCGGGGTGACCTCGCTTACCGCATCTCGCGTTCGGGGTTCCGGTTCCAAGGTGCTGCCTGCGCTCGGCGAGGCTCC